>Ga0334722_10000652_pt1 | contig 49338 bp, 69 predicted proteins | sample C3_bottom_MG_FD_207210 | JGI IMG/M metagenome (GOLD analysis project Ga0334722, IMG submission 207210) | Sediment microbial communities from Yellowstone Lake, YNP, Wyoming, USA - C3_bottom | ecosystem: Environmental > Aquatic > Freshwater > Lake > Sediment | place: USA: Wyoming | collected...
CTACGAAGCTGACCAAGTTAAACTACTAGTGGAGATAGTTGACATTTACAATACGCTTGTGAAGGAAGAAAACATCCTTGATTTGACTAAGCTCGGCCTAAAATCCGACTGCCAGAGGTTCACAGCAGCTTGGTATGATTTTCTTCGCGATACTGTAATGCACCAATTGAAGGAAGACCCAATTGGTGCGTATGTTGAATTAATGCGGCGCAGAAGAGAGGAAGAGGTCAAGCAAAAATTCCCGCCAACTCCCACTTATGCTGAATGCGTCGGGCCGTTCATAGAAACACTGTCCAAAGCAATTGATGCCTTGTCAAATACTACATTGGTTAGATTGGCCAGACCTCATTTACCTGGCTGGAAAGTCGGAGACCGGACTTTGTACCGGCGATTCTTCAAGCCGAGCATCAGGCCATTCTTCATGTACACAAAACTAGTTACCGCGTATCCTACTGGCGCCGAAGAAATTGCATCCTACCAACTTCCTGAAGGTACGCAAGTTCTGATTTTGAAAGTGCCTTACGATATCAGGATGATTTACCACATAATTCCGCCAGAGTTCAGATTGACTGAAGAAAAATATTCTCTGTTGACTGCTGCCAGAGAGGTAATGGCTGAGCATAGGCCTGAACGCGAGGAGTACTTGGACGTTGAACGCACAAGGGAGACATTTTTTTCAATACAAAGAGACCTGCTTACTGATTTAGCAAGGGCTCGTGGATTGAAGCTGGAGTATAAAGAGCTTGAAGAGCTCGCAAGAATCTTGCTGCGTTACACAATTGGATTTGGAATAATTGAAGTCTTGCTTTCAGACCAAAACATTCAGGACATTGTTGCAAACGCACCTTTGGGAACAAACCCAATTTCAATTTTGCACGCAGACTATGGTGAGTGCAGAACTAATGTAACGCCGTTGCCGCACGAGGGCGACAGTTGGGCGACAAAACTCAGGTTGATTTCAGGGCGTGCACTTGATGAAGCAAATCCAGTGCTTGATACAGACTTGCAAGTTCCTTATGCGCGAGCAAGAGTTGCCGCGTTGCAGAGGCCTCTGAGCCCTTCAGGTTACGCTTTCGCTTTCAGAAGACACAGAGACAAGAGCTGGACACTGCCGCTGTTCATAGAGGCTAAGATGCTTTCACCTTTAGCAGCCGGCCTGATTTCATTTTTGGTTGATGGCGCAAGAACAATGCTGATCGCAGGTACCAGGTCGGCCGGAAAAACATCTTTGCTGGGGGCAGTGCTTGTTGAAATTGCAAGAAACAGCAGAATAATTACGTCAGAAGATACTTTGGAGCTCCCAGTCGCGCAGCTGCGTCATCTTGGTTACGATATTCTTTCGATGAAAACTCGTTCCGTGATAACTGGCTCAGAAGCCGAAGTTCCTGCAGAGCAAGCCATCAGGACGGCTTTGCGTTTAGGAGATTCCGCTTTGATTTTAGGTGAAGTCCGTTCAGTAGAAGCTCGAGCATTGTACGAGGCTATGCGTGTCGGAGCCTTGGCAAAAATTGTCGCAGGAACAATTCACGGAGATTCTCCATACTCTGTTTTTGATAGAGTCGTAAATGACTTAGGAGTTCCAAAAACTTCTTTCAAGGCAACAGATATTATCTTGGTCGCTAATACTATAACATCACCTTCGGGATTTGAAAGGTACAGGAGACTGACGCAGGTCTCTGAAGTCAGGAAGTTCTGGACCGAGGACCCGATGCTGGAAAAAGGATTTGCAGACCTGATGACTTACAATGCAAAAACAGACATGATAGAACCAACGTCAGTTTTATTGGAAGGCGAATCAGAAATCATCAAGGCAATTGGCGGAAGAGTAAGAGAATGGGCTGGTAATTGGGATGCAATCTATTCAAACATCGAGCTTAGGGCGAAGATAAAACAAGCAATTGTTGACACTGCAAAAAAGACAGGAGATGCTGACTTGCTTGAAGCGCCTTTTGTTGTCAAGTCCAACGATGAATTCCACAGAATTTCAGCGATAATTGCAGAAGAAGTTGGGTACACAGAACCTAAACGAGTATATTCGGAGTGGGAAACCTGGCTCAAAGCAGAATTAAAGAGGCGAAAGGAGGTGCAAGCTTGATCTACAAGGACTTGATTACGCAGTATAGGGAAAGGATCGAGAAAGAGCTTCACCCAGAAGGCGAAGTTTCAGAAGCCGAAATATCTTATTCTGATGCGTACCAAGTTTTCAAAACCGAACAAATCGGCAAGGCGCACCTGCTTTATGAGAAGCTCTGCAACAGTGCAGAGCGCATTCTGCCAATTGATGTAACGCCAAAAGACCTGGAAAAAGTTCAGCTTCCAATCAAGCTCGCGCATCTGGCGATATCGCCAAGAAGCGCTTACTCATTGGCTTATTTGTTGTCCATAATGGTCCTGGTAATTTCCTTAATATTAACCATAGTAACTTTCAACTTGCTTGTTGTTGTAATTGGGCTGGTTGTGGCTCTTTCACTTTTGCTTTACTTGCCAACAGTTCCAAAATCAATTCTTACGTCTTGGCGAGCAAGAGCTTCGGACCAGCTCGTGCTTGCAGTTTTGTACACAGTAATTTACATGGAGCACACCCCGAACATGGAGCAAGCCGTAAGGTTTGTGGCGGAACACATGTCTCCGCCAATTTCTCTCGATTTCATGAAAATTCTCTGGGACATAGAATCCAAAGTTTACCCATCTGTGAACGAAGCGCTCAATGACTACATTGCAACCTGGCACGGATGGGATGACGAATTTGTTGATTCGATGAATTTAGTTCAGTCTTCTTTGTTTGAAGGCGTCGAAGAGCGCCGCAAGGAAATATTAAACAAAGCAGTCGATGTTATTTTGGAAGGCACGCAAGACCACATGCTTACTTTTGCACACAATCTGCAGTCGCCAATAGAGAGCTTGCATATGCTTGGAATTGTGCTGCCTGTAATGGGCCTAGTTATGCTGCCAATGGTTGGTGCATTCCTGGGCGCTTCGGTGCGGCCAGAAGTCATTGCCTTGCTTTACGACATAGTGCTCCCGATAACAGTTTTTGCCATTGGAATTTCAGTGCTGAGAACAAGGCCAGCAGGCTCTGACGAAACTGATGTCTATAAATTCATACAAGCGAAATATGCCCGGCCGGCAATTAACTTGTTTGGCCTGCAGCTTCCAATTCCGCCAAGAATTGTTGCAGCTATAGTTTTTGTGTTGATAGGCTTCCCGGCCTTCTTTTACTTTGCAAGCATACTGCAATTGCCTGCAGAGCAGCTGCGGGACGCACTTTTCTCTCAAATAGCGACATTTGCAAGCCTCGATATCGTTGCAGCCCTTGGCTTAAGCCTTGCGACTTACTATTATTTCTCCGTAGCGCACCTGGTAAAACTAAAGAGGTCGATAGAATCCATGGAGCGGGCTTTCGCGTCTTCTGCGTTCCAGCTGGGCGAAAGATTAGAAGAGCACGTGCCAGTTGAGCTTGCATTTTCAAAAGTTGCAGACACTGAAAAATCAGAAGTTGCAAAGTTCTATCAAATTGTCGATTACAACATCAGGCAGCTTGGCTCAGGCTTGAGGAGCGCGATTTTTGATGAAAAATCCGGAGCGCTCGCCTATTTCCCATCCGCAATAATAAAGTCTGCAATGTCAGTTCTTGTAGAAGGCGCAACGAAAAGCCCCGAAATAGTTGGGCACTCAATGATTACAATTTCCAGATACTTGCAGGCGGTGCACCAGGTTACGGAGAGAATGAAAGACTTGCTTGCGGATACTGTAAGCTCAATGCAGATGCAAGTTAAGATCTTTGTGCCAGTAATTGCAGGAATAGTTGTTGGCCTGGCGGCCCTGACAACAAATGTACTTCAGAATTTGGGAAAGCAGCTGACTTCAGTTCAAACCATATCGCCCGAAGGTGCGCCAGCAGTCGCAGGCTCCGGCTTGCTTGATATTTTCCAGATAAATTCTATGATTTCAACTCCGGTTTTCCAGCTCATAGTTGGCATCTATGTGGTGGAGCTTGCCCTGATACTGTCAGTCATACTCTCAGGCGTGATAAACGGCCACGACAAGATAGAGGAGCAATGGGCGCTTGCCCAAAACCTATTTATGTCGACCATCTTTTATGTCATAATAACCTCAGTAACCGTACTGCTGTTCAATTCGCTGGCAGCACCGGTCACACAGCTGCAGTTCCAACAGTAAAATGGCCTTTTCACTTACACCAGAAACTGTGATGAAACTAATAATAGGCGTAGTTGGCATACTAATAATAATTGCAATCTTACTTGCGGTGCGTCAGGTGGCAGTATGAAAAAAGCAACATTAGCACCAGAAGCATTGGCCGCATTAGGCCTGGCGATACTTATAGGGGTTGCTATACTGATACTAGTGCTAAAATTCAAAGCTTTCCCGGCCAGCGATTATTTCAGGAGCATAGTGGGTAAATGAACAAAAAGGGCGGCATAGATACAGAAACACTTGTCAAGTTAATCTTAGTCATGCTAGTTGTTATTGCTGTCGTTGGCTTCGTGTTGTTCCAAGTATCACCCACCTTGAAATCCCGAACAGAAACAGAAATCATCGGAACGCTGCAGAAATTTGGTTTCAAACCGCAAGTCGACCTTACAAATTCAAGAGCAGTTGCAATCTATAGGACAGGTGCTCCGCGTAACATACTAGCATATGCGGGATTCGAGCTATCGGATTGGACAGAGCCCGGACCTTTTGCTTTTTCTGGAACTTCAGGAATAGCACTCGCAACCGCCGACTCTGATGACGACGGCGAACAGGAAATTATGGCAGTTTATAGGACACAAAATTCTGGCGAGAAAAGTCAGCTCGCTTATAACTTTTGGGACGGCGTCTGGAGCGATAGGATTTCAGTTGAGGACGGCGATCCAAAGACGGATTTCACAGACGGAATATCTCTTACTGCCGCAGACACAGACGGCGATGGAGTCAAGGAATTCTGGCTGGCTTACAGACGATTCAACAGCATCGTGACTATGGACTATGCTAGCGGCTTTACAGGCGAACCATGGGGAAAAATCCAAAAACAAAATATCCGGGTCGCAAACTTTGCAGCCTTGCCTGACAACGTAAACCGCAAAGACATCGCGCTAGTTGCAGCTAATGTTGATGGCGACCCAAGTGATGAGATATTCTTGTTTTATAGAATCAAACCTTTACTCCAAATACAAGGTGAAATATATTATACAATCTACAATGGTGGCAAGTGGTCCAAACCTATCCTTTTAGATTTCACTAATTTCGATGAGAGTGGCCTGGTAGCGGTCTCTGGCAACCTCACAGATCCTGGCCAAGAAACGGTAATGGTGATTTATGGAAAAAATGATCAGATGTGGTATAGTGTATGGGACCGGGCTAAAGCATTTACGAATGTGAAAAGAGTTAAAGAGTTAGATGGACCTTTGGAAGGCCTCGATTCGAACCTGGCAGCAACGGCCGGTGACTTTGGTAATGATGGATTAGATGAAGTTTTCCTAATATACAAACAAGACAAGTTCTGGAGCGAACTTGCTGACACTACCGATGGAACCTGTGGAAATCCGCTAGACAGGCCAAATCATGTTTTCAGGATTTATGACAATGGGACTTGGGGCAACAAGACAGTTGTAACTTGCGCCAGCGCAGCAGATGTTGCGGTAGTTGCAGGCCAATTTGATAGTGATGCAAACGATGAAGCTTTGGTGCTCACAAGAAAGTCATTTTCCGAAAATGATGTGAGAATATACTGGCGTTTATATAATAACAATACAATAAGCAACAGGACACTGCTAACGAAAGATGCACTGTCGGGAATAGCTTTAACTTACATCCCAGTTAAAGAGGAGGCGAGCTAAATGTTTGGATTGCCAGATTGGATAATTGGGTTGATAATTGCCATAATAGCTGCAATTCTCATAATAGCAGGCATAATATTTGGCTGGATACCGGCGGCATTTGAAAGCGTCAAATTGCTCTTGCAGTTTAAGCCGCAAGTATCACAATTTATTTATATACCACGAATATAGTTTGGTGTAAGGGAGGTCAATAATGGCCAAAAAAGGACAAGGTTTACCATTAAATTTGATAGTATTAGCAGCCATGGCAGCGCTTATCCTCGTTCTTGTGATAGCTTTCACAATCGGCGGAGCTGGCGCATTCTTTGGCAAGATATTCCGAGGCGGAGTCACGGCAGTAGGCGAAGAGATAAATGTTGTTCAGACAACTTGCAATTCGCTATGCCAGCAAGCCCAAACAGTATCTAGCACAGTAACTTGGAAAACAAGCCAATACTGCAGGCGAACATTTAACGTTGACAGGAATGGAGACGGTGTTTTGAATCAATCAACTTCAGACCCAAAGGCGAATGAAGTGGGATTGCACTGCGCTGACGACCCGATTACAGTCAGCTGCTCAGCAAGCATAACAACCGCAGCAGGAAGCGTACAACCCGTTAGCCAAAAAGACTGCTAAAATGAACAAGAAAGCGCAAGGCCTGCCTCTAGAAGTCATAGTTATAGCAGCCATAGCAGTCCTTGTGCTCCTTTTAATTATTATTTTTGCAACCGGAAGTTTTGGCGGTTTATTTGCCAAGACAAACACAATTGTGCAAGGCACTTCAGATGAGCAAATTACTGTTGCGCAAAGCAAGTGCGCACGACTATGCACGCAAATCCAAAGCACTAGCTCAAGAGAAGTGCTAAAATTTTCAGGTTATTGCAGCAGGACGTTCCCAATAGATACGAATGCGGACGGGACACCAGAGCAGATATATTGTTGGAACAACCCAATATTTGACGCGTGCACAGTCACGATCGGTGGAGACACGCTAACAGTTAGAGAACTTGAGTGTGGTATTGGAGTATGAAATCGAAAAAAGGAATCGAAACAGTAATGCTCGCAATAGTTGTGATAGTAGTTGGCATACTTGCGCTCTTGTTCATAATAGTCTTCTTCACTGGCGCTGGCGGCAAGGCCTCGGAGAGTTTCTTCAATCTTTTCAAGACAACAGAACTTTCCTGCGAGGAAAAGTGCAAGTTCGAGAGGTTCGACACAGGAACTTGCCAACTTAACGCAACAGCGTGCAGCGGCAAAACCGTGGGTGTTGCAGACTGCGAGGCTGGCCAGGTTTGTTGCTGTCCCGCACCGACATGAAACCCAAAAAAGCAATGAGCCCAATAATGCTTATTATTTTTGTGCTAATCTCAGCTCTAATAACTGCAGCTGTCGTGATAGCATTTGTCTCCGTAGCATACCCGCAAGCAGCAGGGAAGGCTGCAGAGGTATTTTTTGGCCCATTAGCACCGCAGTTCAAGTCGCTTGGAGAAACCTTTGGCTTGAAATTCGAAGCAGGGGTTTTGCTGCAACCTGGCGAAGTCGTATTTGGTTCTGGCCCGGACCTGTGGGCGTGTAATCCGACCGCGTGCATAACCCAAGAAGCGCCAGGCATAACATCTGGCTGCAGGCGCATAGCCAAAGACGTAGTGAAGGTAACTTATTATGGCCCGGCCGGCGGACCCATTTTTACAGAAGAAGACACGTTGAAAATAACTGGAGTAGGATTTGGCGACGTTGAAGGAGATGGAGTAAATGAAATTATATTCACTACCGGGCCGCCAAAGTCTGGAAAATCCGTACGCGGAGAAGACCCAACGGGTATAATTTGGAAATATGATTTAGATAAAAAAGAGAAGCAAATACTCGCAAAGACCAACAGCAAAAGTGTGTCAGGTATTGGCGTTGGGGATGTTATACCAACTTTCAATGGCACAGAATTAGTTTACCTAGATACAACGCCTCCAGAGATTGGCGGGAAATTCAACGTCGGAGTGTGCATAGAATCTCTCCAAGGTTGGTATTATCAACAACCAACCCTTAAAGGCTCTAGCTGTACGTGGAGAAACCGGGCAGGGGAGATACCCGCAATAGACTACACCGGGCTAGATGTTGCAGACCTGGATGGCGATGGCGTCTTTAATGACGTTGTTTTATTGTTAAATCCGACTACCATCGAGATTCGCGACACTAGCAATTGGCCACAGAGGACACTTTTGCCAATTAGCGGAGTTGAGAGCGGTGCGGACCTGCACGGGCTTGGAATCGGAGATGTTGATGGAGACGGCGTTGTCGATGCCGTTATCGCAGATAACACGAAAAAGTTCTTATACAAATGCGACCTTGGTGGCGTAGGCTCAACCTGTGAGCCGCTTTGCTTCACAGATAAAAATAATATGGCTGGAGTTGCGATTGTATCCCATGAGAGCACAAGCTGAGATTAGCATATTGGTTTGGATCTTACTTGCAGTAATAGCTGCAATTCTAATAATCTTATTCTTGACGCAAATAACAAAGGTCACTGAACAGCAGAAGGAACAGGTCAACCCAGGAACTCTTGCGATGGCGGGCAGCCTGCTTGGCCTGGCTGCATTAAGGAAGAAGGCCCAGGTAGAACCTATTGTCATAACAATTATTGAAGTAGTATTGATAATACTCGGAATAATAGTTTTCGCTCTTATTGTGCTGCCAATAATACAAGGAATAGTAGTGCACCCGCCAGCCACATAAAAGTTATTAATAGGCAAACCAATTTTATTTTATGAATGGCCACAGAGGTTCTATTACACCGCTTATCGCAACCATTGGCATTATTATTGCAATAGTTTTTGTGATAGCCATCGGTTATGTTTTGATCCAGCCGCTGGTAGGCTCGCAAGAACAATTTATTGCAAAAGAATGGGCACTAACCATAGATACTGCCCAGGCAGCACCAGAAGACTTGACAACAGAACTTAGATTGCCGCAAGTAGCAAACACGCTTGGCGCAGCTTACGTTAAACCGCTTGATTCTCCAGTTTCTTGCATAGGGTCATTAGCGCTCGATCCAGCAAAGGCTCTTGGGTGTGCAGTCTTACCTTTGACTTGCATTCCAGAACCACCAACAATAGAAAGCGGCAAGCTAAAAGTAAAAATCTTGGGCACCACGTACACTTTGGCTTGCCAAAGTTTTACTGAAAATAAAGTCGATATAGCGAGTGCGCTAAGGTTCAAATCCGCGGAGCTGAAAAAAACTTACAATGAAACAACAAGGAGCAATTCGATTACGTTCAAATGAAATCAAAAAAAGCCCAGCAGATGACCTCCCAGACCATAGTTTGTGTACTCCTAAGCATGGTGCTATTTGTTGTCGGAATAGTGCTAATAACAAACACATTTGCTGGCGCCGATATTAAAATCAAATTTCAGACAAGAGAGCTTGACTATGGCGTTTTGGCACAGCGATTGGTCAGCTCTTCGGATTGTTTTGCGTGGGAGGAACAATATACTGACGTGGATGGCACGCTAAAAAATCAAGTCCACGCTGGCACTATAGACCTGGATAAAGTCCGAAGGCTAGGCGCTGGTGTGGTACTGAGTAACTGTCTGAAAGGTAAGAAAGCTGCAATAGAACTTACTGATGCGCAAGGTACATCACTAATACAATTAACAGGAGACGCTGGCGAAAGGCCGGTTACAGATTACTATTTAGTCAAAGTCAGGAAAGCTGATGGTAGCTTTACTGACGGTAATTTAATGGTGCAAATTTCAACATGAGAAATAAACGAGCCCAACGGTGTTTCATGGAATTGATTTTCGCAGCAGTTCTAATAGCGGTGTTTTTCCTGTTCCTTAATTTAGTAGCAGCAGTTGGCGGTGCCGTGCAAATAATTTCTGGTGGCCATCTGCCATTCTTAGCTTCCCTTCCATCAGGAAAATTAACTGCTGTGGTTGATGATCCTTCAATATCAAGAGTCTGCGATACGGACTTGCTTAATTTCCTGCGTGCAGACTCCGGTGACAATAAAACATTTGCAGAATTGGCCGGCTTGACGCAAGTTGATAGCTCGGTTAAACAAAAATTTGAAGATTCTGCAAACTCTTACTTTAATTCGACTTACAAAAGAGGCGACTTTGCCAGAGAAGGATGGAAGTTTTCATTAATAACACAAGAAAGATTGTCGGTAATTAGTATTGGCAATTTGGAAGGACCAGAGGACCCATTAGATACTTGCGCTCAAACAACTCCATCCGCAAAACCAGGAGAATTCCTGGTAGCAAAGTTAAGTTTGGACTACTAAAATGCTAAAACTAGGAAAAAAAGGGCAATTGCCGTATATTGTCGCGTTTGTAATCATACTAATAGCTGCGGTATTAATTTTCTCGAAAGAAAGTGCTATTAGGATAAATGCTGACATCGGGCTGAAGCAAGACAACATAATTAAAGCGTATGCGGAAGCCGATGCCATACGAGAATATGAAAAGATGTCCGCGAGATTTGCAACACTTGAAAACTTGCAGGGGCGCTGTCCGCCTTTAGATGAGGAAGATTTCAAGGCCAATTTCCAGAACAGCATGCTGGATTACCAAAGAGTTTATTCTTCCCAAAACAATTTCAACATAACGCTTCCTTCATACCTGTATAGGCTTAGCTTCCTGGGAAATGCAGTCACCGTGGAAGGCTTGCCAAGGGGAGAAGTTAAAATAAGCTCTGAACTTTATGGTTTCGATTATGCTGCGGCTGGCTACTTCAAGGAGGTTGTAGATTGCGCAACCCTAACATGAATAAAAAAGCAGTTTTAACTTCAACAGTTGCCACCCTCGTAATAGCAATAATAGTTGGAGTTTTGATATTAATAGTAGTTGGAAAAATATTTGTTGCCACTGGCAGCAGCACATTTGTTGACAACATGTGCCAGGCAAACGCAGGAATAAGAAATTTATTGTCAGATGGAACAAAGCGCCTGATGCCAATAATTTTCTGCGGCGAGAGGAAAATAAACGTAGATGGCCAAGATTACAGCAGGTGCGATCCGGACAACAAATTTGGATTTAAGAACGCAAGCGATGCAAAAGGTTGTGCCACTCAGCAGCTTTACGACTTGGCCGCAAGATGCTTTAACATGTTTGGCGCAGACCGCTGGAACTTAAATGCAGAAGAGTCTTTCCATAACTCCTGCTTCAAAGTTTTTGTACGCGGTATAAGTAATAAAAAAATAACCGAAGGTGACATCACAGAAGCAAGCAAACGAGCAGACAATTGCCAAGCTTTGCCAACCGGAGATACAGGTTGTGCCAAAACGGACGGAACAGATTTTAGTTGCGCAGCGTTAACACTACCACCTATAAAATCTTTAGAAATAAGCAATAGGGAAAATATTTGGTTGTGTTTTGATGAACGAGGAAAGGTTCTTGCTGACGCAGTTAGATTTCAAGGCGTACCTTGTGAAGTTCTAGATGTGGCCAAACCTCCTCCTTGCCCAGAACTATTGACTTAAAACTTAAGCATAAGCAATAGGGAAACTGTATGGCTTTGCTTTGCTGAACGAGGCGTGAGAGCTGATGTAGTAGTATTCAAGGAAACGCCTTGCTAATCTTCAGCCAAGATCAAGGACTTCGTTTGGAATGAAAGGCAGCTTCAGTGAACCTTTGTAACCAGATTTTTCGTAGGTTCCGGATAGAATATGCGGTTTGTCTAAGGTGCCTACTTTAATGGTCCCGCCATCGCTGTCGCTGCCAGAGTCTATTTTCTTTAAACCTTCGAACACTTCGTAATTTACAACAAGATTAGTACTTGCGTTAGATGGTTCTATTTGAAAGCTAGCAATATATTTTCCTTGATCTTTGTTAACGCTTATCAAATAGCTTAAAACAAGCTTGGCTGGGATGGCAGCAATCTCAGCTATGGTGGTTTTGCCAGACTTTTCTACTATTACTTTGACGGTATAAGGCTCATTGTACGCGTCAAGGTCTGAAAAATTAGGATAAACAGAAAATTTGTCCGATAGACTCGCGCCTTTTTCATAAAAAATATCAGATTCGACTTTTTTGCCTTTAGACCAAATCTCATATCTGACGTTGTTTACTTCTAGTCCAGGTACAGTCGTGCTCGCACCGATTCCCGAATGAAATACGTTTCCGTCAGGGTCTATGTAACCTGGCTTCACGTAAACACCCCAAAGTGTTGGACCCATGCTTATTGGTGAGGGTGGAGCTTGCGGATTTGTCTTGTCAGACAAAGCGCCAGATAATCCTAAATACGCAGTAATCCCAACACCAGCACCAATCCCAATACCTATCAAGGCCTTTCTTCTTCCAGGATCAGCTGGCTCATCGCCGATGCCTGGCTGTTGGTTTAGAGTTTCAGCTAATGCAGGACTAGCCTTTTTGCCAAAAAACCTGTCTTCTCGCCAACCACCTTGTTTTAGAACATAAACTTTGTTCAGAAATCTTACCCTGTCTTCAATTTTGTGAGGAGCTTGCCAAGTTTGCTGCGCTGGTTGCTGGTAAACGGGTTGCTGTTGTGGCCAAGTTTGCTGAGCTGGTTGTTGATAAGCTTGCTGTGACTGGTCCCAAGGCTGTTGCAAGGTTGATTCCAAACTTTGTTGTGGCACGTAACCTGGTGGGTACTGGCCGTACATTCTATGGTACTCTTCAGCTTGCTCTGGCGTGTAAGTCATTCTAAAATTTGTTTAACCATGCTTTCTAAGGATTTCGCCCGCGGGCGTACATATTTTGGTCTTGCCCAGACTGCAGGCCTCTAAATTCTTGGTCTGCGTACATTTGTTCAGCTTCCAGCTGTGCTTTCCACACCGCTTTTTGTTTTTCTTGTTTCCGCCAACGCATAAGGAAGTGACCAGCAGCTACAGCAATAGCACCGATCCCGCCAAGTTCTAATACATAACCTAACAAGGGGTTTTGCTCTTTGCTGACCAGGTTTTTGTAATCGGTTGCAGTTATGTTCTTTTCAAAATTACCAACGTATTTTTGACCATCTTTCTGTACGATAAGAGTTACAATGCCGGCCTGATTGAGTTTGTAAGTATGGACTTCGCCTTTCTTAATTGGTATTTCTGTAGAAGCAATAAAATATGGTTTGTCCGCAGCTAGAGCGCTCTCTAAAGAATATTTGCCTTTTTCCGTGCCGACAACTCTGAGTGTCAGGCTATCGCCTTTGTCCAATTCTAAAACTCCTACGGAATTGTTTTGCCAAGCAGAATTCGGAATTTCGATCTTATCCCTGGAAGTAGTCTTTCCATTTACAATTACGCTAAGCTCTCCCGGACTGTGCAGCGTTGCACAAAATGCGCCAGCTTTGCCGACCCACGTGTCAAAAGCAGATTTAGGATCTAGAACATCTTTGTAAAGCCAAGGGCCTTTTGGCGGCGGACTAGTTGGTAAATGGGCCTCGTCAGTTCTGTACCTTCCATCTTTGTCGACATCAACATCGCTTACTATTCTCTCAAGAGGCCTAAACTCAGTATTAGAGCTGTCCAATTTCTGGCCCTTGCCATCGGCGCCAGGCCAAATAAATTTCCAATATTCATGGCCACCCCATTCGCTGAACAAAACAAAACCGGAGCTATCCTTTATCTGATGTTTGGCCATCCAGTTGTGCTGGCTGTAGGCAACTTCCGTAGCCTTTCCAGTTGCCCTGTCAACTTTAACATGAACTCTCTGCACATCGTGTTCGTGTTCAAATGCTTTTATTCCGCACCAATGCGGGTTATCCGCTCTATAGTAAATGTAAGTGTAAACATCATATCCAAGCGAACGGTATTCAGTGACTTTTGCATAGGCAACATTCTTGCCGTCAGGATGGAATTGAGCAGCATCGGCATCATAGTTTTCATGATTGTCTGCCACATCGATGTCATCGGCATGTGGGTTAGTAGGCAAGTACACTGCAGTCTTAGTAGTATCAGGTCTACCGTCTTGAATTATTACGGGCGCGTATTTTTGGATTTTTGCAAGCTGCGCATCCGTCCAGATAACAACACTACCGCCATCCCACGTGTGTAGGTCTGTGTTGCCATCGCCCATATCTGCTTGCATGGCAAGCAAGTTTTCAACAGGGCTCCACCCAGCCATGAAAAGCTTGGAAGGCTTTAATTCAAGAACAACATCGCCAGTTTTGTCAACAACATAAAGTCCGTCTGACAAAATTGCAACCAAGTCGCTTTTTGGACTCCAGATCGGGGTGCCGCTTATGCTCGTGATTTTTCTTAGATTCTTGCCATCCGCGCCAGCCAGATACAAACCGTCTGCAGAGCCCAGTGCGAGGTTTTTGCCATCAGGACTTAGCTTTGCTGACTCTATTACGGAATCTAAACTTGCAACTTTCGTAGCGCCCGCCAAGTCTATCTTGTATAAACTATTGTCTTCTGTGGCTGGCGTGTAGTATGCGCTACCATCTTTTGCCAATAGGATGCGAACTGCACCATTAACTAATGGTTTAGTTTCTCCAGCTAATAGGTCTTTGACAAGCCAATCCTGGGCAGGATCACCTGAAGATTTTGTGAAGATGATTTTATCTTGCGCAGGGCTCCACAGCGCTTGCGAAATGTCAGATTCAAGCAACGCGGTAGTTTTGCTGGCCGCATCGTATACGTAAAGATCTGTGCCGTTCAGGAAAGCTATTTTTTGTCCGTTGAAATTCCAGCCAATCAAAGAAGGGCTATCAAATCCGGCGGCTATTTCTTCCAAATTGTTTCCATCTGCATCAGCTAAATATAGCGCAGGTTTTTCTGGTACGCCGTTTACGGGCGTATTTTCAAAAACAATCTTATCTCCCAGCGGATTAAACTTTACAACGTATTCATCGCCAGGTAAGTCTGTCAGCTTTTGCGGCACTCCACCCGCTTTGTTAATTGCAAAAAGATCGAAGCCAGCCGCGCCTTGCTCTTCAGCATATATGATTTTGTTGCCGTCAGGGCTCCATCCACCTAGAACTTCAACAGCAGCATCGTGAGTCAGCCTCTCAAGGTTCTTGTTTTGTGGCGGCGATTGCGCAGATGCTTTCTGAACAACTGGGAGATTCATCAACAAAAAAGGTGTAAAATAGCACAGAACCCCCATCCAAAGAGGCAAAGGCCTAGTTCGCGAAACAGGGATGCTTCTAATAAAGTTTTCATAGCCAATGTAGCGCCTTGTTAAATCGTCTACGCGCTGCTGCTGGGCTATGGCAATTTTAGCTTGCTTCGCAGCAAGCGTGGTTTTTCGACTACGTCGGCTGACTTTAGGATTTGCTAAAATTGGCTTAAAAGAGCGCAGAGCGTACGCAGTTGTGGACATAATCGTATCTTAAAGAATATAATTTCTTAAACTTAATCAGCCGTAGCGCCAGTGTTTTATAACACCAAGAACTGCTGCGAGGCCTGCAATCATTGCAAGGATTGCTGCAAAGCCAGTCGATAGAACTGAATTCAAACCCAGGAGTTGGGTGATTGACAAAGGTGCAGCTACAAGCCCAAATAGAAGCAGTGGAATGTGCTCGTGTGGCCTGTGCTCCATAAGCAAAACCTGCCCTTGGAGATTTATATACTTTGTCTAAGGGTAACATTTAAAAGAGGAAATTCAGACAGCGAGGCATGGCAAAGTTACGCGCAGCGAAGTCTTACAGGCGAATAAAGAGACCTTATACTAGAACCTCTAGATTGAGGTCTAAGGCCTTTGTCAAGGGCGCTCCATATCCAAAAGTAGCTCAGTATGATATGGGTGACAGGACAAGAACGTACCCATTTGAGCTGCAGGTAATTTCTACAAGGGGAATTCAGGTGCGAGAAAACGCTTTGGAAGCAGGTAGGCAGACTGCGGTCAGATATATGGAATTGTTTGCAAAAACTGGCTGGGCAATGAAAATTAGGGCAGTACCACACCACATTATTCGTGAAAACCCTCTGGCAACTGGAGCGGGAGCAGATAGATTCCAGCAAGGTATGTCGCAGAGCTTTGGCAATCCAATTGGACACGCAGCACAAGTTCTTCCCGGCAAAGTTCTTTTCAGCTTTTATGTTGATAAAGAAAAAATACCTTTTGCAAAAGAAGCAGCCCGCAAGGCCAGGTCAAAGCTGCCAATGCGCTGCCTAGTAAGAGTTTTTGAAATAGCAACAGGCAAAGAGATTGCAGCATAGTTAACTAAAGTTTTATATTATTCTTATTTCAGCTCTAGGTGATGACTAGGTATTGCAAGTGGTTTAAGGACATCAAAAGAGACTATAGTGATATTGCTGGCGAGAAAGGTGCAAATTTAGGAGAGATGTTCAATGCTAGCTTTCCAGTCCCGCCGGGCTTTGTAATAACGACTGATGCTTATCGCGATTTTTTGAAAACCAAAAACCTGGACAAGAAAATTCAAGATAAACTAAAGGGTATCGACGTAGAAAACAACGAAGAGCTGCAAAAAGTTTCAAAGGAAATCCAAGATATGATTTTGCAGTATCAGATGTCCTTTGAAATGAAGGACGAGATACAGGACTTTTACCGTTACACAGAGGTTGACGAAGAACTACGGAATATCAAATTTGCGCAGGACTTCATTAAAGCGGGCCGGGAGCCTTCATTTGTTGCTGTCAGAAGTTCTGGAGAGCAGAAAGGAGCAGTTTTTCTGAATATCAGAGGGAAAGACCCAGTAGTTGCTGCAGTGCAAGAATGCTGGGCTTCACTTTTTACACCAGAAGCCATAAAGTTCAGGGTAAAAAATAACTTATCGCACAAAACAGACACCGCGGTTGTTGTGCAAAAGCAAATTAACGCTGAAAAGTCAGGAACGGTTTTTTCTAAAGACAATTCGCAAATTCTTATTGAAGCTCTATGGGGCTTGGGAGATGCTGGAGCACCAAGTCCGAGCAAGTTCGTTCTAGAAAAAGAGAGCAGCAAAGTTCTGGAAACGGAAAATTCAGATCAAGTTTGGATGTTTACCCGTGATGAGTACACTGGCAGGACTGTAAAGAAAAATCTTGCCCCTGAAATACTAAAATCACAAGTTTTAATCCCAAAAGAGTTTGACCAACTTTCAGAGCTTGCTCAAGAAGTCGAGAAACATTTTGTCTCTCCGCAATCAATCACTTGGGCGATAGAGAAAAACAAGGTTTACTTGTTGCAAGCAGGTTCCATTGACACCGAACCGGATGTTGAGCCTACACCAATGCCCCAACCCGAAGCTCCAAATGCAGATGATTTGGGGACTTTGGCTCTTGAAGCAGCAACTTCCAAGGAAATTCATCCAGAAGTTCAGCAAGCGGTTGAGAATTTGATTAAAACTTGTAAGCAGCACGGCGTTGAAACGCGAGACGTTATCGCAGAACTGAAAAAGAAAAATTCCTGACAAAACTAAATCATGTCTTTTCTAGAAAATATATTGCCAAATATAATTTGGCGGGATATCCGGCGAAGAAGTGTATATTTCGCCGAATAAATATTTATAAAGAGAAAACCTCTTCATAGTGTTGAGGTGTGAGTTCAAGGCGAAAATAAATTTTCGCTTGCTTTCGTTCCACGAAAATGGCCAAGAATATTTGCGCAGTTTGCGACGAACAAATTTACAAACCAGTGTGCCCGCTCTGCCTCACGGACCAGATGCAGCTCTGGTTTGAGAAAAACAAGATTTCTTTGGTGCGAGATTTCAGACAAGAAGTAAGATTGTTCTTGGATAGAGTAAGAAGATACAACCGTTTAACGTGTACGCTATGCAGAATTGAAACAGAGACTGCAATTTGCCAAGCTTGTTTCAAAGATAGAATTTTTAATTGGGTAGGCAGAACGGACAAGGCATTGGCAACAGATTTCATCAGGGCCTTCAGCTCGCAAAAACTTGAAGAGCCGGACTTGGAATACGCTTAGGCGACCTCAGTCGTATGGCTTCTATGCAGATTTTTAGCTTCATAGCCAAGGATAAGACATATAAAATTAAAAGTCAACCTTATTCCGTGAATGGCCACTAATAGAAAGGCTACTGCAGAGCTACCGCTATTAATGTTAGTTAGCACAATTGTTGCAATAGCAGTGATTGCAGTCTTTTTCAGGGGCAGCATAACTGGCGCACCAATATCTTGTACGGACCAAGATTCCGACACATTCAGTCCGGATGGAGGGACCTGTGGCCAGGTAGATTGTGATGATTCTGATGCTTCTATTAATCCAAATGCAACCGAGGTAGCTTGCGATAGTATAGATCAAGACTGCTCAGGTTCTGATTTTTCAGGAACTGATGTGGATTCTGATAATTACAAAATAGAGGGTGGTGCTTGCGGAGCTGTGGACTGCAACGATGCAGATTCGGCAGTAAATCCTGGCGCGACTGAGGTCTGCGCAAACAGCATTGACGATAACTGCAACGGACAGATTGATGAAAACTGCAATGCTAACGTAACCTGCACAGACAATGACCACGATGGATTTGCAACAGAGGGAGGAGCTTGCGGCCCAGTTGACTGCAACGATGGAAATCCAACAATAAATCCGGGTGAGACCGATTTAGCTTGCGATGGTATCGATCAGGATTGCTCGGGCTCTGATGTTACGGGTACAGATGCAGACAATGATACTTACAAAATCGAAGACGGGCTTTGCGGTTCGATAGATTGCAATGATGCAAACTCAACAATACATCCTGGCGCTACAGACTTGGCCTGCGATGGAATAGACCAAGACTGTTCGGGTTTAGATTTTCCAGGCACAGACGCTGACAACGATACGTACAAGATTGATGGTGGAGCTTGCAGCGCAATAGACTGCAACGACAATAGCGTAGCAGTTCATCCTGGCGCGACCGATGTTGCATGCAACGGAATAGACGAAGATTGTTCTGGCGCAGCGTTCAATGGCACCGACACAGATGGCGATGGCTACAAAACAGAAGGCGGCGCATGCGGAGTTGTAGATTGCAGCGATTCGAATGCAAACGTGCATCCGGGAGCAGTTGAAATATGCGATGGACTTGACAATGATTGCAACGGACAAATTGATGACTCTGACTTGGATGGCGATGGCGTAGATCTTTGCTCAGATAATTGTCCTGGGACTTCTAATTCCGGCCAGCAAGACTCAGACTCGGATGGCGTTGGAAACGCTTGTGATCCTCTGAAAGGAAAAGCCAGTAGCATAGCCTCGAATGTAGACTTGAAAGTTTACGTAGGCGATGAGACAAACTTATCAAAATCATTTGACGGCCTTAAGACCGTACAATTCAAAACTACAAACAACAAATTGCTTGCACAATTTAATTTCAATTTCTCAAACGGTACGCTGGACCTGACAAATGTGAGCGTAAAAATTAATGAACTTACTGGCAGAGGCTCTATTGCAATTTCGGGCTTGCCACTGCTTAACAAAACTATCTATGTTGACAAGATATCCGGCTCAAAAGAGCTGTGTGTTAAAGATGCAGAGGTTACAAATATTTCTGAGTTGGATGGAACCTGTACGACGTCTGTAGGCGTAAAGATTGGCTGTCCAGGAGAGAATGGCACATTAGAGTGCGATTTGGTCGGAACAAGTTACAAGATTTCAGGTCTCACACACAGCGCAGCGCTTGAATTGCCTGCAAACCAGACGAATATAACCGCAACTAACGTGACTAACAAAACAATTCCGGTGTTCATACCTCCAGTACCGCCGCCAGTACAAAATGTAACGGAAACGGCGTCCGTGCCAGGAGCTGGCAGTTCAGTAGTCCAAACTCCTGCGTCGAAAACAATCAAGGCATCACAAATTGTTGCACTTATAGCTGCAATCGCTGCAGCAATAATGTTCGTAGTCACGCGATTACAGCAGACGCCAAAGAAGCCTCAGCGACCGCAGCAGAGATATCAATACCCGAGGCAGCAGTACAATCCTTATTACAATTATTACCAGCAATATCAACAGCAGTATCGATATCCACCACAACAATACCCGCAAAACAATCCCCAGAATTATCCACAACAATACCCGCAGCAACCTCCACAACAGTATCCACAGAATTATCCACAAAATTACCCTCAACAATACCCGCAACAGTATTCACAGCAAAATTATCCGCAAAATAATGGCCAATATTACTGGCCACCGCGCTACTAATCATGTCAATAATAAAAGTTAAACCTCCGTACAAACCTCTTGTCCAGCTACCTTACTGTTGTGTCCCGTGCGGTCTACAATGGATTCTATTTAGACGAGGCTATTGGGTAGATCAAGAGGAAATAGCGCAGTACTGCAAGATGAAAATTCTCAAGAGTTATGCTAAAGCTTTTGTAAGGAAAATGATAATTGCCAAATCAAAAGACGATACAGGTACAAGCCCTTACAAATTTCATATCTATGCGAACAAGTTGCTAAAAGCAAAGAGAATTCCATTGACAATTCAGAAATATCAAGTAAGCCAAGTAAAGGATCCAACGCAGCTTATAGTTAAGAACTTGAAAGCAGGCTACGACGTAATGCTAGACTTTGCCTGCAAGCCTTTCCCAGAATACGAATATGACGAAGGAGGGCATGTCGTTGTAGTTTCCGAATTTGATACTGACAAAGGAGTTTTGACTATTGGAGATCCATCTTGGATTCATGCTAAGTTTTGGAAAGTTCCATTAAAGAAAATCGTAAATGCTATGGATAAAAAATATGATGGATTTGAGCGGGGCTTTTGGGTCGTAAAGCCTAAGACTTTATGAAAATTCCAATTCTAAGACCCGCATCAAGCCAGCCAAAAGCATAATTAAGAGCTCCAAATGCGCTTGCAAAATCGCCTTTTTCTGCAAAGTACTTTGCATCATTGTAATACCTAGTTGCAGTATCCAGACAATCTTCCGCAGCTTTTTTATGCTCTGCAGAAAGTCCGGAAGAAATCTTGGTGCTTGCAAGCGCTTCTTCAGTGCGCTTGAATTCCTTGTCCAATCTTTCTTTGGAGATTTGTGGCATAGAGTGATTTCGCAAATAAGGTTTTAAAAGCAATACTGTGTGAGGCTGCATAATGGTGCTCATAACCGGACTGGAAAACATCACGGAAAACTTTGGCTACTTGGCTATTTTTGGTATAATTACTGCCAGTTCGTTCGGCTTGCCTATCCCGGAAGAGCTTGTACTGCTTGTTGCTGGCTGGGCAGCTTCCCAGCATTTCATCAGTTTGCCGATAGCGGTTTTTGTCGCCGTGCTTGCCATTTTTATCGGAGATAATATTGGATACTATCTGGGCAAAAAATACGGGCAAGGTTTCCTAAATCGTTATGTAAAAGGAGAATTTAGGAAAAAGTTTGTTGACAAGCTGATAAATGCTTTTCACAAGCACCCCGACAGGACAATTTTTTTGGCAAGGTTCGTAATGGGGTTGAGGTTCATCTCACCAATTTTATCAGGAGCTGGCAAAATTAAATGGCGGGAATTCGTTATGTATGATTTTGCCGGCATACTGATTTTTGTTCCAGCAGTCGTAGGTATAGGCTATTTTGCCGGGCAGAACCTGGCGCTCATAGCAAAAGCTGTACAAGGTTCAATACTGGCGTTCAGCATAGTTATGATAATTATTGGGTTTGGTTTGGGTTTTTGGCTTGTCAAGAGGCGAAGAGCTAAAGCTTAAAAGTAGTTATTCCGGCGAACATCTATGGATTACGAGTTGGAGCTAGGGAAAATTGCTGAAGAAGTAAAAAAGATAGCTAGTACAACGAATGGCAAGCCAGTCAAGGTCTGCTTGCAGTTTCCTGATGGTCTAAAGACAAGGGCAACAGAAGTTGTTGCTGAATTAGAGAAAACTTCCGGAGTTCCAACTGAGTTTGTGATTTGGTCTGGCAGCAATTTTGGCGGATGCGACTATCCTTGGTACCTAAAGGATCTGGGATTTGACCTTCTTGTCAACTTCGGCCACGCCGTGTTCAAGAAGTGGCCCGACAAGGTTTGAGCAAAATGCGATCTGAACTAAGTTCAGATGCACAATCGGAAGCTTGCTTCCGATATGTATAAAAATCCGAGGTTCATAATTCTGGCATCAACGGAGGTGCGAGATGGTATTTTTGGAAGGAATGATTGGACTTGCTGTCGGATTAGGCATCGTGCTTGTCTTGCTGAGATACAGCGGACACGGCGAAGCAATCAGAAAGGCAACAGGATTTATTGCAGCAGGAATTTTGTTCTACGTGATTGATGTTGCTTGGGGTGCAGGAACTTTTGCAACCCGAATCAGCTCGACTGCAGCAACCTGGCTGACGTTCATATGGGAGTTAATAGCATTTATTTTGATAATAATTGGAGCTCTCTGGGCGACAGCAGAACTTGTAACAAAGTCAAAGTAATTTTTTATTTTCTAAATTTTTCTGGTTTACTTGTTGGTGACACAAAATTTGCGGAAAGATTTATAAACGCCTTAACCGTTTTTGATTTTATCCAAAAAACTCGGGCAACCGAGCAAAGGAGGAAAAAACAATGGCCTTTTTAGAAGGAACATTAGGCATTGGCGTCGGAGTACTGCTTGGTCTAGCGTTATTGAAATACGCTGGCTGGGTAGATGCTTTGAGAAAGGAATTAGGTTACATCGCAGCAGGTGCGGTATTCCTGATTCTAGCTTCAACACTTGAACCAATCGCTGCAGGAATCCCATCAATTGGAACTGCAGTAGGCTGGGTAAACATAATTTTCTGGGTAATAGCATTTATCTTAGTGTTGATTGGCGCCATCGCAATGGCTTTGCAAATTTTCAGTAAGATGAAGTAGAAGCCTTGCGAGTTTTCTTTTTTTATTTGTTTTTAACTTCCCTTGAGGGTATACTAATTTTTATATTCAAAGAATATAGGTCTAAGTTAATGGCCAAGCAGAATAACATTGTTCCAATATTTATCTTGCTCGTAGTGCTTGCCAGCTCTTTGTCCCTGCTTTTCTTTTTCAACAACCATACTGGCGCAATCACCGTTTTCACAGGCGCCGTACCAGGACAACCTTGCACTCAAAACGCGGATTGTGGAACCGTTAGCTGTCCTGCGGGTAGCTCAGGTAGTTGTCAAAACACTTGTCAGATGCCGCCAGGCGCTACAAGTGGTGCATGTGCGCCAAACTGTGTCCCAATTTGTTCTATTAGTGGCGGTACAGGCGGGCCTACTCCCGGCGGCCCTGGCCCTGGCGGGACCGGTAATGTTACGATACAGCCAGAATGCCACCTGAATACGACAACTAACAAGTGCGAAGGCGTCTGCAAACTTGAATTGCCTGGTGGTCCTAAAACCTGCGTACCAACAGGGTGGAACAAAGATGGCACAATTGCATCTTGCGGTTGCGAAAGGCCTTGTAACCAATTGCTTCCACCTAATTGCGACCAAGGTTTCTGTGGCGATGGCACAGACCCGAGAGCTGAATGCACGCCTACACCAGACAATAAAGCGTGTGCGTGCGGGCCATCAGATTGCAAAGACAGACCAGTATCATATTGTTCTGGTCCTTGCGTAAGCAAAGATACTTGCCAACCAGGCACAAATAAAACGATACCCGGAGCGGCAGGTTTCTGTGAGGTAAACCCTGCTACGGGTCCGGCTTGCGAAACATGCAAGCCACAAGTTCAACCCCCACCAGTTTGCATCAAAAATCAATGTGGCGCATCTTGCGGCAAGGATGCAGATTGTGGAGTTAATGCCACTTGCGACCTGAATAGTTGCAGTTGCATTGCCAAGCCTCCGCCACAAGTGTGCACAGACAAAGATAAGGACGGCTTCTTCAAAGAAGGCAAAGCTTGCGGAACAAAAGCAGACTGCAATGATGGCGACGCAAAGATAAATCCAAATGGAAAAGAAGTGTGCAATGGTAAAGATGATGATTGCGATGGCAAGATTGATGAGAATTGGGACGCTGACGGAGATGGGTTTGTCAGAAATGATGCTGCCTGCAAAGGCGTCTACAAAAGATATGATTGTAATGATGATAATTCTGGTATAAGCCCGGGCCAAACGGAAATTTGCATAGATGGTATTGATAACAATTGCAATAATCTGACAGATTCTGCAGCCGAGGGCTGTACAGCCACTAACTTGACCAAATCTGTATTGCCTAAATTCACAATTGGAAATGGCAAATGTGAACCGCCTGGCGAGACGCAGCAAAACGCTCCGGTTGATTGCGGTTGTCCGGAGGGACAAGTTTTAGTTGGAACCAAGTGTGAGGAAGAAAAAGCGCAAGTTTGCGGCAATGATATTCAGGAAGCGCCAGAAGAATGCGATGGTACTGACAACTCGTTATGTCCTGGATTCTGTGGTGCCGATTGCAGTTGTCCATTTATTGTTGCAGATGGGATCTGTTCTAAAGACGCGGGCGAAAACAGGAAAAATAGTCCACAAGATTGCCCGCTAATTGACAAAACTTTGCTAATTTCGCTAATAATTTTAATTGCGATCGCAGCAGCTGGCGGAGTTGGATACTATTTCTATCGCAGAAAGCAAGAGCTCGCAAGCTTGGCCGAAGTTCACGATGTCATGACTCCAACAACTGGCGCAGAAGAGAACATTGACTCTTACATTAACAACACGCTAAGTCTTGGATACAGTCCAGACCAGATAAGAGACACGTTGACTGGTGCTGGCTGGGATGCTGATACTGTTGATTCTGCCCTAACTGATGCGCAGTCAGACCTGCAAAAATTAGGTGACTCAACTGAAAGGTATGGTGTGGAAGCTCCACACGAAGACACCGTAAAAGTTGACAAGTACGTAAAAGACATGATTTCGCAGGGCTATTCTCCAACTCAAATCAAGACTTCTCTGGAGACCGGAGGATGGTCCCAAGATACTGTTGAGGCCGAGATAGGCAAGGTAACTCAGCCAGAGCTGCAAAAGTCTGCCGAGAACGCAGGAGTTGCGAAACCCTCAAAAGACACAACAAAGGCGGAGGAGTGGGCTTCTAAAAAATTGAAAGAAGGTCACACTACGGAACAAGTTAAAGGCACGCTAGAGACTGCAGGTTGGCCACCAGAAGTTGTCAAGGGCGCAGTTAAGGTTTAAAAATCATAATTCTAGGGTTGTTTTATGAAAGTGATGTTCATTGAAGCCAAAAGCAACAGAGAGGTGCAATTAGACAAAACTATTCTGGCTCTCAAGGATTTTCAGAAAGTTAGCGTGATTTCAACAGTACAGTTCTTGAATCAAGTTCCTTTTGTAATAAAAACGTTGGAGCGAGCGGGCAAGCAAGTTTTCATTGCAAAGCCGAGGCTGCACGCAGTAAAAGAAGCTCAAGTTTTAGGCTGCGATGCTACTGCCGCCCTTGATTTGGACAACAAAATTGACTGCGTCTTGTATGTTGGAACTGGCTTGTTCCACCCATTAGGCGCCGGCTATCACACAGAAAAGCCAGTCTTCAGACTGGACCCGTTTACCGGACAAATTGAAATGCTCTCTGAAAAACAAATCAGGAAATGGCAATTGCAGCAGCAAGCCAGAATTGTTAAGGCAAAAGAAGCAAATGTCTATGGAATTTTAGTCACGCAAAAGCCTGGCCAGAATGAAATGCAGGCAAAAGCTTACGATTTGAAAAAGAAGTTTGAAGCACAAGGCAAGAGAGCTTACGTTTTCATTTCAGACACGATAAACACGAATGATTTGCTGAATTTTCCGCAAATCGAGTGCTGGGTAAACACAGCTTGCCCGCGAATGGTTGATGACCAGGAACTGTACAACAAACCAATTGTAAACGCAAGCGAGCTGGAGTAATTCTATGGTAAATGTTCTTTATGTTGATTGGGAGAACCATTTTCCGGGGCCTTATGCTGCAGCGTATACTATGGGCGTTTTTTACAAGCAAGAAAAGCCAAATGAACCATCAATGCCCCTGCGCGTTAATTCTGCCGGTCTGATGGATAGGCTGAGCGGGCAAATTACGTTGCCCGCGAATGGTATTAGAATAGAGACTGGCATAGCTGTTATGCTCTGTGAATACGAGCGCAAGTCTCTGGACAGAAGTTTAGTTGAACAGGCCGATATTATTGTGCCTTTTGACTTTGGCCAAGCTAAAATTGTAGTATCAAGATTTCCAGAAGCTGCACATAAAACAACGTTGCTTTCACAAATGGCTTTCCCTAATGATACGCCAAGAGCGATATGCCTTACTGGAAGAGTTGGTACGGAAGTTACAAGTCAAGTTAATAGAATGAAGTGGTACGTAGACCGGTCTGTAAGAAGGCTTAAAAAGGATTTTGAGTGAAGATGATTATGCAAGTCGAAGTAGTTAAGGAAGAGAAAGACGAACTGCGCCTTAAGTTCGACATACGCGATCAAGGTTTTCTTAATTTAGTAAAGGAAGCGGTTTGGAAGCAGCCTGGCATTGATATGGCTGGCTTTAAAGTGGAACACCCCGAAGTTGGCTCGCCGGAATTTGTTATAAAGACAAAAGGCAAGAAAGCAAAAGACGTTTGGAATGCGGCCTTGGAATCTGTTTCAGAGGACCTGGGCAAGTTTGCTGCTGGCGTCAAGAAATTAAAGTAAAAAGGTTTTTATACGCCTTTATTTTAAGTATTTTCGAATGGTAAACTACACAGAAGCAATCAAAAGACCTTTCCAGGATTTGAAAAAACTAGCAATAGGAGTTGTTCTAACAATAATCCCAGTTGTCAATCTTGTTGTCATGGGCTACGTTTTGCAGAACGCAAAATCTGCTATGAAGAAAAATTACAAACTCACGGAGTGGGGAAACTGGTGGGGTTTGTTTGTAACTGGCTTACTGGCATTAGTTATTAGCGTTGTATACGCCATACCTTTCTTAGTAGTCTTATTCTTCACAGTTGGCACAGCAATAGTTCAAAGAGCCGTTATGCCTATGGGCACGCTAACTAATTTGCCAACACTTGGAGCCGGCTTCGTAGTAGCACTTATTTTTGGCTTAATAACTGCATATTTTACGCCTGCCGCAGTACTGAATTATGTTACAAAGAACAAATTCTCAGCAGCATTTGAATTTTCAGAAATCAAAAAGCGAGTCTTCAAGACAGAGTATTTGGCAGCCTGGCTTGTTGGCGGAATCTATGGTGGTGTAGTATTTATGGTGCTAAGCTTCATACCGGTAATAGGCATATTGCTGGGCGCCTTTGTAGTACAGCTGACCTTCTACACAATGGTTGCAGAAGCCTGGGCGAGCAAGTAATTTAAATCAAAATTTTCTTTTATTCTTATGTTCCCCGTTAAAACTGAAATTAGAATTCTCGGAATAGACGACCTGCCTTTTACAAAGCAAGAGAGTAAGGTAGGCGTAATTGGAACCGTGTTTAGGGGCGGTGATTACATGGATGGCTTGCTTTCCACACAGATTTCTATCGACGGCTCCGATGGAACGCAAAATCTTATTAGTATGATAGACAAGAGCAGGACTTTTGGGCAACTGAGAGCGGTAATGCTAGATGGCGTAACTCTTGGCGGCTTCAATGTAGTCGACATAGAGAAGATTTGGCAAAAGACAAAGCTCCCGGTGATTGTTGTAACACGAGACAAGCCAAATCTTTTCAAAATAAAATACGCGCTGTTCAAGCATTTCAAGGATGGAGTGCTAAAATGGCAATCAATCGAAAAAGCAGGAGAGGTTTTTGAACACCAAGTAACAACTGAGCAAGCAAAAGGAACTATTTATTTCCAATTCAAAGGTATGGAGCTGGAAGAAGTTAGAAAGATTTTAAATCTCACAATAAAACACGGCTTAATTCCAGAGCCAATAAGAGTGGCGCATTTAATCGGCCAAGGGCTTAAGTTTGGTGAGTCGAAAGGAAGAGCATGAAAAAAAAGGAAACGCACGGATACGAACATCACAAATCCCAGTTAGGAAAGGTTTGGCATTTTCTTGCGCACGAGGAGTCCGCAGCTTCTTTTGTTGTTGACGCGATCTTGATAATTCTTTTTGGAAAATTCATCTTATTTCCAGGCCTCAGCCTGGTTCTTGACACGCCATATCCAATAGTTGCGGTGGTCAGCGGCTCGATGGATCATCATGGACTGGACTTTGATACGTGGTGGACAGAAAACGGCAAGTGGTACGAGCAGCACAACATAACCAAAGCGCAATTCGCGAGCTTTTACAGACCCAACGGTTTTGTAAAAGGAGACGTTTTTGTTGTTCACGGAATTGATAGTGGGAATGTGAAAGTTGGGGACGTTTTGATTTATACGGTTCCACAAAGGAGCGATCCAATCATTCACCGAGTTATCGCGATAAATAAAGACGGCACTTTCCAGACAAAAGGTGACGCAAATCAAGCCCAGTTGGAATTTGAAAGCTCTGTAAGCGCAGAACAGGTAGCTGGCAAAGCAGTAGCCTGGGCGCCAGCAATCGGCTGGGTAAAAGTAGGCCTGCTCCAGTTTTCAGGACAGCTCAGAAACACATGACTTCGAAGAAAGAAATTGAGAATTTCATCACATCTCAAAAGAGTATTTGGCTATACGGGAAAGTTCAAAGAACGCTATATGCTGTTTTATCTGCTTTACCGGACAAAGATTACAGAAAAGTTACCAAAAATCTAATTCTAATGGTGCTTCACGAAGGCGCTTTAGGGCAAGTTATGCATTTTCCGAATCCGAAAGGCGAATTCAGAGTTTTACAGCTGATTTTTCCGGATAAAATCCCAACAGATGTGCTAAGATTTGTGATAGCTCACGAATTAGGGCATGTGATGCAAGGCAGGAATTGGAGAAAAAGCGACGAAACTCACCTTGAAGAGGATGCGGATGAGCATGCGACTAAGTGGGGCTTTCCAAAAACAAAATTCATTGCTAAATGGATGGGCCACTATGGTGCCAAATACGGCTTTTAAATTTAGAAAAGTATAAAAAACCCAATTCAGCTAAAACGAGACTAATATGCGATTTTGTCCTAAGTGTGGTAGTATTCTAGTATCCGTAGGTAAAGATTTGATTTGCAAATCTTGCGGATACAAGGAAGCTGCTGCTGAAACAAAGATGTTCAAAGAAGAGATCAAAACGAAATCTCTAAAGGTCAAGGAAGAAATTACAGAAACACTGCCGACTGTAAAAGCCACTTGCCCAAAATGCGGGCATCACGAGGCATATTTTTGGACGCAGCAAACACGCGCTGGTGACGAGCCAGAAACACAGTTTTATAAATGTAAGAAGTGTGGTCACGGTTGGAGGAAATATTAATGGAGTTTTGTGCTAAGGATGGAACATTAATGTTGCCAGGAAAGACTGGCAAGACTGCGGTCTGTCCTAAATGCGGTTCACGAACCAGAACCGTCGGCGGTAATGTCATAAAGGAAAAAGTCGAGCACGAAAAAGTCAAACTTAAAAGAAGGCCGCAGGAAATTGCAGAAACAGTTCCTACAGTCGATGCTGAATGTCCTAAATGCGGAAACAAGAAAGCATATTTCTGGACACAAGCGGCAACCCGTGGAGAAGACGAGCCAGATACAGAATTTTTCCGCTGCACTAAATGCAATAATACGTGGAGGCGAACAGTTTAGATGGCAGAAGAAAATAAAGTAATGAGGCGCGCACCAGCCATACAGATGCAAATTTCTAAATTGCAGGAAAATATTGGCCGTGTAGCATTGCTAGGCACTATCGTAAGCAAAAATCCAGAACTTAGCTCTTTCATCCTTGATGACGGCAAGGCTTCGGTGCTTGTGCTCGCAAATGATGCGCATCAATTTGAGTCACTAAAAGAAGGGCAAACTGCCCGGGTCCTTGGAAAAGTCTGGGGCTCGGGAAACGAGCTTGAGATACAGGCCGAAATAATTCAAGATTTCTCAAAAATAGACAGAGAATTGTGGAATAAAGTATTCAGTTAGATTAGCAATTCTAGATTTAATATGAAATAGACAACCGCAAAGAATGCCAAAAATGTAATCACGGTTTCGGCAACATATTTTGTTGCCAGCTTCTTGTCTTTCTCCGAAATCACAAAAGTGCCGAACAATAATGCAGTTATCAGCATAAGCAAGCTGACAATTTCCAAGTGTGATGTTTTTGTTGCCGCGGCCTGTACCAGGCCTAAAATTCCCACGGGAGCAAGCGCGATGTTTTTTGCTTTTGAGAGAAATTCAGATTGAAATCTCTTTTTTAGCGGGTCAACCTCTTCCCTTGTCCAAAGATACAGAAGTTCCCCAAGGGCAAAGGACGCCGCAACAATTATTGCAATTAAAATATCGTTTAGCATAGTACAAAAACAGGCACGCATAATTTAAGCCTTGCCAAATCATCAGATTTAGCAATAACTTTAAATATGCAGAAAAGAAGAATAATTTGGAGGATGGCCACTATGTTGGGTAAAAAAGGTATGGACGGAGCTTACATTGGAGGCGGTTTGCTGGTAGGCCTTATAATCGGCGTAATACTAATATACTTCGCACTTTCAAACGGCATTTTGACAGAGCTGTTCTGTCCTGTTGCCGCAGCAGTTCTATAAAATGGTTCAACCCAAATTAGCGCCTGCAGGGTCTTTTTTCCATAAAAGACACCAGAAATTTTCTGGAGGCAGGTTGAGAACCGAGATTTTAACATTTGAAGAGCTAATGTGGCTTATAATTGGACTCGGATTTGGATGGTTTGCAGGCAAAGGAGCTAACATATTGTTGGTACTAATACCCTTAGTATTATTCATAGTTTGGGCATACGAGCGATGGTATGCATCTAAGTACGGCCTGCGTTTCATACACAACGTACCAGCAGGCAGAAGAAGATGAAACAACACGAGTTTGATTTTTACAGATGGGTGATTTACGGTTTAGTTCTGCTGTTACTTGCAATTCTGTCTATACCGTACCCCGTTGTAATTTGGGCATTTGCGATTTTGCTAGTCATTGCGATAGTTGATGTAGCCTATTGCAAAATGTACAAGTATTCTCGTCCTAAATAGAATTGTTTACTGCAGTTCCACAAGAAATATATAGTTATTGTTTTTACTCTTGGTCGGGGAAAATAATGTTTAGTTTGAAACTTAGCGAACCAAGAATTTTAGTCGGTTGCGTGTCAATACTGTCAGATTTCATAACAGAAGCGAGCTTTTCCATTCAGAAAGATTTCATCAAGTTAATTGCAATGGATCCTGCAAATATCTCGATGGTTGTTCTTAATATACTTCCATCGGCTTTTACTGAGTATAGAGTTGAACAGCCCGTTGACATAACAATAAATCTTGAAAACCTGAAGCAAGCCTTGAGGCGTGCAAAGCCTACTGATTCCTTATCTTTAACTCTCGAGAAAAACAAGCTTAAGTTAACTGTAAACGGTCGCTCAATAAAAAAGTTCTACATACCGCTATTGGAACGGGAAGCAAAAGAAAGGAAAATTCCTGCCCTAGATTTCATGGCAACTGTAGAAGTTGATGCTAATGAATTTAGAGACTACATTGATGATGCTTCTGTTGCTGGCGATGCTATCGCCCTAGAAGCTGACAAAAACCAATTTATAATTTCAGCTGGCGATGCTGGCTCCAAAGTAGAAGTTGAATTGATAAAGGGAAATGATGCGATGCTGCAATTAGCAGTTGCACAGCAGGTCCGCGCAATTTATTCTGGAGATTATCTGAAAAAGATGGCTCGTGCAGCAGCGCTTGCAGACACAGTAACAGTACAGTTTGCAAAAGACTATCCGTTAAAATTAGATTTCAAGAGCTTAAACAAGCTTCAAATGTCATTCATACTCGCACCAAGAATAGAAAACAAATAATTACCAGATTCTTTTTACTCGTCTGAGATGTCTGCGCCTTCTTGCTGCAGTTTCTTTGCTACCCATACTATTTTTTAATACCTAGCGATATTAAACCTTATGGTCGAGCACAAGCACGTAATAGCGCATAGGATTATCCCAATATTATCTGCAATAATTGTTGTTGCTATTGCATTTGGTGCCTACCTTGCTTTTGCAAATGTCAGCATGCAAACCGCAGAAAGCAAGTATGTTGAGAAACTAAACACTTTAGTAGAACAGATGCGTACACTAAATTTCCAAGAGCAGCAAGCGGTGCAAAATTGGAAATCCGGAGCAACGACTTCAGGTGCAGCTTTCAGTCAGCTTTCCAGTTTGCAATCGCAAAGAGTTCAGTTAAAAGAAAATCTCAGGTTGCTGGTCCCTCCAGAGCCGTTCCACGATATTCATCAAGACCTAGTTGATGCAAACCAGCTTTGGATAGATGCGGATTCCGACTATGTGCAAGGTGTTTTACAGGATAATGATGACGCTATCAAGACAGCAGATGGGAAAGTAAAGCAAGCAAATCAAAAATTCAATTCCGCTCTTGAGAGCCTCAGAACTGCGGGTTACGAAATCTAAAATCGGCCTGCTGCGAAGCATTTAAATACTAGCGCCAGAAGCAAGATTTATACACTATTGGAGGTGTACATGAATGGCAGAGCAAAAATATTTCGTTTTGATGCAAGGTGGCAAAGACACGGGACACGTTTTCACAGGGAGCCAGCCACGAAGAGCAGCTTTGAAAGCCGCAACACGCGGATTTACAGAAATTAAACTGCGCGAGCGTGGAACTGACCGCGTACACTCATTTAAGGGCTCAAGAAAAAGAGTCGCAGCTCCGGCAGACAGGCCAGAATGGCTGCCATCGCAAGTTTGGAAGCCAGTTGTAAAGAAAAGCGGTTTAGTTCACTTGAAAGCCGGCAAGAAAAAGCGCAGATAATTAGATGCCTGCGCGTCTTCCGGGGAAGCTCTCAGTGCTTTCCAAAGTTTTTGAAGCTTCTTTTTTGTCTTTTATTGCAATTTTAGCTTTTGGTATTTATGATTTCATACTTCCAATTTTTACAGAAGGGCAAGTAGCAAATCTAGCAGTAGTTGGTTTGATAGTTTCCTTAGTCTCAATTGCCTCGTTGCTTGCAGAAGTTCCAGTTGGCTTGGCAGTGGATAAGTACGGCAGAATAAAAATTCTCTTGATTGCGATGTTCGCACTCGGTATACTCGGGGTAGCGTACTTCCTGATAAATAGCTTACTGCTTTTGGCCATTCTCTCGCTGGTTTTTGGTACGGTTGCGGTTGCATTCTGGGTTCCTTCTGCAGTTTTGATACGAGATTTCAGCCCTCGCAGGATGTTGAGCCAGTCAGAAGGAATTTACATGTCAATAACACAGCTTGGCTGGGTTTTCGGGCCAATAATAGCAGGTACAGTTTCCGTTTTATTTTCAGACAAGCACAACTTTTTGCTTATTGCAGCGTTTATGCTTGCAGCAGTAGGTTTTGCGCTAGCAATTTTCAGAGGAAGCAAAGCACAAAAGTTCAGGCAGCTGGAAAAAGGGCACAAACACAAGCCACGGCTTACTTTACTGTCTACAATTTTCAAGGAATATATTGGGGTTCATAAACACGCAGCGCCACTTTACGCGCTAAGTTTTGCAGCCTATATTTGGATCGCACTTGAGTGGGCTTTCGTGCCAATCGCTGGCATAGAAGCTTTTGGCTTTGCAGCCAGCGGCGTTGGTTTAATTCTTGGCGCAATGATGGCAGTTGAAGGCTTACTGTATTATTCTTCAGGATATTTAATGGACTTGATAGGCAAAAAATATATCATAACTGCAGGCTTCTTCCTGCTGTTTGGCTCGGCTTACTTCATGTTCCTTGCAACAAGCCCAGCAGTCTTTATTCTTGCAGCATTGTTTGCCGCGGGTTCTGTATCGTGGATACTGCCAGGCACAGAAGCTTTGCTAAGTGAAATTGTTCCAGCAAATCTTTATGGCGAAATGTCAGGTCTTTTTGATACGTCAAAAGATTTCGGGTTAATAGTCGGACCGATGATTGGCGGTCTGCTTGCAACATACCTTGCAAATCCATTAGTGCCGTTTGCCCTTGTAACAGTAGTTGCGGCAGCAGCTACATTGCTTTCTGGCTGGGTTTTCTGGCCTGCAAAGAAGGTGACACATGGCTAGGAAAAAACTTCTTTCTGAAATAAAGGATTCTATTAGAGACCTAGTTTTTGGAATGGAAGACGGCCTGATTTCTAATCTTGGATTGGTTTTAGGAGTTGCTGCTGCAGGCGTTTCGAATTCGACTGTGCTGTTAGCTGGTTTTGCATCCATGTTTGCTGGCGCAGTCAGCATGGCTGCTGGCGATTACCTGTCCACAAAATCGCAGAGAGAAGTTTTGGATGAGCAAGTTGAAGAAGAAGAGACAAAACTCTCAAAACCTAAAGAAGAATACAAAGCGATTCATGAATTGTACAAAGCCGCAAGATTTACAGACAAAGAAATCAAGCATTTCATGAAGCACCTGAACACAGACAAGAAACTAACTTTGAAGATTTTGGCTGAAGAGGCGCTTGGAATAGTTCCCGAAAAATACGATAATCCAATTAGAGGCGCCGTAACAATTTTTGTCGCGTTCTTTTTCGGCTCTATTTTTCCAATATTTCCTTTCTTTTTGCACGACACGAAGCTTGCGAGCATCATCGCATTGGCTGCTACGGGTTTGACATTATTTGGGGTAGGGGCTTACAAAACTACGATCACAAAGAGAAATTGGCTAAAGTCTGGCTTGGAAATGGTCGTAGTTGCGCTGCTCGCAGCAATAGCTGGCTATGCAATTGGAATATTATTTGGCGCGCAACTAGCCTAGAGGTCCAAACTAATTGGGCAATGGTCAGAGCCCATAACGTCTTTCAGAATTTTGCTGCTGTTCACTTTATTTTTCAAACTTTCTGAAACAACAAAATAATCAACTCGCCAGCCAATGTTCCTTTTTCTGGCGTTAAAGCGGTAAGTCCACCAAGTATAGTTGCCGGGTTCTGTAACAAATTCTCTGAACGCATCAATATAGCCTTGCTTCAAAAAACCATCAAACCAGAACCTTTCTTCTGGTGTGAAGCCGGCATTTCTCATGTTTTGTTTTGGATTTGCCAGGTCTATTTCCCTATGTGCAACGTTAAAGTCGCCAGCTATTACAACGGGCTTTTTTTCCTCTAGGTATTTACAGAATTCTGCAAATACTTTGTCAAATCTTAATTTGAAGTTTAATCTTGAAAGTTCACGTTTGGAATGCGGGAAGTATACATTAATCAAGAAGAATTTTTCAAATTCTAGTGTCAAAACTCTGCCTTCGCTGTCAAAATTTTCCTCTCCAATGCCTTTTGTTACAGAAATTGGCTTGATTTTAGAGTAAACCAGAACGCCACTATAGCCTTTTTTCTTGGCAAATGAGGCAAAAGAGTGGTAGCCTTCGATAAAAGGTATATTTTCAGACTTTATTTCTTGAAAACAATAAACATCCGCATCTTCTTTTTTGATAAAGTCCAGGCAGCCCTTCTTGATGCAGGCCTTCAAGCCAGCAACATTCCAAGAAATGATTCTCATAAACGATTTAAACCCGGCGCATTTCTTAAAGTTGATGTCTCGGAAAATTGTGTACACGTGGCACGCTAAGGAACGAATTAAACGAAGAGGGTTTACAGAACTCGATATAGAAGCTGCAATCGAAAGAGGAGCCAAAATCGCCATAATAGACGAACCAAATAAGTTCGCTTTTCGATACCAGACTGCATCAGGTCGAAAATATGAAGTTGTTTGCTATATTATCGGGAATGTTTATAAAGTTAAAACAGTATACCCTATATGAGGTGGACATGGCAAAACCGCAAAAACGACTTAGAATAGTTACAGATTGCGATTTCGAAGCTAACGCGTGTTACATCAAAGTTTCTAACAAAAAAATAACGAAAAGTGTTAAACAAGAAGACCCCAAGACAAATCTGGAATATGTTTTGGATTTTGATGAGAAAGGAGATATCGTCGGGGTTGAAATACTAAATTTAGCAAAAGCGGCAGTTTTGGGATTATTAGGCCTAAGTCAAATTAGAGATTTGGCAAAAATACGAGCTTAATTCTATGTTTATATTCACTTGACTGCACATTTCTTTTTAAATTCTGCTGCAGCAGAATCGTGCATGCCAAAGCCCGAAAGCGAGCATCTGAATTATTTCTCAAAAAAGGAACAAGGGTTTGTTCAAAAGTTTTCTCAAATGCGTGATAAGTTTTTCATGCCAGTAATTTCTATTTTAGCTAAATTAAACATAAGTGCAGATCTTTTGAGTTACGCGAGCGTATTTGTTCTTATTGGATTTGTTTTATTTGTTAAATCCTTACCTCTTTTAGCAGCATTTTTCGTACTGCTTAACGTGATATTGGATGCTATGGATGGTGTGCTTGCGAGGCATACTAAAACCGCAAGCAACGCTGGCGCATTTACAGATATTTTATGTGATCATGTGAGCATGTTCATTGTAATTGCGGCTTTGTTATATCACAAACTCATTACCCCCATAAACTCTTTGATTTATGTCTTCCTCTACGTAGTTATGATAGTATTTACTGTCATAAGAAATAAGCTCGGAATTGGCCCAAAATTTGTTTTTAGGTCAAAATATTACGTATTCCTGCTTTTCGGGCTTTGGGCATTTACACAAATTAATTTATTAGATCCTTTTATATTGGTTTTTAACCTCGTGATGTTGTTTATGGTTTTGCGCAGTTACAAGGTGCTTAAAAGAAAGTTGAAAGAATATGGCTAAAAACATCCTTGTTGATTACCATTGTCATCCAAATTTTTCAATCTCAGATTTGAAAGCAAACGAACAAGCGAAAATATGGTGGAAGGGATTTGAAGAATGTAAACTAGGCGCGGTTCTGGTAACCGAACACTCTTATAAGAATCCCGCAAGAGCTTACCGTATTTTATTGCAGAACAAGCCTAAAGATAGTACAACAGAGATTTTTCCAGGCGTAGAGGCACTTACTGAAGAGGGAATAGATTTTGTTGTTTTCGCGAAAACCGAAGACATATACGCCAAAAAGGAACTTTTAACGCCTTATTATCTAACAATTGAAGGTTTATTGAATTTTATAAAAGAAAAATCTCTTTACGGATTTGTCACCCATCCTTTTACTCCAGGTACAACTAGCATCGTAGAGCATAAAGGCGAAGACTTTACATTAGAGGCCATCAAACAAATAAAAGCCGTGGAAGCGCACAATGCCAGTTTTGATATTCTCAAAAGATTTATGCTTACAACGAACCTTCGCTATGTTTTAGCAGAAAAATTTGACCGCATACTTAAAACAGAAAACTTGCCCGAAAATTTCCTGAATGGAGAACTAAGGTTCATAGCGGGCGGTTCTGACGCACATCACCCAAGCGAGTTAGGTTGCGGGTTTATTATTCAAATTACCGAATTAACACGTGACGCAATATTTGAAGCAATTATTAATAATAGAAGTGGGAAATTTGTAAATAATAAACATCATGGTGGATTTTCGCACTTGCTCCCATCTGGCGCAACAGTTTTTGCGGAATGGATAATAAAAAATCTTAGAGTATACAAACTACCTATTTCATCTCAGAAAGAACCTTGATTCTTTTTAACATATTTGGATGCGTGCTCATTAATTCCATCATCTTTTGAAATCCGCCAAGCTTGATGTGCTTTTCTTTCAGCTGTGCTAGTTCGTGCTCATCAATGTGGCCAGACTTGTCCAAATCCAGATGCACAAGCTCGCGGATTTCATCGTGTGCTCTGCTAATATCATTTGCAAAGAAGGCCTTCATCCCCTCAGCCTGCTTTAGCGCATGTGGCGAAGCTTTTGCTGCGCCGTAAACCAATTTGTACAGCGCAGATGCAAGATAATGCGGCTCATTTCCTAAAGCTACGGAACCGGAATCTGCATAGAGCTCTCGAATTCTGCTGGCATATAGGACAAGGAGATTTGTTATGAAGTAAATTATGAAGGCAAATATGCCAATTGCTGCTGCGTTGCCCTTGTCATTACGGGACCACATAGAATTCCAGGCAATGTAATAGGCAATCATCGGAATAATTGAAATTAATGTAATTACAGCGACATCTTTGTGCTTCAGGTGCGATAATTCGTGGCCTGCAACTGCTTCAAGCTCTTTTTTGTTCAATAGGCTTAGGATTCCGCGCGTAAAGCATATTCTACCGTCAGAGGCCCAGCGGCCAAATGCAAAGGCATTTGGTATTCCCAATTCTGATATTCCGATTCGGGGCTTTGGAATGCCAGCTTTCTTCGCTAACTCGGTAACCATTTTGTGCAGTTCGGGCTCTTCTTTCTCCGTCACATATTTGACCCGCATCGACCACTGAACTATGTATGGGCCAATCATATATTGCAGTAAGGTAAAGCCGACTGCAAGCGCTCCAAAGAAAATGAAATTTGTGATCCCCAAAAGCACGCCTACAACAGAGACTAAGGCGTAAACTATTCCAAATAATACTATTACTAGAAGCCACATCCTGAGCTTTAGCCACCAAACATTTGGAACTGTTGCCATACAAAACTCGCTTAGTTTAGGCTTTTAAGTTTAGCTGATGTAATCCGGCACATCTTCCAGTTCCATCGGCTCTTGCATAGCCTGCCTCTCTACTTCGGCAATCTCTTTCTTCAGCTTGACAATCTTAATGTGCTCTGAGTCGTGTACAACTTCAACCTTATCGGCCAGATAAGTGTTCAAGTAGTTCGATACAGTGGATTTCTTCAGGCCAGTCTTCTTTGCTATGTCCCTGACCCAGGAGCCATGCGGGCTAGTCCGTAGAGCATACAAAATCAGCTCAAGCTTTACATTGTCCGGGCCTGCCTTGCGGCTCATTTGACTTTCCTCGCAATTGTGAACACCAATTTGTAGCGTGTGCTACCAGGATAATATTTGCTATGCGGGGGCAGAATTTTGTAATGGACAATTTGGAAGCCAGTTTTGTTAAACAACGCGTTGAGCTCCTTAATAGTATAATAGCTGGCCATGAACTTTTGTTTTGCGAGCGGCCAATAAGTTAAACGTTGGCCGTGGCCATGGGGCGGATTGATAAAAAGATAGCCGCCCTTCTTCAGAACTTTAGAATAGCCTCTGAGAACCTTTGGAAACTCTTTCTTGGGAGTGTGCTCCGTTGCACCATAAGAATAAACGCCGTCAAATGTTTCTGCAGCAAAAGTAAGATTGCGGAGGTCCATCAATCGGAATTTAGCGTTAGGGACTTTTTTCCTCGCAATTACTAGCATCTCTGGCGAGGTGTCAATGCCATCTACCCTAAAACCTCGTTTCAAAAAATAATAGCTTGAATCGCCAGAACCGCAGCCAGCATCTAAAATCTTGGCGCCTTTAGGCAAATAGGCTAAAAATTTGTCAACGTATTTATCATAAGGAGACGGCTTGCCCCAATAGGTTTCAGTGTATTCCTTGGCTATTCTTGCGTATAGCTTGCGAATTTTAGGCTCACCAAGCTTGCGGCTCATTTCAGGTACCTCTTCAACCAGTTTGTGATTAAGTAGAGTACTTCTTCATCGGCTTTATCGCTTGAAAAGTTGTGGTCTGCGCCACTTATTATAGAAAATTTTTTCTCGTAATCTGCTTTGGCGTAAAGATCTTTGGCTTGCTGCAATGGTATGTTGTCGTCTTTATTGCCGTGGATAATTAACCAAGGTACTTTGATCCTTTTTGCTTTCTCTAGTACTTTGTGTTTGCGAGTGTCGGCAAACATCGCCAAAGAATATCTTTTCCAAGGTTCTGAACCTAGGGCATAACCTCTCTTTTTAGCTTCTGCAAGTTTATTTCCACCATCCCAGTCATCCATATTGTGCGGTGCCGCGAGAGTAATCAGGCATTTGACTCGTTTATCTTTCGTCGCTATGCAAATGGACGCAGTTCCGCCAAAGCTTGCACCAACCAACGTTACATCGCTATTCAGAAAGTTTATTGCTGAATTCAAATCATCTATATTAGTTGTTAGGGTAGTTTCGGAAAAATCGCCTTCCGAGTCTCCACGGCCCCGAAAATCAAAGGTTAGTACTCTGTTACCTTTCTTGGCAAGCTCAGCAGGCCATGAAGGAGCAGTTTCCCACTCCGCTCTTACCCAGCCTATTCCAGCCGCAAAGACTATGGTATGCTTGAATTTTGCCGGTGTCCAAAGAGTTCCAGCAAGCTTCTGGCCTTTGGAGTTCTTGAACCATATGTCCTCGCTTTTCATAGCCTATTGTAGCCAATTGTCCAATATATAGATGGTTTTTCACAGGTTAAGAGTAAATTCTTTAGCAATATTGCAATTGTGGACAATTGGCTAATTTATTTGAAGCTGATGCGTAAACTTAAAAGACTAATTTTCGCAGTAAACGGCATGACAGACTTCATAATAGAGCTAAAGCCTCAGAGAAAGGTAGACAAAAAGGGCATGGCCTATTTGAAGCATCCTATCCAGGCCAGCATGAGACGAAGCCTGCGTTTCGGGCAGCCAACAGTCCAGATGAACACGGATCAGCAGATTCTGATTGTTAATGATTTTCAAGGCGGTGAAGGTGATTTGTCCCAGTTTGTTAACATGCTTGCGAAGCAGGCTGGAATTCACAGGCCGCAAATACCTATCAATCCGCAAATAGAGCGCCTGCCAGACGGTGGCCAGCCGCAGATGGTTGATAGCACAGAGCCAAATGAGGAAATAGAAGCTTTGCAATATACTATGGATACGTACCTGGCAGTTCTTGACCAGGCAGAGCAGCAAAATCACTGGTACGCTACTGAAATCCAACGGCTCGAGGAAGTCCGGTCAAAGGAGCACGAATTCATAAGCCAAGTTGATGGCCTGAAAACAGCCAATGCGGACCTCGAAAGAACGCTCGCTGACTCGAAAGAAAAGCTGGCAACCGCACAGAAGATAAACGAGAGCTTGAAGGAAAGCTACGACCGCGCAAGAAGGGAGAACAAGAGGTTTGCAAATCAAATAATTAACCTGGAGGACACGCTTGAACGGAAACTCGAGAGCACTTTGGCTGAAGCGAAAGCAGATACAACTCAAATAAAAATAAATGAAGTTGCCGAATCTGCATCAGTGCTGCGGGCATACGAGAAGAAACTCGTAGAACAGGGACTGGACGATCCGCAGGAAGTAATCCGGGTAGCATCACTTTCACTATTGGATTATGTTAACGCCCAATTAAGAAGGGGTTTCCAAACTGAAGAGCAGGTAAAATCAGCTGCAAATTTCGCATCCTTTGAAGAGACAGATTTCTACAAGTCAACTGCGCGCGCGTATGAGGTGGCTTTGAAGTTCATACATTTCCTCAAGCAAGACCCTGCAATGCTGCCAGAACCAGTAAGACAGATTTATGATGCAGAAAAGGGCAACTCTGAGTTTTACGAAAAAGCTGTATCGCAATTCGAAAACGAAAGGGCAAAGCACATTTCATTGAAAAGTTCTGCCGAAGAAGTCGTAGCCGCAATCAAGGACCATGAACGAGCAAAGTCATTGCTGTCCGTTGTACAGAATCCGCCAGCGATACGGATGCATATCATTTCCATAAAGGACCACGAAGAGCTTTATGTCCCGACTGGGGAAGCTGACAGCGTTTTGAGCGAAAGTTCGATAAAAGCGGTTCTCCCTATAGATGCAACGCTGAACGCAGGGCCAAACTATTTGGCGATAGGCCTTGAGCGAGGGGAGTGCACGGACGTTGCAAAAGCCATAAGGGACAGAATCAATCCTGTTTTTTCAAATGTCAAAATAACTCTTGAAGGCGAACTTTAGCGTAGGAAAGCCAGCAGATTCCTCTGCACGCCCAGGGTTTTGAGGAGAGTTGATTCTTGCTTGAACCTCTGGACTCCGAGATGGAGTTTTGTGTTGATGTATGCGAGTGCATCCTGCATGTTGCTGAAGCTCTTTGGCGCCTGCTGGAGACCATTCTTTGTGATTTCCCTGCAGGCCCAGACTCCAAGAGGGATGTAGCCCGGATATGCTTCCCTAAATACAATTGCGCCAGCTTGCTTGCCAAGCTGAGTGAGTTTTTCTGCAACTGCGAATCTGACGGAATAAAAGCATCCGCCAACTGAGCTGTATTCTTTCTTGCCGAAATTTGACTCCCAATCTGCAAATATTATTTCCTCGGAGCCCATAATGTGTATGAAAGCTTCCATCCATTCATATTGCCAGACTGTTGGTATCAACAAAACTGCAAAATAATTATTTAGAGCCGCAAATTCATAAACCTGATAAGAATCGAGCAGAGGATTTTGTTTTACCTTATTTACCAGGTATTTCCCAAGTGTGTCATCAACCGCTGTAATTGACCATCGAGTTGGAACTAGCCTGCGGTTCTTTTCTAGACCGAAGGCGCCCACTGAGAATGCCTTCTGGATTTGGGTGAATGGAAGGTCTTTTTCATATAATTCAATGACTGCAGGCGCGGATTTCAAGTCTTTGTCATAGAAAGCTTTCTCCATTTGCATTTCAAATTTCACATTTTCTTTTTCAAAATGCTTGATTGGTGCAGATGGGCCAAATGGCTGATGAGAATCATCAAAACTAAATTCAACTCCGCGGGGTTTCTTTTCAAATTCGGCATTAGCGTAAACATATTTCTTTGCTAGCGCGACTTCCTGCATTTGCTGAACCAATTTGTTTCTGAAATCCTTGATTCCGACTACAGATTTGCCGCGAACTAACTGTAAACGGAATTCAGCTATCTGCTGCGTTCTTAATCCTGCAGGAATCCATTCCTCAGGAGAATCTAATACGGAAGTGTCTCCGTGCTCGGGCGCCATCATTGGCCCCACATAGACTTTAGGGTAACCATACTTGCCAATAAATACGGAAGGCGGAGAACTTCCTTCGAGTTTTTGTCCCACATCAACTGACTTCAATCTAAGTTTTGATGTGAGTCTATTGAGATATGCTGCTTTCCCAACTGGCATGTTTTTAGAGGGCATCTAGAACTTAAGTGCTTTTTGCAAGTTGAGAATATAAAATTAAGATAAAAAAAGAAAAATTAATTGTCTGAGCCAATGCAGTCCCTATTTACTAGCAAGGTGTCTCTGATTCTGCCGCCTTTATCATAGACCTCAACTAATAGGTCGCCGGTGAATGGTTGAGATTCGGTGTCTATTTCCACATCAGTATATGGTGGTCGAATAGTGTATGCAGATTCATCAGAAGTGTCTTTTAGCAGCTCGCTTTCTTGATGTACGGTATCAGCGTCTACGACTTGTGCTGTGTGCTCTAATTCTCGTCCAGCATACCAGACTTTGAAGTGAGCGTCAAATTTCCTGTCGGTGAAGATCTTCAAACCAATATATTGCGAACACGCGATTTGGACATGGTCCAGCGGGACAAGGTTTATGTGCGCCCTGTCGATTGCCGCGGCACCAGTTAAATCGCTGCCGCTGAACATTGCCAGACCAACAACAGCTGCAACCAAAATGCCTGCTAGTGCTAGTCCTGATTGTAATCGTGGTAATAGTTGCTTCAGCTTTCTTTGGGCGAGCAAAAAAAGCTCCAAAGAAAAGCTACTAAAGTCCGATTTTTCTGGCCAGTTTTTCCTGTTCTTCCTTGCTTAGCCAGAAAACATTTGCGTGGTCAAGCAAGAATTTCCTCGGCAGCCTTTTTCTTTTCCCTTCACTTATTGCTGCCCTATACGCCTCTATTTCTGTGGCCCTTTCAATATATGGCTCAGGAAGATCAAAAATCTTTTTCCCTTCTTTACTCTGCCTTACGTGGACTAATTCGTGGATCAAGTCCAGGTACAGCTGCTCAGGTTTTGCGGTTTTCAAGTACGTTGGGCTTATCAAGACTTCAATCTTCTTGGAAATCCGCATATAGCCAACATTCTTGTCCTCAAGCACAACCCGGGTATTCTCAATAATATCTGAGTAGTGCTTGCCAAGAATTCTCTTTAAGCCAGTTATGTGCCTAATTCCGGGGAAAACGTCCCTCAAAGCACAGTTGCCATTTTTAGGATTCTTATTTATTCTCATCTAAGTAACCTATTGAGGGAAATAAGTTATTGTTGTAGTCACGTGCACTTTTCCACGAGAGTGCTCGTTTACAATTATCAATCCATTGCCGGGCGCAGCGCTGAAGGATGTGTCAACACTTTTCACGTTTTCAAATTTCTGCAGGGATTTGACTGTGCCGCCGTTCGACAAGAAGCTGTCATACTTGCTCTTGTCCTGCACTATGTAAACGCTTATCTCATTGTCGGCTTCTATTTTTATCTTTGTCTGCAAATTATAGTTGTAGCCGTATGCAGGATCATTCAAGTAATAAAACTGCACATAATTTTCCGGCAAGTCAACTTCATTTACTTGCTCTGCGTTTAATGATGCGGCTAAATAAGTTATATAGCAGTCTGTTTTTGTGCACGCTACGCCAACTGCTGCGTGCGTGTAGGATTCCTTGTCTAAAATTATTGCTCTGTGTCCGGGGCTCTTTAGCCAGCCTTGCACAGTTTCATCTACGAGATTTGTGTCAGGACTTACACCATACCATCCAAAGATGGCTTCGCCAACTGAGAAATAGCTTATCTTTGCTGCTTTCATCAAGCTAGTCGCATCCTTGCCATCAGGACTTATGTGGTCGAGATAATTATTATCGGCCATGTCTTGGCTTCTTGCTTGCGCAATGCCTGCCAGCTTTGTGTCCCAAGGTAAAGTCTTCAAACCATTTTCTGTTCTTGCTTGATTGACTTCATCAAAAATTTCTCGCGCTCGGTGTGATGTGTCCGATGTAGACGCGTCAAAAGTCGCATTTTCAAGTGCCTGAGACTCTGTGTCCGCGCTTTCCAGGTAAAAACCTATACCGGCTAGAATAAAGAAGCCTAACAATATCGAACCAAAGGCGATTGCCAAAATCTTGTACCAGTTAGTCTTCTTTTCCATTAATGGTAATATAGTAAATAATTGCTTTTAAGCATTTCCACCTGTAACCGTCACTTTGACGAACAGGATTTCCAAGCCCTAGTACAAATAGGGCTCAGAATAAAGAATTAGAAATCAACTAAAAGCCCTATTTATGCTATCTCTTATAGTCGCACGAGCAGGCACCTTTGCCTAGCCAGCCTAAACCAAATAAGATTATGAGTACAGCTACCCACATGTTTGCCTGAGCTGTTGTCACCGAGCCCAAAGCCTCCATGAGCTTTACTATACCGCCAAGTACTATGAGTATACCTGCCATTATTGGCACGTATTTATGATGCGGACAAGGACACATTCCTCCGTCCATCATTTTTTCTTTTGCCATATGAATATCACCAATTAAGCTACAGAAGTTAGGGGTTATTATATGTTAGTCCAAACCCAAGAGTGAAAGTTACCATATAGAAAATAACAATTTTCCATCCCGCAAACCTATTTTGCGATATAGAAAATTAAACAAACTTATCAATCGGCCCCTTTTTCTCGAGCTTTTGCGCTATTTTCGTCCTTATAGACGCTTCCAAGCCCTCGCTTGACTTTAATGCACTCATAAAATCTTTCAGAGCCTGCCTGGCCAAAGGCTGCGAGCGTGAGACCCGCAGCTGAATCTCTGCCTTAACCTTACTCCCGTGCTGATATCCCGGAAGCGGCTCTTGAGTTGGCCTTTTTGCCCTAATTCTCAAAACAGGTTCGCTATCTCTGTAAACATTATAGTCCAAACGGAAGTAGTACATCGCCTTACCATAAAATTGGCCTTTCTGCAGTTCATAGCCAGCTTGCGTCATCTGACTTTGTATGAAGGCTGCAGGCGGCGGTTCTCTATTGATCCAAAGAACATATTCAGACTTTCTAGGCCCTCTGGCTTGCCAGCTGTCTATCTGGCCATCGTTTTCATATAGCTTAATTAACTCAAGCAGTCCTTCGGCCTCAGCCATTTAGAATTAAAGATTGAAAAGCTATTTCAGCTTTTCTCCAGCATAACCTTTGCCCAAGCATATACGAACTCATCTATGCCTGGACAGGTCAGGCCAAGGTAGAATTTTGGCTTTTGCAAGCCCCACATATCTGCATAAGGGATCTGCAAAGTCCTTTTCTTTATTGCAGCCACCAGGTTTACTACAGATGATACAAAGTAATTAATGTCTCTTTTGGAATACCTTTGCCTTGCAATTGCTGCAGTCTCTTCTGGAAGCGCCGATAAGATTTTCTTGCTTTCTCCAGCAATGTCCATATTTTCCAAAGATGCGAGGAACTTGTCCCGATTCCTTGCAGTCAAAGAAAGGCGCTGGAATCCCTTTTCTTCAACAAACATAATGTTCCAGTCTATCGCGTTCAATGGAATTTGAATTATGAACCTGTTTGTGGGAAAAGTTGAGAAGAAAACCAATCCGAATTTAGTAAGCACCAAATATCCGGGAACGCCAAAGTCAAACTTGTGCGCAGAGTGGCCACCGAGAAAGTTGCATCTTATGTAAGCAACAGGATAACGCAATACAAATCCATATTTGTTCCAAAACCAGTCAGCAAACTCGCGAGCATTGCCAATAACCCCAAACTCGCTGCCGCCAGCCTGCCCCAGAATAATATCGCTTAATTTGTGGGATGTGGCCATAACTCAATCAAAGCTAAGAGTTGTTATAAAAGTTTTGGATTAAACAATCCTGTCTTAATTCTCATAAACATTTTTTCTGTGCCCTGCTTTCAGGATCGTCAAGGTTTTGGCGGAATTGTCCACGTCAATTATCAATCTATAATCTCCAACTCTCAGCTTAAAGCCTTCAATTTCTTCAAGGTGCTCAAGGAAACGAAAAGGATCCTCTTTGCACTGCTGGAGTTTACTCCAAATTCTTTCTTTTGGCTCTTTTTCGAGTTTGTTAATAAAGTCAAGAGCTTTCTTATCAAAAACCAGCTGATACATCTTTTTAGACGCCAAGTATTTTCTTGGCTTCTTCTTCTGTATAGAATTCGCCTTTCTTAATTCTTTCTCGCGCTTCTTTTATTTTCAGGATTGCTTTTTGGCCTAATTTCGGCTCTTTTTCACACATCTTCGCAAGATAAATCAGTTTTCTGACTAATTCATCATAGCTTTCATTCTTGTATTGTTTGAAAGCATCAAGTTCTTGTTTTGTAACCTGTGTGAGCCTTATCGTAGTCTCCATATACATACGTATACATATGTATATTTAAACCTTTCGTGCGGCCAGAAGAGATAAGTTCAACCCTTCCGCCCTCAGCCGAAAAGTATATAAACTAAAGTTAACATCAATTAACTATGATTAACATATATGAACTAAAGTTAACAAACCTGCAACGGCAGATTATGGAGCTCCTGTTCATAAAAACAGGAACGTCGCTAAACCAGAGGCAAATAGCAAAAAGTTTGGACGTTTCACCGCCGGCGGTGATGAAGGCTCTTCCAGGATTAGAAAAAGAAAACCTGATCAAAATACAGCAAGACAAGGAGTCAAGAAGATGGTCAATAGAGTTAAACAGGGACGATCGTAGAGCAATGCAATTAAAGAGGATAGATAATTTGAGGCTAATTTACCACTCAGGCCTTGCAGATTTTCTTGAGAAGGAATTCGCAGGCGGGACCATAATACTATTCGGTAGTTATTCGAGGGGGGAAGACACAATAAACTCAGACATAGATTTGGCAATAATCGGAAGAAAGGAAAAAGATGTCAATCTATTGGGCTTTGAAAGCATCCTTAAGAGAAAAATAAACATTAACTTTTACGACGCACTTAAAAATATACACAAGCATTTAAGGGAAAACATCCTTAACGGCTTCATCATTACCGGAGGAATTGAATTATGAGGGCAATAAAGAGTTTTGACGAATGCATAAAACAGGGCATTGTCAAAAAGCAAAGCCCGGACAAATCGAGAGCAGAATTCCTTATCAAGGAGTCTGAACAGAATTATTCATTTTTGTTAGAACTGCTGAAAAAGATTGGACTCGATGACAAAAGCGCAAACAACGTCGTAAAGGTCTGTTATGACATACTTATGGAAACCACGAGGGCTAAAATGCTCCTAGGTGGCTATAACGCCTCCGGCTCTGGAGCGCATGAGGCAGAAGTATCTTACTTGAGAACTCTCGGCTTTAATGAAAAAGATGTCCAGTTCGCAGACCAGTTAAGATACTTCAGGAACGGTATGCTCTATTACGGAACAATTCTCGACAAGGAATATGCCGAGCAGGTCATAGAATTTACAAAGAAGACATATGCAAAACTAAAAACAATGATTAAAGTTTAGTTCAGCCTCTGCCCCAAAAGAATATCGCTTAGTTTGTGGTTGGATGTGGCCATGCTACTTAGAGGGATCTTCCCATTTTAATAGTTTCTTAAAAAGCAAGGTGTAAAATTTCATGATACCGAAAAGCAAAGCACCCGTGAGAATTAAGAATAAGATTCCCTGCAGCCCTGTTAATGGTGTTAGCGCATAGCCCTTTAGCCCAGTCACAACAAGTAAACCATACCAACTCGCGCCAGAAAATCCCAACAATACTACGAGATGGGCCAGACTAGTATTAAACTCCTCAGAATTCAATCTCCTGAGAATCTTCCCAAGGGTATCCTCTACCTTGATATCCCCAATCTCCTTCTTGCAATGCGGGCATTTCATCTACTCACCATCCTTCTTTCTGGGAAAATTTCGTGAATCATCATTAGTAAAGCGATGTTGAAGATGTAGAAGAAAATAACAAAAAAGAATATCACGTCGAATGTCTGAGGAGCACCAAATTCTCTGGCTAGAGTCAATGCTAGAAATCCAGCCAGTCCAAATCGCAATAGTATTCGAATCATTTTTCTTAACAACGAAGCAAGTTTTTTAAAAAGTTGGATTTAACCCTTCCGCCCCAGCCAAGGCTAGCGCCTCTTCAGCCGCCGAGCTTAAGAAAATCAAAAGCCCAGTGGATGAGTTGTAGCATCTTGCGCAATAGATTTAAATTTTGGTTTGCGACTTATTAAATATGGGAAGTTTTCATGTGTGTGAAAATCCTCACGAAGAATTAACAGGTGAACAATTAGGTGGCATAGCTGAAACGTTTATTAAAGCTATTTTTATAAAACAGGGACATATTCCAAAAAAACTTTGTAAATATAACAATGAAATGAAAAGACAAGAATTAATAGTTAGCAATGCAAACTACGTTATTAATAATAGTAACTTAGAGAGCAATAAAAAACAACAACTAACGAACTATCTTAAACAGAATATTTTGGGTTTGCCAGATTTTATTGTTCTAACCTCAGACAAAAATATAACTTTTACCGAAGTCAAATACAATATCTCTGGTTTAAGCGCGTATCCGCCCTTAGGACTAAAACCAGAGCAACAAAAAAGAAAGGAAGAATTAGAAGCGATGGGTTTTAACGTTTCAGTTGAAAGGGTTGGAAAAATATTACCATCGCCTCAAAAACCCCCGTCTTATTTTGAGAGGATCTTAAGCAAGTTAATGTTTTGGCGAAAACCAAAATTAGTGACGACCCATGAAATAGGTTAGTTTCTTCGCTAGCGCTTCTTCAGCCACTCTCGCAAGAGTATTACTGGAAACCGTTCGAAAGTGATTCTTGCAAATCGCCTGTCGGCAGCTACGGCTTGGCTAGGCAAAACTAAATACGTAAAATTTTACGCATCCAGTCTCTTCCCACTTTGGATAATTCATCAACTTTTTTGAAAAGCTGGTCGGTTTCATTTTGGTAAATGAACTCGAACTTAACATTCGGCTTACTTTTGCAAAATGAGTCTACCTTTGCCAAATGCTTTTCCATTCGTTGTGCTACGTTCTTTCCATTGAGCTGTTTTAGCACAGGTTCGCAATCAGTATAGATTTTTACCTCATCTGTTCCTTTGGGGCTAAAATGATCGGTTAGTTGGTTTAATGCTGCAATTATGCCATCGTATACCGCCTTAT
>Ga0334722_10000653_pt1 | contig 49334 bp, 50 predicted proteins | sample C3_bottom_MG_FD_207210 | JGI IMG/M metagenome (GOLD analysis project Ga0334722, IMG submission 207210) | Sediment microbial communities from Yellowstone Lake, YNP, Wyoming, USA - C3_bottom | ecosystem: Environmental > Aquatic > Freshwater > Lake > Sediment | place: USA: Wyoming | collected...
GGGTACTTCGCGGACGTCGCGCGGAGCGCCGAGGCGGCGGGCTACGACTCGATCTGGGCCGGCGATCACGTCTCGTTCGAGAATCCGATCCTCGACGTGACGGTGGCGCTCACGACGTTTGCCGCCGTCACGAGCCGGATCACGATCGGCGCCGGCATCGTCCTGCTCCCAGTGCGTCCGCCTGCGCTCGTGGCGAAGGCGTTCTCGTCGCTCGACTATCTGTCACGCGGCCGGGTGGTGCTCGGCGTCGGGGTGGGCGGCGAGGGAGCCAAGGACTTCGAGGCGGTCGGTGTCCCGATCGGCGAGCGGAGGGCCCGCGCCGAGGAGTCGATACGCGCGCTCCGCGAGTTGTTTGCCGGCTCGCCTGCGAGCTTCGAGGGCCGGTTCACCCGCTTCGAGGGCGTCTCGATCGAGCCGCTTCCAGTGCAGCCGGGTGGCCCGCCGCTCTGGGTCGGCGGCCGCTCCGCCGCGGCACTGCGCACGACGGGACAGCTGGGTGACGGTTGGCTGCCGATCTGGATCTCGACGGAGCAGTACGGTCCCAGCTGGAGCGAGATCCGGCGCCATGCGGAGGACGCAGGCCGCGATCCGGACGCGATCATTCCGGCGGCGGTCGTCCCAGCGCTGGTCGACGACGACGGCGAGCTGGCGCGGAAGCTGGCGCGGGAGCACCTCGAGGAGCGCTACGCAACCAGCTTCTCGCCGCACGCGATCGAGCGCTACTGCCTTGTCGGCACGCCGGCGGAGTGCGCGGCCCGCGCGCGTGCCTACGCCGAGGCGGGCGTCCGGCACCTCGTCTTCAACCCGGTCGTCGCGCCGGACCGGCTCCTCGAGCAGGTCGAGCGGCTCGCAGACGCTGTTGTGGCGGTGGCCGCGTGACACTGCCGCTCGCCGATGTCCGCGTTGTCGCGATCGAGCAGTTCGGCGCGGGACCGTGGGGCACGCTCCAGCTCGCCGACCTCGGGGCCGAGATCATCAAGATCGAGGATCCGGCCTCGGCGGGCGACGTGGGACGGTACGTCCCGCCCTTTCAGGAGGGCGAGGACTCGCTGTTCTTCGAGACGTTCAACCGTGGCAAGAAGAGCGTCGCGCTCGATCTTCGGCATCCGGAGGCGCGTGGCGTCTTCGAGGATGTCGTGCGCGTGTGCGATGCGGTGTACTCGAACCTTCGCGGCGATCAGCCACGGAAGCTCGGGCTCACCTACGCGCAGCTGAAGGGTGTCAACCCGGCGATCGTCTGTTGCTCGTTGTCGGGCTTCGGGATGACAGGCCCGCGCGCCTCCGAGGGAGGCTACGACTACATGATGCAGGGGCTGGCGGGCTGGCAGAGCCTCACGGGTGAGCCCGGCGGCCCGCCCACAAAGAGCGGGCTGTCGCTCGTCGACCTATCGGGCGGCTACGCGTCCGCGATCGCGATGCTTGCCGGTATCTGGCGGGCGCGGCGCGACAGGGTTGGCTGCGACTGCGACGTGTCGCTGTTCGAGACGGCCTTGCACGAGCTGATGTACATCGGCCCGTGGGCTGCCACACACGGGTACGTCCCGCCGCGGCGGGGCAACTCGGCTCACCCGACGATCGTCCCGTTCCAGAACTTCGAGGCCTCGGACGGCTGGTTCGTCCTCGGTGCGGCGAAGCAAGTGTTCTGGGAGCGCACCTGCGAGGTGATCGGGCACCCCGAGTTGAACGACGACGAGCGCTTCGCGACGATGGCAGGGCGGAACGAGTATCGCGATGAGCTGGTGCCGCTGTTGGAGGAGGCTTTCCGCGCCCGGACTGTGGACGAGTGGGTCGAGGCGCTCGTCGCGGCCGGCGTGCCCGCCTCACGTATCAACAGCGTGGAAAACGCGCTCGTCGACCAGCAGACGATCGCGCGAGAGGACGTCGTCGAGCACGATCACCCGACCCTCGGGCGTGTGCATTCGATCCGCACACCGTTGCGGCTCGCTGCGGGACCCGACCGGCTCGAGCGCGAGCCGTCGCGCGGGCCGTTCCGTGGCGAGCACACCGAGGAGGTGCTCATCGAGCTCTGCGGGTACGAGCCGGATCGTGTGCGCAGCCTGCGCGACGCCGGCGTGTTCGGCTAGCCACTTCCCCCGGAAAGACGCGGTCGGGGTAGGTGTGGCGGAACCGGCGGGGGAACTAGCTTGAACAGAGGCTTCGCCTTGAGACTTCTCCCGTTTCTAGGAAAGTGCACGCACTTTCTTAGAGTTCGTTAAACAGTCGACGGCGCAGCCTGAAATGAAGCTACTTCCCCCCACTCAGCCGTTCCGCCCTCGTCGTGAGCGTTCTTCTGGGGGAAGTAGCTTGAGGGCGAGGTGGAACCTCGCCCCTACGCGGGGACGAGGGCTCGCTGGAAGAACTCGGTCACGATGCTGACCGCGTCCGCCGGGCACTCCACGAGATCGGCATGACCGATGTCGGGGAACTCGACGACGGAGACGTTCGGGTTGAGCTCCGCCATCCTCCGTGCGCCCAGGCCGGACGGCGCGAGGTCGGGCGGGCAGAGAATGTCGTGCGTCCCGTTCGTCATCAACAGCGGCCGCTCGATCTTGGGTACGAGCGGTGAGAGATCCATCTCCTCCATCGCGAGACACGCCTGCCTGACCGTGTACGGATCGTTGAGGCCGACGATGTCGCGGACGAGCTGGAAGATGTTCTCGCCCTCCCGGCTCTCCATGAACCGCGCGCCCACGGCCTGCGTCGTCACATGGTCGGAGAACTCGTCCCAAGGCATCGTCTCGGCCATCCGGCGCCAGACGCGGAAGAGCGTGCGCCGGTAGAGATCCGGCTTCGCGAAGGCGACGTCTGCGCATGCCGCAATCGTCCGCTCGGGATGCTTCGCGACGAAGGCGATCGCGATCATGCCGCCCATCGAGGTGCCGTGGACGAACACCCGCTCGAGGCCGACGGCGTCGAGCAGGCGCACGCCGTCGTCGGCCCACCCCTCGATGGTGTAGCGCTCCCGCGGCTGGGAGGACGCGCCGTAGCCGCGGGCGTCGAACGAGAGCAGACGGAACGTCTCGCGGAAGCCGTCGTTGACGAGCCCGAAGTTGTGCCGCCCGAAGAGGCCGCCGCCGAACTGGAGGACGACGGGCGAGTCGTCCGGTCCGGTCAGCTCGTAGTAGAGGCGGACACTGTCGTCGATCTCCGCGTACGGCATCGAACCTCCTCGGGACGGGCCTGAAGTCTCAGTCCCAACTCCTGCCGACTCGATCCCAGGCGACGTCGCTCGGGAGCCACTCGGTATTGATCCGTGACATCAGCCTCACCACCTTCTCCGCGCCACACGCGGGACACGGCGGGCTAGGCTTCGTCGACGTCGAGAGATACTCCTCGAACCGAGCGTCGCACGACTCGCACCGGTACTCGTAGATCGGCATTGAGGTCAGTGTACTCGCCTATCCCCCCCGAGCTGGAGCTGCTGCGGTCGCTGTGCGAGCGCCAAGGCGTCTCTCCTGAAGACGCTGATCTCGAGGCGGTACATGCCTTCCTTGCCGCGCTCCTGCCGGCCCTCGAGAAGCTCGAGCGTCGGATCCCTGACGAGCTCGCGCCGGCCCTGTGACTCTCGCGCGACTGGCCGAGCGGCTTCGTTCGCGGGAGCTTTCCCCTCGAGAAGCGGTGCAGTCGTATCTGGACAGGATCGATGCAGCCGCCGAGCTCAACGCCTTCATCTCCGTGCGCGCCGAGGAGGCGCTCGCAGAGGCTGACAAAGCGCCCGAGGGGCTCCTCTACGGCGTTCCCGTTGCGATCAAGGATGTGATCGACGTAGCCGGTGCCCGGACCACCGCGGCATCCCGAATCCTCCGCGACAACGTCGCCACCCGCGACGCGGAAGCAGTCGCGCGCCTCCGCACGGCAGGAGCAGTCGTGCTCGGGAAGCTCAACACCCACGAGTTCGCCTTCGGCGCACTGACCACGAGCATGCACTTCGGACCCGCGCGCAACCCGTGGTCGCCCGATCGCATTTGCGGCGGTTCGAGCGGGGGGAGCGGGGCGGCCGTAGCCGCCGATCTCGCGGCGGGGACACTCGGCACGGACACCGCCGGCTCGATCCGGATCCCCGCATGTTTCTGCGGCGTCACGGGGCTGCGCCCGTCGTCGGGGCTCGTTCCCAACGGCGGTGTCGTTCCCGTCTCGTGGAGGTTCGACACCGTCGGGCCGATCGCGACGAGCGCCGAGGACTGCAGCCTCCTGCTCCGGGCGCTTGCTCCTTCGTACCGGCCCGAGCTCGACGGCGGTGTCAGAGAGCTCCGCATCGGTGTGGTCGAGCACCTCTTCGAGCGTGCCGAGCCGGAGATCGCGGCATGCGCGCGCTTGGCGGTCGACGAGCTCGGCTCTCTCGGTGCGCGACTGGAGCCGGTCGCCGTTCCCCTGCTCGAGGAAGCCGGGACGATCGTGCAGACGATGATGCTCCCCGAAGCGGCTCAGGCTCACGCCGAGTGGCTGCGGACGCGGCTTCCCGAGTACGGGCCGGACGTTCGTGTGCGGCTCTTGGCCGGGCTGCTCTTGCCCTCGACCGCCTATGTGACCGGGCTCAGGGCTCTGCGCTGGTACTTGAACGAGCTGAGCCCGGTGTTCGAGCGCTTCGACCTGCTCGTGCATCCGGCGATGCCCGTGATCCCACCGAGGATCGGCGAGGAGACGGTTTCCGTTCACGGGGAGCAGGTCCCGTATCGGCTCTCGCTGATCCCGTTCAACTCGCCCTGGACGCTCGCGGGCGCTCCCGTGGCGAGCGTACCCTGCGGCTTCGTAGCAGATCTCCCAGCCGGGCTCGCACTCGTCGGCCGCCCGTTCGCCGAGGCAACCGTCCTTCGCGCCGCGGCGGCGCTCCAGCGTGCGACTGACTGGCACGAACGCAGACCCGAGCGGACGGCCGGCGTCTCTGAGGGACGATCCACGATCCCGACGTGAGCCGCCGCGCGCTGCTTCTGACCGCTGGCCTGGTCGTCGTGGCGGGCAGTCTCGCAGCAGGCATCGTGCTCGCGTTTGGGGGAGGCCCGACCACGAGCCTGTCGCCTAGCGCGTATCTCGCGCGCGCCTCTGCCGTGTGCGAGCGCTACGCTCGCCAGCTCGACCGCATTCCGCCCCCGGGCGACCTCGGCTCGCCGGCTGCCGTCTCTGCCGCTGTCGGGCGGGCGCTTCCCGTGCTCAGGAAGCAGGCCGCAGCCGTTCGGGCGATCAAGCCCCCGCGCGAGCTCGAGCGGAGTGTCCGCCGTTACTTCGAGCTCAGCGACCGTTCCCTCGCGGTGCTCGGTGTCGCGCTCGACGCCGCGAGGAGGAACGACCGCGTGACCATGGGCCCGAAGCTGGGCGCATGGTTCGAAGCGAGCTCAGCGGCCCAGGCTGCCAGCAGGAAGCTCGGGTTTCGCTGCTGACACGCAGCGGTCGCAGGCTCGGCCGGTACCGATTTGCGGTCGCGGTCCCAAAGTCGTATACAGAACGCAACTTCTCGTGACGAAAGGTTGAGGCTCATGTCGGTACTGATCAAGGGCGGCCGGATCGTGACCGCGGCCGACGACTACGTCGGCGACGTCTTCATCGACAATGGGACGGTCTCACTGCTCGGCGAGTCGCTCGACGTCTCCGCCGACAAGGTGATCGACGCTGCCGGCAAGTACGTGATCCCGGGCGCGATCGACCCGCACACGCACATCGAGATGTACTTCGGCGGGACGACGACCTGTGACGACTTCACCTCCGGCACCGTCTCGGCGGCGTTCGGCGGCACCACCACCCTGATCGACTTCTGCATGCAGACGCCGGGCGACACGTTCGCGCAGGCGCTCGAGAAGTACTTCGAGAAGATCGACCGCTGCAAGCCCGTGATCGACGTCGGCTTCCACATCGGTGTCACCGACCTGCACACGGGCGGGACGCTCGAGGACCTCGCAAAGCTGCCGGCCGAGGGGGTCACCTCGTACAAGCTCTTCATGGCGTACAAGGGCGCCGTCATGGTCGACGACGACACGCTCTTCCGCACCATGGAGACCGCCGCCGACACCGGTGCGATCGTGATGGTGCATGCGGAGAACGGCGATGCGATCGACGTGATCGTCAAGCGCGCAGTCGCGGAGGGCAAGAAGGAGCCGATCTGGCACGCGCGCACGCGCCCGATGGAGACGGAGGCCGAGGCCACGAACCGCGCCGTCCAACTGGCGCGGGTCGCAGGCTGCCGGCTCTACGTCGTCCACGTCTCCTGTCAGCCGGCGGTCGAGCCGATCGCACTTGCGCGCGAGAAAGGCTGGGACGTCTGGGGCGAGACCTGCACGCAGTACCTCTTCATCGACGACTCGGCGCTCGACCAGCCTGGCTTCGAGGGCGGGAAGTACGTCTACACGCCGCCGCCGCGACCGAAGGACCAGCAGGCGCACCTCTGGAAGGCCCTGGGCTCGGACGTCCTCTCGGTCCTCTCCACCGATCACTGTCCGTTCAAGTGGCCGGAGCAGAAGGGGATCAACGGCGAGGAGTTCCAGGTGATCCCGAACGGCGGACCCGGGATCGAGAACCGCCTGCACATGCTGCACCACTTCGGCGTTCGCGAAGGCCGGATCTCGATGAACCGCTTCGTCGAGCTGACCTCGACCAACGTCGCGAAGCTGTTCGGCCTCTACCCCCGCAAAGGCACGATCGCTCCCGGCTCGGACGCCGACATCGTCGTCTGGGACCCCGAGAAGGCCCTCACCATCTCCGCGAGCACCCACCACTCGAACGTCAACTACAACCTCTTCGAGGGGACACAGGTACGGGGTGCGCCGGACGTCGTGCTGGTGCGCGGCCAGGTGATCGTCGAAGGGGACGAACTGGTCGGCAAGCCGGGCGACGGCGAGTTCGTCAAGCGCGCCCGCGTTGGCGAGGAGCTCCTGCCCGCCGGACGGGTGGCAACGCCGGCATGAGAGGCTCGGAAAGGCAACAGGGCGGGGAGCCGGGCATGGGTGTTGACAACCGGGGTCAGACCAGACGGTCTGACCCCTCGCGACGCAGGGGTCTGGCCTTCCGGCCAGACCCCGGTTTGAAGGCTGGCCGATGAGCGACGAGCAGGCGAAGGAGGTGTACGCGAGGGCGCGGTTGGGCGAGAGCGTCACGCTCGGCTCGCGCCCGGCGGTGCTGGTCGTGGACTTCAGCTGCGGTTTCACCGATCCCGCCTGCGCGCTCGGCTCCGAGCTGACCGCCGAGGTCGAGGCAACGAAGCGGCTGCTCGACGTCGCGCGGGCGAAGGGTCTGCCGGTGATCTTCACGTCGATCGGCTTCGGGCCGAACCTCAAGGACGGTGGTCTGTGGCTTCAGAAGGCGCCGGCGCTCGCGGACCTCCAGCTCGGCGGCCGCTGGGTCGAGATCGACCAGCGGCTCGAGCCCCGCGAGGACGAGATCGTGGTCCTGAAGAAGGGCGCGTCGGCTTTCTTCGGCACGAACCTGGCTGCGATCCTCGTCTCCCAGCAGGTCGACTCGGTGATCCTGTGCGGTGCGACGACGAGCGGCTGCATCCGGGCGACCGCCGTCGATCTGCTGCAGTACGGCTGGCCCACGCTGGTGCCGCGTGAGTGCGTCGGCGACCGGGCACAGGCTCCGCACGAGGCGAACCTGTTCGACATCCAGGCCAAGTACGCCGACGTCGTGACGCTCGACGATGCGTTCGCCTACCTGGAGACCGTGGCGGACCGCGTCGGCGTGGCGTGACGCACAGGGTCGCCCTCCTCGCGGGGGACGGCGTGGGTCCAGAGGTCGTCGGCGAGGCACGTAAGGCCGTCGACGCACTGGGCGTTCCGATCGAGTGGACCGACCTGCCCTGGGGCTCGGCCTACTGGCACGAGCACGGCCGGATGATGCCGGAGGATGCGCTCGACGTCGTGCGCGCGCACGACGCGATCCTGATGGGCGCCGTCGGCGACCCCTCCGTTCCTGACCACGTCTCGCTCTGGGGGCTGATCCTCGACCTCCGCCAGCGGCTCGACCTCTGGGCCAACCTGCGGCCGGCGCGCCTGCTCGAAGGCATTCCGTGTCCGCTCGCCGGGCGCGGCCCGGCCGACGTCGACATGCTGTTCGTGCGCGAAAACACAGAGGGCGAGTACGCCGGCGTCGGCGGGCGGGCGCACCGCACGCTGCCGGGCGAGGTGGCGATCGAGGTGAGCGTCTTCACGCGGACGGGCGTCGAACGGGTGCTGCGTTACGCGTTCGAGCAGGCCGAGTCGCGTCGCGGCGTGGTCACGAGCGCGACGAAGTCCAACGCGTCGCGGTTCGGCTACGTGCTTTGGGACGAGGTGGCAGAGGAGGTCGCCGGCGAGCACCACGGGATCCGCTATGAGCGGGTGCTCGTCGACGCGCTGGCGGCCCGGATGGTGCGCGCCCCGGAGAGCCTCGACGTCGTCGTCGCCTCCAACCTGTTCGCGGACATCCTCACCGACCTCGCGGCAGCGATCCAGGGCGGGATGGGGATGGCCGCGAGCGCGAACCTCGCCCCCGGCACCGACACGCCGGGGCTCTTCGAGCCCGTTCACGGCTCCGCCCCGGACATCGCCGGTCAGGGCATCGCGAACCCGGCAGGCGCGATCTGGAGCGCTTCGCTTCTGCTCGAGCACCTCGGCGAGCGCCAGGCCGCTTTCGTGCTGATGACTGCGCTCGAGGACGTCTGCCGTGACGGCCCGAAGACCCACGACGTGGGAGGAACCGCGACGACGAAGGCGGTCGGCGACGCGGTCGCCGAGCGGGCTGCACGACTCGTAGCATGACGAAGTCGAGCTCCTACGGGAGCTGCCGCGCGCCCATGTCGGAATAGAGTCGGGTTGTGCCGAACTGCCCGAAGTGCGGAGCAGGGAACCGGGAGGGGGCTCGCTTCTGCGATGGCTGCGGAGCCCCGCTCGCCGCCGCTCCTGCCCCGGAGGCGACGGCGGCCGCGTCCGACCCGGTCGCGGTCGCCGGCGGCCGTTACGAACTGGTGAGCCTGCTCGGCGAAGGCGGCAAGAAGCGCGTCTACCTCACGCGCGACAGCCTGCTCGAGCGCGAGGTCGCGCTTGCTCTGATCAAGGCCGAAGGCCTCGATACAAGCGCGCGCGCCCGCGTCCTGCGCGAGGCGCAGGCGATGGGGAGACTTGGGGCCCATCCGCACGTCGTCACGGTCTTCGATCTCGGCGAGGAGCAGGGTCGCCCCTACCTCGTGACCGAGCTGATGGCAGGCGGCGACCTCGAGGGCCTCATCGGGCGTGCGCCGAACGGACGCCTGCCTGTCGCGCAGGTGCTCGAGCTCGGAAAGGGGATCTGCAAGGGTCTCGCCTTCGCACATGAGCAGGGGCTCGTCCACCGCGACCTGAAGCCGGGCAACGTCTGGCTGACCAAGGACGGCCAACCGAAGATCGGCGACTTCGGCCTTGCGCTTCCGCTCGAGCGCTCGCGCCTGACCCAGGAGGGGACGATTGTCGGCACGGTCGCGTATCTGCCGCCCGAGCAGGCGCTCGGCGGCGAGGTGACCCCGCGCGCCGACCTCTACTCGCTGGGGGCGCTGCTCTACGAGCTCCTCACCGGCCGGCCGCCGTTTCTCGGTGATGCCCCGGTCTCGGTGATCTCCCAGCACATCAACACCCCACCCGTTGCTCCCTCCTGGCATGCGCCTGACTGCCCGCGCGCCCTCGAGGCGCTCATCGTGCGGCTGCTGGCCAAGGACCCTTCCGAGAGGCCCCCTTCCGCGGGCGACGTGCTCGCGGCCTTGGAGGCGATCGACGTGGCTGAGTTGATCCAGCCGGCCGAGCCTGGGCAAGCGGAGACACGGGCGCTTGACAGCCTCGCGGGCGGCGTTTTCGTCGGGCGCAGGCAGGAGCTGGGTCAGCTGAAGGCCGCTCTCGAAGGGGCGCTCTCGGGCGAGGGGCGGCTGGTCGCCCTGGTCGGCGAGCCGGGGATCGGCAAGTCGCGGACGGCGCTCGAGCTGGCAACCTACGCGCGCCTGCGTGGCGCATCGGTGCTCTGGGGACGCTGTTACGAGAGCGAGGGCGCACCCCCTTACTGGCCATGGGTGCAGGCGATCCGCTCCCACGTCCGCGAGGCGGACCCCGAGGAGCTCCGCTCGGAGATGGGGGCAGACGCGGCGGAGATCGCGGAGGTCGTCCCCGACGTGCGCCAGCGTCTGCCCGATCTGGGGGAAACGCGGGCGCCCGTGGATCCGCAGCAGGCTCGTTTCCGCCTGTTCGACTCGCTCACGGCCTTCTTGAAGAGCGTGGCGCGGACGCAACCGCTGGTACTCGTGCTCGACGACCTGCACTGGGCGGACGAGGGATCGTTGCGCTTGCTCGAGTTCGTTGCGCGCGAGCTGGCAGGCGCGCGCCTGCTCCTGATCGGGACTTACCGCGACGTGGACCTCTCGCGCCGGCACCCACTCTCGCAGACGCTCGCCGAGCTCACCCGCGAGCGCCTCTTCGAGCGGGTGCTTCTGCGCGGTCTGAGCCGGGAGGACGTCGACCGCTTCATCGAGGCGACGTGTGGCACCTCTCCGCCGGCCGAACTCGTCAGCGTGGTCCATCTCCAGACGGAGGGCAATCCCCTCTTCGTCACCGAGGTCGTCCGGCTCCTCGTTCAGGAGGGCGAGCTGACCCCCGAACGGCTCGATGGGGGTGAGAGCTGGAGCATTCGTATCCCCGAGGGGGTGCGCGAGGTGATCGGGAGACGCCTCGACCGTCTCTCGGAGCGCTGCAACGAGACCCTGGCGATTGCTTCGGTCATCGGCAGGGAGTTCGGGCTCGACCAACTGGAGAGGCTCATCGGCGATCTCTCCGAAGACCGCCTCCTCGAGGTGCTCGAAGAGGGGCTGTCAGCGCGGGTGATCGAGGAGCTACCTCGTGTCGCGAGCCGCTACCAGTTCACCCATGCTCTGATCCAGGAGACCTTGGCGGAGGAGCTCTCGCTCACCAGGCGAGTCCGTCTCCATGCCCGCATAGCGGAGGCGCTGGAGGAGCTCTACGGCGAGGAGGCCGATCAGCACGGGGCCGAGCTCGCCCATCACTTCGGAGAAGCTCAGACGCTTCTGGGGCCGGACAAGCTCGTCCGCTACTCACTCGTCGCGGGCGAGTCGGCGCTTGCCGCGCATGCGCACGAGCAGGCGCTCGCCCACTTCGAGCGCGCGCTCGCTGCAAGAGACGACCGGGTGATGGACGACGAGACCGCCGCGTTGCTCTTCGGCCTCGGCCGCGCCCAGGTGGCCGGGCTCGCTACGTACGAGGTGGAGCCGGCAGTAGCCAGCTTGCGCCAGGCCTTCGAACACTACGCCGACGCTGGCAATGTGAGCCGCGCAATCACGGTGGCAGCCCACCCGATCCCGTGGTCAACGGGACTCGGCCAGACGGAGTACGCGGAGTTGATCGCGCGCGCCTTGACCCTGGTCTCCCCAGATTCCCACGAGGCGGGATGGCTGCTCGCGCAGCACGGGTGGCTGTGCGGAGTGATCGAGGCTGACCACGAGGCAGCGCAGCTGGCCTTTCAACGGGCGCTGTCGATCGCACAGCGCCACGGGGACGCAGCCGTGGAGCGGAGGACGCGCGCGAATGCCGCCTTCGTCGACGCGTTCCATCTCCGCTGGCATGACTGCCTGACGGAAGGGCTGCGGGCAATCGAGCTGGCGCAGGCTGTCGGAGACCTGCACAGCGAGCTGCCGGCCCGAAGAGCGGTCGCATGGGCCTTGACGGCGACGGGGGAGCGCGAGGACGCACGCTCCCACCTCGTGGCGGCGCTCGTTCACGCGGAGAGGCTGCGCGAGCGCTGGTGGCTCGCCTCGGCCACCTACGACAACGAGCTGCTCTCGCTCTACGAAGGCGACTGGCGTGGCGCGCGCGAGATGGCCGAGGTCGGTCTGGCCGCACAGCCGCGGGATCCTCGCCACCTTGCGCTCCGCGCGGTGTTGGAGTACACGATCGGCGACATCGACACAGGGGCGGCGTACAGCGCCCGGCTGCAAGAGGTGGTTGAGAGTGTGCCGCCGCCGGGACCGATCGCGGATCACGTCTTCTTCGCTGCCCTGATTCCGTTCGTCAGTCGCGGCGCCAACACCGACGAGGGCCTTGACGCCGCCGGGGCGATCGCGGAGGGCGTGCTCTCGCTGCCCCGAGTAGTCCCCATCTTTGCCGCGATTGCAAGACGGGGATTGGCGTTGATCGCCGTCCAGCGGAGCGATCCGAGTGCGGCGGAGAGGATGTATCGCGCGCTCGAGTCGGAGCGGGGCACCGCGAGCATCTTCATCCCCCTCACCGTCGACCGTCTGCTGGGGCTGCTCGCGATCACCTTCGGGCACATCGACGCTGCCGCGGCTCACTTCGAAGATGGGCTCGCATTCTGCAGTCGCGCCGGCTACCGCCCAGAGTACGCCTGGACGGCGTGTGACTACGCGGAAGCGCTTCTCGCGCGTGGCGACGCTGGCGATCGGGACAAAGCCGTTGCCCTGCAGGACGAAGCGCTCGGGCTCGCGCGCGAGCTCGAGATGCGCCCGCTCCTGGAGCGCATCCTCGCTCGCCGGGAGATCCTGAAGGCATAGCCGTCAGGCCGAGCTACAGCCTTGTCCGCCTCCGTCGATCAGCGTGTTCCTAGCGGACCACGCTGATCAGCGTGCCGCCGGCGACGATGAGCACACACGCGACCACCAGCCGCGACCCAATCGCCTCGCTTTTCCCGATCACGACTGCCGCAAACGCGACCGCCCACAGCGATTGAGTCGCGTTCAGCGGAGCGACGATGCTCACCCGACCGCGTGAGAACGCTTCGACGAGGCACACGTAGCCGGCTGCAAGGGCGAGTCCGGCGGGGGCGAAGGGCAGCGCGGCGGCCCGCAACTTGCTCGCGAGCCGCGCGCGTCTGACCACCAGGAGATAGATCACCATGAACGTGGCGGCGGCGAAAAGCGACGCCGCTGCTGCAAGAAGCGGGGGCGGGTGCTGATCTCGAGCCACCCAGCGCACGATGTTGTCGCGCACGGCGAAGAGTCCGGCGCACGAGAGAGCGAGCATCGCACCGACGACCCTGAAGTCGTGCGGCCGGACACGTTCTCGTGTCAACACCGCACCGCCGGCGACGACGAGGATGGTGCCGGCGACGAGTGCGACGCGGAAGGGTTCGCCGAGGATCGTCAGCGCGATCAGCACGGACATCAGCGGGGACGTGCCGATCAGGATTGCGGCTCGGGACGGCCCCGCGTCCCGCACGGCCCTCACGAAGAGAATCTGGGAGACGCCGGGGACGAGCAGGCCGACCAGAGCGAAGGCCCACAGCTGGCCGGGCTGCACGCTCGGCCAGGTCGCGACTGCGAGCAGGGCCGAGACGGTGAAGGCGACGCTCGCGACGATCGCCGCACCGACCTCCGGCTCCGCGCCGCCCCTGAGGGCGCGGCGAACGGTGACCGCGAGCACGCCGAAGAACGCTCCCGCGAGCACGCCGAAGAGGACGGCAAGCACGTACTAGGCTGTCCCGATGGCCGGCTCGGCGACGCTCACGGAGCGGATCATCCACGATCATCTCGTGGGGAGCTCGGAGGAGGAGATCGAGCTTCGCGTCGACCAGATCCTGCTCGAGGATGCGACCGGAACGATGGCCTGCCTCCAGTTCGAGCGCCTCGGGCTCGACCGGGTTGCGGTTCCGACCGTGTCCTACGTCGACCACAACGTCCTGCAGTTCGACAACAAGAACCCGGAAGACCACGCGTACCTGCGCAGCTTTGCTGCACGCTACGGCCTGCGCTACTCGCGACCCGGCAACGGCATTGCGCACTACCTCCACCTGGAGCGCTTCGGTCGGCCGGGGCAGGTGCTCGTCGGAGCGGACAGCCACACGACCATGGCGGGCGCGCTCGGGATGCTCGCCATCGGCGCCGGCGCGACCGAGGTGGCGGTCGCGATGGCCGGGCGACCGTACGTCGTCGAGCGCCCACGCGTCGTCGGCGTCGAGCTCCGCGGCCGGCTGGGACCCTGGGTGCAGTCGAAGGACGTCGTGCTCGAGCTGCTGCGCCGCCGGGACGTGCGCGGCGGGCGCGGCTGCATCTTCGAGTTTCACGGCGACGGCGTCGGCTCGCTGAGCGCGACCGACCGCGGGACGATCTGCAACATGGTGATGGAGACCGGCGCGACGACCGGCATCTTCCCGAGCGACGAGCAGACACGGCATTGGCTCGCCTCGCAGGGGCGCGAAGACGAATGGGTCGAGCTCGCGGCCGACCCGGACGCCGCCTACGACGACGTGGATACGATCGACCTGGCGGCGGTCGTGCCGCTGATCGCCCTGCCCTCGTCGCCCGGGCGTGTGGTTCCTGTCGGCGAGGTGGCGGGAACGCCGACACGGCAGGTCTGCGTGGGCAGTTCCGTCAACTCGTCGTATGAGGACCTCGCGATCGTCGCGGCCGTCCTGCGCGGGCGCTCCCTGCCGGTGGAGCTCGACCTGACGGTGACGCCGGGGTCCCGTCAGATCCTCGACATGATCGTCCGCTCGGGCGTCTACGCGGACCTGCTGGCGGCGGGTGCACGCATCCTCGAGCCTGCCTGTGGGCCGTGCATCGGCATGGGCCAGGCGCCGGCCGCGGGCGCGGTCTCCGTACGCACCTTCAACCGCAACTTTCCGGGTCGCAGCGGCACGGCGGAGGATCAGGTCTATCTCTGCTCGCCCGCGACCGCGGCGGCGACCGCCTTGAGCGGCGTGATCACCGACCCGCGCGACCTTGGAGCCCCGCCCTCGCTGGTCGCCCCGCCTGCCGACCCCGCCGTGGACGACCGGCAGATCGTGCTGCCGCTGCCGCCCGACGAGGCTCTGGGGGTCACGCTCGAGAAGGGTCGGAACATCGTGCCGCCTCCTCCTGTCCCGTCGCTCGCGGAGACGATCGAGGGCCGCGTTCTGATTGTCGTCCCCGACGACGTCTCGACCGGTGACATGGCTCCCGACGGCGCGCTGGGGCTGGCGATCTGGTCGAACATCCCGGCCTGCGCGCGCTACATGTTCCGCCGCTTCGACCTGGAGTTCCCGGCGCGCGCCGAGGAATGGGGCGGCGGTTTCGTGGTCGGCGGCCACAACTACGGCCAGGGCTCGAGCCGCGAGCAGGCCGCGTTCGCCGCCGTGTACCTGGGCGTACGGGCGATTGTCGCCAAGAGCTTCGCCCGGATTCACCGGACCAACCTGATCGCGCAGGGGATCCCGCCGCTCACGTTCGCCGCCGAGGCGGACTACGAGCGCGCAGCGCAGGGCGACGAGTGGACGCTTTCAGGCGTCCTCGACGCCGTGCGCTCCGGCCGCTCCGACCTCGGGGCACGGACGCCGGGGGGATCGGTCGCGCTCGAGCTCGCGCTCACCGCCCGGGAGCGCGAGATCCTGCTCGCCGGCGGCCTCATCGCCTACGCCGCGCGCGTGTGAGCAGGACTCACCGCGCCGTCCTCGGCGGCTGCGCGCTGGGTCTCGCGACGGGCTGGAACATCGCCAACATCGGCGCGGTCGCGCAGCCGCTCGCAACCGCCTACGGGATCGGCCTCGCGACAGTTGGTCTCTTCACGACCGCGCTCTTCGTCACGCATCTCGCGTTGCAGATCCCAGCCGGCAAGGCGAGCGACCGCTTCGGTCCGCGGCGCGTCGGCCTCCTCGGGCTCGTCCTGATCGCGGTGTTCAGCGCGATCTCGCTGATCGCGCACGACACCGCGCTCACTCTCGCGACCCGGGCCCTCACCGGCGTCGGCACCGGGCTGTCGTTCATTGCGGGCAGCGCCTACGTCCGGGCGCAGGGAGGCTCGCCGTTCGCGCAGGGTCTTTTCGGTGGCGTCGGGCTCGCGGGTGGAGGCTTAGCGCTTGCAGTTGTGCCGCCGGTGGAGGACTGGATCGGCTGGCGCGCCCCCTTCGCGACGTCGCTCTGCGTGGCCCTCGCAGGCGTCCTCCTGCTGGCGGTGAGCCCCGGCGACGGTCCACGGCACAAGGCGTCGGCAGGCACCCGCCGAGGCTCGGGGATCCTGCGCGACACGCGACTCTACTCACTCGCAGTCCTCTACGCCGCCTCGCTCGGTCTCAGCGTCGTGATAGGAAACTGGATCGTGACGCTGCTCCACGATCAAGGCGGGCTCGACAAGGGCACTGCCGGCGCGATCGGCGCGCTGACGCTCGCGCTCGGGATCGTGACGCGGCCGCTCGGCGGGTGGATCCTGCATTCCCGGCCGGAACGGATGCGCGCCGCGGTCGGCGCCAGCCTCCTGGCCGGTGCCGCGGGCACGCTGCTCCTCGCAGCAGCGAAGCCGCCTGCGCTTGTCGCAGTCGGGGCGGCTCTCGTCGGTCTCGCGGCCGGGATCCCTTTCGCGCCCGCGTTCACCGGTGCGGCGCTGACGCGGCCGGACGCCGCCGCTGCGGCCGTCGGGCTCGTCAACGGGGCAGCGAGTGTCGTCGCGCTCGTGGGGACGCCCCTGCTCGGCCTCTCGTTCTCGCTCCCCGGTGGTGGCCGCACCGGGTTCGTCGTCGTCGCCGGGCTGTGGCTCGGCGCGTTCCTCCTGCTCCCGAGTGCCGTGCGGCTGGGGGCGGCGTCTACCGCAGCGACGCGATCGCCGTCAGGATGATCTCGGCCGCGAGCGCCGCGTCCGCGGGATCTGCCTCCTCGGCCGGGTGGTGGCTGACCCCGTCCTTGCAGGGGACGAAGACCATCGCAGTGGGGACGCGATCGGCGACGCACATGGTGTCGTGCGCCGCGCCCGAGTGCATGCGCCGATACGGCTCGCCGGTCCCGGCGGCGGCCTGCTCGAGCGCGCCCACGATCCGTCCGTCCATCGGCGTTGCGGCAAGCGTTTGCCGCTGCACGTACTCGGCACGCATTCCGCGTCGCTCCGCGCCCTCTGCTGCGTACGACGCGATCTCGTGTGCGACCCCGCGATAGGCCGCGTCTTCCGGCCCGCGGATGTCGAGTGAGAACCGAACCCGGCTCGCGATCGCGTTGATCAGACCTGGGTCGACCTCGATCTCCCCGATGGTGCCGACTGTCCCCCGTCCCGCGCCGCGCGCGAGCCGCTCCAGTTCGAGGGCCGTCTCAGCCAGCACCAGCGTGGGATCAAGTCTGAGATCCATCGGTGTCGCGCCGGCGTGGTCGCCACGACCGTGGACGACGACGTCCGCGTGGACGTAGCCGGCGATCGCGTCGACGATGCCGATCCGGTCGCCGGTGTCCTGGAGTACGCGCGCCTGCTCGATGTGCATCTCGATCCAGCCGGTTAGATCGTCGAGCACATGGCTGCAGTCTCGCCAACGGGCGGGCTCGTAGCCGGCCTCCTCCGCGTGCTCCCAGAAGCTGCGGCCATCGTCGAGCGCGCGGAACCGCTCCTTCAGTTCCTCCTCGGTGACTCGCTGCGCGATGATCCGGCTGCCGAGCAGCATTTGGCCGAAGCCGGAGCCCTCCTCCTCGAGGAACGAGATCAGCTGCAGCGCCAAGCCGAGCCCCTGCTCCTCGTTCAGGCGACAAACCTCGAGTGCAGTGACGACCCCCATCGCTCCGTCGTACTTGCCGCCGTTGCGGTTCGAGTCGCAGTGGGAGCCGACGCCGAACGCGGGGTCGCCCGCGGGCCGGTTGCGCGCGACGAGCGTGCCGACAGCGTCCTCTGACACTACGAAGCCGATCTGCTCCAGCTCGCGCGTGAAGTAGTCGAGCGTGTTCCGATACACGTGCGTGTACGCATATCGACGGATCGCCTCGCTCGAGAGCGTGTAGTCCGAGGTCGCGAGCGTGTCGATGTCCCGCTCGATCCGGGCGGCGCTGCGCTCGCGGTGGATCACGGTGGCAGTTGCCACGGAGCCACTTTAGATGGTGGCCGCCGCCCGAGGCGCGGCTGACCTCCGCACTAGAATCGGCCGATGGCGCCGGACAGCTGGCGTAACCGCAAGACCCTGATCCTCGGCCGCACCGACATGATGGGGCTGCTGACCCCGCTGGAATACGTCGACTGCGTCGAGCACGCATTCCGCATGCATGGCCTCGGCCGGGTCTACATGGAGCCGAAGGGCCATATCGTGCTCGACCGCTACCGGGGCGAGTGGGAGGTGATGCCCTCCTACATCGAGGAGCCGGAGGCCGCTGCGTGCAAATGGGTGTCGATCCGCGAGGACAACGCGCAATACGAGCTGCCCGCGGTCTTCTCGATCTTGATCTACACGCATCCCGAGACGGGCTTCCCGCTCGCGATCTGCGACGGTTCCTACCACACGCTCATGCGCACGGGTGCGTCGGCGGCGGTCTCGGCGAGATGGCTCGCCCGCAAGGACTCGAAGGTGCTCGCGATCCTGGGCACCGGGAGCGTCGGCGAGGGCACGCTGGCCACGTGCGACGCCGTGTTTGGATGGGACGACGTGCGCGTGTGGAGCCGGACGCAGGCGTCGGTCGACCGCTTCCTCGCGACTGAGTCACCGAAGTACCCCCACCTGAAGCTCACCGGCACGACGGACGTGCTGACCGCGGTCGAGGGGGCCGACGTGATCGTCACCGGGACGCACGCCCGCAAGTGGATCGTCGACGACGCGTGGGTGAAGCCTGGCGCACACATCGCGGCGCTCGGCGCCGACCTGAAGGGCGAGCAGGAGCTCGACCCGCGGATCCTGCGGCGTGGGCGCGTTTTCGTCGACGACATCCGCCAGTGCCGCGAGGACGGCGAGATCAACGTCGCGCTCACGGAGGGGCTGATCACCGAGGCGGACGTCGCCGGCGAGATCGGCAAGGTGATCGCAGGCGAGCTCGAGGGGCGCGAGTCGGACGAGCAGGTGACGGTCTTCGACTCGACCGGGATCGCGCTGCAGGACTCCGCGACGGTGCCGCTCGAGGTCGAGCGCGCGCGGGCCGCCGGCGTCGGCATCGAGAAGAAGATGATCTCGACCTAGCCAGGGTCAGACCTTCCGGTCTGACCCGATCTTCAGGCCGAGAGCGGGTCTGGCCGAAAGGCCAGACCCAACGGAAGAGGTCTAGTGGACTGTCTGGCAACGTTGGTCTGAATGCGGGTCGCGAGAACCGAGCCAGGCTAGGACGCAAGGAGCCCCGATACCCGAAGGTATCGGGGGGACTGAGGACGACGCCTGGCGAAGCGTTCTCGCGGGCCGCAACGCGGCAAACGTTGCCTGACAGTCCACTAGCGCTCTTGGACGTTTGTGCAGCCCTACCGCTGTGCGCGATGATCCTGGCATGACGTACGCCGGCATCTCCTTCGAGTCCCCGATGACGCGCGAGCAGGCGGAGGAGCTGGCGCAGCTGATGGCCGAGGCGAAGCCCACCAGGCCCACGGGGGTGGTCACGGCTTCGCTCGAGCTTCACGACGGCGTCGGCCGGCTTGTCGCGATCTGGCAGGACTCCGAGACCCTCGACCGCTACCTCGCGGAGGCGCCGGTTCCGCGTGGCACGGAGCTGATGCGAAAGATCGGCCTCGAGCCTGTGATCGAGCGCTTCGACATCCTCGAGCTCGGCTGAGTCACGTGCCCGAGACGCCCGGCTTCACGATCCTCCGCCCCGACGAGCAGGAGTTCGCGCCTCCGAGCTGGCGCCCGGAGGAGCCCGTACGGCGCGTCGTCGAGCTCCCGCTCCACGCGAACATGAGGCACTCGCGGGCGCACCTCTGGCGCTACCCGGCCGGGGCCACGGGCCGGCTCCACCGCGAGCACGTGCAGGAGGAGGTCTTCGTCGTGGTCTCGGGGACGCCCGCGGTCATGCTCGGCGACCCGCCGGCGCGCCACGACGCTCCTGCCGGAACACTCGTCGTCGTCGAGCCGGGCACACCGCTCAAGTGGTTCAACGACAGCGACGCGGATGCGCTGATCTTCGCGTACGGCGCTCCCGCCCCGTCGCAGGTCGAGGTTCTCGAGGGCTGACCAGGTCTCGCAGCGCTCAGCTGCTGCGCGGGACGAGAGGGAGGCCGGCGAGCAGGCGCTCCAGCCCGCCCATGCCCCAGTGAGTCGCGCCGTCCTGGCTGATGAGCGACGGGACGCCACGGATTCCGGCGGTCTCCGCCTCGACGCGGATCTCACCGATCCGCGTGGAGAGCTCGGCCGAGTAGGCGCCTGCAACGGCTGCCACAGGGTCGAGCCCGGCACGGTCCGCGGCTCGCGCGATCTGAGCGTCCGTCGCGATGTCCTCGCCCTCGCAGAAGAACGCCTCGTACACCGCCTGCTTGAAGTCTCGCAAGCGGCCTTGGCGGCCCGCCCAGAGACAGGCCGCGAGCGGCAGCGTCGAGCGCGGCTGATACCGCGGGAGATGAATTTCGATTCCGAGCTCGAGAGCCCGCCGGTAGACGTTCCGAGTCCAGTCGACCCGCAGATGGTCGCCGCGCGGCTCGAGCAGCGGCCTGGGCGCGGGCCTGAGCTCGAACGGAAGCCACTCGACCTCGACGTGGCCTGCGTCCTCTGCGGCCTCGACCGTGTGCGACTCCATGTACGAGTACGGACAGACGACGTCGTAGTAGAAGCGCACCTTTGTCACCGGCCGGCGAAGGGTAGTAGAGTCGGTCTCGATGCGCGTCGCGGTTGCGCAGATCGAGCCGAAGCTCGGGGAGACGGAGCGCAACCTCGAGGCCTGTCTCACGCGCCTGGAAGCTGCCGCGGCGGCCGGGGCAGAGTTGCTCGTGCTGCCCGAGTGCGCGATACCGGGCTACATGTTCGACAGTGCCGACGAGGCGCGGCCGTTCGCGGAAGAGATCCCCGGACCGTCGACGGAGACGCTGGCCGCGGCCTGCCGCCGTCTCGGCGTCCACGTCGTCTGCGGGTTGCTCGAGCGCGACGGGGAGCACATCCACAACGCCGCCGTGCTGATCGGGCCCGACGGGTTGATCGGGAGCTACCGCAAGACGCACCTCCCGTTTCTCGGGGTCGACCGGTTCACCGTCCCCGGCGACGTGCTGCCGGTCTACGACACCCCGCTCGGGCGGATCGGGCTCGAGATCTGCTACGACCTGCGCTTCCCCGAGGCGACGCGGACGCTCGCGCTCGCCGGCGCGGACATCGTCGCGCATCCCACCGCCTTCCCGGTAGCCGCGCGCATCCAGTGCGAACTGATCACAGTCGCCCGCGCGGCCGAGAACAGGATCTATCTCCTGACCGCCAACCGGGTCGGGAAGGAGCGCAACGGCGAGTTCTGCGGCTGGAGCCAGATCGTCGACCCATACGGTGTGAGGCTTGCCGAGGCCGGCGCGAGCGAGGAGGCGCTGCTCGTCGCCGACATCGATCTTGAGAAGGCCCGGGACAAGGACTACGTCATCCCCGGTGAGTACGAGCTCTACCTCTTCGGCGATCGCAGGCCGGAGCTCTACGGCGCGCTCGTCGAGGAGAGGCAGCCGGCAACGACCTAGTGGACGGAGAGGAGACGCTCGATGGCCATTGCAACCGATCATGAGCTCGTTCCCGAGGCGATTCTCGAAGAGGACGGTCTCAAGGTGTCTGCCAGCCCATGGGGCCCGGACGACGAGATCGGCCGGCTCAACTGGATCACGCCGGAGACGAACGCCGCCATCCTCGACCACCTGGACGGGGCGCACATGTTCGACCTCAACGTCGAGTACTTCATCGGGATGCCGTCCTGGGTCGCGGCGGGCGATCCTCCCTACGGGATCTGGATGACGCACACACCTCAGGGCTCGATACACGACAACCTCTCCGGCGTCGGCGCCCATACGCACGAGCGCTACTCGTACTGCGGCGACTCGATTCACCTCTACACGCACTGCGGAACCCACGTCGACACGCTCAACCACCTCGGTCACCACGGCATGTTCTGGAACGGGTGGACGGCGGACAAGGATCTCGGCAGCCGCATCTGGATGAAAGGCGGCCTCGACAAGTACCCACCGATCATCGCCCGGGGCGTCCTCCTCGACGTGGCCGGCATGCACGGCGTCGACTGTCTGCCCGAGGGCTACGGCATCACGCCGAAGGATCTCCAGGACTGTGTCGCCAAGCAAGGTGTCGACCTGCGCAAGAAGGACGTCGTGCTCGTGCGCACGGGCCGGATGACCGTCTGGCCCGACTTCGACGGCTACCTCCTCAAGCCGCCGGGGATCAACCTCCCGGCAGCGAAATGGCTCTGCGAGGAGGCGGGCGCGATGTGCATCGCCGGCGACTCGATCGGTCTCGAGGTGATGCCGTGGGACGAGCCGGACGCGTTCCTACCGGTGCACGCCTACATGTTCGCGACGGCCGGCGCGCAGATCATCGAGGTCGTCGACATGGAGGAGATCGCGGCCGAGAAGCAGTACGAGTTCGCGTTCCTCGGCTTCCCGATGAAGCTGCGCGGCGCGACCGGAGCCCCGATGCCGTCCTACGCGGTGCCGCTCAGAACATAGATCACTCGAACACGTCGAGCGGCAGCAACGCCGAGACGACGGGGTAGGGAACGTCGACGAGCTCGGAGAGGCGAAGGTCGACGACCGCGCTGCAAAGCGCGTAGGCCGCCACCGGCTCGAAGTCGTGCGTCGCGACGAGGTGGTCGATCATCGCGTTCAGCGCCTCCCGCGTCGCGACCGTGAGATCCATCGCGTCGTCGACCGGGATCCCTGTCGTGGCGAACGAGCGCCGCCCGGGACGGGCGGGGGTCTCGAACGACGGAAAACGGCTACGCCGGCTGTGGTCCCGGTGCAGATGGAGCGCGATGGTGACCGACCCGGCCACTTCGATCGCGGTTCCGCAGACCTCGCCGTCACCCTGAGCGAAGTGGAGGTCGCCGATCGAGAAGAGCGCGCCCGGGACGTCGACCGGCAGGTAGAGCCGGCTTCCTGCGACCAGCTGGCGGATGTCCAGATTCCCTCCTGTCTCGCGGGGCGGGATCGTCCTCAGCCCCTCGGCTGCCGATCGTGGGATGGCACTTTGGGGCAGTTCGTCCGCCACGAGCCCGCCTCGCTCTCTGATGCCGTTCTCACGCTTCTTGAACGCGCTCATCCGATCCCGTGACGGTGCGACTCCGACCACCCCCGCAAACATGTCCGCGGGCACGGCGACGCCCGGTAGCTCGTTCGACCGGGCGACGTCGCCGGCGATCTCCCACTTGACCAGGAACGGGTCCGCGAAGCGATCTGCGAGAAAGCCGAAACCGGGGAAGACCGCCGTGACTCCGAAGTCAGCCGAGCGGTAGTCGAGGAACTGGACTTCGAGGACGTCGCCGGGCTCCGCACCCGCGACCTCGACAGGACCCGCGAGCGGGTGCCCGAGACCTCTGTCGATCGTTGTACAGTCGCTGTGGGTGCTTTCGCGGGTGAGCTGCCCCGCCAGGCCGTCCTCGGTCTCGAGCGTCAGCTCGTCGCCTGACTCGACGGTGACGGCGGGTGGGATGTCCGGATGCCAGCGGTTGTGCATCAGAGGAGCTCCGCGACGCGCGCCGCCGCCTGCGTGCAGGCGGCCACCTCGTTCTCCGTCCACGCACGAGGCGCACCCAGCTGATGCAGCGAGACGATCGCGGCAAGCCGCTCGCCCGCGACGACGGGCGTCACGATCTGCGCGGCGAGCCCGCCGTAGGTCTCGAGCATCGCGTGGAACGCCGGCTCGTCGAATGCGGTGCGGCAGTCGGCCTGGACGACCTGGCGTCCCCGCAGCAACTCGCGTACCACGGGCTGCCCACGAAGAGCGACTGTTCGCTCGTCCGCAATGGAGGGAACACCTGAGGCGAGCGCCTCGTGGGTGACCGGGAACGCGTAGTCACCGGGCAGGTCTTGTCGGAGCGTGACGCGGCTTGCGCCGACGTCGCGCAGCAGGCCCTCCAGGATCGCGTCGATCTCGGTCAAGATCTCCTCGTGATTATCGACGCTCACCTGCACGTCGACGAGGTGCCGGCGCTCGGCTGGAGCCTCGAAGCCGCGCACTGCATACGCCGGCTCGACGAGGCGGGGATCGACCGAGGCGTCGTGATGACGATCGTCGACGCTCCCGAGCTAAACCCGCAGGCGCTCGAGCTCGTTGCCGAGGCGTGCGCCGCGTACCCGGGACGGCTTGACGCGTTCGCGCGGATCCATCCGTGGTACGGCCAAGAGTCGCTCGACCTGCTGGAGCGTGCGATCGGCGAGCTCGGGTTCAAGGGCCTCAAGCTACACCCGGTGACGACGATCGCGCATCCGTCCGGCGAGGACAGCCTGCGCTTGATCCGGAAGGCGGCGGAACACTCGGCGCCGACGCTCTTCCACTGCGGGGACGAACCGCTGACCACGCCGCTTGCCGTCGCGCAGGCTGCGGCCGCTTGCCCCGAGGCGACGATCATCCTGGGCCACATGGGCGGTTACTTCCACGTCGACGAGGCGATCGCGGTCGCCGAGCGCTTCCCGAACATCCTGCTCGAGACCTCAGCGATGCCCTACCCCGCGAAAATCATCGCCGCGGTCGAGCGGCTAGGCCCCGAGCGTGTCCTCTACGCGAGCGACGGACCGGCCTGCTCGCCGCGGATCGAGGTCGAGAAGGTGCGGCTCGCCGGTCTCGACCCGAGCGCTGAGCGCCTCGTCCTCGGCGAGAACGCGCGGCGGCTATTGGAGCGCGTGTCGTGACAGTCGATTCTCTGACGTTCGTCGGCGAATCGATCTTCGGCGTCGGTGCGACTGTCGAGGAGCTGCTCGCGCAACTCGACGCGGCGGGGATCGAGCGGGCCGTCGTCTGCCCCTTGAAGCCTCGGAGCTACCGGCTCGAAGAAGCGAACGAGACGGTCGCCGCTGCCGCGGAACGCTACCCCGACCGGCTCGTCGGGTTCGCCCGGGTCGACCCGAACCTCGGTGACGACGCGTGCCGCGAGCTCGATCGCGCCACGAACGAGCTCGGATTGAGAGGGCTCTTCCTCCACCCCTGGGAAGAGACCTTTCGCGTCCACGACGCCTGTGTCGAGTCGCTGCTCGAAGACATGACGCTGCCGGTGATCGTGGCTGCCGGCTACCCGTGGGTCTCCGAAGGCCTGCAGGTGGGAGAGCTCGCGCGCCGTCACACCCGGCTGACGGTCGTTGCGACGAACGGCTGCCAGATCAACATCTCGGGTCTCGGCCAGGTCGACGCCGAGCTCGCCCTGGCGGAGAACCCCAACCTCGTGGTGCAGACGACCGGCGTCTACCGCGAGGACTTCATCGAAGGAGTAGCCGCTCGCTTCGGAGCCGAGCGCGTCCTGTTCGCGAGCGGGTTCCCGTTCTTCGAGCCGCGTCTCGAAGTGCTTCGTGTCCGGTGGGCGCCGAACCTCGACGAGCATGACCGAGCGCTCATGCTCGGCGGGAACGCCGAGCGGCTCCTGTTGGGCCGCGTTGGCCGCTTCCGTGCGGAGCCAGGCTGGTGACCGATTCCCGCCGCTTTTCGGAGTCGGCTCTGCGCGCTTTCGTGGAGGCGATCGTGGAGGGTCTCGGAGCGAGCCGACGAGTGGCGCAGGTCGTTGCCGCGAGCCTGATCGAGGCCGACCGGAGGGGTGTACACACCCATGGGCTCATACGGCTGGGCTCGTATTGTTCGGAAGCTCGGGCCGGGCGGATCGTGGTCGATGCCGTGCCGAGCGTCGAGCGTGAGTACGGAGCGGTTGCCGCAATGGACGGGCACGGCGCTTTCGGGGCCGTGACCGGCACCGTGAGCATGGACGAGGCCATCGCAAGAGCAGAGCAGCACGGGGTGGGTTTCGTGACAGCACGGGGCTGCAATCACTTTGGAGCAGCCGCGTTCTACTCGCTCCGGGCCGTCGAGCGCGGACTGATCGGGATCGTCGCCACGAGCACGCCGGCGGTGATGGCACCCTGGGGCGGCGCGGAGGCACGGCTCGGCAACAACCCGCTGTCGGTTGCGGCGCCGACACCGGAGGGGACGCCGCCCTTCGTTCTCGACTTTGCGCAGTCGACTGTCTCCCGGGGGAGGATCAAGCTCGCCGAGCTCGGCGGAGAAGCGATTCCGGCCGGATGGGCGATCGACGCCGGCGGTCTCCCCACCACCGATCCGGTCGCAGCTCTGGCAGGCGCCCTGCTTCCATTCGGCGGCTACAAGGGCTACGGCCTCGCACTCGCCGTCGAGGTGCTGACCGGCGTTCTCGCAGGAGGTGAGCTCGGTCCCGCGCTGATCAACGCCAGCCTGACCGGTGCAGCCAGTAGCGGCTCGGCGACTCGAGTGGGTACGGTCGGCAGCGTCTACGTGGCCATCGATCCGGGCCCGCTCCTGGGTCGCGAGGAATTCGCGACCCGGATCGCGCGGTTGACCGAGCTGGTCAAAGGCACGCCGCCGGCGCCGGGATTCGACGAAGTCCTCATTCCTGGGGAGCTGGAAGCCCGAGCGGCAGCCGATGCGTGCGCGCGAGGAATTGCGCTCGAGGCGAGTACAGTCGCATTGCTCGAGGAACTCGGCGCGGCAGAGTCGGTGCCGTTTCCAGGCACCTTCGCGTACGCGGCCGACACAGACGTGGTGCCGTGATCGACTCTCGCGCCGGCCCGACCGTCTCCGCCCGGAAAGGCTCTCCAGCCGCCGTCAGCGCAAAGCCTCGACCAGGGCGTCGGCAAGGCGCGGGTAAAGGAACGCATCGGCGTCGAGCTTCTGCGAGACGGCGTGCTGTCCGCCGAGCAGGAGGCTCGACTGCTCTCCCAGCCCGAGCTTGACGAGCCATGCGGGCGTCGGCACGACGCTCGGCCGGTGCAAGACGCGGCCGATCTCTCGCGCGACGTCGGACTGGCGGACGGCCTCGGGAGCGACCGCGTCGAGCGGGCCCTTGAGCCCGTCGTCCTCGATCGCACTGACGTACAGCCGGACGATGTCGGCCAGATGGATCCAGGGGAACCACTGGCGCCCGGAGCCGAGGCGACCGCCCACGAGCAGGCGGAAAGGCAGCGCCATCAACCTGAGCGCGAGAGCGTCGCGGCTGAGCACGACGGAGGTGCGCATGAGGACGACCCGGACGCCCAACCTCTCGGCAGCCAGTGCGGCCGCCTCCCACTCCACGCACAGGCGGGCGAGAAAGGTCTCCCCCGGCGGCACGCTCTCGTCGACGATCTCGTCTCCCGTGTCGCCGGCGAAGTCGATCCCCGACGCGTTGACGAGCACGCGTGGCCGTCTCTCCGGGCGGAGCCGGCCGATCGCGTCCACGATTGCCGACGTCGACCCGACCCGGCTCGAGCGGAGCTCGCGCTTTCGCCGCGCCGTCCAGCGCCTGCCGGCAAGCGTCGCGCCGGAGAGGTTGACGACCGCATCGACCCCGTCGAGGAGCATCTCGTCGACGCTTCGCCCGTCCCAGACGGCCGTCGACGCGCCTTCGACATTGCCGGTGCGTGACCGCGTCAGCACCACCGCCTCGTGGCCGGCGCCGGTGAGCGCCGGTACCAGGGCGCTTCCGATGAACCCCGTCGCACCTGCAAGAACGATCCGCACACTCGCCTCCCGTGAGCAGATTCTGGCGGCCGCGACCGGGTCGCGGCAAGTCCTAGCGCGTCGCTCCGTCCTGCCCGTCCCAGTGGCCGCGTCCCAGTGGACGCGGCCACGAGTGCGGTTGTGTGCCTGTCGGGCCGCAAACGCTTCGCAGTCCGTCGTCCTCGGTCGTCCCGATACCAGCAGGTATCGGGACTCCCTGCGTCCTAGGCCTGCTCGGTTTGCAGCCCGCCAGACACGAACGAACTCATGGCCGCGTCCACTACGATCGGCCGCAGACGTCACGAGCGAGGAGGACCGCATGACCACCGTCGAGACCAACCCGAACCTCGGTGCGCAGATCGTCGCCGACGCGAAGGAATTCGTCCTCTACTCGTGGTCGGTGCAGAGCCAGATCAACCCGATTGCGGTCGCGGGTGCGGACGGGCGGCATTTCTGGGATTACGACGGGAAGCGCTACCTCGACTTCGCGTCCCAGCTCGTCAACGTCAACATCGGCCACCAGCATCCGAAGATCGTCGCCGCGATCAAGGAGCAGGCGGACAAGCTGTGCACGATCGGCCCGCCGATGGCGAACGAGTCGCGGTCGCAGCTCGGCCGGCTGCTCGCCGAAGTCACGCCGGGCGACCTTTCGGTCTCGTTCTTCACCAACGGAGGCGCCGAGGCGAACGAGAATGCGATCAAGCTGGCGCGGCTCGCCACAGGTCGCAACAAGATCATCGCGCGCTACCGCTCGTATCACGGGGCGACGACCGGCGCCGTCACGCTCACAGGCGATCCGCGGCGGTGGGCCGTCGAGCCCGGCATGCCCGGGGTCGTGCGCATGTTCGACCCGTACACGTATCGCTGCCCGGCCGGTCATCCCGACCCGTGCCCCGTCTGCACGGGTGCGCCGCATCTCGAGGAGATCCTCGAATACGAGGGGGCGCACACCGTCGCAGCCGTCATCCTCGAGACGATCACCGGCACGAACGGCGTGATCGTTCCGCCTGACGGCTATCTGCAGGCGATCCGCGAGGTCTGTGATCGGCACGGCATCCTGCTCATCCTCGACGAGGTGATGGCCGGGTTCGGGCGCGCTGGAAAGTGGTTCGCCTGCGAGCACTGGGACGTGGTGCCGGACATCATCACCGTGGCGAAAGGGATCAACTCGGGCTACGTCCCGCTCGGCGCGATGATCGCTCGCGGCGAGATCGTCGACCGGGTCCGCGACCGCTTCTTCCCGGGCGGCCTCACGTACGCGGGCCACCCGCTTGCGTGCGCGTCCGCGATCGCCTCCATCGAGGCCTTCCAGGAGGAGGGTGTCGTCGAGAACGCCGCCGCGATGGGTGACTGGTTCGCGGACACCCTCGGAAAGCTGCAGGCCCGCCATCCGTCGGTCGGAGACGTTCGTGGCAAGGGCTGCTTCTGGGGGCTCGAGCTGGTCAAGAATCGCGAGACCCGCGAGATGCTGGTGCCGTACAACGCAGGCGGAGAGGCCGCCGCCCCGGTCTCACGAGTCGCGAAGGCCGCGCTCGAGCGAGGGCTCTATCTCATGACGCACTGGAACGTCGTCATGGTCGTTCCGCCCCTCACGATCACGCGTGACGAAGCCGAGGAGGGCGTCGCCGTTCTCGACGACGTGCTCTCGATCGCAGACGAGTACGTGACCGCGTGAGTCCTGCCGACGAGGCGGGGTTACCCGCTTCGTCGGCGTTCTCCCCCGTCTGCCGTGCGCCCACGCTGCAGGCGCCCGCACTGCTATTCGCATGAGAGACGAGACCGGTTTCAACCGAGAAATGCCGACACGGCGTTCGCCGTCTCGTCGAACGCGTCCCAGAGCACCGTGTGCCCGCCGTCGACGCTGACGACGTGCAGCAGATCGGCAAGTGCTGTGCGGTGCGCGTCGAGCAGATGGTCGTACGGCAGATACGAGTGCACGCCCAGGACGAGCAGCGTCGGCACACGGGTTGCCTCGAACGGCGCCGGCTCGCTAGCCATCTCCCCGTAAGCCGCGACGACAGCAGCCTGGCAGTACCGGTAGCGCCACTCACCGCTCGCCGATGGCACGAGATGCTCCGCGAGCTCCGTCTCGAGTAGCTCTCGGGGGGCCCCGTGCAACGAGCTCTCCTCGTATCGGCCCTCGACTGCGTCCTCGAACGAGCCGTAGACGCGCTCCTTGCGGGCGTTCTCAGCTGCGAATAGGGCGACGTGAGCAGGCAGCAAGATCGCCGGGTCGAGGTGGACAAGACGCTCGACCAGGCTGGGAGAGCGTGCGGCGAGCTCGTGACCGAGGCGGGCGCCGAATGAGTGGCCGATCCAGGTGGCCGGTCCGTCTCCCAGCGCCTCGACGATCGCAGACAGATGTGCGTCGATCGACCAGGGAGGTTCGTAAGGCGAGTCTCCGTGCCCGATCAGATCCGGCGCGAGAACGTGGAACCACGGCGCCAGTCGTTCCGCGAGCCGCGCGAAGTGCCGCCCGTGTCCTGTGACGCCGTGGAGACACACGACGCGCCGCTGGTCCGCATCGCCCCATACGCGAACCGCAAGCGTCACGCGGGGCGTTCGAGCGTGCCGAGCGGGCCGGGCACCAGCTCGTCGCGACGCTGGCCGGGAGGGTTGACCAGCGACCAGATCACCGTTCCCTGCTTGTCGATTAGGAACGTGCCGCGAACGGGGGCCCCGGTTTCCTCGTTGAACACGCCGTACGCCCTCGAGACGGCTCCGTGTGACCAGAAGTCGGATGCGAACGTGTACTCGGCTCCGAGGTCTTCCTTCCAGGCCTGGCGTGCGGGTGCCGGGTCACAAGAGACGAGCACGACTTCGGTGTTCGCACTCCGGAAGGCTTCGAGATTCGCCTGCAGGTCCATCGCCTCCTCGCTGCAGATCGACGTCCAGGCGAACGGGTGGAAGACGAGCAGGACGTTCGACCTGCCAAGGTAGTCCGACAGGCGGGTGCGCGCTCCGCGTGCCTCTTCCAGGTCGAAGTCAGGGGCTCTGTCACCCGTCGCGATCGCCACGCACGCCCTCCTCACCGTTTCCCGACGGTCGATAGTACCGGCGGCCCCGCAGTGCCTCCGGCAGGTAGTCGACCTCGAAGCCACGCGGGTCGTCGTGTGGGTAGACGTACTCGTCTCCCGAGGCACGCGACCGTCCGGCGGCCGAGCGCGCGTCACTGATCGAAGGGGGAGGAGGAGCATTTCCATGCGCGCGGACGTCGCTCCGCGCCTCCCAGATCGCCAGCGCAGATGCGTTCGACTTTGGCGCCCGGGCCAGGTAGATGGCCGCCTGGGCCAGGTTGAGCTGCGCTTCCGGAAGACCGACATGCTCCACCGCGTGAGCCGCGGCCACCGCGATCACGAGTGCCTGAGGATCGGCGTTGCCGACGTCCTCGGACGCGAGGATGACCATTCGGCGGGCAAGGAACCGCGCGTCCTCTCCGGATTCGAGCATGGCCGCGAGGTAATAGACGGCCGCATCGGGGTCGCCGCCCCTCATCGACTTGATGAACGCCGACGCATAGTCGTAGTGCCGGTCGCCGGCCCGGTCGTAGTGGAGCGGCCGCGTGCGCGCGGCATCCTCGACGTGACGACGCTCCGGCGTGACACCCTCGGCTCGCGCTGTCTCGATCGTGAGCTCGAGCGTCGACAGCGCGCTGCGCGCGTCGCCGCCGGCGCGCTCCGCGATCGCGGCGACGATCTCGTCGGGAACTTCCGCGGCGAGCGCGTCAGCCCCGCGCCGGACGACGTGCCCGAGCTCCTCCTCGGTGAGCGGCTCGAGCGCGATGACGGAGCAGCGCGAAATCAGCGCCGAGTTGACCTCGAAGTACGGGTTCTCGGTCGTCGCGCCGATCAGCGTCACGAGACCGTCCTCGACGGCGTGCAGGACGCTGTCCTGCTGTGACTTGTTGAAGCGGTGGATCTCGTCGATGAACAGGATCGTCCGCTGGCCGTTGCCGCCGAGGCGGTCACGAGCGCGCTGGAGCACGGCGCGCACATCGTCAACTCGAGCCGAGACGGCGGACAGCTCCTCGAAAGTGGCTCCCGTTCGCTCTGCCACGATCCGGGCGATCGTCGTCTTCCCGACGCCCGGCGGCCCGTGGAGGATCAGCGACGGAGTCCGGTCGTCCTCGATCGCGCGGCGCAGGGCGGAGCCCTCCCCCAGGATGTGGGTCTGGCCGACGAGCTCGTCCAACGTGCGGGGCCGCACGCGTTGCGCAAGCGGAGCCGCCTCCGCCTGGAGCTTCTCCGCTGCATCCGCGAACAGGTCGCCCACGGCCCCGGAGTATGCTCCGTCCATGTCCGACGCCGCTGCCGAGAACTACTCGGAGCCCGTCCTTTCGGGCACTGCACCCTCCGATTACGAGCGGTACCTGAATGCCGAGGAGCTGCTTGCGCTGCAGAAAGGCCCGGACGAATGGGTGCATCGTGACGAGCTGCTCTTCCAGGTGACGCACCAGTCCTCGGAGCTCTGGCTCAAGCTTTGCTGGAGTGATGCGGAGGAGGCCGCGCGGGCCGTTCGCGACGGCGACATCTCTGCGGCACTTCGGCTCCTGCGGCGAGCCGCCCTGTGTCTGCAGTTCGTCACCGCGCAGCTGGACATGCTCGAGCACATGTCGCCGTGGGAATACCAGGAGATCCGGAAGGTGCTGGGCCACGGGTCGGGATTCGACTCACCCGGCTTCGCAGAGCTGCGCCGAGTGCTGCCGAAGCTGGGCGAGGCGTTTTACGCGCAGTGTCGGCAGGCCGGTCTCGAGCTCGTGGACCTGTACGTGCGCGGACGGGAGCACGAGGAGCTGTACCAGCTCGCGGAGGCGCTCGTACAGCTCGACGAGTGGGCGCAGACCTGGCGTATTCGTCACTACCGCGTGGTGGCGCGGGTGATCGGCGACGCTGTCGTCGGCACGCAGGGAACACCTGTCGAGGTGCTCGGCAGGCTCATCCACAAGGTGCATTTCCCGGAGCTGTGGCAGGTTCGCAACGAGCTGACCGCGCTCTCGAAGCAGAGCACGTGAGCACGACGGCGAGCCTCCGCGAGGAGGTCACCGAGCTCCTCCAAGCACTGCTCCGGGTGGACACGGTCAATCCGCCGGGAAACGAGACCCGCGCCGCCGAAGTGCTGCGCGACTACCTCGCTGACCAGGGCATTCCCTGTGAGCTCGTGGCCAGGACGCCCGAGCGGGCGAACGTCGTCGCGCGGCTCGAGGGCGGCGACGGGCCGTCCCTCGCGTTCATCTGCCACACCGACACCGTCGTCGCAGATCCGGAGGAATGGGAGCACGACCCCTGGTCGGGCGACCTCGTCGACGGCGAGGTGTGGGGCCGTGGCGCGCTCGACATGAAGGATCAGGTCGCGGCCAGCGCGGTCGCGTTCGCCTCTCTCTGGCGCGACGGCTTCCGGCCCACGGGCGATCTCGTCTTCGCCGCGACCGCGGACGAGGAGGTAGGTGCGGGATTCGGCCTGGAGTGGCTCGTGGTTGAGCATCCGGAGTTGGTCAGGGTCGACTACGCGATCAACGAGGGCGGCGGCGGGCGCGTCCGGCTCGGCGGCTCCGTGTGCTACCTCTGCGGCACCGCCGAGAAGATGACCGCGCCCTTCAAGCTTCGCGTCCGGGGTCGTGGCGGCCATGCGTGTATGCCCTCGATAGCGGACAACGCCCTTGTCAGAGCAGCGCCGTACATCGAAGCGCTGGACTCGTTTCGCCCTTCCCCTGCCCTGATCCCCGAAGTGTCGCGGTTCTTCGAGGTGACGCTCGGAGAGGTTCCGGCCCCGGAGGACGCGCTCGTTCGAGCGCGGTCGGAGCTCGGCCCGGTCGCCGGCGAGCTCGTCGAGCCGCTCCTGGCTCTGACGCTCTCGCCGACGCAGATCGAGGCGTCGCAGGCGCGGAACGTGATCCCAGCGCTCTGCGAGGTGACGGTCGACTGCCGTCTCCTTCCCGGCCAGCTCCCGGGCGACGTCGAGCCTGAGCTTCGCGCCGCGCTGGGCGTCGGTGACTGGGACATCGAGTGGCTCGGCCACGTTGGCGGGACGCGCTCGCCGCTCGACACCCCGCTCTGGTCGGTACTGGGCGAGTTCGTCGCCGGTCTCGAGCCGGAAGCCCGCCTCCTGCCGATCTGCAACGCCGGTTTCACCGACAGTCACTTCCTGCGCGAGGCGTTCGGGACGGTGGCATACGGCTTCTTCCCGATGCGTGTCATGGATCCGGAGCTCGCCGCTCGACTCGAGCATGCGGCGAACGAGCGGGTGCCGATCGACGATCTCGAGCTCGGCGTCGACATGCTTCGCCACGCTGCGCTCGCGCTTCTTTGACAGCGGTGCTCGAGCTACGGTCGACAGCACGCGCCTTCGAGCAGATCGAGGAGTGGCTGCGCGACCACGGCTTCTTCGCGCCGGGAGGCGAGGATCTCGTCGCCGATCTCTTCCTCGGGTACGGGCTGTCCGAGACGATCCGTCGCGGCCGTACGTCGGCGCCTCCCGAGCCTTGCCCGGCACTGCCCCTCGCCGCCGTGTCCGTTCGCGACACGTCCGGGGTCAGAGGAGAGACATGGTCGAAACGGCCGACGATCGGCCCGTGGGAGTGCTCGTGGACACCTGCCGCGTATGCGCGAGCCGTCGAGCGCGTGCGGGCCGCGATCGAGCGCGGCGATGTCTACCAGGTCAATCTCGTGCAGCACCTCGCGGCACCGTTCGCCGGTGCCCCGCATGCGCTCGCCGCTCGTCTGTCACCTCTGGTCAACGACAGTCGAGTGCCCTTCGAGGGCGACGGTTGGGCGATCGTGTCTGCGTCGCCGGAGCTGTTCCTTGCGCGTCGCGGGCAGCACGTATGGACGATGCCGATCAAAGGGACACGCTCTCTCGACTCCCCCGATGACCTCGGCGATTCGGAGAAGGACGCCGCAGAGCACATCATGATCGTCGACCTCGAGCGGAACGACCTGTCGCGCGTGTGCGAGCCGGGCAGCGTCCGTTGGCCCGAGCTGATGGTCGAGCGCGAACTTGCGGGAGTGCGTCACCTCGTGTCGACCGTCGAAGGAACGCTCCGCGAGGGCGTCGGGCTCGCGGAGCTCCTCGCCGCCACGTTTCCGGGCGGGTCGGTGACCGGCGCGCCGAAGATCGCGGCGGTGGACATCATCGCCGAGCTCGAACCCGTCGGCCGTGGAGCGTCGATGGGTGCGCTCGGGTGGGTACGTGGCAACGGCGATCTCGAGCTGGCGCTGACGATCCGCACGTTCGCGATCGCCGCAGGGCGGCTTCATCTCTGGGTAGGCGGGGGCGTGGTCTGGGACTCGGACCCCGTGGGGGAAGTCGAGGAGTCGCTGCTCAAGGCGGCCCCGCTGCTCGACGCGATCGGGGCGCCGCTCGACGCGCCGCGCGAAAGTGGAGTCCCGGCATGAGTGTCGACAACCGAGGTCAGACCCGAAGGTCTGACCCCTCGCGACGCAGGTGTCTGGCCTTCCGGCCAGACACCGGTTTGTGCGCGTCGAGGGGTCTGGCCTTCCGGCCAGACCCCGGTTGGCCGGTGGCCGCGTGACCACGCTTGCGCTCGCGGTGTCGGGCCGTGGTCTCGTCGACCCGGCCGAACCGGTGATCCGCGCCGACGACGAGGCACTCGCACGCGGCCGGGCGGTGTTCGAGACGCTCCGGGTCTACGGCGGGGTGCCATTCAGGCTTTCGGAACATCTCGAGCGGCTCGCTCGGTCGGCTTCCGTCGTCGGGATTCGGGAGCCCGATCTCGCGGAGTTCGAACGCCTTGCCGTCCTCGCGCTCACCAAAGCTGCCGCGCCCGATGCCGTTCTACGCCTCTACTGGACACCGGGGCCGCCCGACGGGGACACTGTCGCCATTGCGCTCGTGGCCGAGATTCCGGCGTGGATCGAGCCGGCCCGCGAGCGCGGGCAGCGGCTCCTGTCGCTGCTCAGCCCGCGCCGCTCTGCTCCCTGGCTCCTGGCCGGAACGAAGTCCACGAGCTACGCGGCACATATCGCGGCCGAACTGGAGGCCAAGCGTCGCGGCTTCGACGACGCGCTGTTCGTCGACGCCGACGGTGTCGTGCTGGAAGGACCCGTCACCAACATCTGGTGGCGCGTCGGGAGAGACCTTCTCACGCCCGGGCTCGACCTCGGCATCCTGGCCGGCGAGACGCGAGCGACGCTGATCGAGCTTGCGGCGGATCTCGGCTACCCGGTGATCGAAGGCTCCTGGACGCTCACGGAGGTCCTTCTCCACGCCGAGGAGGTCTTCACGTCGTCGTCGGTTCGCGAGGTGATGCCTGTGGTTGCCATCGACGAGCGGCAGTTCTCCCGCGGTCCGACCTCGGCCGAGCTCCAGGCGGCGCTTCGGCGACTCGCCGTCGGGGCGAGTCTGTGACTCGCCCTTGGGACGCGGCGACCTCGGACGACCTGGAAGGTCGCCCCTACGACGACGCGGTTCCGTCGACGATCAGGTCGGCGGCGGCGACCGGGTCGTCCCGCTCGACGTAGCGGTCCTCCATCGGCATCCAGATCTCCTCCCAGGTGGAGCGTGCGGCTTCGCCGTCACGCGCGACTCCGCGCTCGAGGCGTACGTCTCGGGGAGCTTCGACCCAGACCCGCAGGTCGTAGTCGTCGCGGAACATCCGGTGCAGCGCGCAGACGCCCTCGACGACGACGATCCCTGCGGGCGCGACGACGCGCTCACCGCGAGCTTCCTTGGCGACCCAGTCGAAGCTCGCAAAGCGTGCGGTCCGGCCGGCCGTGAGCGCGTCGAACACCTCGCGGCGGAGACGCGACAACTCGAACTCTCGCCCGTCCCAGAACTCGTCCGTCCTCACGATCTCGGCGCCGGTGATCGTGCGAGCGAGCGAGGTCTTGCCCGCTCCACCGTGACCGCCGATCCCCACGAGGACGAAGTCGCGCGAGGCGTGAAGTGCCGCGATCCGCTCGAGAAGAGTGCGGGCATCCATGCGCCTGACGCTACCCTCTGCGCATGGAGAAGGTGCGGCTCGGCGGAATGGCGCTCGCGAACGGCGTGCTCGTTCACGGGCCGACGGCCTGGGGATGCGCTGTTCGGCTGCCCGACGGAACGATCAAGTCGGCCTCGGGTCGCAAGCGGCGATTCGCGCCGGGGGTGCAGCTGCCGCTCGTGCGCGGGCCGCTGAGGCTCGCCGAGGCGTTCGCGCTGCTTCCCGACGTCCGGCGAGGGCTCCCCGAAGCGCGTCTTCCGTTCCAGCGACCTGCGGTGCTCAGTGCTGTCGTCGCGGCGTCGCTCGTCGGGGGCGCCGCACGTAGGTCGCGGCTTCCGATCGGTGTCCGCGAGCTTGTCGCCGGGATTGCGTCTCTCGTGCCGGCTGTCGTCGCGCTCCGGGGTGGTGAGCTCGCCCAGTACCACGGCGCCGAGCACGTGTCGATCGGCACGTACGAGCAGGACGGAGCACGTGCCCCGAAGGAGCACGATCGTTGCGGCTCGCACCTCGTCGGCCCGCTCCTTTTGACCAGCGCCGCCGCGAGTGCCATTGCCGCGGGAGCCCCGAGTCGAGCGCGCCCCGCAGTCCGCGTCGCCGGTGCGATTGGAGCAGTCGGAGCGTCGGTCGAGATCTTCGGCTGGATGACCCGCAACCCGGAGCGACGGCTTGCCCGGGCGCTGGCGCGACCCGGCCACGAGCTGCAGCACCGTGTCTCGACGGCCGAGCCGACCCCGGAACAGCTCGAAGTCGCCGAGGCAGCGCTGACGGCGTGCCTCGAGGCGGAGTCGAAGCCCGGCACGCCGTGAGCCGTCCGCTGCCGATCCCGAACGGACGCGCGTTCCGCGGGCGGCACTCGTTCGTAGGGGCGAGGCTCTGCCTCGCCCTGGGCGACCTGGAAGGTCGCCCCTACAGGAGGCGAGCGGAGGACGGACGCGCGTGACGACGGCGCCCTCTCGGGAGCGCGGAAAGCGGCTCGATCCGCACGTCTTCGATCTCCCCGTCGAGAAGATGCGCGAGGGCTACTACACCGACGCGTACTTCAACCACACGCGGGAGGCGCTGATTGCCGACGGCAAGCACCCGCGTGTCGTCATGCAGGTCTTCCAGAAGAAGCACGCGATGCTCGGTGGGATGGACGAGGCCATCGCGATTCTCGAGCTCTGCTCGCACGGCTGGGACGAGCTCACGGTGCACGCGCTGCACGACGGCGACCGGATCGAGCCGTGGGAGACCGTGATCACGATCGAGGGCGACTACACGCTCTTCGCGCACCTCGAGACCGTGTATCTCGGCACGCTGGCGAGGCGAACGCTGATCACCACGAACGTGGCACGGGTGCTCGAGGCGGCGAACGGGAAGCCGATCATCTTCATGCCGGCGCGTCACGACCACCACCGCGTTCAGACGGGCGACGGCTATGCCGCCTACGTCGCGGGCGCGATGATCGGCGCTCCCATCGGCGTGACGTCTGACGCGCAGGCATCGTGGTGGGGAGGTCGCGGAGTTGGCACCGTCCCGCACTCGCTGATCGCGGCCTACGGCGGCAACACTGTCCTCGCAGCGACGAAGTTCGCGGAGTGGGCCTCCGAGGACTTCAACATCACGGTGCTCGTCGACTTCGAGAACGACTCCGTGCGAACCGCGCTCGACGTCGCCCGCGCGCTCGGGCCGCGTCTCTGGGGTGTCCGGCTCGACACTTCGGGACAGCTGGTCGACCGCTCGCTCTGGGACGAGCTGGGCGACTTCGACCCGCGAGGCGTCAACGAGCGTCTCGTCCATTCGGTGCGACGTGCCCTCGACGAGGACGGCTTCGAGCGGGTCAAGATCGTCGCTTCGGGCGGCTTCACGGTCGAGAAGATCGACGAGTTCGAAGCCCGCGGCGTTCCGGTTGACGCCTACGGAGTCGGGTCTTCGCTGATCCGCGGCGAGAACGACTTCACGGCCGACATCGTGCTCTCCGACGGTCGGCCCGTCGCCAAGGTCGGCCGCCGTTTCCGTGCGAACCCGAGGCTCGAGCTCGTCGCTTGACGTGACCCGGCTCACGTTCCAGAGGCGGCCAGGGACGTGAGACTGCTCTGGGACGTCGATACGCAGGTTGACTTCATGCTCCCGGAGGGGAAGCTCTATGTCCCCGGCGCCGAGCAGACGCTCGAAGCGATGGCGCGGCTCGTTCGTGGTGCGCGGGCTGCCGGGATCGTCCATGTCGCGTCGGCGGACGACCACGAGCTGACCGATCCCGAGATCTCGGACACGCCGGACTTCGAGACGACCTATCCGCCGCACTGCCTGCGAGGAACGAGGGGTGCGCTCAAGGTGCCCGAGACAGAGCAGGTCGATCCGCTGCCGCTCGGTGCGACGCCATATCCGCCCGGGCTGCTGCGTCAGATCGCGGGAGGTCGCCGCGAGATCCTCCTGCTCAAGAAGAGCTACTCCGTCTTCACAAACCCGAGCGCGGAGCCGTTGGTCGAGATGCTCGATCCTGCGGAGATCGTCGTCTTCGGAGTCGCCACCGACGTCTGCGACCACGCGGCGATCATGGGGCTGCTCGACCGGGGACGGCAAGTCGCGTTCGTCGAGGACGCAGCGCGAGGACTCTCCGAGGCCCGGGTCGAGTCGTGCACCGCGGTCTGGCGCGAGCGTGGCGTCCGCTTCACGACGTCGGACCAGGTGCTCGCCGGCTGGTGAGGCTCCCGCCGCTCGTCGCCCGAGCGCAGGCCGAGGCGATTCGGCTCGGGTTCGACCCGGCGCTGCCGGAGCGCCGCGCCATCGTCGGAGTCCGGCGGGGTTGAAACCCGACCGGATCTACCGAATAGTGAGAGCCCATGGTTGCGATCCCGCAAAGCTGGAACGACGTCCCCGACTTCATCATCACGTGGTTGCCGATCGTTCTCTTCGGGCTCATCGCCTTCCTGATGTGGAAGACGACGCAGTACATGCCACGGGTCAAGCCCGCCCCGATCGACAACGAGTCGTCTGAGCCCGTCGCGTGGAGCGACATCGCAGGCCTGGACGAGGCGAAGGAGGAGCTGCGGGAGGTCGTCGACTTCCTGCAAGATCGCAGGCGGTTCGAGCGACTGGGTGCACGCGTGCCGAAGGGGATCCTCCTGCACGGGCCGCCCGGCACGGGCAAGACGCTGCTCGCGAAAGCGATCGCGACCGAGTCCGGCGCGAACTTCTACGCGTCCAGCGCATCCGCGTTCGTGGAGATGTTCGCCGGGTTGGGCGCAGCTCGCATCAGGCGACTATTCGCCGAGGCGCGGAAGAACGCGCCCGCGATCGTCTTCATCGACGAGCTGGACGCAGCCGGGTCGGTTCGTCAGGGCGGCGGCGGGTATAACCGAGAGCACGATCAGACGCTTAACCAACTCCTCGTCGAGCTCGACGGCTTCGGAGGCCGTGACGACGTGATCGTGATTGGCGCCTCGAACCGCCTGCAGGATCTCGACCCGGCGCTGCTCCGGCCGGGCCGGTTCGATCGGCAGGTGCTCGTGGGCCCTCCGGACCTCACCGGCCGCGAGTCGATCTTGCGTGTGCACACCCGCTCGAAGCCGCTCGCTGCCGACGTCGATTTCTCGAAGATCGCCCGCCAGACGGCGGGGTTGACCGGGGCCGATCTTTCGAACCTCTGCAACGAGGCGGCGATCCTGGCGGCACGCCACGGGGTGACGAAGCTCCGAGCGGTCGAGTTCGCCGATGCGCTGGAGCGGGTCGTCGCCGGTCTTCAGACTCGGCGCGTCGTCACCGACAAGGAGAAGCGAATCCTCGCCTACCACGAGGCGGGACACGCGCTCATGTCGCACCTGATGGGTGACCTCATCCCCGTCCAGAAAGTGACGATCGTCTCGCGCGGCGACGCGCTCGGCTACACGTTCAACACTCCCGCCGAGGATCGCTACCTGCACACGCGGGAGGAGCTGCAGGACCTGATGAAGGTGCTGCTGGCCGGGCGCGCCGCGGAGCAGGTGGTGTTCGGCCGGATCACGAACGGCGCATCCAACGACCTGGAGCGCGTGACGGCGATCGCGCGCGCGATGGTGTTCGAGTTCGGCATGTCGGAAATCGCCCCGGCGCGAACGATGCGGGCCGACAACTATGCGCTTTCGGAGGAGACCAAGCGACTCCGTGACAGCGAGCAGGCGCGACTCACCGACGACGCCTACGACGAGGCGCAGCGCCTCCTGCACATCCATCGGTCGTATCTCGACCGGCTCGCCGCGGCACTGCTCGAGAAGGAGACGCTCGATCGTGACGAGCTCGACAAGACGCTCTCCGATCTCGCGCCGGAATCTCGCTCGAGCGAGACGGTCGGCACCGTTCGGCTCGTGTCCGACGCGGCGGAGTAGCAGCTCGAAGATACGATCGCGCGCGTATGGACGCGCGAGGCATCCACCATCTCGGCGTGGCGGTCGCCGATCTCGACCAGGCGATCGCAACCTACGAGAAGCTCTTCGGCGCCACCCTCGAGCAGAGGATGGCGTTCGCAGAGCAGGGCGTCGATGCGGCATCGATGCTCGTCGGCGGCGACCGCATCGAGTTGCTCGCGCCGACTGGTGAGGATACGCCGGTCGGGCGCTTCCTCGCGAAGCGCGGGCAGGGGATGCACCACGTCGCGTACGAGGTTACGGACGTCGCCGCCGCGCTGCGGCAGCTCGCGTCGGCGGGCGCCGAGCTGATCGACGCGGAGCCGCGGCCCGGCCTTTTCGGCTTGCAGGTTGCATTCGTACATCCCGACGCCGTTCACGGCGTCCTCACGGAGGTGGTGTCTGGTGGCTGAGACGGAATCGGCACGAATCGAGGTCGGCTTCGACGGCGGCCAGATCATGAGCGCACTCGTCACGGCGAAGAGTGCGGAGGCACTCGAGCGTGCGGTGAATGCGCAGTCGGAGGGGACGCTGGCCCTCGACGCGCAGGACGGCCGCTACACGGTCGTGCTGCAGCGTCTGGTCTACGTCAAGCGGTTCGCCCGTGAGGCCAGCATCGGCTTCGGCATCTAGTAGGCGCTGAGTGGGCCTCGAGGTCGGCATCGTCGGCCTTCCCAACGCCGGGAAGACGACGCTCTTCAACGCGCTCACGCGTGCCGGTGCGGAGATCACCGCGTACGCCTCGGTGAGCGACAAGCCGAACGTGGGTATGGCCGCGATCGCGGACGACCGTCTCGACCAGGTGGCGGAGCTCGTCGGCGCGCGGAAGGTGACACCGGCGGCGATCAGGGTCGTCGACGTGCCGGGAACGGGGCCGCAGCTGCTCGGCAACCTCCGCCAGGTGGACGCGCTGCTCGCCGTCACGGACGGCTTCTCCGACGGCACTGATCCGGCCGCCGATCTGGAGACCCTGCAGCTCGAGCTGCTCGTCGCCGACCGCGACTACGTGGAACGTCGCCTCGAGCGGGTGCGCAAGGAGGCAAAGTCGGGCGAGCTGGCGAAGAGGCGCGAGGCCGACCTGCTCGAAGAGGTGCTCGCCCATCTCGACGCCGGCCGGCCGCTCTCGGATTGGCACGGGGAGCTGCCCGAGACGCTCGAGCCGCTGACGACGATGACGCTGCTCGCGATCGAGAACGGGCCCGGGGGGATTGACTGCAAGCTCGAGGCCGAGCTCGCGGACCTACCCGCGGAGGAGGCGGCCGCGTTTCGCGACGGGCCCTCGGCTCTCGACGAGGTCGTCCGGCGCCTGCAGGAAGCGCTCGGCCTGATCACGTTCTTCACGGCAAGCGACAAAGAAACGCGTGCCTGGACGCTTCGCGACGGTCAGACCGCGCTTGACGCCGCAGAGACGATCCACTCCGACATCGCCAGGGGCTTCATCCGCTGCGAGGTGATCCGTTGGGACGACCTGCTCGCGACCGGTTCGCACGCGGAGGCCCGAAAGCGCGGGGTGGAGCGGCTGGAGGGGAAGACGTACGTCGTGCAGGACGGTGACGTCCTCAACATCCGCTTCAACGTATGAGCGCCGCGGCGCCGGTGGTCGCAGTCGTGGGCGGAGGCATTCTCGGTCTCTCAGCCGCACGCGCTCTCACACGGCGCGTGCCCGGCGTGCGGGTGGTGGTGATCGAGAAAGAGGCGGCGATCGGCCTCCACCAGACGGGTCGCGCCAGCGGGGTCGTGCACTCGGGCGTGTACTACGCCCCCGGGTCGCTGAAGGCACAGCTCTGTGTGCAGGGTGCGAGGCAGCTCGCAGACTTCTGCGAGGAGCGCGGCATTCCCCTCGGCAGGTGCGGGAAGGTGATCGTCGCGACGACCCCTGACGAGATCCCACGGCTCGAGGAGCTGCACCGGCGCTCCGTCGCAAACGGTGTCGAAGGAGCGGAGCTGATCGGACGCGAGCGGCTGTCCGAGCTCGAGCCACACGCGGCAGGCATTCGGGCGCTGCACGTCCCGACGACGGGGATCGTCGACTTCGCCGAGGTGGCGCGTGCCTACAAGGCCGACGTGGAGGCCGCCGGAGGTAGCGTCCTCCTCGGACATGAGGTGACCGGCGTCTCGACCCGTGGACGGAGCGTCGTCATCGCGACGAGTGCCGGCGATGTCGCCGCAAACCACGTCGTCGCCTGTGCCGGCGTCTATGCCGACCGCGTCGCGCGACTCTGCGGGGGATCGGTCGAGCCGAGGATCGTGCCGTTTCGAGGCGACTACTACGTGCTGCGGCCGGAGCGTCGGGAGCTGGTGCGCGGGCTGGTGTATCCCGTTCCCGATCCGACGTTTCCCTTTCTCGGCATCCACACGACGCTACGGCCGGACGGGTCGGTGTGGCTCGGGCCGAACGCCGTCCTCGCGTTCGCGCGGGACGGCTACGGCCGCTTCCAGGTGCGACCGCGCGACCTCGTCGAGACGCTTGCGACGCCGGGGTTCCGGCAGTTTTCGCGGCGTCACTGGCGCACCGGGACCGTCGAGCTCGTGCGGGACTACAGCCGGCGCCTGTTCGTCGCATCGGCGCGCAAGCTCTTCCCGGAGCTCAGCCCGGACGACGTCGTTCGAGGCCCTGCGGGCATCCGCGCGCAAGCGATCGCGCGGGACGGAAGCCTCGTCGACGATTTCGTGTTCGAGCGCGGCGACCGCGTCCTGCACGTTCGGAACGCACCCTCGCCGGGAGCGACCTCGTCGCTGCCGATCGGCGAGACGATCGCCGACATGGCCGTCGACGCCTTCTCGCTCGGCGGCTGACGGCGCGGCTGTTCGGGGATCGCTGCGCTCTGTTACCTGCCTGGCTCAAAGAGACATCCTGACATCGGGTGGATAGAATGGCATCATGACCGCAATGCTGAGCGTTGCCGAGACGAAGCGGCGCTTCTCCGAGTTGATCGAGAGGGTCAGTCGCGGTGAGCGGTTCGTCGTCACGCGGCGCGGCAAGCCTGTGCTCGCGCTCGTACGTCCGGAGCCCGCAATGGCCTCGCGAGAGCATGAGCCGGCCGGACTCGCCGCCGTTGCGGGCGCTCTGGAAGAGTGGCCGGCGTTCGAGCAGGTCATGAACGAGGTCTATGCGTCGAGGCAGACATCCCGCGATCGGCCGGCACCCGACCTCGAGTGATCCGGTACTGCTTCGACACGGATGTCGTGAGCACGATGCTCAAACCCCACCCGCCGCTTTCGCTCGTCCGGCGAGTTGCAGGCATCCCGCCCGGAGAGCAGTGCACGACGTCGATCACCGTCGGCGAGTTGCTCTACGGCGCAGCTCGACTCGACCGGGAGCGTCTCGTGGAGAAGGTGCGTACGATCATCGACTACGCGCAGCAGGTTCTCCCCTTCGATCGGGCCGCGGCCGAGATCTACGGCGCGCTCCGCGCTCAACTCGAGGCCAAAGGCCGTCGGCTCGCCGAGCCGGACCTGCGCATCGCGGCGATAGCCCTTCGGCATGACCTCACGCTCGTGACCGGGAACGTTCGACACTTCGCACGCGTGCCCAACCTTCGCGTCGAGAACTGGCTGGAGGTACCGGCAGGTTCGTAGGGGCGAGGCTCTGCCTCGCCTGCGACGTGAACGGCCGTTCGGCGGGCGACCTGGAAGGTCGCCCCTACGCAAGCTTTCGTAGGGGCGAGGCTCTGCCTCGCCCGCCCGCCCGCCGTTACCCCTTGTCGTCGCCGACAGGCCTGATGGCGGCCTGCGCGTCGAGCTGGTTCGCGTGGTAGAGCACCGCCGCCTCAGCGGTGCGCGCGGCGGCGCGGTCGTGGTGGGCGGCGACGGCGTGGAGGAGCTCGGCGCGAGCGTCCGTGTCGAGGTTTCCTGCGCGCTCCTCGATCAGCCGCAGCCCGAGATGGACATGACCGAGCAGACGTCCCTCCTCGGTCTGACGGAACGCCGGCCCACGCTCGAGCTCGCGCGTCCTGCCGACGTCGTGGAGCAGCGCGGCCGCCATCAGGAGATCCCCGCGCAGGCGAGGATGGAGCTGCGTCGTCTCACGGCAGAGCGTCGCCACGCCGACCGTGTGCTCGAGCAGCCCGCCGGCGTAGCCGTGATGCCCGTCGGCGCCCGCGGCCGGCAGCGCTCGAAGGGCCGCCCGCAGCTCGGTGTCGGCAAAGAAGGCCGAGACGACGGCGGCGAGACCGGCGTGTGTGATCTCTGCGGCCAGGAACTCGAGAAACCCGTCCAGCTCGTCGGCGTCCCGCCGCAGGGTCGGGACGAGCTCCGCCGGGTCGGCGTCCCCGGCTGCTTCGAGCGAACGCACCTGCATCTGCAACCGGCCGCCGAAGCGCTCCACCCTGCCGAGCACCCGCACCGCGTCGCCCAGCGCAAAGCGCCGATCGAGCAGCTCGACGTCGTCCCACACGCGCGCCTCGATTCTCCCGCTCGCATCGACCAGCTCCAGCGAGAGATACGCAGCGCCGTTGCGCGTGCGCCGCCGGTCCTTCCTTGCCACGGCGTACACGCCCTCGACGGTCCTGTCCTCGACGAGCTCGGCGATGGTGGCCACCTCGTGGAGTCTAGGCAGGTGGGTAGGCTCGCGGAATGGCCGACGTAGCCGAGTTTCGCGCTGTGCGTTATCCGCATCCCAGTTCCGCTGTCGTCGCGCCGCCGTACGACGTCGTCTCCGCGGTCGAGCGGGCCGAGCTTGCCGCCCGCGACCCCCACAACGTCGTCCACCTGACGCTGAACGAGTCCGAGCAGGACGCGGGCAGGCTCTTCCGCGCCTGGCTCGACGAGGGTGTGCTCGTGCGAGACGAGAAACCGGCAGTCTGGGCGCTCTCCCAGGACTACGTCGGTCCCGACGGTGTCGAGCGCACGCGGGAGGGCATCGTCGCCTCGCTGCGCGCCGAGCCGTACGAGGCGCGGGTCGTCCTCCCTCACGAGCGGACCCATCCGGGGCCCAAGGAAAGCCGCCTCCGTCTGCTTCGCGCCGCCCGTGCCCAGATCGAGCCGATCTTCCTGCTCTACGACGGCAGCCCGCCACTGCGCTCGCCAGACCGCGAGCCCGACCTCGACGTCGAGGGCACGCGGCTCTGGCGAGCCGAAGGCGCTTCGGGTGTGAGCGACTTCTTCGCCGGCCGCGAGCTCCTGATCGCAGACGGTCATCACCGCTACGAGACGGCGCTCGCGTACGCGGCCGAACAGGGAACGCAGGAGAGCGCGCGCATGATGGTCGTGCTCGTCAGCACCTCCGACCCCGGTCTCGAGATCTTCCCGACCCATCGAGTCTTCACGGATCGACCTGACATAGACGTGGGCGGCGAGGAGCTGGCGTCGCCGGCTGAGGCGCTTGCGCGCTTGGCCGACGAGCCTTACGACCATGCGGTCGCGGTTGCGTACTCGGGGGGTGCGACGCGGCTCGTCCGCGGTGAGCCGGGAGAGCTCGACGTCGAGCTCGTCGACCGGTTCGGCCACGAGGGCATCTCGTACACGCCCGACTGGCACGAGGCGGTGCATCGCGTCGCCGTGCGCGACGCCGACATCGCGTTCCTCCTCCGTCCGACCCGGATCGAGGACGTCTTCGAACGGGCTCGCCGCGGCGAGGTGATGCCGCCGAAGACGACCTACTTCTTCCCGAAACTTCTCTCCGGTCTCCTGTTCCATCCTCTCGAGCCGTGACGGACTGGCTCGAGCTGTGCCGCGGCTGTGTCGCGGACATTCGCGCCGTGCTCGCGGATCTGCCGACGAGGCTGGAGCGCGAGCCGGTGCTGCGAACCGGCGAAGGCGGCGACGACACGACCGCGATCGACGCCGCCGCCGAAGCCGCGGTCGTCGCACGGCTCGAGACGCTCGGTGAGGACTTCGTGCTCGTCTCCGAGGAGCTCGGCGAGCGCACGTTCGGGACGGGTGGTCCGCGGCGAGTGGTGGTCGACCCGATCGACGGCTCGGTGAACGCGAAGCGCGGAATCCCGTTCTTCTCGCTCTCCCTCGCGGTCGCCGACGGGCCGACGATGGACGACGTGACGTTCGGCTACGTCTACGACTTCGGCTCGGGCGAGGAGTGGACTGCCACGCGTGGCGAGGGCGCCTACCTCGACGGCCGCCGGCTGGGCGCGGTGGGGCCGAAGGAGCGGATCGAGATCCTCTCCTTCGAGGGCACGACGACCGAATTCATCGTCGAGCGCGCGTCGGCGATGCTCGGCCTGGCGGGCCGGCTGCGCGTGATGGGGTCGCTCGCGCTCTCGCTCTGCCATCTCGCCGCCGGCCGGGTGGACGCCGTCTGCTCGCTGAAGCAGGCGCGCTCGGTCGACATCGCCGCCGCGCAGCTGCTCGTGGGCGAGGTCGGGCTCGCGATCGAGCTCTTCGAGGCGCCGCCGTTCGCCGTCGCGCCGCTCGACCTGGCCATGCGCTCGCGTGTCGTCGCGGCGGCGACACCGGAGCTCTGCGCGGCGCTCGGCCGAGCGCTTACGGCTTCTTCCTGACAGCGAAGGAGGCCCGGGTGGGCCTCCTTGCCGTGCGCGGGTCGGTTAGCCGTCGTGACGGGCTACGTCGCCAGGCGGGTGCGGTTGCGAGCGAGGAGGGCGAGGACGATGCAGCAGAGAGCGACGCCGAGGGCGGCGCCGGCGCCGACTGCGGCATCGGCCCAGTTGAAGCCGCCGCCCGTCATCACGACCGCGGGTACCTGAGGAGCAACGCTCGGGTCCCAACGGTCGTCCAGCACCAGCCGCGCCGAAGCGCTCGATGCGAACCCGAGCGAGGCGATCGCGACAGCGAGGGCGAGCCAGATCCTGGTCTTGAGGTGGTTGTGTCTCATCCCGTTTGCCTCCTCGTAGTTCGTGTGCTCCTGCGCCCTTCTACCCGGCAAGACGGCGAGGGTGTGCGCGCGCTTCCGCATCCTGCGCGTGCTTGACACACGGAGTGTCGCGCGCGTCACACTTGCTCTCATGACCGGGGGTCCCATGCTCGGCGGCGAGCTCTTCCGAGGCCTACCACAGCCGGAGCTTCGGCGTCTGGTCGCGATCGCCAAGCGCCGCCGCTTCGCCCGGAACGAGGTCGTGTTCCACCACGGCGACCCGGCCGACACCCTGCATTTGATCCTCCGGGGCCGGTTCGCCGCGCGTCTGGAGACCGAGACCGGCGACACGGTCACCGTGTCGGTGCACGGCCCCGGTGATGCGTTCGGCGAGCTTGCCCTGCTCGACCTGGAGCAATCGCGGTCGACGACCGTTGCCGCTCTGGAGCCGGGCGAGACCTACGCGGTTCATAGAGACGACTTCACCCGTCTCCGTCAGCAGTACCCGTCGGTGAACGACGTCCTCGCGCGGCTGCTCGCCGCGCGGGTGAGGCGGATGAGCGAGCTGCTCAGCGAGGCCTTCTCAGTTCCGGCCGAGAGGAGGGTCCTGCGGCGCCTCGTCGAGCTCGCAACCCTCTACGGCGAGGCGGCGCCCGGAACGGTCGTTCCACTGTCGCAGAGCGAGCTCGCCGGGCTGGCCGGCACGTCGAGGGCGACCGTCAACCGCGTGCTGCGGGCCGAGGTGAAGCGGGGAACGGTCGAGCTGCACCGGGGCCAGACCACCGTGATCGACGCGGGAGGCCTGGCCAAGCGAGCACGCATCCCCGGTCACGTCTAGACCCGCCTTGTTGCAAGCGCCACGATTTCGCCGAGTGCGGAAGACGGCAGCACCCGAGAGCGCGCGTAGGATCAACACATGCGGCTCCTTGTCATCGCCGCCACGGCGCTTGCCGTCGGTGCGGTGCCGTTCAAGGCCACGCTGACGGTCGGCACACACCACCCGGCGATCAACACGCGCTGGCCCTACGTCGTCAGGGTCGTCGACGCGAAGGGCCACCCGCTCCGCGCAAGGATCAGCGTCGCCGTCGTCGACCCGATCGGCGGTGTGCACCCGACCGAGTACTACCTGAGCACGAAGCTCGTCACGAATATCCCCTTCCGTGGCACGTTCCGCGACGCGGTCAGGTGGCCGCCCGAGTCGAAGGGTTTCCCGCTGACGTTCCGCGTCACGGTCACGGTCGGGAAGGCGAAACGCGTGCTCAGATACCTCGTCACACCGGTGTGAACGCGGGCGCCGAAGTCGTCGTCGAGCGCGTCGTCAAGGCGTTCGACGACGGCCGTATCCGCGCGCTCGACGGTGTCTCGTTCCGGATCGCGGCCGGCGAGTTCGTCGCGCTCACAGGTCCCTCCGGCTGCGGTAAGAGCACGCTGCTCAACCTGATCGGGCTGCTCGACCGGCCCGACTCCGGCTCGATCGCCGTAGGCGGCGAGCTGCTCGAGCGCATCCACGACGCGGCCGAGTACCGCGCGTCCACCGTCGGTTTCGTCTTCCAGTTCCACACCCTTGTGCCGACGTTGAACGCGCTCGAGAACGTCCAGGTGCCGATGCTCGGCCGCCGCACTCGTACGGAGCGCCAGGAACGGGCGCGGGCGCTCCTCGCCGAGGTTGGCCTCTCGGAACGTGAGCGAAGCCGGCCGGGCACCCTCTCCGGTGGGGAGCGCCAGCGCGTCGCGATCGCCCGCGCGCTCGCGAATCAGCCGCGGCTCCTGCTCGCCGACGAGCCGACGGGCTCGCTCGACTCGGTGACGGGCGAGCAGGTGCTCGACCTGATCAAGCGCCTGCGGGACGGCTACGGGATGACCGTGCTGATGGTCACGAACGACGATCTCGCCGCGGCCGTTGCCGACCGCCGGCTGGCGCTCCGTGACGGCATCATTCGTGACGCAGCGCTTCGATCGGCGTCAGCCTGACTGCCCGCAGGGTCGGGTAGATCGCGCCGATGAGCCCCACCCC
>Ga0334722_10000654_pt1 | contig 49319 bp, 50 predicted proteins | sample C3_bottom_MG_FD_207210 | JGI IMG/M metagenome (GOLD analysis project Ga0334722, IMG submission 207210) | Sediment microbial communities from Yellowstone Lake, YNP, Wyoming, USA - C3_bottom | ecosystem: Environmental > Aquatic > Freshwater > Lake > Sediment | place: USA: Wyoming | collected...
TTGACGCAGGCTTTTGCGCTCAGTGTCGTGCTATGTCTTCGTGCCGCTCATGCTGCGTGGAAAGGGCTAAACTGTTACACATTCGGAATAAAGGACGAGCATTCTGTCAAGGGCGCTTACCGCGACCTCATCCGGTCCGTATCCCGACAACATGTAGAGGAAGTTTTGGGTATGGGTGAGTTGGCGCACCGGATGGATCGGTTCCTCCCCCTGGGTCAGGCGATAACTCGCGGCAATGGCCGTGGGCAACTTCGCAATGGTCATGATTGATTTGCGAAGCAGCGCCTCCCGCGACAAGTCTCGCGCCTCGGGGTCCACCATCCCCAGAAAAGCAATCGCATTGCGCAGCATGTCCATAGGCCTGGCGGCGCCGTACGCGGCGGACCTGAGCGCTCTTATAAGGCCGTCCGGGAGTTCCCGGTGTTTCGAGAGTTCATTACTGAAGCGCTCAAATTCTTTTGTGTCCGGTAATCTGCCATATAGCAGAAGAAATACGACTTCCTCATAAGAGGACTGCTCCACAAGCTTGTGGATATCGTAGCCCCGGTATGCGAGGCCGCCCTCTGTTCGCTCTATATCGCTAATACCGGTGACTGCATCGATAATACCGTCTAATCCTGGGCTGTAAAGAACTCCCATCAGTGACTCCTTTCAGCCGCAGTAATTACTCGCTGCTGCTTCGCTTCATCTCACAAAAATGCAATTTGGTTGCCAGAATGAAGCGCATTGATTTTATGAATTTTTTATAAGAGGGAAACGGATAAGGGGGTCGCAATTGAGAATCGGAATTGCCATTTCAGGAGACTACTGGATACATAGGGGGTCGCATAGTGGACACGAAGCCGGGCAAGAAAAGTCAGGTCACCACTGCTCAATGATTGCTGCGGCAAGAAGGGGAAGCATGATCTCGTGGTGGCCCGTGAGCGCGAAACCCTTTCCGCCGCCCTGGGTGGGCCGACGCACTATATTGGCGTTCGGACGGTAGTGCTGGACAAAGTCCATGTTAACCGTCGTGAAGTGCTGAAGAGGGTAACCGAGGTTCCTGCAGAGGGCCACGGCCTTGAGAAATATCTCCGGGAGGAGCACTGCGGAACCGAGGTTGATATACACGCCGCCTTCAAGGCCGGACACGAGCGTACAAAAGGCCTGAAAATCCCGGTGCGCTGCTTCACCTGTTGCTTTTCCATCGAACGAAGGATGCATGTGAATGATATCGGTCCCGATCGCAACATGGACCGTCACCGGCACGCCCAGGCGGTGTCCGGCCGCGAGCAGGCTCTTATCTTTGAAGGGGAAATTGCTGTTCCGGATCATCCTGCCTACTGCCGTGCCGATGCCTTCGATCTGGCCTGCTGATCGTATCGCCTCGTTGAGCATGCTGCCGGTCTCCTCAGCCATGCCAAAAGCGCCGGAAATGATCTCCTTGTCAACATCCTCCGATGTCCGGCCGATGAACGCCAGCTCAAAGTCGTGAATGATTCCCGCGCCGTTCATTGACAAGCTGGTAATTATCCCACGTTCCATCAGGTCGATGATCACGGGATTCAGTCCCACCTTTATCGCGTGAGCCCCCATGCCGAGCATGACGGGTCGTCTGTCCTTCCGGGCCTGAACCACGGCAGCGACGACTTCTTTCAGGTTTTGAGAGGCAAGGATGTTCGGGAGCGAGGAAAAGAAGTCCTTGAAGCTTCCATTTTTCCGGTGAGGGGTGGAACAATCAACCAGGGAAACCTTGCTGGAGCGCTCTCTTAGCGAGTATGTTTTGATTTTGGAAGGATCAAGCTCTTTCATAATGGGGCTCGTTTCTATCGGCTTTTGCCGAAGAGTTCTTCATCCACCATCTGGCAGATGGCATGGCCGAGCGTAATATGGGTTTCCTGGATCCGCGGCGTCTGATTTGTCGGCACGGAAAAAACATAGTCCGCCATCTGTGCCAGCTTACCCCCCGTGCCGCCGGTCAGGACAACAGTTCTCATGCCGCCCTTCTTCGCCGTCTCAATGGCTTTAAGGACATTGAGGGAATTGCCGCTCGTGCTTATGCCGATTACGACATCCCCTTCATGTCCCAGCGCTGAGAGCTGTTTTGAAAACACCTGGGAGAAGTCGTAGTCATTGCTGATGCTTGTGAGTACAGCCACATCGGTGTTCAAGGCAATGGCCGGAAGGGGCGGACGCTCCATAAGGAACCGGTTCACGAATTCCGCCGCAATGTGAGATGCATCCATGGCGCTCCCGCCGTTCCCGAACAGGATAACCTTTTTCCCCTCACGGAACGCCTGCGCGATGAGCTGGACCACGTCCACGATCTTGTCCGCATTTTCACGCGCGAATTTGACCTTAACCTGAGCGCTTTCCTCGAATATCTTCAAAATAGTGTCCCGCATAATGCTTGTTCTCCCGGCAGTGATGACGATGATTATTATATGGCATGAAGAATAAATGTCAAGACGAAAAAGAAGAAGCGAGGAAGGGTAATGACGTTGTCCTTGGGACGGGCACGGTTCATTCGCGACTGTTCGCGTTTCAAGCTGACAAAAGAAGGGCCCCGGCAAAATAAGAGGAGCTCCGGGGCGTTCGGAGGGAGAATCCGCCGCATTCGTCCGGCATTGCTACAAAACCAGAAAGCGCGGCAGATTGAAGGGTAATCCCATTCATTAAGATAAGATATAGCACTTTTATTTGGTATTGTCAAGTTTTTTTGTTTACAAAAACTATTGCCCCTTTTCCGGGTCCTCTTCGCGTAAATAATCCGACAGTTTGCTGAATTCCGATACGCTCAGGGTTTCGGCTCTCCGGCCAGGGTCTATTCCTGTTGCAACAAGGACGGTGTCCATTTTCCGCCCGGATATACCCAGCTGTTTCAAGGAGTTTCTTAGTGTTTTTCTCCGTTGTGAAAATGCCGCCTTGACGAGACGCATCAGGAAGTCCCTGTTCGCAAGAGGGACAGACGGGTGGCTTCGTATCATAAGCGTAATGACCGCGGAGTCAACGTCCGGCACGGGTGTGAATGCGCCGGCGGGCACCATGAACTCTATCCTCGGCTCGGCGTAAAGCTGCACGAGTACAGAGAGATACCCGTATTCCTTGCTGCCCGGCGGCGAGGCGATCCGCTCGGCCACCTCTTTCTGGAGCAGGAGCGTTATGCTGTTAAATCTATTTCTGTATTGCAGCAGCCGTTGGATAAGGGGGGTGGAAATATAATAGGGCAGGTTGGCCACGATTTTCCAGGTGCCGGCAAGAGTTTCAAAGGGATATGCGAGAGCATCACATTGTTCGATCTGAACATTCGGGACGCCGTCAAAAATCGCATGCAGATGAGGAATAAGGCGTGCATCGAGCTCAAGGGCAAGCACATGCCGCGCGCGTACCGCAAGCGCCCGGGTAAGATGGCCGAGTCCGGCTCCGATCTCGAGCACCCGGTCTTCCGGGCCGACCTGGGCGGCGGCCACGATTTTGTCAAGGAAATGAGGGTCCTTCAGAAAATTCTGGCCAAGCGATTTTTTAGGCCGGATCCGTTCGCTGCTCTCCATGAACGGCATGATACCATATCGAGGCTGATAGACTAACTGTTTTTTAAAGCGCCTCCTAATCCGGTAAAAAAAGTTGTCCTCTATTCGTACGCACGGGCCAAATATAGTTATTGTTGGTCTTGCCGCTCGTATTCAGCTCTCCGGTATAAGTGTCCAGGATCCATACCATGCCTGCAACGTCCGCATCGGTCGTGGACGACCAGTAGTAGTCGGACTGAACGTTTTTAAATCCCGTTTTTTTAAAGAGCTCATGCAGGCTGTTTCTTATGTCCTGGCCCTTTGCGTATTTCACCAATGCCACGAACTCTTCCTTTGTGGGCAGTCTCCAGTCACCGAAGCCCGCGTATTTTTTCCGGTTCATCTGCTTAATGTAATCATTCGCCTCATCCCATGACACGCTTTTTTCCGTCAAATTGGCGTTTTTCGTCAAGATGAGGTTTGCTTCTTTGAACAGAGCTGTCAAATCGCTGAAGTCGAAGCCGGAGGGTTTAATCGGTTTGGATTCAACAGTATCGGCAATATTCACACCTATCAGCTTGTCCGTGACCGGAATGCTTGACTCCAGCAGGGCGTCCACTTCACACTTGCACTTCCCCTCTTCAACAACTTCGGCCCTGCCGGATTCCACGTCCACCAGCCAGAGGGTGAGATAATAGGTTTTGCCGACGAGGCTGACGGTGCCGACCACCACTTTGGATACGTCGAGCAGTTTGCCCGCCTGTACAGCGCACTCCGGGGGAGCGCAACCCCTCATTCTGAACCCGCGTTCATTCAGCGTATCATTCATTTTGTTCCGCTTCATGACATCGTACAGTTCCGACTTGACGATTTCCTTCCGGATATTTTCGGAGATCGGCCCTGCCATGCCCTTGTCCAGGTTCCCAAGGATGTCTATGTCGAGTATCGCCATCGATTTTACGCTGGCCGCTGAAAGGCTGCCAGGATAAATCAGGCCAAAGGTAATCAGGAAAAAGAAAATGGAAGATACGACAACCCTGCGCATGGTATCCCTCCCGAATTGTTATTGCATTAACCTGCCCACGCGTTTTGCCGATGACAATCCGAGCAAACTGCTGAAACGCAGACAGGGAAATAATATATCATGCTCTGCCCGCAATTTCAACACAAAATTAAAGGGATTTTGTCAATCATTCCATGAGTCGCCACACATATCTCGAACAGAGTACCGGCGTGTTATGCACGCATCCGGGGGTCCAGCTTGTCGCGAAGAAAGTCTCCGAGGACGTTGAAAGCTATCACAGTTATGCTGATGGCGAGGCCGGGGAAAAGTATCATCCAGGGAGCGACGTTGATATAGCTTCTGTTAAGGCTGATCATGGAGCCCCAGGTCGGCGTGGGAGGCTGAACGCCGAGTCCGAGGAAGGAGAGTGAAGCTTCGATGAGGATGAATCCGCCCACCCGGAGGCTTCCGGCGACGAAGATAAGAGGGAGCGCATTGGGTAAAATATGGCGGCACAGTATCCGCGAAGAGCTCGCCCCGAGCGCTTTTGATGCTTCCACATAGGTTTGTTCCTTTAGTGTAAGTGTCATGCCGCGGACCAGACGCGCGAAGCCGGCCCAGCCTACAAGGGTGATCGCGAGCATGGCGGAGGTTAATCCCGGAGGCATGACCGCGCTGATGCCGATAGCAAGGAGGAGGCTGGGGAAGGCAAGAAATATATCGAAGATCTGAGAGAGAACAACATCAACCAAGCCGCCGAAGTAGCCGGCGATCAGGCCGAGGAAGACGCCAATGCCGAGAGAGATAGCTGACGCGATGATGCCGACGGAGAGGGAGATCCTCGCGCCGTAAACCACACGCGATAAAATGTCCCTGCCCTTGTTGTCCGTGCCGAAGAGATGAGCTGCGCCCGGCGGCTGCTTCAAGCTGTCGAGGTCCATTGAGAGGGGATTGGGAAGAATATCGCGCTTCACCAATAATGGCCCGACGGACGCGGCAAGCGTGAGCAGCACAAGAACGACTGCAGCCAATAGTGCGGGAATATTTTTTATCAAGTTTCTGAAAATCATAGTTGAGAGCACCCGAATCAAATTTCCGTTAAGACAAACTGCGTTAACTCGCGACGCAGGCTATTTCCGGATATTCACCCGCGGGTCGAGGAAGTGGTATGAGATATCAACAATCAGGTTCATGACTACAAAAATGACCGCGCCGAAAAGTACCACTCCCATAATGATGGGATAATCCCTCTTTATGATGCCATCGAGCGCATAGCGGCCGAGCCCATCCCAGCCAAAGACCGTTTCGGTCAGCACCGCTCCGTTAAGGTACGATCCGAGGTCCAGTCCGATAAGCGTGACCACCGGGATAAGGGAGTTTTTAAGCGCATGCCTGAATACCACCGCAAATTCCGAAAGGCCCCTGGACCGCGCCGCGGCGATATAAGGCTGAGAAAGCGTTTCGAGCATGGAAGCTCGTGTTACCCGTACAATGTATGAGAGGGAAAAAGTTCCGAGCGTCGCTGCCGGCAGGATGAGGTAAATGAGACTGCCGTTGCCCATCCCGGACGGCGGGAGCCAGCGCAAATACAGGGAAAACACGAGCATGAGCGCGAGGCCGAGCCAGAAAATAGGGATCGATATGCCGCCGACGGAAATCAGGGCCACGAGACGGTCCCAGACAGTACCGCGCTTAATAGCGGCGAAGACGCCCATGCTGATGCCGAAAAGCGATGCGAACAGCATGGCGGCGACGCCGAGTTTTAAGGTATTCGGAAATTTCTGTAATAAATCGTCCGATACTTTCCGATTGGTATAATAGGACCGTCCCATCTCACCATGCAGGAGCAGCTTGAGATAGCCGACATACTGGATGGGGAGAGGCCTCTCCTGACCGAGCTCCGCGCGTATCCGGGCAATTGTTTCGGGGCTGGCCCGCTCACCAGCCATTCCCTGGACCGGATCCCCGGGAAGCGCCTGCATTAAAATAAAAGTGATGAGAGTGATGCCGAAGAAGGTAGGGACTGAGAAAAGAAATCTTTTCAGAATATAGAACCACATGATTAAGGTGAATCTTACACAATCTCCCGGAAAAGAGCAATATGGAAAAAGCAACGGATGGCTACCCTTGGCTATTTGCAGGGCGGCCCACTATACGAGAAGGTGAGAGCGGGATGCTATCCTTCACCTACGCGCATTTTTGATGGTGGGTGGAATGCCAATCGATAAGCTGGCGTATCATTTATTGATCTGACCCCATGGAATCTTTTTGGGACATCAATCTTTTTGGGACGTTGTTACTTACGTTGCGTTGTGGCTCAGACCCCATCTTTTAAACAGCCAGTGTTATGCTTGACGTGGGTACTCCAAGATGTCGTGCAATCTCTACATTCAGGAGTCCGCTCTTTTTGCAACGTAAGTAACAACGTCCCCAAGATGCCATGCTCGATGGCCTTTTCCATCTTCTGTTCTTTCTTTTGGAGATCGGCCTTGGTTCCGCTCCACTCCTTGGAGGTTGGAGGCATTCGATGGCAGTTTGCAGCCGTCCACGGCGAACATCCCTTTCCCGATCAGGTTCATTTCGTCGCAGATCAGGAGCACCTCAAGGAAGAGTTTTACCGTTTCCCGGTCCTGGGAGGAGATGAAGTCGGCGATGGTGGTGAAGTGCGGACGGGTGTCGGCAGAGAGGGCCATGAAGATGACGTTCTCGTTGCAGCAGTCGGCGATCTTTCTGCTGGATGTTATCCCTTTATAATATGCGTACAGGACGATCTTCAGAAGAACGCGGGGATCGTAGGCCGGGGCGACCATCACGTCATTCTGGTACCGGAGGTCAAAAATGGAAAGGTCAATCTCGTTGTCAATTATATAGTGGAGGGTGAATTCGAAGGTGCCAGGAAGGATCTGTTTATCGAAGCTGAGCGGAATGAACTTGCCTCGAGAATAATCGTAGTCCTTGTATTTCGCCATACGCCTCCCGTGGGTGAGGGGTTTTGATGGGTTCTTACTGTGTTGCGATGGCGCTATTATAGGACAAAATGACTTTTTCTACAAGTTCAACACGTGGGTCACGCGCCGCCTTCTGGCGCGTCGCTGTGGACCCGCTGGTTGTGATCACTGCGTCGGGTTTCGCTCTGCTCTACCCTGCGAAATTGGCGGTATTGCTAATCGTATTGCTTTAAGCTATAGAAGTAACTAAATGTGAATTTGCTTATAATTAAGAGCCTTAAAATTATCCCTGACAGAAAACCAATGCCGGTCAGTAAATTATGATAAAAAAGTAATTCGATCATTATTGAAATCGACAGTAGTACCGCAGTAATTATCAGCAAACCTCTTCGTTCGAGAGGTTTTAAGTAACCCCAAAAAAGAAGAACTGTCCAGCCAAACATAAACATCGTACTGATATACATTGCAAAACGGTAATCTGTGCCCGCACCTTTAAAAGAAGAAATCAGGTTTGGAATATTATATCCAAGGCTGATAAGCAGCCAATTTATTCCAACAATAAAATCGGCGATTGTCCCAATGATAAAGCCAATTTTGAGAAATGCGACTTGATTTTTCTTCATCACGTCTCTTTTGCTCCTTCTGTCATCTTTCATCTTTTATTTTCATTGCGCACAATGCGGCTGACCCGCCCGGGCAAAGCCCGGACGGTGTCGAGCCGTTGGTTGTAATTCTTTAGCGTTGTTCTGCAGAATATTGTGTTTGAAGATTCCACACGTCGGTATGAGGGTACCTGTTTCGATCAAAGATGTCAATGTGTACTATGCAACCACTAAGCGGTCAGCTTTCATAAGCTGCCACTGTTTTTCATATTCCATGACATACGCAGTATCATTGACGAACTTCTCGTCGAACCCGAACCGTTCCAGCAGGTAGAATCCCATCTCCAGCCCTGACGTTATGCCGCCGCCAGTGATGATCCTCCCTGAGTCAACGATCCTGTGACGATCGATCCTGCACTTCGGTGCGATCTGGGCCAGGCGATCAATCGGGATGATCTTTTCGCTGAGGTCACCATTTTTGCGATTGGTAGCCGTCTTCCCATCCAGGAGACCGGCGACGCCATACACCCAGGAACCGGTGCAGACGCTGACGAGCAGAGTTTTTGTCGGTAGCCGCTTTACAAAATCCAGAAGGCGGCCATTGTGCATCTCCGCCCGCGTGCCAATGCCGCCGAGGATCAGGAACGCATCCATATCAGGCGTCTGATCCAGGCTGTACCGGGGATTGACGGACAGATTCGCCGTCGCCATGATGGGAACAAGCGAGTCGGCAACAAGAAATACGTCAAGCTCGGGGTCCATTCTACGGGCCACCGCGAACACGCCCATGGGCCCCGCCCAGTCCACAAGCTCAGCTCCGTTAAAAATATAGATTCCTAGTCTTTTTGCCATTGTATTCTCCTTTTTATAGAAATCAATTGAGTGGTACTGCGCCGTTGCACGGACTTCATTCAAATATCGACTACGTCGCCTCCTCTCTGAAGACCGCTATTAATACAGACAAGTCTGTACTATTAAATGGGAAAAAATTATTTGTTGCTCTTCAGCATTATTTCAAAGCTTTTGCGCGCCTTGTCCACAAGATTCGCATTGCTGTAATTCTGGCATGAGCTGATGGCACCCTCGAATAGCACATAGAGAAAATCCGACAGCAGCGGCACATCAATGCTGGAATATTCCCTTCCAGATTTCTTTAAGTCCGAAAGCAGCTGACGAAAGAGTTTTCTTAATTCGTCCTTATGCTGAATGACCTCTTTTCGTATTCTATGGTTTACATCGGGCACTTCGGTGGCGATGTTCAGAAAGGCGCAACCGCGGAAATCGCATTCGCGCAGCCATTTATTCAGAAAATCGAAGAGGCCGAGTAGCTTCTTGTAGGGGGTCGGTTTAGCATTCAGGTGCCCGATCAGCCATCCTGTCCAAATCTTATGGCGTTCCTGCAGATACGCAACGCAGAGATCGTCTTTGGAGGGGAAATAATAATAAAAAGTGTTTTTAGACACGCCGGATTCGGAAATGACCTGATTGATGCCGGTGGCTAGGTACCCTTGGCGATAAAACAGTTCTAGGGCGGTGTTGATAATGCGCTGCCGCGCTTCGCTCAACGATACGTCTTTTCTCATTTGTCAAAATAACACTATACAGACTTGTCAGTCAAGAAGAATTAGTATTGGTTATCCTCTGAATGAAGTGTTCGCTCATATTCGAGGGTCATTGGGGTCACTTCTCGAACCGTGACAAAACTGACATGATTTACCAGGTATCTCTACGTTCGGAAGGGGTTCAAAACTCTGAGACGGTTGCTGATGACTTGGCCATGCTGCACATCTTCCGCGTACAGCACTGTGCAGTCATTTTCCAACGCGGACGAAATGATCAAACTGTCCCAATAGGGATAGCTGCTGTTTTTCTCGTGCGGGAGGTTTCTTCCCGAAGATAGACAAGATGCGAAGCTCGGCGGCAGGACATCGGGGAATCCCTCAACATCAAATCTCCTGATTTTAAAACCGCGGACGTAACGTTCGCTCATAGGAAGAGACAATCTCAGACAGGTCCGGTCGGGGAAATAAGCAAAAGGGGCTAATTGCCCCTTTTGCCCACGTCGCGATCTATTTCTTCTTGCTTTTAGGTTTTTTTACTTCTTTCTTTGCACCCTGACGTGAAGCCGCCATGTTCCATCACCTCCCTCGTCTACTAATTTCCTACAGGTTGCCTTATGTTTCACCGGAAGATCATTGCAAGAACCCAACGGAACCGTGTCACTGTCCACCATATTACATATCGCGGAATAATTCAAGATTTTTCGTCAGGGTTGAGTAAAGCGGCGGACAGACTTCCCAATGAGTAGGTTAGACAAAAGGGCCGATCTTAATGATGTCCGCGAAGGCGTAGGAATAATCCGATGGGGACTTACTTCAGAAAATCAAGGAGCGATTGCGAAAGGATGCGAGCGGCTGATGCACGGAGCGCCTGGAGCGTAACATCTGTCTTGTTGAGCTCAACCGCTGTCTGGGTCATGTCCGCATCCTCGACAACGGACAGTGAATTCTGCAGCGTGTTTGTCACGTTCTTCAGCCTGTCGGACTGCGCGTTCAGCTGACTAAGCCGGGAGCCTATTTCCGCCTGCACGGTCATCGCCTGAGTGGACATTTTATCGAACGGAGAAACAAGGGCGTTAATGCGGGAGATATTATTCGTGCTGATCGCGGAACTCAGGACGTCGGTCATTTGCAGGACGTTTGAGAAGCTGAAAGTGTCATCATCCGGAAATCCGTCCGGTGGATGACCGGGAAGCCGCTGCACATCGTCAGCCTGACGTATTTCCACATTGATCGTGGTGCCCGCACCTTGCGTATAATGAACCATCATGCCGTTGCTGATCTGTTTTACCTCAGTTGTGCCCGGAGCGCCAAGCGTATAGCTAAAAGCCTCATTCCCGGTAATATTGATCGGCATGACTTGAGACTGGTCGATCTGCACATTCATAACCCCCGTGTCACCCTGGTAAGTGTAGGCGGCAGGAGGGGGCACGGGAACGGGGTCGGTGTACGGTTGAACATCCATCCGGTAACCCGAGAAGAGATACTGGCCCGCGCCGCGGGCGTTTGCAAAGGATAACAAATTGTCGCGCAGCTGAACCGCATTTGTTGAATACGTGGATTGGAGAATCGGGTCAGACACACCGCTTGCGCTGAAGGCGATCAGCTGCCGCACGCTTGCAAGGGTATCAGAGACGGATTTCATCGTTGTATCGGTGAGATTGAGGCGAAGCGATCCCTCGTCGATATTTCTCTGAAACTGGTCATTGCTGTTGATGCTCACGCGGTAATCCATGGCCCGCATCATGCCGAAGACGTCGTCCGAGGGCTTATTGATCTTTTTCCCCGTGGAGAGCCGCTCATTGAGCCCTCCGTAGGTCTCCTGGTTCCGGCTCAGAGAATTTGCGAGCTGGTCGTATATCATGAATGACGTTATTCTCATAAGTTCAGCACCGTCTGGATCAATTCGTCGGCTACAGTGATCATGCGCGCACCGGCTTGATATGACCGCTGATACCGAATGAGGTTTGTCGCTTCCTCGTCCAGAGATACGCCCGAGAGCGCCTCGCGTCTGTTCTTGAGGGCTGTGAGCAGATTGTTGTCGAACGTCAGACTGTCGGATGCCGCCTGTTTCTTGACACCGACCGTGGACACGAGTCCGCCGTAATAGTCCGAAAAGGTCGAGTTGCCGAGATTATTGACAGCTGCCGCGGTCAGCCGCGCTATCTGGAGCGCATTGACATTGTTGCCCGGCAGTTCTCCTAAGGTAGATGATGCAGCCACGGACCGGGGATCGCTCACCGCAACACCAAAACCGCTGACCGCGCTGGTGATCGGACTGACGATAAAACTATCCGCGGCAGTGACCGGGCCCGTGATCACGACATCGATACCGGGAAGAGATATCGTGCCTCCCGAAACATAAAGGCCGAAGACCGGAGGGATGAGAGGCGAGCCTGTTTGCTTATTAGTTACCGTGTAGTTGCCGGCCGAGAAAGTTATCTTGTATTCATCAAGGGGCAACAGCGCGGGATCCGGGGGATTTTTCACGGCAGTAATGCCGGCGCCCGCGGAATTATTGGTTGTTGTAAGCTGAAGAGGATTAAAGAAATCATTTCCCGTTGAGGCATCAAGGCCGAAGCCCGACGCGTGAAGAATGTTCACCTCCTGCGTTACCGAGGCAACGAGCTTCCGCAAGCCGGTCAGCGCGCCTGACTGGATATCATTCCGCGCATCGATAAGCCCGCTGATCCGGCCTTTCTGAATATTAGATGTTATATTCATTCCGTCGAGAGATAGATCCCGGCTCCCTTCGTTGTTCAGGGTTGTTGACAGGACGCTGGTTCTGTCTCCCGCGACAAGGTTCCGCATGCCTACGATAATCGTGAGAGATCCGTTACTATCCTGGAACGACGAAAAGTCCACAAGCGATGCAAGTTCATTCAGCTTGGCGTCGCGCTGGTCACGAAGATCATTTGCTTTTTCTGTGTTCGATCCCGCTTCTACCTGCATAATTTGCTGGTTGAGGTCAGCTATGTTCGTTGCAAGGGTATTGACCTGCCTGACGCTGTCAACAATGCCCGCATTGGCGCTGTTCACCGTACTGAGCATGGAACGTTCCATTCCCCTGGCCGAGGTGACCAGTGCGCCCGCTTTCTGCAGAAGCACGGTTCTCGGCGTTGATGAATCCGGATTGTCCGCCACATCACTCCAGGCATTGAAAAATTCGGCCATCGGGGATGAAAGTCCAATTCCTCCCGCTTCATTAAAAACCTGCTCCACCTGGCCCCACGCATCATCCATGGCTGCGGATTTTCCCTGACTCTGCTCCTGCCCCATCAACTGTGACTGAATGAAACTGTCGTAATTACGTTTAATGCTCTCCACCGTCACCCCCCGGCCGATGCTTCCGACGGCAGTTGCAACCGGATTGGCGATGCTGAGAACAACCTCCTGCCGGGAATAGCCCGGCGTGTTGACGTTCGCAATATTGTTGCTGCTGACGGTCAGAGCTGTCTGGCTGGCGAAGAGGGCGGTTTTGCCGATATCGAAAAGGCCGAAGAGGGACATCTATGCCTCCCTTGAAAAAAGCGAGCCGGTATTGCGCGATTGGTGGATGACCCCGAAAGAACCGAGAAAATCTAACGCATTTCTTATCATGCTGGAGGAGCGTTCGATCAAAACCCTGTTGAACTCATTCATCTCCACGATGCCCTGGAGAAGCGAGACCAGCTGAAGCCGCAGCCGCTGAAAAGCCTGGTCGCCGGTCATTTCGGTGAGCCGCAGGAGGGAAATATTATCCGCCACATGGTTCTCAGAGGCAAACATTTTGATCAGCCGGCACCGCTCCTCCTCGAGGAGTCGGAGTTTCAGGACGATAGTGTCCTTTTCTTTAGAAAGGGCCTCTACTTCCGGGGCATTGAAATGCACCAGATATTCCCGTTCCCGCTGAAGTACGTCAAGCAGGATGCGATATGCCCCGATCTGGTCGTTAAGAATGGATTTGACATTTTCAACGGTGCTCATATATCCTTCAAAATCTTTTCCGCTATCTTGCGGGGGTCGACGCTGTACGCGCCGGAATCTATGGACTGCTTGAGTTCCTGCACCTTGGCTTCCCTGACGTCGGGCAGGGCATCGACTGCCGAAACAAGGTCGGCGAGCTCCCTGCTTTTCACGGAGATGTTCACTTTGTCCACCGGCGCCGGTTTTGCCGCTGCGGCCGGCTTCTCCTTGCTCGCAGGCGGCGCAATATTCTGAATATTCTGGGACACGCGACCTGCACCCTGTCCCTCTGCCGGTTTATTGGATTCTATTTTCATTATGACCCCTCCAGTAAGGTAAGATTTGTGTCTTTCTTATCGGTTTAATGTGCAAAAACTTTAATCTTACCTTACTCCTTCCCGTTCACGAGAGGATGTCCATCGGAAAGATTCGAGGAAGTCATCTTGTTCAGCCCTCTTTCCAGCAAGTCCCGGAGCCCGAGCCCCCGCTCGGCAAAAAGCCGGGACAACTCCATATCGAACATGGTCATACAGGTATCTCCGCCAAGCGTATTCTTCGACGAATTACCCGTGGTTGCCCGCATAGCCTTGATGAGTTCATAGGCGAAAAGAGACTCCATCTCCTTCGCAACAGCCTTGATTGCCTCGGGATCCCCGTCGCCCTTCCCCCGCAGCGAATTCATCGTTCTCAAAGCCGCGCCTGTTATGCCTGAAGGATTCAGCATCAGATAATCTCCAGTTGCGCCCTGAGGGCGCCCGCGGACTTTAATGCCTGAAGGATGGAGATCAGATCGCGCGGGGTCACTCCGAGAGCATTTAGCGCACGTACGATATCGCCGAGGGTGACGCCCGAGACCTGCATGAGAGATGACTTCTGCTCCGACACCGTGACGTCCTGCCGTGGAACGACCAGGGTTTTGGCCTGGTTCGGAGCGAACGAGGAAGGCTGGGAAACCGCATACTGCGTCTTGATCTCGATCGTAAGACTGCCGTGGGCGATTGCAACGGGAGCGATCCTGACGGACTCGCCGATTGTGATCGTTCCGGTGCGCTCATTCATAACCACCCGGGCTGGCGTGTCGACTGCGACCTCGATGCCTTCGACGAAGGCGATGAACTCCACAACCTTGTTCTTGTAATTAAAGGGGATCTTCACTTTGACGGTAGAAGGGTCCACTGTTGAGGAGGCGGTGCTGTCGTTCAGGACCTCGTTGATCTTCCGGGTAACGTCGGCAGCGGTGGTGAAGTCGGGACGATTCAGGAATAACCTGATCTCATTTCCGTCTCCGAGCGCGAAGTGCGGCTCGCCCTCAACAATCGCTCCGTCCGGGATTCTGCCGGCCGTTTGATGGTTCTTCTGTGTCGACCCCCCCGCCCCGCCGCCGATGAAACCGCCGATGGAAACAGGGCCCTGCGCGAGCGCATACACCTTGCCGTCAGGACCCTTCAAGGGCGCAAGAAGCAGGGTCCCGCCCTGGAGGCTCTTGGCATCACCTATGGTGGAAACGAGCACGTCGGCCCTCACGCCTGGTTTCGGGAACGGAGGAAGTGCCGACGTGACCATGACTGCCGCGGTATTCTTGGCCTTGATGTCGCTCAAGCGCACTGTCAGTCCCATGCGCTGCAGGAGATTGGCGATACTTTGTATGGTCTGGTTGCCCTTGTCTCCTGATCCGTCCAAACCGACCACCAGCCCGTAGCCGACGAGCTGGTTTTCTCTCATGCCTTCGAATCCCGCAATATCCTTTATACGCTCGGCGGAAGAAACAGCAGGCAGGAGACAGCTGACAATACACAGGAAAAGCGATAATACAGGAACCGTCTTCGTTGGCATCGAACTTCTCCTGTCCGTCGTTTGGTGATGGTAAACGTTGCTCGTCAGAATGGCCATACCGTGTCAAGGAACCGCACCAGCCAGCCCGGTCGCTGCTTGTTCTGGACGATCCCATCTCCCACAAAGTAGACTTCCGCGTCGGATACCCTGCTGCTCAGCACAGTATTGTCGACAGCAACATCATCGGGACGCACCATTCCCCTTAGAATGAGAATCTGCTTTTCATTGTTGATGGTTATCTCTTTCCTAGATTCCAGGGCGAGAACGCCGTTGGGCATGACTTCGACGACCTTTGCGGTTATGGTGCCGATCAGCTTGCCCGCTCTGGTCGTGGCCCCGTTGCCGGTGAAATCATCCTGCATTGACCCTTTTATGGCCGCATTCAAGGCATACCGCTTGTTCAGGCTCATGGAATTGATCGGCAGGCCGAAGAGGCTGTCGATGCCCGCATCAAGCGTCGATTTTCTGCCCGCTTTGGTATCGGCGGTGCCGGAGCCCGAAATGTTTTCCACAACATTGATCGTAAGAAGGTCGTTCAAGCGTCGTGCTTTTACATCTTCGTACAGGCTTGCCGTATCCCGCCAGAGGGAATTCGCATAGGAAGGCGGCGGCAGTGCGTCGTCGCTCTGGTAATTCTGATATACGTAGCGAGGAGGAGGCGGCGGAAGATTCGGCGTCGCGCAGGCGGAAAGCATGAGTATCGCCGGAAGAAGCAGAAGACGGGAGGCGACGTGCAGGGCACAAAGCCGGGTTTCACCTGTCTCGGTCAATTCGTGTTCAGCATTAGGCTTATGTATTTCACGTTTAACCGGCATCATGTTAAAACTCCACCCGGACCGTGTTTACATCTACCAGCAATCCGGCAATGACCTGTTTTGACAAAAGATTAATCGCCCTGACATAATCACCGACAACTGCGTCCTGTTTGATTTCACCCGGCGCCTTGATGGTGATCCCCGAGCCTGCCGCCAGGAGCATGACCTTCCGGCCCCTTTTCACCATCGGAGCATCGGAAACCATCGTGTCCGTAAGGGGCGCGTTCGCAATAATGGAGCGCATAAGCGGTTTCCCGATCACCCGTTCTTCGTCACGGACCGCTCCCTTGGGAACGCGCGTGATATCCATCAGCGTCGCATACACGTCCTCCCTCGTCAGCGTATAGCCTTTTCCGCAGGCTCCCCGACTAATGATAATCCGGTCAAAAGCCCTGACAGCGGCGGTTGCGGTAATACGCCGACTGCCACGGTACTCCAGGTGAAATACCGTCCTGCCTGGAGGGTTCTTTTCAACGGTTATCGCTGTCGGCGCCTCGGCAGGAGCCTCGTTGCTTAACTTCAGGCCGGAGACTTCAACGTCGGCCCAGGGATAGTTATCCATGAGGTGTCTTTTTAATATGACCTCTAGATCACGCGAGGCCGCCCCCGCCGGATAAGGCAGTATTAACAGCACAGTGAAGACAACTGACAGAAGGTGAAAAAACAATGTTGGGTGAAGAACGAAGCACGATCGAGAAAACAGCGTTTTCGCTTCCGCAACGGTATCTTCCACTTTCCGCATTTGGCTCTCCGTACGCAAACTATCTTCTCAGGTTGTTGGCAACCTGGAGCATCTCGTCCGATGCCTGGACTGCCTTGGAATTGATCTCGTAAGCCCTCTGGCTTACGATCATGTTCACCATTTCGTCGACGACGTTGACGTTGCTCATCTCGATATAGCCCTGGTTGATGGTGCCGAACCCCTCGGTGGACGGGTTGCCCGTGGCCGGCTCGCCCGAAGACGCGGAAGGCTGAAAAAGGTTTCTTCCGATCGCATTAAGTCCGCCGGGGTTCGTGAACCGCGCGATTTCAATCTGACCGATCTCGGTCGGCGTATTGCTGCCGGCCTGAAGCACCGAGACCTTGCCGTCGGAGCCGATCGAGATATTCAGCGTGTTTGCGGGAATGGTGACGCCCGGTTCCATGGGATATCCGTCGGAATTCACGATCCGGCCCTCGCTGTCGAGTTTAAAGGCGCCCGACCGCGTGTATGCGACGGTGCCGTCCGGCTTTGTGATCTGAAAAAAACCGTCTCCCTCAATGACGAGGTCAAGGTTATTGCCGGTATGAACAAAGTCTCCCTGATCAAAGATTTTCTGGACAGCCACCGGCTTGACGCCCAGCCCTATTTGAATGCCGGAAGGTATCTGGGTGCCTTCGCCGGAGCTTGCGCCCGGCGTTCTCAGGGTCTGATACATAAGGTCCTGGAAGTCGGCCCGGCTCTTCTTGAACCCCGCCGTGTTGACGTTGGCGAGGTTGTTCGCTATCACGTCGATATTGAGCTTCTGCGCCTCCATTCCGGTTGCGGCGATGAATAGTGATCTGAGCATCTTATAACCTCCCCATGTCGTTCGTGACCCTGGCCGTTACATCGTCAAAGGTCTGGATAATCTTCTGGTAGGATTCGAATTCCCTCATGGAATCGATCATACGAACCATCTCAATCACCGCATCGACATTTGATCCTTCGCGGTATCCCTGTTTAATGACGGAGGCGGATTTCATTCCCTCGCCGCCCGCAATAAAGTCCCCGTTGCCTGTTTTGGTCATGTTCGCGTCCGGTCCAAAGTCCATGATCTTTAACGTGTCCAACTCGGAGGGCAACGTGCTGCCCGGCTGCATGACCGACACCTTTCCCTCTGCATCAATACTGAGATCGAGGCTGTCCGGAGGGATCTGAATCGGTCCGCCTGCGCCCAGGACCTTCGCGCCGTTGAAGGTCGTGAGATATCCGTCGCGGTCCTTTTTCAGTTCTCCACGCCGCGTGTATCGTTCTCCTTCCAGGGCGATGAACCCGTCTCCTTCAATTGCCACGTCGAGCGGGTTGCCGGTCCTGATCAGCGTTCCGTTCGACAAATCCGCCTTGATTGCGGAAAAGGCGCTCATGGCCCTGCCGTCGGGCTTTGAACCGACAACGTCATTCGGCAGAAGATAGTCCTTGAAGGAGATGGTCGACCTCTTATATCCTGCGGTATTCGCATTGGCGATATTCTGCGTGATTACTTCAAGCTGGGACTGCTTTAATACCGCTCCCGATGCCGCTATATAAATACCCTTGTACATTTTTATGTCCTCTTGCCGTCATCATGAGCAAGTCCTGTGCCATATTTCCGCATGGCAACGAAGTCAGCAACGCGATGATGCATTTGAGATATATATCAACAGGTTTATTGTCGTCTCGCGTCATCCCCCCGGCATATCTGTTTTGCGACAGGTATAAACTCCCGGGAAAAAATTTCCCTCAACGGTAATAATTGCCTCAATTCTTTTGCATGTGCAGATCAAGTATAAGGTTAACCTCACCCCGGGGAATATCCAGTATCTCGGCAATCTCAAGGGTTTCCAGGCCCTTTTCTTTCAGGGCGATAATCTCGTGATGACGGTTTGCGCCGCTTCCGGGCGATCTGAAGTATTCGGCCTTTTGTATGAGCCGCTCGAGGGCCGCCATCTTGGCGTCCACCGAGGCTTCGATTGCTTCGATGACCTGAATCTTCTTTTCGAGCTTTTTGAAGATGATATCGGAAATTTCGCGGATTTCGGCAAGCTCGAGGGTGAGAACATTTTTTCCCTTCTCTACCGCGGCCTTGGAGTTAAATGACAGCATATCTTTCACCATGTCAGATCTTGATGTCCACTTTCCCGGATTTCCCCCCGTCTTTTTTTTGTTCCTGTTCGTCCTTCAGGGGCCTCTGTTTTTTACGCGGCTGGAAGGCAGGGCCCTCCTTACGCTGTATTTGCGGAATTTCGTAAACTTTTTTGGGCGGCTCAACCGGCATTTGTCATATCCACCAGAAAAGATCCCCTATGCCGGGGAAAAGAAACAGGTGTGACACACTTACCGAGCAAAACGATGCTTGACTGTTTTATGACAGCGCTCTCTCTCGTCTGCTAAAATGCAAGAGCCCTGCCACATTGTAATATTCTCTCAACTTGTGGGGCGCTAAAGTGCTGGCGGGGATAACGGCTTGATTATTCAGGATGATAATTTGTTTGAGCCGTGGGAAAATATGGCTCTTGAGGCCGTGGTGATAATTTTGAAGATACTACAACGTCAGCATTTTGACTTTTCAGGGGTTTTACGCTGTTCCAATAGCGCAAAAGTATCCTTGATTCCTTGAAAATTGAATGGTTTCCGAAAGGTGATGATGCGGTTTTTCGCGGCCGCCTCTTCCGTTTTATCATCAAGGAGCGCCCCGGTGAGCAGAACAAACCGCTTCGCCGTTTCCGAATTCACTTCCTTGATTTTGTCAAAAATCTCAAGACCGTTCAAGCCGGGCATCTTCAGATCACACAACACGGCCCAGTAGTCGTTCTTTGTCAGCAGCTCTATTGCTTCTTCGCCGGAATGCGAGGTATCCGCAACGTACCCAAGTCGGCAGGCAAAGGCATTGATGATTTCCGTAAGATTCGGCTCGTCGTCGATGATGAGAATTCTTTTCATGGAAGGCCCGTCCGGTACGCCCGCATGCGGAAGCTCTGTCACAGTTTTGATTATAACATATTCGTAACTGCCGAAAACCGTCTCGCGCAAAGCCGCAAAGGAACCAAGAAAGTCGCAAAAAAGGTTCAGGCGTTAGGTTGTGATTAACCCAGGACAAAAGCTTTTCTTTGCGCTCTTTGCGGCTTTGCGCGAGACGCCGTGCTTTTTTACCTGAGCAGTTACACATGTTTTAGTTTAAGTTCAATTATTGTTTCGGAATATCCTGGTCAGGAGGAAGAGAAAAACGACTCGATCTCGGACTTAGCCTCGTTGAATTTTTCGCCGAGTTGAAGAATAGCCGTTTCGGACAGGCCGAATTCAAGCAGAATCGCGTCGTGTTCGCGCGTCCAAATGCCGTCATCCTCTATGCGGGGGCTGAGTTTGCGGGACAAGGCCTCGGCGAGAGCCACAATGGAGACCATGTCCCTGTTTTCTGTCGCCCCTGACGGGTTATGGTGATATGCGGTCGTTGAAACGATATCGGGAGGCATGCCGATTTCCTCAAGGAACCAGGCGCCAGCCTCGGCATGCGTGCATCCAAAAACAACTGACTCTTTTTCGAGCATGGTGTCCGTGGTCTCAATATCGAGATAAGCCTTGTGATCCATGATATACAGAATTATCCGGCCGGTATCGTGGAGCAGGCCTGACAGGAAGCACTCCTTCGGCTCTGTCATGGCCACAACGTCCGACAGGGCAGCGGCTATAAAGGCAACCTCATAGCTGTGGATCCAGAGCTTTTCCACTTTGAAGGAACTGCCGGCGGGAAAGATATTCATGACCGACATGCCGATGGCGATCGATTTAATTCTGTCGAAGCCGAGAAAAAGCACCGCCTGCTTGATGCTTTTAATCTCACCAGAATGCCCGAAAAAAACGGAATTCGCCGTGCGCAGCACGCGCTCCGCCAGCGCAGGATCCGCGGCGATCAACTCATAGAGTTTTTCAGGGGATGCGTTCTCGTTCCAGACGATTGTTTGGATTTTGTCCAGCAAGAGCGGTATTGTTGACAGGTTGCCGATCCCTTTGACGAACCGTTTTACATCTGCCGCATTCATTTGCCTCCGATGGCGTGTACACAGTCCTCACCGTTATCTATTATATCGGCACGACCCCTTTAAACTTTAGACAATAAAATAGAAAATTTTTCCGGATTCAAGAAATATTTTCCCAGAAGAACGAAGTGAAGGGCCGGACATATTACCGTCGACAAGGGAAAAAACTCAAGGAAAACAGCCTACAAGGTTGGTAAACATATATTCAATCTTCGTGGCACGCCAGTTGCTATTGATAAAAGTGCCATGCAGCTATTATCAGCAAAAGAACCCATAAAAACATATGCCAGGCAGAACTCGTCTGATGCTGTTACTTCCGGATTAAGAAAAGAATCGGACGATAAGGCGTTGCCGGATCCGGATTTCAGCAAATATATGACGCATCTGATGGTGAAGCCTCTTTTAGATACATCGCTGACAGATCAGACAGGCGAGAACATCGGGAATTCAGCAAGCGCGGCAGGAGCGCTATTGACGCAGTCAGACGGGGAACTTCCTGTTCCTGTATCCATCGCGGCAGTAGCGAAGGGGGGGCAGGCGCCTGAACTCCTCGGCGTGTTCAGCCAGGAGATGGCGGCAACGACCGGGGAAGTTGGGTTGAGCATCGCGCCCCTGATCGAAGGCCTTGATAAGGTGGCGGCCGGCGATAGACCCTTTAATACGCCCGTGCAAAAAACGACGGATGCCCCCGCAACGGATGCGGAAGGGAAGGCGCACAAGCATGACACAGAAGGTAAAAGCATCGCGGTGCCGGCGGGGACGGTAACGGGAGATGATGTCTCGATCGTGGGCCTGAACGGGAAGGCCGTTCACAAGACAAGTGACGGTGAACTGCGGTTGGCTGAGCAGAACAGTGAATCAGCCGGGACAACGAATATTACGTCGCATATGCGGCATGAGCTAGTTGCCCCGCAGCAGCAGCCGGAAAGCGCGCCTGCGGCATGGGTCCTTGACCGCGCGACAGAAGGAGTCACGGTGCACCGTGCGCAGGCGGCGGATCCCGCAGAGTCGCTTCAGAATACTGTGGCCATAATGAAAGGCAGCAACAGACTCGCCGTCACACTTCAGCAGGAAGGGCTCGGAAAACTCAACATTGATCTCAGTCTCAATAAGGGTTTAATCAACGCGCATATCAACGTGGCCGACGACTCGGCGAGGAGCCTGATCGAGAATAACCTGCAGCAGATTATGAACTCACTCATGAAGGAAGGGCTGAGTGTCGGCGGGTTTTCCGTTTCGCTAAAGGGCGGCAATGCGGGCGGAGGCGATCAGGAAAAGCAATACGCGACATCCGCAACGCCGGGAGATGGTTTCCCGGAACAGAATATCGCGCCCGCGAGCACTCTCGTCAGCGGGCAGATAAATATCTTTGTGTAGAAAGGAGACAACAGACTATGGATATATCAGGGATTACCGGAGCACAGAGCACTCAGGGCGGAACGTCACCGGCCGCCGGCGCCGCCAAATCAATGGGGAAGGATGATTTTCTGAAACTCTTTACAACGCAGCTGCGCGCACAGGACCCGTTGAACCCCATGGACAGCTCGGCGTTCACCGCACAGCTGGCCCAGTTCAGTTCGTTGGAACAGCTGACCAACATCAACACGCAGCTCACGGACCTGCTACAGTTCCAGAATTCCCTTCAGAACACGATGGCCACGGGGATGATCGGCAAACAGGTGAAGACGACGGATGCACAGATCCATACCGTGGCGGGCATCATGTTCGATAATAACAGAACGTATCTCACCCTGGACAATGGAGCCAATATCCAGCTTGGAGACATTAAAGAAATACTGGGAGGAAACTGACATGTTGACATCAATGTATACCGCGATAAGCGGCATGAATGCAAACGGCACATCGCTCTCGGTGATCGGCGACAATATCGCAAACCTTAATACCAGCGGCTTCAAGTCGAGCAGGGTGGCCTTTGGAGATATCCTGAGCCAGAGTATAACCGGCGCTTCCGGATCTTCTCAAATAGGCCGCGGCGTGGAGGTGACGAATGTGTCCCCCATATTTACGCAGGGTTCATTCGAAACCACCTCGAGCGCGCTGGACCTTGCCGTGGACGGAGACGGGTTCTTCATGGTGAATGACGGCGGGGCCCGGTATTACAGCCGGGCCGGCCAGTTCGCGCTGGACAAGGACGGCAACATCTCCAATCCTGACGGACTGATCCTTCAGGGCTATATCGCGGACGCCGCGGGAAATATCACGGGAACAACCGGCAATTTGCAGATAGCGACCCGCCAGAGCCAGGCAAACGCATCCACAGCCGCCGATATCGCGGTGAATCTGAACGCGAACGCCGCGATCATTCCGACGGTCGGTCCCGGCTCGTTCACGCTCGACGGAAACGCCGATGGAGTGAACAGCGATCCGGCGAATTTCAATTTCTCAAGCACCATAAGCGTGTACGATTCGCAGGGAGGCGCGCATCCGGTAACAGCATATTATGTCAAGACCGCGGCGAACACGTGGGATGTCCACTACGTCCAGCAGGACCCGGCCAACTCACTGCTGCTGATCGATGCGACACCGGGACTCCCAGGCGCGATACCCCAGCAGCTCACCTTCAATACCAACGGGGCGCTAGTTGCGGACAATAGCGCTACTGCGATCAGCTTCAATTTCGGCGCATCGGTCACCTCGCCGCAGACGATCAATTTCCGGTATGGGTTGAACACGAATGATGTCTCAACGCAGTTCGCGTCCGATTTTGCCGTTGTAAAACTTAGCCAGGATGGATATTCGGCGGGCTCCCTGAAGAGCGTCTCCGTTGGCGCCAGTGGTGTCATCGACGGGTCTTTCACCAACGGACAGACCCGGGCGCTCGGCCAGGTGGCCCTCGCGAGGTTCATTTCACCGACGGGACTTATAAAGCACGGAAGAAACCTCTATGGCGAATCGTTCGATTCGGGTCAGCCCATCGTTGGCATGGCAAACACCTCGGGACTCGGCAAGGTCCTCTCGAACAGCCTCGAGCTCAGCAATGTGGACCTGGCCGAGGAGTTTGTGAAGATGATCTCTTCGCAGCGGGGGTTCCAGGCAAACTCCCGGGTGATCACCACTACGGACACGTTGATGCAGGAGGTGGTGAACCTGATACGGTAAATATTTTATCAGCCGGATATCCTCACAAACAGCAAAGGCCCGCGCCAGAGTATCGGCGCGGGCCTTCTTGAATATTAACCGTTGAACCATGGTCGTCGCCGGGCAGTCTCTCAGGCCGCAGGCGCTTTCCGCAGGCTGTTTCTGCTGTCAATCAGCTGGTACGACAGGTTCTTCGGACCCTGGTACTCGAACCTGGGCCGGATCAGCCGGTTGCTGTCGAGCTGCTCGATGATGTGCGCGGACCAGCCCGCAATTCTGCCCGTTGCGAAGACCGTAGTACTGAGTTCGGCGGGCAGGCCGAGCAAATTCAGGATCGGGCCCGCATAGAAGTCGAGGTTGTGGCGCATCCGCTTTTCGCGCAGCACGATCTCTTCAATCTTTTCACACAAGAAATGCCAGTGCATATCGCCGAGCTTCTCGGCAAGCTCCCGGCTCAACTCCTTCATGATGCGCGCACGGGCGTCACCGTTCTTATAGACGCGGTGGCCAAAGCCCATGATGCGTTGCTTCCTGGCGAGCGCATCCAGGATCCATTCCTCGGCGCGGTCCACCTCTCCGATGCTCTGTAGCATCTGCATGGCATGCTCGTTTGCCCCTCCATGAAGCCTGCCTTTTAACGAGCCGATCGACGCCGTAATGGCCGAATGATAATCCGTGGACGAGGACGCCACGACACGGGCGGTGAAACTTGACACATCAGACTCGTGCTCCGCGTACAGGATGAGCACCTTGTCCAGTACAGACACCGCGTCCTCATCGGGGCCGTAGCCCGACAGCATGTAGAGGAAGTTCTGCGCATGCGTCAACTGGCGCATCGGGCTGATCGGCTCGTGGCCCTGTGACAAACGATAATTTGCGGCTATGACGGTGGGCAGCTTTGCGATGGTTCTGATTGATTTTCGAAAGAGAGTCTCCCGCGACAGATCGCGAGCCTCCGGGTCCACCATTCCCAGGAAGGCGACGGAGGTCCGCAGCATGTCCATGGGATGGGCTCCGGACGCCGCGGGTCTGAGGGCCTCGATGAGTTCTTTTGGGATTTCCCGGTTTCTTGAGAGGTCATTGCAAAAAAGCTCAAACTCATCAGGCTCCGGCAACCTGCAGTAAAGCAGAAGAAACGCAACCTCTTCATAGCAGGACTGCTTCGCCAGCACATTTATATCGTACCCTCGATAGCTCAGCTCGCCCCGCTCCGGCTCAATGTCGCTGATTGATGTTATGGCGGCGATCACGCCCTCTAATCCCGGTTTGTAAATAACTCCCATATTCGTCGCCTCATTTCATATTATAAGCCTATAGAGTGCAATCATCTTGCCAGCCAATAACTGATTGATTTTACGCATATCAATGTGATGCGCGGATGGGAAGGGGGTCGGAATCAGGAATGCAACACTATTTAAGTGACTAATAATACATGAAATGAGGGTCGCAGAATGGTCAGAAGTTATTCATTTTTACTAACAACATTAAATTGGCCGGCTGTCATCGCAAACAGCAAAGGCCCGCGCCAGAGTATCGGCGCGGGCCTCCTTGAATATTAACCGTTTAACCTTAACTGTAGAATGCGAGTAAAACCTCAAAAGTCCTTTTAGAACAGCCCTGAGACTTTGCCGGTGTTTACATCCACGTCCACGCGGCGGAAGGCCGGGTTGGAACTCGTTCCGGGCATGAGGCTGATCGCCCCAGCGCACGGGCACAGGAACTTGGCTCCCGAGTATATCAACACGTCCCTGATGGGCAGAGTCCAGCCCTTGGGCACTCCCTTGAGGGTCGGATCGTGGGTGAGGCTGAGGTGGGTCTTGACCATCATGGTGGCGTAGTCGGCGTACTGGGGATCGCCTTCCAGCATCTTGGCCTTGGCTTCCGCTTCGGCTGACCAGGAAACGCCATCCGCGCCATACACTTCCTTGGCGATCTTCGCCACGCGGTCGCGCAACTTCATTTCAAGCGGGTAAAGGAACTTGAAATCGTTCTTCTCGTTGCAGGCGTCAATGACCGCATCTGCCAGTTCCAACGCCCCCTCGCCGCCTTTGAGCCAGTGCTGGGATTCCGCGCAGCGGGCGCCGGCTGCTTCGGCTGCCTTCTTGACAGCGGCCACTTCGGCGTTCGTATCCGTGTAAAAACGGTTGATGCAAACCACCGGGTTGATGCCGGACTTGCGGATGACGTTGATCATATGGACCATATTGGCGCAGCCCTTTTCAACCAGGCCCACGTTCTCCTTGGTGTACTCTTCGGGCAGGGCCTTGCCGGCCACGACCTTGGGGCCGCCGCCGTGCATCTTGAGCGCGCGAACGGTGGTGGTGAGCACTGAAACGTGGGGTTTCAGGCCGCTGAAACGGGATTTGACGTTCCAGAACTTTTCAAAGCCGATGTCCGCCGCAAAGCCGGACTCGGTCACGTGGTAGTCGAACAGCTTCAGGCCGACCCGGTCGGCGATGATGGAAGACTGGCCCACGGCGATATTGGCGAAAGGACCGGCATGCACCAGGCAGGGGTTGTACTCAGCCGTGCACATGAGAGTGGGGTTTATGGTATTGCGCATGAAGGCGGCCATGGCATTGCCGACTTCCAGATCGCCCGTGGTAACCGGCTTGCCGCTTTTGTCAAAGGCAACGGTGATGTGGTTCAGGCGCTGTTTCAGATCAGCGAGGTCCTTGGCGATGGACAGGATGGCCATGCACTCGGACCCGACCGCGATGCCGAACTTGGACTGCATCATGAAGCCGTCCGTCCTGCCGCCGATGCCGATGATTATATTGCGGAGGCTCTGGGCGCAGAAGTCGATAATCCACCCCATCTCCACACGCGTGGGGTCTATATCGAGACGCCTCATCTTTGTGAGCCGGGCCAGCTGTTCGTCGTTATAGTTGCGCTCGTGCTGCATCCGGGAGGTCATCGCCACCATGGCAAGGTTGTGGGAGTTCATGATGTCGTTGATGTCTCCGGTGAGACCCAGGGAAAACTCGGTCATGGGGATCAGCAAAGAGTTGCCGCCGCCGGCTGCGGTGCCCTTCACATTCATGGTGGGACCGCCGGAAGGCTGACGCAGCGCCCCGCCGACATTCACGCCTCGTTTGCCAAGACCCTCCATCAAACCGCACGAAGTAGTGCTCTTGCCTTCGCCCAGCGGGGTAGGGGTGATGGCTGTAACCTCTATGTACTTGCCGTCGGGCTTATTCTTGAGACGTTCGTTGACCTTGAGAAAGTCAATTTTGGACAGGCGGCCCATGGGCAGCATCTCGTCCTTTTGAAGGCCCAGTTTCTCGCGCCACGCTTCCGGTGTGGGCATGTTCTTTTCCGCTTCTTCGGAAATCTGCCAGTCGGCTAACTTCGTTGCATCATAGGGCATGTCAAATCCTCCTTGTTAAAAGTACAGTTTAAACTGTTTAAACTGTTCAAACCGTTTGAACGGTTTATAATTTTAGTAGCTGATCAGCAACTTCATGAGTTTTTCATTCATCGAGTGGACATTCTTGCTTGCGATGCGCGCGATGGTCTTCATGATCTTGTACATCATAATCGCGTCGCTCTGCTCGAACGCCTTGAAGTCCTCTGTCTTGAAGCGGTAAACTTCGGTGTCATCGATGGCGGTGGCGTCCGCGCCATGGGTCTTTTTGTCCTCAATCACCGAAAGCTCTCCGAAGATGTGGTTTTCCACGAGCACCGCCAGAGTCTGCTTCCAGCCATCGGCGGTCAGCATCGAGATCTCCACTTTCCCGTTCTTGACGAGAAAAATTCCCTTGGTCTGTTCGCCCGCCTTGAAGATCGGTTTTCCCTTGGAAAACTTCTCGAAGGTGATCTTCTGGGCGATCTTCACAAGCTCGGCTTCTGTAAGGTCGCTGAAGAGTATCTGCTTCTTGAGTTCCGTTTTGTCGGGCATGTGTTCCTCCTCGCTGATAAACCTGTTGAACCACAGAGGTCACTGAGAAGGCAGAGAGGGGCTTTTTCAAAAAACCTGCCTCCGTGTTCTCTGTGGTTGCTTTTTCCCTGGACTTAAGCTTTCTCTATCCTAACCGCCGACACCTTGAACGACGGGATCTTGGACAGAGGGTCGAGCGACGTGCTGCTTGTCAACGCATTGGCCGCCGCTTCCTTGAAATGGAAGGGGATGAAGACCACCCCGGAACCCGGCCACTTCGATACCCTGGCTTTTACCATGATGGACCCGCGTCGCGAGCTTACCTTCACTATCTTCCCGTTCTCGATCGAAAGTTTCTTCGCGTCTTCCGGGTTGATCTCGATATACGCCTCGGGCGAAACTGCGTTGATGGGCTTGACCCTTCTCGTCATGCTGCCGGTATGGTACTGGAACAACTGTCTCCCGGTGGTGAGGAGAAAGGGATATTCCCTGTCCGTAAGCTCAAGGGATTGTTTATATTTCACGAGAGAGAATTTGCCCTTGCCGCGCGGGAACCCTCCCTTGAACAGGAACTGCGTGCCCGGGTGGTCCGGCGTGGGGCAGGGCCACTGGAGGCCGCCGTCCTCGAGCCTGGCGTAGCTCATGCCGGCCATCGCGGGCCAGGCCTGCCCGATCTCGCGGAATATTTCATTGGTATGGTGATACGACATGTCGTAGCCCATGCGTTTTGAGAGCTCCATGATGATGAGCGAGTCCTTCATCGCAATCCCCGGCGAGTTCACCGCGCGCCGCACGCGTTGGACCCGTCGTTCCGTATTGGTAAAGGTGCCGACCTTCTCGGCAAAAGATGAAGCCGGCAGAACAACGTGCGCAAGCTCCGCCGTCTCGGTCATGAAGAGGTCCTGGACCACGAGGAAGTCGAGCGCCTTCAGCGCCCTGGTCGTATGGGCCACGTCGGGATCGCTGATGACCGGGTTTTCTCCCATGATATACAGGGCCTTGAGCGCGCCTTTTTCCGCGGCCGGAAGCATCTCCGTGGCGGTCATCCCATCCTTGCCCGACAGCTTCACCTTCCAGAGCGCCTCAAACTTCTCCTGTATGGCCGGGATGCTTACCCGCTGATACCCCGGGTAGTTGTTCGGGATGCAGCCCATGTCCGTTGCGCCCTGTACATTGTTCTGGCCCCGGAGCGGGTTCACGCCCGCGCTCTCCTTGCCGAGGTTTCCGGTCATGAGAGCAAGGTTTGCGACGGAAAACACATTCTCGGTGCCGTGCGCGTGCTGGGTGATTCCCATGGTGTAGTATATGCCCGCTTTGTCCGATCCGCCGTACAGGCGCGCGGCCTTGATGATCGTTTCAGCCGGGACGCCGGTAATCTTCGATACGGCCCCGGGCGTGTACTCTTCGAGGTTTTTCCTGAACTCGTCGTCGAAGCCTTCGGTCATGGACGCAATGAAGTCCTTCTTGACGAGGCCTTCCTTCACCAGCACATGCATCATCCCGTTCAGGAGAGCCACGTCCGTACCGGGTTTGTGCTGCATCCAGATGTCCGCGAACCGGACCATCGGGACCCGCCGCGGGTCGGCGATGATGATCCTGGCGCCCTTGCGCTTCGCCTTGATCATCCTGAGCGCCACAATAGGGTGGTTCTCCTTGGTGTTCGAGCCGATGATGAACAGCACGTCGTTGTTCTCGATCTCGGCCATAGAGTTCGTCATTGCCCCGGAACCGAATACAGTGGCCAGACCGGCCACAGTCGAGCTGTGTCAGTAGCGCGCGCAGTGATCGACATTGTTTGTGCCGATGCCCGCGCGAATGAACTTTTGAAAAAGATAGTTCTCCTCATTTGTACATCGCGCGGAGGAAAGTCCGCCGATGGCGTCGGGGCCGTGCTTTTGCTTGATTGTGCCGAGTTTCTCGGCAATCAGGCTGAAAGCCTCGTCCCAGGATGCGGGAACGAACGCGCCGTCCTTCCTGATGAGCGGCGTCGTGAGCCGGTCGGGGCTGTTGATAAAGCTGTAACCGTACCGCCCCTTGACGCAGAGCCAGCCTTCGTTGATCGTGTCAGGCCGCGAAGTAACGCGCACCACTTCGTTCCTGCTCACATGCATGGTGAGGTTGCATCCGCACCCGCAGTAGCCGCAGACGGTCTCCACCTGTTTCACATCCTTCTGCCTGCCCTTGCCGAGTGACTGTTTTCCGATGAGCGCGCCCGTGGGGCAGATGCTCACGCACTGTCCGCAGAACTCGCAATCAAGGTCTTTTTCGAAGGGGGGCGACACCTTGGCTGTGAAGCCCCTCCCTGCAATATCGATCGCGCCGAGCCCCTGGATCTCCTCGCACACGCGCACGCACTTGCCGCACAGGATGCACTTCTCCATGTCGCGCTCGATGAAGGGGTTCAGGTCCTTTTTTGTGTACTGACGCCGCTCGCCGGCGAACCGGTTAGACCGGATCTCGTAGAAATAGGCCAGCTCCTGAAGCGTGCAGTCGCCGGCGCGTTCGCACACCATGCAATCGTTCGGATGGTCGGAGAGGAGGAGCTCCACGATGGTGCGGCGCTGCCGCTCGATCTGCTCGCTCGTGGTCTCGACCTCCATGCCCTCGGTCACCGGCGTGGTGCACGCCGTAACCGGCCGGGGCATGCCCTTTACCTGAATGAGGCAAAGCCTGCACCCGCCGTGCGGTTCCAGCCTCGGATCGTCGCAGAGCGTCGGGATGAAAATGTCATTTCGCCTCGCGGCGTCGAGAATCGTTACTCCGTCGGGGACGGTTATTTTTTTGCCGTTAATAGAAAGATTCGCCATGGCTTACCCTTTTTTGATCGCCTTAAACTTGCATGTTTCGAAGCAGGCGCCGCACTTGATGCATATGTCCTGGATGATCTTGTGCGGTTTCTTCTTCTCGCCGATGATGGCGCCCGCCGGGCAGACCCGCGTGCAGGCGGTGCACCCCTTGCAGAACTCCTCCAGAATGGAGTACGACAGAAGGTCTTTGCAGACGCCTGCGGGACAGCGTTTTTCGTAGATATGGGCCTCGTATTCGTCGCGATAGTACCTGATCGTCGAGAGGACCGGGTTCGGCGCGCTCTGGCCCAGGCCGCACAAGGATGACGTTTTGACATCGCTGCTCAGGGTCTCAAGGAGTTCGATGTCGCCTTCCCGGCCCCTGCCTTCGGTGATCCGCGTCAGGATCTCGAGCAGCCGTTTGGTCCCGACGCGGCAGGGCACGCACTTGCCGCAGGACTCCGACTGGGTGAACTGTAGGAAGTACTTGGCCACATTCACCATGCAATCGGTTTCATCAAGCACCACCATGCCGCCCGAGCCCATGATGGACCCGACCTTGCCGAGTGATTCGTAATCCAGCGTGGTGTCCGCCATATGCGCGGGAATGCATCCGCCGGAAGGGCCGCCGGTCTGCACCGCTTTGAGCTTCCTGCCGTTCTCGATGCCTCCGCCGATGTCGTAGATAACCTCTTTCAGAGGAATGCCCATCGGCACTTCGATGAGACCGGAGTTCTGGATCTTGCCGGTCAGCGCAAAAACCTTCGTGCCCTTGCTCTTCTCCGTGCCCATGGCCGCGTACCACGCAGCGCCTTTCCGTATGATGTAAGGCACGTTCGCGAGCGTTTCCACGTTATTGATGATCGTAGGATAGCCCCAGAGGCCTTTCTGTACCGGGAACGGCGGCTTGGCCTTGGGCTGGCCGCGCTTGCCTTCGATCGAGGCGATGAGGGCGGTCTCCTCGCCGCAGACGAATGCGCCCGCGCCGAGCTTTACTTTGATGGAGAAATCGAAGCCTTTGCCGAGGATGTTCTTGCCGAGGAAGCCCTGCTCCTTCGCCTGCCTGATTGCCAGGTGGAGGCGTTCCACGGCGAGAGGATACTCGGCCCGGATATACACGTAACCATAAGGAGCGCCGATGGCATACGCGCCGATGATCATGCCTTCAATCACCGCGTGCGGGTTTCCTTCGACAACTGAACGGTCCATGAACGCGCCCGGATCACCCTCGTCGGCGTTGCAGATCAGATATTTCTTGGGACCAGGGGCCTTGATCGCCATGTCCCACTTCATGCCGGTCGGAAAGCCCGCGCCGCCGCGGCCGCGAAGCCCCGACGCCTTGATGACATCAATAGTCTCCTGGGGGGTCATGGTCGTGAGCACTTTCTTTGCAGCCGCGTACCCTTCCCTGCCGATATAGGAGTTGATGTCCTCGGGGTCCACTTCCCCGCAGTCGGAGAGCACAACCTTGACCTGCTTATTATGGAAAGTGTGGTAATCGTCCGTCACGAGCCATTCGCTCACCGGCGTCCCGCCGACAACATGCTCGCCGACGATCCGGGCGACCATGTCCGCTTTGATGTACTGGTATGTCGACTTGCTGCCGTTGATGATTACGTCCACGAGCACGTCGCGGGCGCAAAACCCCCGGCAGCCGACTTTATGCATGGAACAGTTCTTCTCAACCGTCGCAGTGATCCCCGACGCGGCAAAAGCCTTTTCAAACGAGGAGATCACCTCAACGCCGCCTGCGGCGATGCCGCCGGTGCCCATACAGACCTTTATGGAAATATCTCTATTCATGATTACTCCGGGTGGACGCCTGTAGACCGTTTAAGCGGTTTGAACTGTTTAAACGGTTTAAGCGCTCATTAAACATAATCCGTGTACTCTTTCTTTCCCTCTTTCAGGATCTTCGTTTCTTTCATCAGTTTGTCCGGCGTCATTTTGCCGTGCACGGTCTTGTTCACGATAATGACCGGCGCGATACTGCAGGCGCCCACGCAGTTGACCTTCTCCACCGTGAACTTCAGGTCTTCGGAGGTGTCCTCGCCTTCGGGAATGCCCAGTTCCTTGACCAGGCTGTTGATCAGTCGTTCGGAACCCTTCACGTGGCACGCGGTGCCGCAGCATGCGGTGACGACATTTTTACCCCTGGGCTTCAGATGAAACTGTGCGTAAAACGTTGCGATCCCGTAAAACTTCGCCGGCGGCACATCGAGCCGTTCAGCGACCCAGTATATGGCATCTTCGCGAAGGTAGCCGAACTCGGTCTCGATGTCCTGCAGGATCGAGATCAGATTCCCTTCGTTTTCCCGATATCGGGTGATGATACCTTCAAGTTTATTTTCCATTATTCTCTACCTCTTGAGACAACAAGGGCCGCCCTCTTTACCCGAGCGGCCGGAAATTGTGAGACGTACACAGGAGAGAGCAAGGAGAAGGGCAATCGTGTCTTCAAACCCTTACTCCCGACTCCCCACTTCTTCCAGAATCTAAAACATCGGGTCCATGGTGAGCGCGGGATGGCCTTTGGCCGTCAGGAACTCCAGCAACTTTTCAGAATCTTCCGCAACGGTCTCATCGGCTATCCTGTCGATCAGATCGGGGATGCCCTCCGCTTCAGCGCGCTGTTTAAATTGTTCCGCAAAGGACTCTTTCAGATTCTTGGTCATCCAGACGATGCGCTTGAAGCCGCCGTCGGCCGAGAGAAATTTATTACTCGTCAGGAAGAACCTTCCGATGCCCATGAATCCGGGAGTCTGCGCGCCGCCGCCGACGGTTCCGGCAAGGGTGGAGAACTTCATGCCGATGGGCGTCATGCCGGTGTAGCCGCGGTTCACGATCATCACGCCGTTCGCCTCGGGCACGATGGCCATGATGCACTCAAAGCAGCCGCAGGAGGTCATGGGCGCGTCCATGATGGTATAGGCATTAAAGTACTCCAGCGCCTGGTGCGAGTTAGTGTACACGTACTCATCCACGCCCTTCCAGCGTCCCTTGATTGCATCGAGGGTCTCGCCTTTAAGCACCGGCTGGTTCGCGCCGTTGGGGTCTATCTCGTAGGCCGCTTTGGCATCAAGCCAGTTATAGGCCCCGCACAAACCGAGCCGTTCGGGAGACACAACGCAAACGTGGTTCGGAGCAAAACTCTGGCACAGGAGACAGGAATAGTAGGTGTCAACAGACTCATCGGTCATCGAAGCAAGACGGATATCGCGTTCGAGATAGGCCTTGCGCGCCTCATCAAGCTTCGCCTTCACATCGGCTTCGTCCACATAGAGCGTCACCTGGACCTTGTCCACAATGTTGTTGAACTTGTGTTTCAGCTGGGTCGTGAGGATGTCGCCGAAGTGCCTGAGGACGTACCCTTCCTTGAGCGCGTTGATGCTGACCCTGAACCAGTTCTGGTCGCGCTGGCCCATGTGCCAGATGCCCTGTGCTTCGTTCACAAAGTGGTGGATCTTGCGTTCGAGCACTGGTTCGAAGTCCTTCTGCATCTTGCGGCCGGCCACCTCGATATACACACCGAGCGGCATCTGTCCGCCCTTCTGGTACCGGGCCTCGGCGTCCTTGCCGACGATGGTCACCTTGCCGTCCTCTACCTTGTCCAGGTCCACCATATGAAGCCATTCGAAGGCCGGGGTGCGCTGCCCGCCCATCTCGATGTGCATGTCTTCTTTTCTGATCCGTTCGCCCTCGAAGGCGGGACCGAAGGCCACCGGTATCGGCGGCTTGGAGACGGTGATCTTGAGACCGCGCACCTGGATGCACTTCTCCACAAGCTTCTTGGGATCAAGCTCCTTGGCCACCTCTTCGTAGATCGTGACGCCGGTGACCTCGATGGTCGGAATGTCGGTGTTTGCGATGGCCGGGAAACCCATGTCGATGGCGCCCGCGCCCGTGGTCCAGATGCGGTCGTTCAGGGGGCCGAGAACCATGACGAAGGCAAACACCTTGTCCTTGGAGTATTTGAGTATCTTCTTATAATCTCCGCCCTTCATGCCACCGAAGGTGATACCCGCGCGCGCGGCCCAATTGACCGCGTAAATCGCGTGCTCCACTTCGGGGCCGAGCGGGACCAGGCGTGTGTCCCATCCGAGCTGCACGCCCTTCCGTAGGAGCTGTTTGGTCATGCTCTCCCCGTTCACATTACCGCAGAGCAGGGTGAGGATGTTCTTCTGCTGAAGGTCCCTGGCGATCTCGAAGGCCTGCTCATCGCTGTCCGCCGCTCCGACGATCACCACGTAACCCGGCATGGATCCGTCCACGAGCTGCACGCCGAGGTTCCGGAGGATGGTGTCGGATATGAACCCGTTGTAGGTAAGTCCGATGGAATCATCTTTCACCGGCTCCTGACCGTAGATATAGCGGATGGCCATGATCATTTCCTGGGCAAAAAGCGTCACCATGCCCGCATCCAGGGTTTCGCCCAGATAAGGCTTGTAGAGATGATCAGTCGGCGCATCCGAGACGAGCGGCTTCACCTTCTGCTCAAGCGCGGTCTTCATGTCGCCCAGGGTCCGGACTTCGAAGCCGGTCATGGCGAACATCTGCGGCAGGAAGTACGCGGTATCAGGAAACTCGAACTTGAAATCCGCGCCCTTCTCGGTAATGGCCTTTTCAACGAGCGCCTCGGCCTGTTTCAGATAGTAGTGGGAGCCCAGAATGGCCCCGGTGGCGATGACTTTTGACATATGGTTAACTCCTTATGAGGTAAGCGGTTTAAACCGATGAAGCGGCTTAAACTGTTTAAACGGTTCTACGCTCTTGCCTTCAAAAACGTCGGAAGCTGGTTCGCTTCACGCGGTCCCACGGTGATCTTCCAGCCTGGCAGCTTCTCTTCGAGCGAACCGGAAAGGACGGCCACGTAGCCGGGAATGATCAGTTCCTTGTGGCTGATGTTCTTTTCCACGCCGCTCTCGGTCACGAACTGGGCGATCTTGCTTGCGGTGAACTTTCCCGCGGCCCAGGCCGTGAGCACGGACAGACCTTCGTTATCCATGACCGCGAGCCACGACGGAACCTTGCTGTTCTCCACCTCGCCGCGCACGATGAAGTAGGACAGCGAGAAGTTGGTGGTGATCATGAGCGGCGAATTTTCCTTGGCGTCGCCGACCTTGTAGATGTTCTGGGCGACTTGCATCGGCACCTGCGGATCGGTATAGATGTTCTGTCTGAGCGACAGGAGCGCGAGCATCTTCCACTTTTCCACATTGTTCACAATGACGATCGAGGCGTATTTCATGGTTGCAACAGCCGCGGTCATGGTCTCGGCAACGGAGTCGTCGCGATTCGCAAAGGTGATGACCGGGAAGCCCAGGGGCTTGAAGTTCTTTTTAATGGCTGCGCGGCGGATAATGGTGAAGTGCTCGATCATATCCTTGGCCTTGCGCGCGCCGGAATCGAGGACCAGATCGTCCACGCCGAGGGCCTTCACTTTTTCAGAAAGCGCGGTCAGCGCATCGAGCCCGTCGGCCGACACAGCCAGGGAAGCTTTCTTATCCTTGGCGATCTTTGCCATGGCTTCGGCGTTCTCGGCGGTTGCGGCATAAATAAGCGGTTTCTTGTCCGCGCACAGGGCGATGCCCGCCTCAATGGTTGCGGGGTTTTTGCTCACGAGAATGATCGGCACGCCCGGCGCGTTGTCCACAACCTGCTTCACGACTGACGCGAACTTGGCGGCATCGCCGCCCTCGTCGGTCACGGCAATGGCATCCACTCTGAGTTTCTGGCCGACGCGGTCGATTTCCGAGGTTTTGACTGCATCGATCTTCTTTGCGGCGGCCTCACCGGCCTCCGAGGCCTTGATCGCGACCGCGAATATGTTCGGGTTGAAGAATTTCTTTTCATGGCGGAACATGCAGATCTCTCCGCCCATCTTCACGGCTTTGTCTCCCGTCCCGAGGGTGATGTCCCTGATCGGCGGCGCAGCCGACTCGCCCAGAATTTTTTTTGCATCATCGGACGCGTCCGGGCAGGCATCAAGGCTCGCCTGCTTGGCGGCCAGCTTCATGGCAAAAGCAAGGCAGGTCGGATGCCCGCATTTCTTGCAGTTTGTTTTCGGAAGATGCTTGAATATTTCAATACCAGAGAGTGCCATGTAAAACTCCTTTCAGGAGAAATCCTAAATTCTAATTTCTAAACCTTATAGAACTTTGAATTTAGATAACTCGATATTATTTAGAATTTCGTGCTTCGAATTTAGTATTTACTATTACCCCATCAACTCTGCAATAAATTCCTTCGCCTTTGCCGCGGCGCCGGGATGGCGCATGATCAGCATGTCCGCGCCGGCGGTCAGCATGGCGGAGGCGGTGACCGACTCCCAGGCCAGGGCGCGGTCTTCAAGGCCGCCCCACTCCGGCATCTCGGCGTCGGCCGCCATGGTCTCCTTGACCTTCCAGACATTCGCGCCGATGTCGCAGAGGATGGGGGTCTGCATCATGGGATCGTTCTGCAGGAGAGCGGCCAGACGGATGCGCTCCATAACGCTGTAGGTATACTCAAGGCCGTATCCGAGGGCCGAGGACATCGGGTCCATGATGATCCTCTCCTTGTCGAAGCCCATCTGGGAGAGCAGGATGTTGAGCTGCTTGGCAAGGTTTACGTCGAGCTGGCTCATGGCGATCAGCTTGTGGTCGTTCGCCATTGCGGCGGCGGCAACGGTCTTATAGTTTTCTTCCACTGCCTTGCCGATGGCGCAGTTTTTCCCGCGCGTGGCCGCAGCCGCGGCCTGGAGTACCTGCGTATCTTTCTCAGCCTGACCGCAGCCGAGAATGATAAGCGGAATGTCGATCGCCGCCGCAACGTCAGCGGCGACCTTGGCCACTGCCTCGGCGCTCTTGTTCTGCTGGTCGGGATGGGCGCCCATGAGCCTGAGCGCCACCATATCGGCGCCGCTCTGCTGGCAGAATTTGGCCCACTGCGCCGGGTTGGCGGCATTGCCGCCGATCGCCTTCTTCAGGGTCTCGGGCCAGTCGTCCGGCGTGATGTCCATGACTTCGAGCGCCACTGCCGGCTTGTTTGGAAACGTTCCCTCGAATCCCAGGAACGGAAGCGCGCTTGCTCCTCCGATCGTCACGGCCTTTGCGCCCGAGCCAAGTTGCACGTTGAAAATTTTTCCGGTATAAGATTCCTTTGGTATTACCAGTGCCATAAAAGCCTCCTTGAAGTCCCTGCCATGGTGCCTTGAAAATCGGGCTGTATTATAGCCGTTCCTTTTTCAATATACCATTGCATTTTGCGATGTTATTTCGATCCTACCTACATGTCCAGGTAGGAATGGGCATACATGCTCTTGCCCATGATCATTTCGGTGGTTTTTACCGTGTCCATCATGTCCTTGTCGAGCGGATCGATGATGGCCGCTGAAAGCCCCTCGTAAATAAGCATGGTAAGGAAGTTCCGGTTGATGATCGGGCGCACGTGCTTCGGCGCGCCGTTCGAGATGTTCGAAAGCCCGACCACGGTCTGCATGGGCGGATCGTTCAACTGCTGGAACATCTTGACCGCCCTGATCGCCTGGAGCCCCTGGTCCTGCATGGTGCAGAGCTGAAGGATGAGCGGGTCGAGGAAGAGGTTCTCCATGGGAACGCCGTTCTCCATGGCGCGGGCCATGATTTCCGCCGCGATGCCGCAGCGGTCCTCGGCGTCCGCCGGAATGCTGCCCTTGCCCAGGGTAAGCGCGATGATCTTCGCATTATACTTGCCGGCAAGCTCCATCATCGGGAACCGCTCGGGCTCGTTGGATGTGGAGTTGATGATCGGCGCGCCCCATGCATTGTTATGCGCCTTGAGCCCCGCTTCCATGGCCTTGATGTTCGTGGTGTCGAGGCAGAGCGGCTTTTCCACGACTTCCTGCAGCACTTTCACCGCCCAATCCATGAGCTGGGGGCCGTTCTCTTCCGCCGGGCCGATGGAAATGTCGATAAAGTGCGCGCCTGCTTTTGCCTGCGCCACGGCGAGTTCCTGGAGCGGCTTGGGATCGTGCTTCGTGAGGGCTTCGCGCACCTTCTTTGCGATTACGCTGATTTTTTCTCCGATTATTATCATGTTCTGGAACATCTCCTTTCAAACTGGATCAAAACGTCATGATGAATGCAACCAAAGACGAACCTGGCAGGGGCGGCCCTGTGTGGCCGCCCGAACCAGGGCAACCACGCAGGGTTGCCCCTACGATATTCCGCATTATTCGTTCACGATCTTCAACAGTTCCTCCGCAAGCTCCCGCGTAATGCCGCCTTTTTCCCTCGCCACAGCTACCGTATGCCGCGCGAGTTCTTTATACAGGCCAAGAAGCTCCGGCGTTTTTTTCTTCATCGCCTCGATGTGACCCTGGATGGTCTTAACATCTCCTCGGGCAATGGGTCCGGTCAGCGCATCCGTTGTCCCGAGGGTCTCTATATTCTGCAAAGTCCCCTTGATGAGCGGGAGCAGGGCCTTAAGCGTGTCTTGTTTATCCGCACCCAGCGTCTGATAGAATTTGAGCCCGTAATCCACGAGTGCGACGAAGTAATTCGAAACGGTTACTGCCCCTGCATGATACAGTGCCGCCGAATCTTTATCCGAGCTCCACTTCGGCATCACCAACTCGAGGCCGCCGAGCGCCTTTACAATATCTTTCGCCGTTTCCAGGGCCTCGGGGTCCGCTTCGATTCGGAAGTATGACCCCGGCAGATTCTTTACCCCTTGTGCGGGACTGGGGGCCGACTGGAGTGGATGTATCACCGCCCGGTAAGCCCCCGACAACTTCGCTGCATCAAGGAGCGTGAGCGACTGAGCCCCGAACATATGTACGACAAGCGAGCCCGCCTGTAGCCCGCCCTCCGCCGCGATCTTGTCGCAGACGTTTTTGATCGCCCCGTCCGGTGTTGTGATGAAAACAATCCCGGCTTTTGACGCTGCTTTCACCGTATCGGTCGTCGGCTCACCCGCTCCGACGAAAGCTGCCGCTTTTTGCGCCGACGCCAGGGTGCGGGAGGCAACCGCCGTCACCGTGTAACCCGCCCGCTTGAGCAGGAAGCCTACTGAACTGCCTACCCGGCCTGCTCCTATGATGGCGACGGTTTTATGATTCATCAGGTCCCCCCTCACCCCGTCCCTCTCCCACCAGGGGCGAGGGTGTAGTCCCTCCCATGATGGGAGGGATTAAGGGAGGGTGAGTGCGTGGCTACGGTATTAATTTGGCCAGGATACCGTAAAACGCAGTCAATGCCTTCGAATCCGTGGGAAGCTGGATCAGCGGCTTGCCGTTCAGGTCATACTCAAAGATCTTATCGTCCGCGGGAACAAACCCCGCGAATTCCACGTTCTGCTGTTTGATGGCCTGCAGGAGCGCCGGGTCTTGGCTCGTTCCGTCCTGCACGCGGTTCACGATCAGTACCACGCGCTTGACGTTCAGGTTCAGCTCCCTGACCAGTCCGGCGATGCGGCCGGCGGTCATGATCCCTCGCACGGAGGAATCGCTGATGATAAGGAGAAGGTCCGTGTCCTGTGTGGTGCGGCGGGAAAGGTGCTCAAGGCCGGCTTCGTTGTCCATCACCGTATACGGATACGTGTCGGCCAGCTTGTCCATGTACTTGCGGATAATATTGTTCGCCGCGCAGTAACAGCCCGCGCCCTCGGGCCTGCCCATCGTCAGAAGGTCGAACCCCCTGGACTCCGCGAGCGCCTGCTGGATCTGGTAGTCGAAGAGCTGCTCCATGCTCATGCCGCCCGGCCGGGGTGCCGTTGATTTGATTGCTTCGAGGGAGGTTTCCCGAAGTTTCCCAACCGTGGCATGTACCTGAACGCCGAGCACATCATTCAGGTTCGCGTTGGCGTCGGCATCAACAGCCAATACCGCCCCGCGCTTTCTTTCTGTCAAATATCGAATGGTCAGGCCGCAGAGGCTGGTTTTGCCCGTGCCGCCCTTGCCTGCAACTGCTATTGTAAAACCCATGTTGACCCTTGGTTTAAGCGGCTTAAACCGTTTAATCCGTTTAAACCGTTTTCAACACCACTCCGAACTTTTTCCTTACCTCTTCGATCTTGCCGCAGGTCATCTTGCCTTCGGGGCATGCGGCATACAGACAGCCGGGGCCGGATTTCCCGAAGATCGTAGGCGCCGCTTTCTTTACGTGGGCCAGCATGCGGTCGGCCATTTCCCGGATCTCCCATTGCGCCCGGTTGCAGCAGCGTACGCGGAAAAAGTGCAGAAGCTCCCGTGCGTTCATGGTGACCACGATCTTAGTCTCCGCCGCGTTCGGCAGCAGATACCGCGCATCCTGCTGTCCCGCTTCGCCCTTGTACCCAAGCTCTTCGAGCCGCTTAAGGACCTTTGTATAGTTGGCCTGGGCCTCGTCCATGCACTTCTCGAACTCACGAGCTATCGCCGCATCCTGCTTGATGCTCGGCGGAATGACGTAGTCGAAATGCTCTGCCTTCACGTATCGCTGGCTCTGCTGCGAATAAGAGGCCACGCGGTGACGGACCAGCTGATGCGAACAGGCCCGGGAGATGCCTTCGATGCCGAAAGAGAAGGACACATGTTCGATGGGAGAAAGATGCCCGATGGACGCCAGCTTCTCCACGAACGCCGCCTGGTCTTTTGCCTCGATCTTCTCCTTGAGTTCCTCGACTCCCGACGGGCTGTAGCACAGCTTCGCCGCCATGGCCACTACCTCTTCGGGTTCCGGCGTGTGCCGGAGGAGAACAACGTTCAATGCTGCTTCAGGCATGCGATCCCCTCCTCTCAAATGAACCCTCGACACCCCATGCAGCGAGAAAAGGGGGAAAAACGGATGACAAGGGAAGAACATTATATCCAGCACCTGTCTTGCGAGTCAAGAAAAAATAGGGACAGTGGTGTGAATTTTTTTAATTAACGTATAAATTTCATTGATAAAAATAACCTTTGCTGCAAAAAGTAGCCGGTTGCTTGTTACCAAAAGCGCCTGTTGTTTGCCGTTGGATGGTTATTTGAAACTATGCTCGTCCGAAGGGAATGTGCCGCCCTCTACATCCTGCTTATACTCTTTCACCGCTTTGATGGCCTGTTCCTTCAGGTTGGCGTATTTCTTGACGAACTTGGGCGTGAAGCGATCGAAAAGGCCCAGAATATCATGGAGCACCAGTACCTGTCCGTCGCAGTCCGGCCCGGCCCCGATCCCAATGGTAGGGATGCGAAGGGCCTTATGTATCTCCGCGCCGAGCGAAGCCGGAATGCCCTCAAGTACCACGGAAAAAGCTCCCGCATCCTGCACCGTCCGTGCGTCGGCAAGGACCTTCTCCCTCGTTGCCTCGTCCTTGCCCTGAACCTTGAACCCGCCCATCATATGCACATACTGCGGCGTAAGCCCGATATGGGCCACAACCGGAATGCCTGCATCCACAATGGCCCTGATGGTATCCGCCATCAGGCTGCCGCCTTCGAGTTTCACGGCCTCTGCATTGGCTTCTTTCAGGAACCTTCCCGCATTCCGGACAGCTTCCGCTTTGTGCGTTTGATACGAAAGGAACGGCATATCGCCGACCACCATTGCGGACAATGCCCCGCGGGAGACCATCTTCGTGTGATAGATCATCTCGTCCATCGTGACCGGCAGTGTGCTCGACACACCCTGCACCACCATGCCGAGCGAATCGCCCACGAGGATCATGTCGATCCCTGCCTGGTCCACGATCTGGGCCGTGGGATAGTCGTAAGCCGTAAGCATGGTGATCTTTTTGCCTTCGGTTTTCTTCTTATATATGTCCAGGACGGTTATTTTAGGCATGGCATTTAGTGTCCCCCCACCTTCATCCTCTCCCCGCAAGGGAGAGGAAACTATAATTCACCCTCTACCCTCCGGGGAGAGGGCAAGGGTAAGGGGCTCTTCGCATCCCGCATTTATTACACAGTGGGTCTCGGATATAACCCCGCCGCTTTCACGATCCCTTCGATGGCGCTCTCCCACTCGATAGCCTGTATGTGCACACCCTTTACGCCCGGCGTTTCCAATGCCTGGTGAATCAGCTCGATCGTGATCTTGATGCCTTCCTGCTCCTGCAACTCCTTCATCTTTTTCTTGTCTTCACCTGCAGCCGCCTTTGCCTTGTTCATCCTGTCGATCAGCTCCTTTGGCACGGACACGCCGGCAACGGAGGAATCCATGTACTTGAGCATCATGGCGCTCTTCGGGACAATGATGCCGGCCAGTATCGCGGTCTTCTCATGCAGGCCCATGCTCCGGATCTTTTCCATCTGCTTCCGGAAGAGCGACATATCGTAAATGCCCTGGGTCTGGATGAAATCCGCGCCCGCGTTCACTTTTTTCATCAGGTTGATTGGTCTGAAATCGATGGGATCGGCCATGGGTGTCCAGGAAGCACCGATAAAAAACTTCGGTGGGACTTCAATAGGATCGCCGCCGTCCTGCTTGCTTTCATCGCGCATCTTCTTCATGATGCCTACGAGCTGGCAAGTGTCGACATCGTACACATTCTTCGCGCCGGGATGGCCTTTCAACCTTCCCGCCGCGCTGAACTTCTGATGGTCGCCGGCAAGGCAGAGGCAGTTCTTGAGCCCGAGGGCTGCAGCGCCAAGAAGGTCTGCCTGCATCGCGATCCTATTGCGGTCACGACATGTCATCTGCATGACAGGCTCCAGGCCCTGCTGAAACGCAATGGCAGCGGCAGCGATGCTTGAGATTCGGACAACCGCGGTCTGGCAATCGGTGATGTTCGCCGCGTCGCAGAAGCCCTTCAACTGCTGCGCTTTCTTGATCACTTCATGGGGGTCGGCGCTCATGGGAGGACCGAGTTCCGCCGTGACAGCGGGTTTTCCCGCCGCGAGTACTTTTTCGAGTGTGCTTCCGCTCTTCATTATCTAAACCTCCAGGTATTAAATCTTTTGTTCAAACGGTTTAAACAGTTTAAACGGTTTTTACGGCTTAAACGGTTCCAGCCTTCTCCTCATACTCCCGGATGTGCTCGACCGATATACGGCGCGGTCCGCCGTCACGCGCCGTGGACCAGTTGCGCGGAGGTATGACCGCCGACAGTTTTTCGAGCGTACCGAGCTTCGTCATGCGCTCGACAATAAGGTACCAGGCGCAATCAACGTCCTTGCTGATCTCGCACTTGCCCTTGTTCGTTCCGCCGCACGGCCCGTTCATGAGCGTCTTGGCGCAACGCGCGACAGGACAGATGCCGCCGGTCATGTGCACGATACAGTCTCCGCAGCCAGCGCAGAGTTCTTTGAAAATTCCCGGCGCCTCCACCGCACCGTAGAACGAGGTGTTGATGCCTGGATACACCGGGACCGTTCCGGTCCGATCGGACAGGAAGTTTACCCCAACGCCGCAGGCAGTGGAGAGCACGAGGTCGTATTTTTTCACCTCGTCCATGACCGGATCGAAATACTCCGGCTCGCAGTGGCGCATGACTCCCAGGTGGTTCACGGTCATGGATTTACCTTCCTGCGATGCCTTCATTCTAATGAGCGACGCAATGGTCTCTGCTTCCTTCTCGCCGCCGGCATGGCAGATGGCCACGCAGGTGTTGCACCCGAACACGAGGACCTTCTTGAAGTCCTTTACCATGTTCCATATTTCTTCGATTGGTTTTTGTGATCCTACAATCATAGGTTATTGCTCCTTTGCAAGCGTCCCGTAATATTTTATGAGGCTCCGTTATGAAAGGTACGAGTGCATCAGCCGTTTCTTCCAGCCCTTATCCCCATCTTTTTAACCCGCTCTGAAAACTCAGCACACGCCGCTGCGTACGGATTGCCGTCGTTGGTCGGCGCCACCGACAATATTTCCAATCGGTCGGGCTCGATCTTGAGCATGCCGAGCAGATCCTGCGCCCGCTTCACACGCGCATTCACCCGGGGCGCGATGTCCTTATACTTGCAGGTTCCGTCATTGCACCGAATTACAGCCACACCGTCAGCTCCCGTTTCAAGGGCCTTGAGCATATCAAGGATGTCGATTCTGCTCGTGCAGTGGACCGGTATGGCCTTCACATTGTTTGGGACGCCCATCACCTTCATATGATGATTGCACATGAGAGCGGCGATGACCGGCTCCTGCCGTTTGGGGTCGATCTTGCCGATTACCGTCGGCAGCGCGTTCCTGATCTCGCGCACGTCGTAGCTCACCATGCTGATGGCCTGTGCAGGACACTCAGGCGCGCAAAGTCCGCAGGCCTGGCAATACTCGGGCCTGATCTCGGACACGGACGTGACCACCGGAGCGTCATAGGGGCATACACGCTTACAAGTGAGGCAGGCCATGCACTTTTTCTGGTCCACCACGGCTCCGCCGCCACAGCCGCGGCACCTGCCTGCTTCTTCAAGCGCCTCTTGCTCGGTATAGCCCTCTTCGAAATGCTCCATGGTCTTGACGCGGACCTCGGGAGCGAGATGCCGGACCTTCATACGCGGCGCTTTCGCGATCTTTTCGACAACCTCCGATGGCATCTCCGCGATTTTATCTTTTTCCTGCGCAGGGAGTCTGCCTTCGATGGTTTCTCCCTGGAGGAAGAGGTGCATGGCAATTGCTGAACGGTGGCCGCTTGCAACCGCTGCAATGGCCGAGCCCGGACCGGTAACGACTTCGCCCGCAACGAACACGTTCCTTGCGCTGCTCATCTGGGTCGCGGGGTTCCACTCAACGCGGCCCCGCTCGTCGACCTTCACGCTGCTGTCCTTCAGGAACGCGAGATTCGACATCTGGCCGATGGTGATGATGATCGTATCCGCTTCGAGCAGCGTGGTCGCCGCATTATCAAACTTCGGAGCAAACCGCTTGTTCGCGTCAAAGACCGACAGGACCTTCGTTACCTCAAGTCCTTTCACCTTGTCGCCTTCCCGTTTGACTGCTTTGGGCCCCCAGCGGTAATTGATCTTGATCGCCTCTTCAACAGCCTCGTCCACTTCCCATTTCCAGGCCGGGATCTCCTGCTCGTTCTCAAGGCAGACCATCTCGACATTCTTCACCCCGAGCCTCCGGGCCGAGCGCGCAACGTCCATGGCCACGTTTCCGCCGCCGATCACGAGCACCTTGTTTCCCAGCTTTGTTTTTCGTCCAAAGGCGACGTCTTCGAGAAAGGGGATCGCGAGCAGCACGCCGGGACCCTCAACTCCAGGGATGTTCAAAGACCGGCTGAGCGAAAGCCCTATGGCAACCAGCACCGCATCATGCTTCTTCGCCAGCTCGTCAAGCTTTGCGTCCCTGCCGACCTCGAAGTTCGTCTTTACCTCGATGCCTTTTGTTACGACATCATCAATGTCTTCTTTCAAAACTTCTCTCGGCAGGCGGTACGGCGGAATCGCCACGGCGAGCATGCCGCCGAGCACAGGCTGGCGCTCGTAAAGCGTGACGCTGTATCCGAGGTTGGCAAGATCGCGCGCGGCGGTCAGGCCGGACGGGCCGGAGCCGATGATTCCGACGCTCTTGCCCTTTGTTTTTTGAATGAGCTTTCGCTTCGCGCGCCTGTAGTCCTTTGACTTTTCGATCGCAAAGCGCTTGAGATGCCTGACCGCCAACGGCTCGTCAACTCCGCAGCGGCGGCATGATTGCTCGCAGGGATGGTGGCAAATCATGGAACAGACCGACGCGATCGGGTTAACAGAGGTGATGACCTCGAAAGCCTCGGTATACTTCCCCTGGCTGATCAGCCCCACATAGGCCTGCACGTCTGTATGCGCCGGGCAGGCCGCACGGCAGGGGGAATAGGGCCTTGTTTCCTTGATAGCGGCGCCGTAAGGGCGGTATTCGGTCGGTATGCATGTGGTATCGGTCGGCATGAATTGCTCCTGCTTTTTTATTAAAAGTAGCCCCTCCCTCTATGGGAGGGGTTGGGGAGGGTGAATCACGCTCATTTTCGCCCCCACCTGACCTCCCCATCAAGGGGGAGGGATGATGAACTGCTATTCCTTTTTAGTCAACAACTCCAGCATCTCCATGCGCGTTGACTCCTTGGTGCGGAAACTTCCGCGCACCGCCGAGGTCACCACCCTTGAGCCCGGCTTCTTCACGCCGCGCATGCTCATGCACAAATGTTCGGCATCAATGACCACCATGGCGCCCTTTGGTTTGAGATGCTCGACGATCAGATCGATGAACTGGGCCGTAAGCCGCTCCTGCACCTGGGGCCGCTTGGCAAAAACCTCCAGGGCTTTCGCCAGCGAGCTTATTCCAACGATCTTTCCGGAGCCCGGGATGTACGCGATGTGCGCCTTGCCGAAGAACGGCAGCAGGTGGTGCTCGCACACGGAGTAGAAGGGGATATCGCGGATCATCACCATCTCATCGTGGCTCTCGCCCGCCATGGGGATAAGCAGTTTTTCCGTGTCCATGGCGATGCCGGAAAAAATTTCCCCGAACATCTCCGCCATGCGCGCAGGCGTGGTCTTCAGTCCAGGCCGGTCCGGGTCTTCTCCAATGCCTTCCAGAATGAGGCGCACGCCTTTTTCTATTTTTTTAGTGTCCATGGGCCTCTATCACCCTTCTCTCCGTCACGACCTTCTTGACCGGCACATCGTGCAATTCCGCCGGAACTTGAGGAACGATCTGGGCTTCAAACGCGAGGGCCACGGTTGTCTTATTGAAGGAGGCAAGAAGCTTGTCGTAAAAACCGGCGCCATAGCCCAACCGGTTTCCCCGGCAGTCAAACGCCGCGCCTGGAACAATAATGAGATCGAGTTCTCCGAGCCTGACAGGTCTCGCCTCGTGGGGCTCGGGAATTCCCCACGAACCGGGAGAAACATCGTTGACGAAATCCGTGATCTCGAACAACGCCAGTTCCACGCCTTTTACTTTAGGAAGCACGACTCTCTTGCCAAAGGCCAGCGCGCGCCGGATCATGGTCCCGGTGTCCACTTCAGAGCGGAACGAAGCAAAAAACAACACCGTCCGCGCCGATTTGAATTCCGGAAGAGAAAAGAGCCGCTCTTCGATCTCCCGGCTTTTAGCGATTCGCTGGTCCGTGGATATGCCGTCCCGGAGGGCGAGTATTATTTTTCTGATATTTTTTTTCAATTGCGGGACTTATTTATTCATCAGCTGATCCAGCGCCGTCTTGATCACCTTCGCTTCTTCCACCGCGCGGGGTGAAGCATCGTAGGCCGATCTTCCGTCCAGGTCCGCCTTGACCGTATCCTCGGCATAGCCCATGAAACCCAGGACCTTCATGCCTTCGAGGTGCTTGCTGATGAAGGCCTTGTCCGTTTCCCCCCGGATCTTATTTCCGACAACGAATACATTCTTGATGCCGAGCCCCTTTGCCAGTTCTTCCACGTGGCGCGCTGTCTGGAGGCTCCGCTGGCCCGGTTCCACGACAACGATGAAAGCGTTCACACCGCTCGCGGTGCCGCGGGTCAGATGCTCGATACCCGCCTCCATGTCGAGGATGACGACCTCGTCGCGCCGCAGGATAAGATGGCTCACGAGCCGGCGCAGGAGCACGTGCTCCGGACAGTAACAGCCCGCCGCAGCCTCTTTCGATTTCCCCATGATCAGAAGCCGCACACCCTCGTGCAGGACCCCGTAGGCCTCGGGGATATCATCAACCTTCGGGTTGATGCTGAACATGCCGCCGGGCGAACCCGGCCGAGAGCCGGTGCGCTCCTCAATCATGTCCGATTGCTCGGCCAGCGGAAGGACCCGTGCCGCGACTTCGGGCGATATGCCGAGCGCGGACGCGAGGTTGGCATCGGGGTCAGCGTCAACAGCCAGGACCTTTTTGCCCTCTGACGCATAAAGTCTTGCTAAAAGGCCCGCAAGCGTGGTTTTGCCCACGCCGCCTTTGCCGGTAATCGCTATTTTCAAGGAAGTCTCCGGATTGTACTGAGGGACCAAAATAACATCTATCAAGAGAGGGTGTCAAGGGTTTTTTCTTGCGGGAAACAAGGTTTCTCATGGCAATGCAACGTCGTGTCACAGCGAAAAAATGAGGGGAGTCAGGAGAAGCGGGCGGGCACACGGACGCCCTTTGCATGCCCGTGTGACGCACCACCGGGGCGAGGATGATGCTCCCGCTTTACGCTTGCTGATTTTTGTCCGGCAGTACCAGCCTTTTATGCCCGGTACCCTGTTCCGGCAATATATTCTTCAAGCTCCTCGATCGTCGATTCCTGCTCCGAGATGATTGCGTGCACCACATCGCCGATGCTCACGACGCCCAGGATCGTTTCGCCGTCAATAACCGGCAGATGGCGGATACGATGTTCCGTCATCAGCACCATGCAGTCATGCATCGATGCCTTCGGGCCCACATGAACCGGTTGATCGCTCATGAGTTCCCTCACGGCGGTGTTTTTCGACGACCTGCCCTGCAGCACCACCTTGCGCGCATAGTCGCGCTCGGAGAACACACCGATGAGCTTATGGTCTTCCACAACCAGCAATGCCCCGACGTTCTTCTCAGCCATGAGCTCGAGCGCGTCATACGCCGTTCCCCCGGGACCGATCCCGTGATAGCCATACCCTTTTGCCCTTAACACCTGACCGACCTTCTTTAATGATGTAGTCATACGCTTTGCCTCCTCGCCTGTTTGTGGATCAAATAAAAAAGCCGAACGCACCAAAGGCTTATCCTTCGGCAGCTCGGCCATCTTCCGTTCTCGAAGATCCTTTG
>Ga0334722_10000655_pt1 | contig 49293 bp, 37 predicted proteins | sample C3_bottom_MG_FD_207210 | JGI IMG/M metagenome (GOLD analysis project Ga0334722, IMG submission 207210) | Sediment microbial communities from Yellowstone Lake, YNP, Wyoming, USA - C3_bottom | ecosystem: Environmental > Aquatic > Freshwater > Lake > Sediment | place: USA: Wyoming | collected...
TTGTAGCCATTGAGCCGGGAACAGAGACCACCGCTTTTGGAGTTGTTGTTCCGGATCTCCCGGGTTGTTTTTCCGCCGGAGACACCCTCGACCAGGCGATTGATCAAGCGAAAGAGGCCATTGACCTATATTGCGAAACCCTGATCGAGGACGGCGGGGGGATTCCGGTTGCTGCGCCCATGTCCGAGCATCAGACCAACCCCGAATACGCCGGGTGGATTTGGGCGGTGGTGGAAGTGCCGGTTGAGCGCTACTTCGGACCCGCCGAAAAGATCAATATTACCATGCCCCGCTTGTTGCTGGCCAAGATTGACGCCTACGCCAAGGAACATGGCGAGACCAGGAGCGGCTTTCTAGCCCATGCGGCCCTGCAGGTGATGACCAGGTGAGGTTATCCCGCATTGGGAAATCCAGGGTCGTTCCTTACGGAGTTCCGGGGGCAGTCTGTTATTAACTCTGGGCAAGTCGCTGACACCAGCCCTATGTCTTGACGGTGCCCAGGTGATTTGCTGGGCACAAAAAAGGGGGCGCCGCTCGTTTTCGAGCGGCGCCCCCTTTGCGTTAATTTGGTAACTCGGTTCTAGCCGCGTTTCTTAAAGTTGGCGTCGCCGCGTTTGCGTAAGCGGATGGTCTGGGGGGTAATTTCCACCAGCTCGTCGTCATTGATGTAGGCGATGCAATCTTCCAGGCTCATGTTGACCGGCGGGGTGAGGACCACGTTCTCATCCGAGCCCGAGGCGCGCATGTTGGTGAGCTTCTTGCCCTTGGCCGGGTTGACCACCATGTCGGCGGCGCGGGCGTTCTCGCCGATGATCTGGCCCTTGTATATCTTGATCCCGGCGCCCATGAATAGGCGGCCGCGCTCCTGTAAGCTGAAGAGGGCGTAGGCCACGGTGGTGCAGGTCTCCATGGAGATCAACACCCCGTTGACCCGGTTGACCAGTTCACCGGCATGGGGGCCGTATTCGGCGAAGACGTAGTTCATGATCCCCAACCCCTTGGTGTCGGTCATGAACTGGGAACGGAAGCCCAGCAAGGCGCGGGTCGGAATCTTGTAGGTCAGGCGGGCCATACCGCGGTCCTGGGTCATGTCGAGCATCTGGCCCTTCAGGTTGCCGAGCTTTTCGATGACCACGCCCTTGTAAGCCTCATCCACATCGATGGTCAGTTCTTCGTACGGCTCCAAGGTCTTGCCGTTTTCTTCCTTCATGATCACCTGGGGGCGGGTGACCTGGAACTCGTAGCCCTCCCGGCGCATCTTCTCAATCAGGATGGAGAGATGCAGCTCGCCGCGCCCGGCCACCCGGTAGCCGACGGCGTCGGTAAGGGGTTCGATCACCAGGGCCACGTCGGAGAGGGTCTCACGCCGCAACCGCTCTTCAATGTGACGGGAGGTGACGAACTTACCCTCCAGCCCGGCGAAGGGCGAGTCGTTGGGGATGAAGTTCATCGACAGGGTGGGCGGGTCGATCTCGATCAGCGGCAGGGGCATGGGGTTGTCGGGGCTGGTGAAGGTAACGCCGACGGTGATGTCCTCCATACCAGCCACGGCGACGACCTCGCCTACTCCGGCCGATTCTACCGAAACCTTGCGGTCGCACTCGAAGCGGAAGATCTTGGTGATCCGGGCCGGGACGATGGTGTGATCACGCTTGCAGACCACCACGCTCTCATTGACCTTCAGGGTGCCGTTGACCACCTTGCCGATGCCCATCCTTCCTAGGTACTGGGAGTAGTCGATGGTGTTTACTTGCATCTGCAAGGGCGCATCGGCCGAGCCCGAGGGCGGCGGGATGCGTTGGATGATCATCTCTGAGATCGGGGCCATGGTCCGGCTGGTGTCGGCCAGTTCGAAATTGGCGTAACCCTCCTTGGCCGAGGCGTAGATCACCGGGAAGTCCAGGAGTTCGTCGGGGGCGTTTAATTTCACGAAGAGGTCGAAGACCTGGTCCATTACCCACTCGCAACGGGCGGCGGGCTTGTCGATCTTGTTGATCACCACGATGACCGGCAGGTTGTGGGAGAGGGCCTTCTTCAAGACGAAATAGGTCTGGGGCATGGGCCCTTCCTGGGCGTCCACCAGTAGCAGGCAGCCGTCGGCCATCCGCAGTACCCGCTCCACCTGGCCGCCAAAGTCGGCATGGCCGGGGGTGTCGATGATGTTGATCCAGTAATCTTTATAGTTGTAGGAGCCGTTCTTGGCGGAGATGGTGATTCCGCGCTCCTTCTCCAGGTCCATGGAGTCCATGAGCCGTTCGGTTACGTCCTGATTTTCGCGGAACATCCCACTGTGTTTGAAGAGCTGGTCGACCAAGGTGGTCTTGCCGTGGTCAACGTGGGCGATGATCGCCACGTTTCTAATCTTGTTCTGATCCATGTTCACATCCTGAGCTGATTTCCATTTCGCCTACTGGCCGACACCATTGCCGACCGGGTCGCACGGTTTATCCCACAGAGCGGGACTTTTCGCCGTACTCCTCCTGTACTGTCTCGTCGCTGTCCGCTGGTCTTTATACCCCGTTGGCGGGGCTAGGTTCCGGCCCTACTGCTGGCCGGGATGCCAACTTGATTGCAATTTGGAAGAAATATGGGGAGGCGGAACTATTGCAAGGTGCGAGATATTAAGTGGGGTCGGTGCGCAACGCAAGGAAAAAGTGTTGAAATTGCAAATATATCTTGACACCAAACCGGCTAAATCTATATAAATCGCACGAGAGTGGTGTAAAGTGGAGTATAAGGGAAAAAAGAGGTATCAGTTGGCTGACGAGGGATTAAATAAAGGGCCGGTGCTTAACTTTCGCGGTCGCTCTGAGCATGGTCTGGACGGTAAGGGACGGTTGAGTCTGCCGGCCCGCTTTCAGGAGGTGCTGCGGGTGCAGTACCGGGATGAGCGGTTGATGGTTTCGCCCTGGCAAAACTGCGTAAAAATCTATCCCCTGGCCCGCTGGGAGGAGTTTGAGGCCACCCTGCAGGCCACCTGCAGGCAGCAACCAGAAACCATCAAGATGGCCCGCTTCATTCTTGGCGGGGTGGTGGAGTGCGTACCCGACCGGCAGAGTCGGATTATTTTACCCTTGAAGATGCGGACCGACTGCCGACTCGACCGTGAGGTCCTCGTCAGCGGCATGATCTCTTACTTTGAAATCTGGGACAAGGCGGCCTGGGAGGCCGACAACCATCCGGCCCCGGAAGATTTTCGGAACTTTGAGTTGAATCTCCTGGAACATGGGCTGTTCTAGGGGGCCGGAAGCCACGGGGGGGTGCGCATGAGGCATGTCCCGGTCCTGCTGCGAGAAACCATGGAGTGGCTGCGGCCAGCGCCCGGCGGCATCTACGTGGATGGCAATCTCGGGTTGGGCGGCCATGCTGAGGCGATTCTGGCGGCCAGTGGTCCGGATGGTCGGCTGGTGGCCTTCGATTGGGATGAAGAGGCCTTGGCTGCAGCCCGGCAGCGCCTGAGCGGCTATGGCGACCGGCTCATCGCCTTGCCCCGTAACTTTACCACCCTGGCGGAAAGTCTGGCCGAGTTGGGTATTGCGGCGGTGGACGGGATCCTTCTGGACCTGGGGGTTTCCTCGCTGCAGCTAGACCAGCCGGAGCGGGGTTTCAGCTTCAGAAACGGTGGCCCCCTGGATATGCGGATGGATACCCGGCAGGGAGCAACCGCCGCTGACCTTCTCAACCAGGAAAGCGCCGAAAACCTGGCCGATATTTTTTACAACTACGGCGAGGAGCGGCAGGCCCGGCGGATTGCTGCGGCGGTGGTGGAATATCGGGTGCGTGAGCCGCTGGTCACCACCGACCAATTGGCCTCCCTGGTGGAACGGGCCATACCCCGCAAGTTTCATCCCCGCGATATTCATGTGGCCACTAAGGTTTTTCAGGCCCTGCGCATCGCGGTAAATCACGAATTGGATAATTTGGTCAGGGTGTTGGAGATTGGCAGTCGCCTGCTCAAGGAAGATGGGCGCTTCTGCGTGATCTCTTTTCATTCCCTGGAAGATCGTTTGGTAAAAAGGGCATTTCTGGCCGCCCCCCGGTTGCAGGTCTTGACCCGCAAGCCGATAAGGCCAACGGAGGAAGAATGTCGAGAAAATTCCCGATCCAGAAGCGCCAGGTTGCGAGTTTCGGCGGCTTTGCCGGAATGATTACCACCTATCCGGTCCGTACGGCGCCGTTGCCTGCGGCCAGAAGGCGACGCCCGATTTCGCGGCGGGTGGCCAAGGCCGAGCACTGGTCGGCCCAACCTTTGACTTTGATGGCTGGCCTGTTCCTAGCGGTGGCGGTTATCGGCCTGGGCGCATTGACCTGGCAGGTTCAGCAGCGGGGGGCCGCCTTGTCCCAGGAAAGGTTCGAGCAGGATGGACTGACCCGGGCCAACCGGGAGTTGTCCGGTAAACGGGAACACTTGCTGGCCAGGGAAAATATCCTTCGACGCGGGGCAACGTTGGGCCTGTATCCGGCCCGCCCCGATCAAATCAGGACAGTCGGGAATAAATAAGCGCCGGGATGACTAATAAAGCCCCCGCCAAAAATGGCAGGAACCGGTTGCTGGCCATTTTTGCCGGCCTGTTTTTTCTGGCCTGGTTTGTGGCGTTTTTATTTGCTGTCCGCAATACCTTTTTCCCCGATCACCATCGCGATGAACCAGCCGGTAACCAGGCCTCAATGGTCTTACCTGATAGCAGCCGGGGGCGCTATCCAGTGGTGGACCGGGGGGGGCGAGACCTGGCGGTCAGTTTCCCGGCCAAGTCAGTCTACGCCCGCCCCTTGGAAGTGGAGCACCCGGATGCCGTAGCCCTCTTTTTGTCCCGGGAGTTGGGCGTGCCCGAGCAGGAATTGAAAAGAGAACTGAAGGAAGAACGAAGTTTCTGCTGGCTGGGTCACCAGCTCTCTGGGGCTGCGGTCAGCACTATTCAGGCGCACAAGCTGCCTGGAATCTATGTGGTCGATGAAATAAAGCGCTTCTATCCCCAGGGTGATGCGGCCGCCCAACTGATCGGTTTTGCTCGGGAGGGCCACGGCCTGACCGGCATCGAGGCCCAGTTCGACCAACAACTGCAAACCACGGTGGACATTCCCGATGAGGCCGGCCCGCCCCGTGGCCCCCTGGTGTTGACCCTGGATCTGCGGATTCAGGAGCTCATGGCCGGGGAGCTGGCGCAGCTAGTGGCGGAAACCGGGGCGACCGGGGGGGAGGGGATTGTCATGGACCCGCGCTCCGGCGAGGTCCTGGGACTGGCCAACCAGCCGGGTTATGACGCCAATTTTTTAGGCGACTATGATGAAAATTCCCAGAAGAACCGCGTGCTGAGTCTGTCTTTACCGGCCCCGGGTTTCCGGGCGTTGTTCCGCCTGGCCGCCGCCAGCCAGCCCCCCCCAGTCCTGACGGGTCTGGAGCTGGGCAGCGAAAAGCCGGTGGTGGCAAAAAAAGAACCACTCAAGGGATCGGCAAAAAATTCCAAAAAAAATTCCAAGAAAGGCGGGGGGCAAGTCGCTGCTGCGCCAAAGCCCATGCGGCTGGCCCAGTTTGATGGGGGATATCGCTCGCGGAGTTTGGCGGCCCTGGAGAAGCTGTCCGAGCCTGCAGACTTTCCAGCATTTCTTGCTCGGCTGGGCTTTGGCCACAAGACCTTGTTTGATTTACCGGTGGTGGCGACAGAAAATGCCGCCGTGGGGGGGAAGCCCCCGACTTTTCGGGCCACTGGCGCCGAACTGATCACCGCCATGGCCAGCATGATCAATCAGGAGGGGCTGGTGGTTCCCCGAGTGGTTTCCGGGGTGCTTAATCCCCAGACTGGGATGTTGCAACCGCTGCCCCGCGAGCAATCCGCCCCGTCCCCGGATAGCACGCAGCAGGTACGCGACTTCCTGAATCGCCTGGCCTCTGAATTGACCAGTACAATCTATCTTGAGGAATTGAGTGAGGGACCGGAACCGGTGGCTGAGCTTGCCGAGCCGCCAGCGCCGTTAGCCAAGGAGACTCCGGAGAAGGCAGCACCCGTCACCCTGGGAAATACCGGGATCTGGGGGACATCAGTCGCTCGGCCCGCCCCCACCGTCGACCGGGTGACGACGAAAATCGGGCCTGAGGCGAAGGTTGTCGAGACGGGTGAGATCAAGAAGGAGCCGACCAGGAATTATGTCTCGGTGCTTCTGGCCATGCCCGCTGGCGGGGTCACCCCGGATGGCGATGAACGGCCGCAGGAGGTGATTGTTTTGCTGGCTCTGGAAGGGGCGAAGCTTGATCCGGCCGCGCCCTCGCCGTTGCGGGCCTCGGTCGATAAGATCATGCCGCAACTGCGGGCTTGGGCGGCAGAGGACAGCACCCCCCTGAGCAAAGTTCCTTGGGTGGCCAATGAACCGCTCTGGCAGAACCAGTGGCAGAAGGCCCTGGCTGAGCGGGATGCCCAGAACCGTGGTAACGCGAAGCATAACCGTCGCCGGATGCCTGATCTGGCTGGTTCGAGTTTGCGCCGGGCCTTGCAGATCCTCAATCCCTATGGCCTGAAGATCAGAATTCATGGGGTGGGGCGGGTGGTTGAACAACGGCCGGCCCCGGGTGAGGCGATCACCGGGGGCGACTGCCTGCTGACCCTAAGTGGGATGAACCTGATTGACCGGCCACCCGACCGTCAGCTGGCGGTAGGGCTGGAGAGCGGCACCGATAAGCTGCAGATTGTCCCCTTGGCCTCCCCGCAAGCGAATGTGACCCCAGGTAAAAAACCGTGACCAGAGGCCAGAATACATCACGGTCTTCCCGGAAACTGGGAGATCTGTTAAGCGAGGCCGGTGTATCGGTCCCGGCTAAATTCAGGGATCTGGCCATCGCAGGCATCGTTACCGATTCCCGCCAGGTGGTATCGGGACAGCTCTTTGTTGCCCTTGGGGGTGGGCTGGTCGATGGGCACGACTTTCTGGCTTCGGCAGTAGCCAAGGGGGCGGTGGCGCTGGTGGTGGAGCAGGCGGCCAAGGTGCCGCCCGGTTTGGCTGATGCGGTGGCGGTTGTGGTGGTGGCCGACAGCCGCGCCGCGCTGTCCCCCCTGGCCGCCGCCTTTTTCGGCCAGCCGCAAAAGGAGTTGAGGCTCTTCGGGATCACTGGCACCAATGGCAAGACCACCACCAGTTATCTGCTGGAATCAATCATCCGGGCGGCGGGTGGGGAACCGGGGGTGATCGGCACCGTCAATTACCGTTTCCGGGGCCGGGAGTATCCGGGCGCCTTTACTACCCCGGAGCCTCTGACCATCTTCGGCCTGATGCGCGAGATGGTGGACAGCGGGGTCACCCATCTGGTCATGGAGGTCTCCTCCCACGGCTTGGCCCTGGGCAGGGTGGCGGGACTGTTCTTCGATCTGGCGATGTTCACCAACCTCAGCCGGGACCACCTGGACTTCCATGGCGACATGAAAGAGTACTTCGCGGCCAAGGAATCGCTCTTTACCGCGCATCTGAAGGAATCCGGGGCGGCTCTGGTGATGTTGCGGGAGTCGGAAGACGTGGAGGACTGGGGCGGACGGCTGCTGGCGGAACTGACGGCCACCGGCCGCTTCCGGCTTAATCCGGGGGCGGGGCAGCTAGGCAAAAGGGCAAGCGGCGGCATACCGCTGCTGACCTGTGGCCGAGAGCGGGGCGAGTTGCAGAGTCGCCGGGCAGAGTTGAGTCTGGCCGGGATCACCACCGAGCTAGCCTTACCGGATGGCACGCAGCTAGAGCTTACCTCGCCGCTGATCGGGGATTTTAATCTGGAAAACCTCCTGGTGGCAGTGGGTGGCGGTTGGCTGGCCGGTTTCAGCCCGGCTCAGCTAGCGGCGGGGGTTGCTGCCATGCGGCGGGTGCCGGGACGGATGGAGCGGGTGGCGGTGCCGGTTGGCGGCCGTCCGGTTCAGGTCTTTGTCGACTATGCCCATACCCCCGACGCCCTGGCCCGGGTGCTGGCCACCGTGCGGCGTTTGAGTCGTGGGCGGTTGGTGGTGGTTTTCGGCTGCGGTGGCGACCGGGATCGCGGCAAGCGGCCTTTGATGGGTGAGGCGGCCGGGCGGTTGGCTGATGTGGTGCTGATCACCTCGGATAACCCCAGGAGTGAAGAGCCAGGTGCAATCATGGCTGGCATCGAGAGCGGTCTTTACCCCGGCGGACAAGGCTTGATGGCACGGGGCCGGGCTGAGTGGTTGCTGATCGGGGGTGGCCGGGGCTACGATCTGATCGAGTCGCGGCGGCAGGCGATCCGGCTGGCTGTGCGGCATGCCCGGCCCGATGACGTGGTTGTGCTGGCCGGCAAGGGCCATGAGGATTACCAGCTGATCGGTGGGAAGAAATTTCATTTTGACGATTGCCAAGAGGCGGCCTTAGAGATGCAGGTGGTGGGATGAAACGCGGGGCGGAACAGATGCAGGGCGGGACGTCTTGGTGTCTGGCCGACGTGCTGGCGGCCACCGGCGGCATGGTGGCCGGAAGTCCCGTCCAGGAGCACTTTCGCGGGATTTCCACCGATACCCGGAAGATTACGCCGAATGATCTCTTTGTGGCCTTGAACGGGGAAAATTTTGCCGGCGCGCTCTTTGCCCCCGAGGCAGTAGCCAAAGGGGCGACCGGACTCTTGCTGGCGCGGGGAGCCACGCCCTGCCCAGGGGTTACCTCCATCCTGGTGGACGATACGCTGCGGGCCTTGGGCGATCTGGCCGCCTGGCGGCGTCGCCAGATGAAAAAGCTGCAGGTCATCGGCATCACCGGCAGCTCCGGCAAGACTACGGTCAAGGAGATGACGGCGGCGATCCTGGCCCGCACATTTTCGATCCTGAAGACCGGGGGGAATTTCAACAATCTGGTGGGCCTGCCGCTGACCCTGTTGCCGGTAAAACCATCCCACCAACTGGCGGTGCTGGAGATGGGCATGAACCGCCCCGGCGAGATCGCCCGGCTGGCCGAGATCGCCGCTCCGGACCTGGCCTGCATCACCAATGTTCAGGGCGCCCATCTTCTGGGCCTGGCGGATATCGGCGGGGTGGCGCGGGCCAAGGAGGAACTCTTTGCTGGGCTCTCCCCGGCGGCGATCATGGTCGTCAACCTGGACGATCCGCTGATAGTGGCCATGGCCGAGCGGCATTCCCAGAGACAAATCTCCTTTGGCCTGCACCGCCGGGCGTTCGTCCGGGCGACGTATGTTCGGGCCGACGTGGCTGCGGGCATCGCCTTCACCCTCACCATCGGCCGGGAACAGGTCCGGATCCGCTTGCAATGTCTAGGGCGCCACAACGTGGTCAATGCCCTGGCGGCAGCGGCCCTGGCCCACGGGGTTGGGGTCGGCCTGGCCGACATCGCGGCCGGTCTGGCTGCCTTCACCCCCTACGACAAGCGCTTTCAGGTGGAAGAGCTGCCGGAAGGGGTGCGCGTGGTCAATGATACCTACAACGCCAATCCCAGTTCCATGCTGGCCGCCCTGGAAACCGTGGCCGAACAACGGCGGGGGCAGCGGGCGGTGGCGGTGCTGGGTGACATGCTGGAGCTGGGCGATGAGGCGGTCGTTGCCCACCGGGGCATCGGCAGCGCGGTGGCCCGCCTTGGTTTTACGCACCTTTTTGCTTACGGCCCGCTGGCCGGTGAGATGGTGGCGGCGGCGCGGGCGGCGGGAATGGCTGCCGAGTATTGCCGGGCCTATACCGACAAGAACGAGATTGTGGGCCAGCTCAAAGTCAAGCTGGAGAACGGCGGTTTGGCTGCCGGGGACTGGGTGCTGGTGAAGGGCTCCCGGGGAATGAAGATGGAAACAGTGATCGCCGCTCTCAAGGAGGCCAGGTAAATGCTTTATTATCTGCTCTATCCCCTGCATAACCTGATTGGCGGCCTCAACGTCTTCCGCTATATCACCTTCCGGGCCATCGGGGCGACCCTTACCTCCTTCCTGATCCTGCTCTATGTGGCGCCGCCCTTCATCCGGTTTCTCCAGAGAATGCAGATTGGCCAGGTGATCAGGAGCGACGGCCCAGAAAGTCATTTCAGCAAGAAGGGGGTGCCGACCATGGGCGGGCTCTTGATCTTGATGGCGGTGACTCTTTCCACCCTGCTCTGGGTGGAGTTGAACAATATCTATGTCTGGATTGTGCTGGGAGTGACCCTCTGGTACGGCTGCATCGGCGCCTACGACGACTACCGCAAGATCAAGAAAAAGAACAGTGCCGGCCTCTCCGGCCGCGGCAAGATCGTCTTTCAGGTATTGGGCGCGGCCCTGGCCGGGGCGGCGCTCTACACAGTACCGGACTTCGACAGCCACCTGAGCTTCCCCTTTGTCAAGAACATCCGGCCGGACCTGGGTGCCTGGTATTCCGTCTTTGCCCTGCTGGTAGTGGTGGGGGCCTCCAATGCCGTCAATCTCACCGACGGGTTGGATGGCCTGGCCTCTGGTCCCACCGTCATCTCGGCCAGTGTCTACCTGCTCTTTTCCTATCTGGCAGGCCACGCCGGGCTGGCGGCTTACTTGCAAATCCCGTATGTCCACGGGGCTGGCGAGGTGGCGGTCTTCTGCGGCGCCCTGGTGGGCGCGAGCCTCGGCTTTCTCTGGTACAACTGTTTCCCGGCCCAGGTGTTCATGGGTGATGTTGGCTCGCTCTCCTTGGGGGCGGCCTTGGGGACGGTGGCGATCATCATCAAGCAGGAGATGCTCCTGGCCATCGTCGGCGGCATCTTCGTCATGGAGGCGTTGTCGGTGATCATCCAGGTCGGCTATTTCAAAATGAGCGGCGGCAAACGGGTTTTTTTGATGGCCCCCTTTCATCATCATTTTGAGAAGAAGGGCTGGCCGGAGCCTAAGGTGGTGGTGCGTTTCTGGATAGTTTCCATCGTTTTGGGGCTGATTGCCATGGCCACCTTGAAACTCAGGTAGGGCGATGCAAACGGCGCGCGAAATAGTGGCCAGCATCGGGCCGGGCAGCCGGGTGACGGTCCTCGGTCTAGGCCGTTCTGGCTTGGCGGCCGTGCGTCTCCTGAAAAAAATGGGGGCTCAGGTGGCGGTTTCCGAAGGTGGCTCAGTCGCGAAGATCGCCCCGGAGTCCCTGGCCTGGTTGGCTGCCCATGGGGTTGAGCTGGAATGCGGCGGGCATAGTTCCAGGTTCTTTGCCGGGATCGATCTGGTGGTGGTCAGCCCCGGGGTGGGCCTGGAGCTGCCAGTCCTAAGGGCCGCGAGAGCTGCCGGGATTCCGGTGCTGGGCGAAATGGCCTTGGCTTGCGCCCTGGTTGCCACCCCGGTCATCGCCATCACCGGTACCAACGGCAAGAGCACGGTGACCGAACTGGTGGGGGAGATGTTCAAGGCGGCCGGGACACCGGTCTTCGTGGGCGGCAATCTCGGTACTCCCCTGAGCGAATACCTGCTGGGGCCGGAAGAGGTCGAGGTGCTGGTTTTGGAGGTGAGCAGCTTTCAGCTAGACACCGCCCCGGGGTTTGCCCCGGAGGTGGCGGTATTGCTGAACATCAGCCCCGACCATCTCGATCGCTACCCCGATTACGAGGCCTATGCTGCCAGCAAGTTTTCCCTTTTTGCCGGGCAAAAGGCCAGCGGGGCGGCGATTCTCAACTGGGATGACGCGGAACTGCTGGAGCGTTTGACCAGATATCCAGTGCCAGGTCGGCATATGTATTATGGCGAGGGGGAAAGAGCAGGGGAACACGGGGCGGCGGTTAACGGTCTAAAGATCCGGGTACGTCTCGATTCAGGAGCCCAGGTGGAAGAATATTCCTTGGACGGCAGCGATCTCTCGCAAGAGCCCAATATCCATAACAGTGCCGCCGCCATCCTGGCCGCGCGGTTGGGGAATTGCCCGGCTGAGGCGGTGCGCCGTGGTTTGGCTGGCTTCAAATTGCTCAATCACCGTTTGGCCCTGGTGGCCGAGATCAATGGGGTGCAATATTTTGACGATTCCAAGGCCACCAATATCGGGGCGGTGGCGGCGGCCTTGGTCGGCATGACCCGGCCGGTGGTCCTGATCGGCGGCGGCCGCGACAAGGGCGGTGACTACGGGCTGCTGCATGGGGTTGTCCAAGACAAGGTCAAGGCCATGGTCCTGATTGGCGAGGCCCAGGAAAAGATGGCGGCCAGCTTTGCTGGGGTGACCAGGGTCGAGCTGGCCGGGGGCCTGGAAGAGGCGGTGACCATCGCCGCTAAACTGGCGACACCGGGCGAGGCGGTGCTCCTGGCCCCGGCCTGCGCCAGTTTTGATATGTTCAGCAGCTACGCCCACCGGGGCCGGGTGTTCCGGGAGGCGGTAAAAGCGCTGGCGCAACTGGGAGAGATGGAGGTCGAGCCATGAAGGGGATCTGCTGTATCTGCCAAAGAAAGATCGGGGCCGAAAAACTAGCGGCGGGGAGGGTGGTGGCCAGTTTCCGACTCCATCATTACGGTCTGTGCCCAACCTGCCAGGGCCGAATCCAGGCGGATATCGCCCGGGCCTATGGCCAGTGCCAGGAAGGGGGCGGCGAGCCATTGGCCCACGGCAAGGGTTTGCGATTATGACTAAGCCGGTGGGCAAAAAAATTCGTCTGGTGATTACCGGTGGCGGCACCGGCGGCCATCTCTTTCCGGGGGTAGCAGTGGCCGAGGCGATTCTGGCGGAACTTCCCGGCAGCGAGGTGTTGTTCATCGGCACCGATCGCCAGGTGGACAGCCGGGTCCTGGGGAATCGCCCCTTTGCCAGCACCGCCATCAAGTGTCAGGGGCTCAAAGGGCGTTCCTGGCTGGGGCGGCTGGCCGCGCTCTGGCAGTTGCCGTGGGCGGTATGGCGTTCCCGGCGCATCCTGCAGAAATTTCGCCCCGATCTGGTCCTGGGGGTGGGCGGCTATGTGACCGGACCGGTGGTGGTCGCCGCCTGGCTGGCGGGGATCCCCACCTGCATCCACGAGCAGAATTCGGTGCCGGGGCTGGCCAATCGCTGGCTGGGTAAGATTGTCAGACGGATCTTCATTTCCCTGCCTGGCAGCGAGAAATATTTTCCGGCCGGGCGCACCAGCTTGACCGGAAACCCGGTGCGGTCCGAGATTCTGAAAGCCGCCCGGGCCAAGCGAGACGAGGCGGACGAGGGCTTTACCCTGTTGGTGCTGGGTGGCAGCCAGGGGGCGCATCGCCTCAATCAGCTAGTGCTGGAAGGGCTGAACATCCGCAAGGGTGAATTGCCGCCCGGATTCCGGGTCATCCATCAGACCGGCCGCCAGGACGAGACGATGGTGCGGGAGGGGTATCAGACCCATGGCATCCCGGCCCGGGTCAGTGCCTTTTTTGACGATATGGCCGCTTTATATAGCCAGGCTGACTTGTTGGTGTCTCGGGCCGGAGCCACCAGTCTGGCGGAACTCTGCGTGATGGGGCGGCCGACCATCCTGTTGCCCTATCCCTATGCGGCCGATAACCACCAGGAGTTCAATGCCCGCCAGGTGGTGGCGAGGGGCGGGGCGCTCCTCTTTAAAGAAGCGGACTTGACGGCGGAAAAATTAGGGCGCGAAATCGTCGGCTTGGTGGGCGACGGCGCGCGGTTGCGCCGCATGGGGTTGCATGCCCGGGAGGCAGCGTTCCCCGAGGCCACGGCTAATATAGTTCGGGAGTGTCTGGCGCTGACCAGCACCTGAAGGGTAAGGATAAGGAACGCTATGTACAAAAAACGGGCGCAAAACATCCATTTTGTCGGCATCGGTGGTATCGGCATGAGCGGCATTGCCGAGGTTCTGCTCAACCTGGGCTATCTGGTCAGCGGCTCGGACCTGCGGGAGACTGAGATCACCCGGCGGTTGACCGGAATGGGCGGGGTGGTGCATGTCGGTCACCGGGCCGAGTGGGTAGGCAACGCCCACGTGGTGGTGACTTCTTCTGCCGTGCGGGCCGATAATCCCGAGGTGCTGGCAGCCCACGAGCGCCATATCCCGGTGATTCCCCGGGCCGAGATGCTGGCCGAGTTGATGCGCTTGAGCAAGTTCGGCATCGCCATCGCCGGCAGCCACGGCAAGACCTCGACCACCTCCATGGTCGGCTGGTTACTGGCCCAGGCCAATCTTGATCCCACGGTGATCATCGGCGGCAAGGTCAACGCCCTGGGCAGCAACGCCAAGCTGGGCGGTGGTGAATTTTTGGTAGCCGAGGCAGACGAGAGCGATGGCTCCTTTCTGAAACTGTCGCCGGTGCTGGAGGTGGTGACCAACATTGACCTGGAGCATCTCGACCATTACAAAGACCTGGCCGAGATCCGCGAAACCTTTCTGGAATTCATCGACAAGCTGCCCTTTTACGGGGCGGCCATTGTCTGTCTCGACGATCCTCAGGTGGTCGAGGTTTTGCCGCGGATTGGTAAGCGGACCATCACCTATGGCCTCTCCGCCCAGGCGGAGATCCATGCCCGCGACGTGCGCATGCGCGGCCTCACTTCCAGCTACGAACTGTGCCGGGCCGGGCAGCCGTTGGGCCGGATAAGCCTGAACCAGCCTGGGCTGCACAATGTCCAGAATTCCCTGGCCGCGGTGGCGATCGGGCTGGAGTTGGAAATCGATTTTTCTACGATCGGCACCGCCCTGGCCAGTTTCACCGGGGTACAGCGACGCTTGCAGATCAAAGGCGAGGCGGGCGGGATCACGGTCATTGACGACTACGGCCACCATCCCACTGAAATCCGCGCCACCCTGGCGGCGTTGCGGGGGGCCTGGCCGACCCGGCGGCTGGTGGTGATGTTCCAGCCCCATCGCTTCAGCCGGACTCAGGGGTTATTCAAGGAGTTTTGCTCGGCCTTCCATGAGGCGGATGTCTTGTTTATGACCGAGATCTATGCCGCCAGTGAAATCCCCATCCCCGGGGTCAGCGGCGCTGGCTTGCTGGAGGGGACACGGCAGCATGGCCAACGGCAGACCCATTTTGTCGCCGAGGTCGAGGCGTTGCCGGCGGCCGTGCTCCCGCTGCTCAAGGAAGGTGATGTGGTTGTAAGCCTGGGGGCCGGTAATATCCTCCAGGCCGGGGAGGTGCTGCTGGCCCAACTCAAAGGCCAGGGCTGAGCGGTTGGCCTATGACTGGAGCCGCGCAAGCAGCCGGGCGGGAGGTGCTGGGTTCCTTCTGGCGCGGGTCGGTGGCCTGGAATGAGCCGTTGGCCAAATGGACAACCCTGCGGGTCGGCGGTCCGGCCCTGGCCCTGGTCGAGCCCGAATCCCTGGACCAGGTGCACCAGTTGCTGGCGGGATGGCAGGCCAGCGGATTGCCCTGGCTGGTGATCGGCGGGGGTTCCAATCTGTTGGTCAGCGACCGGGGCTTTCCCGGGCTGGTGCTGGTTTTGGGGCGCAAATTCGGCGGAATACACGCGGGTGGCGCTGACCCGGAAGGGCGGATGCTGGTTGAGGTGGCGGCCGGCTGCCGCCTGGCCAGGCTGGTGAATTGGTGTCAGGCCCAGGGCTTAAGCGGATTGGAGTTTGCCGCCGGTATCCCGGGCAGCGTCGGGGGGGCGGTGATCATGAACGCCGGGGCTTGGGGCGGTGAAATCAAGGATGTTCTCACCGCTTTGCAAGGATTGCTGGCGGGTGAGGTGGTCGAATGGTCCCGGCGGAAGCTGGTGTTTTCCTACCGGAGTTGGCAGGGGCCGCCCGGGGTGGTGGTGCTAGGCGCAACTTTTGCCCTGAATGTCGGCAATTCTGAGCAGATCCGCCAGGTTTGCCAGGGGCATATCAGGGCACGCCGGTCCAAGCAGCCGCGGGGCGCGGCCAGTGCCGGTTCTTTTTTTAAAAACCCGCCCGGCGACTATGCTGGGCGGCTGATCGAAGCGTGTGGTTTGAAGGGTTTGACGGTTGGCGGGGCCAGAGTTTCCGAGATCCATGCCAACTTCCTGGTCAATACGGGGGGAGCAACGGCGGCGGATTTTTTAGGTTTGATGCGGTTGGTCAAGCGGCGGGTAAAGGAAGAATTCGGGGTCAGGCTGGTGCCGGAAGTTAAAATTGTCGGCGGTGGCGATGAGTTAAATGAGGGGTAAGGCTTTCATGTATTCTGGCGGCAAAAGATATCAACCCTACCGAGGTGAGCCGCGTTCATCCGGCGGATTCCGGTGGCTTGGTCCCCTGGCCGGGGTGCTTCTGGCCCTGTTGCTCTTTGGTACCCTCGGTTTTCTCGCCGTCCAGGGGTTGAGTCGCAGTGATTTTTTCCAGATCACTGATATCCATCTGGAAGGCTGCAAGCAAATTGGCAAGGAGCGGGCCCTGGAGTGGAGCGGGGTGGACATCCATACCAATCTGGTGGCCATGTCACCGAAAGAGGTCAAGGCGCGGCTGGAGAGTCATGGTTGGGTGGAAGCCGCCGATGTCAAGCCCGAGTGGCCCAACCGATTGATTATCACCATCAAGGAGCGGGTGCCGGTGGCCATCCAAAACCGGGAGGGGCAGCTCTCTTATCTGGACCGCAACGGCCGGGCCTTTGCGGCGGTGGAACCCCGCGATGACCATGATTTTCCGGTGATTTCCGGCTTGGCTGGGGCGGGGGGGCGCGGTGAGGTGCAGACCGACCTCCTGGAGGCCCTGCAGTTTCTCCACTTTGCGGCCCAGGGAAATCGCAATCTGCCGGTGCAAAGTATTTCCGAAATAAATGTCGGCAGCGGTGGTGAACTGGTGTTATTTCTGTTGAGCCGTCCATTTCCCATCCGCTTGGGGCGGGGGGATCTGAAGAATAAATATGACCGGCTGTCCGCGGTGCTTAGCGGGGTTTACAAGCGCCGGGAGTTTACCGGAGTGAGTTATATTGACGTCACCTATCGAGATAATCAGGTCCTGGTGGGACTGACCGATGGTTGAACCTGGAGGTCGGCTCAAGTCGGCCTGTAATTTGAGATTGTTGCGGAGCTGATGATGAAAGAAGATGAGCGGGGCGAGTTGATCGTCGGTCTGGATATCGGAACCACCAAGATCTGTGTGGTGGTGGGCGAGATCCATGATGGGCAGGTGACGGTGATCGGGGTGGGGAATCACCCTTCGGTGGGGTTGCGTCGGGGGGTGGTGATCAATATCGAGAGCACGGTGGAATCAATCCAGAAGGCGGTGGCCGATGCCGAAGAGATGGCCGGCTGTGATATTACCCAGGTGTTTGTTGGTATTGCCGGTAGCCATATCAAGGGCTTTAACAGCCGGGGCTTGGTGCCGGTGCGCAATTCTGAAATTACCCAGGAGGACTTGGACCGGGTGATCGAGGCCGCCAGCGCCGTCCCTATTCCCACTGATCAGCAGGTGCTGCATGTTCTGGCCCAGGAATATATGGTCGATGGCCAGGATGGTATCCAGTGCCCCTTGGGGATGACCGGGGTGCGGCTGGAGGCCGATGTCCATATCGTCACCGGCCAGGTGGCGGCGGTGCAGAATATTATTAAATGCTGCAACCGGGCTGGCCTGGATGTCTGCGATGTGGTCCTGGAGCCTTTGGCCTCGGCCGAGGCGGTTTTGACCAAGGAAGAGATGGAGTTGGGGGTGGGGTTGCTCGACATCGGCGGCGGTACCTCGGATCTGGCGGTCTTCTCGGAGGGCAGCATCAAGCATACCTTCGTCCTGGGGGTGGGTGGCAACAACCTTACGAATGATCTTTCCATCGGCCTGCGTACGCCCCAGAAAGAGGCGGAGATGCTGAAGGAAAAATATGGCTCGGCCCTGGCCGCCATGATCGACAAGGATCAGGCGGTGGAAGTGCCCAGCGTCGGCGGGCGGCAGGCCCGGCGCCTGTCCCGGCGGGTCATGGGGGAAATCCTGGAGCCGCGGGTGGAGGAAATGCTCTCGCTGGTGAAGCAGCAATTGGCCGAGTCCTCTCATCTGGTGGCGATCAATGCCGGGCTGGTGATCACCGGCGGCACCTCACTGTTGACCAACATGATCGACCTGGCCGAGCAGATTTTCGATGTGCCGGTGCGGATCGGTTACCCACGTAAGGTGGAAGGGATGAGCAACCTGGTCAGCGGGCCGCAGTACGCCACCAGTATCGGCTTGATTTATTACGGTATGAAGAATGATTCCCAGCGGCGGTTGCGCAACGATTCTCCGGGGCTTTGGAAGCGGATGAAGGGGTGGTTCGGCGGGGCGCGGTAGCATCGCAGAACTTCGTGGAATATTTATAAAAAATCACTAGATGATGGCGGGACTTTGCGTTATAAATACGGCGTAAAGTTGATGCTGTGCCTAAACAAATGAAGGGGCGATATGTCATTCGAATTCATCAACAGCGATTCTCGGGCGATCATCAAGGTCATCGGCGTCGGTGGCGGGGGCGGTAACGCCATCAATACCATGGCCGGACATAACATCCAGGGCGTTGAGTTTATCGCCGTGAACACCGATATCCAGGCCCTGGAGAATTCCAAGGCCGATATCCGGCTCCAGCTAGGGCCCAAGTTGGCCAAAGGTTTAGGGGCTGGGGCCAATCCCGACCGGGGCCGGGAGGCCGCCGAGGAGAGTATCGAAGAGATCCGCAAGGTCATTGGCCAGTGCGATATGGCCTTTGTCACCTGCGGACTGGGCGGCGGCACCGGCACCGGGGCGGCCCCGGTGGTGGCCAGGGCCTGCAAGGAACTGGGGGCGTTGACCGTGGCGGTGGTGACCAAGCCTTTCACCTTCGAGGGTCAGTCGCGGATGAAGAATGCTGTCAAGGGCTGGGAGATGTTGAAAAAGCACGTCGACACCATCATCACGATCCCCAACGATCGCCTGCTGTCAATGTCCGGCCGGGGCGCCCGTTTCATCGAAAGTATGAAGATGGCCGACGACATCCTGGTCCAGGCGGTCAAGGGCATCACCGATACCATCAACCTCCCTGGCTATATCAATCCGGATTTTGCCGATGTCCGGGCGATCATGAACGAGATGGGACCAGCCTTGATGGGCGCCGGTCTCGGTTATGGTGATCACCGGGGAACCGATGCCGTTAATATGGCCATTGCCAGCCCGTTGCTCCAGGACATCAGCATTGATGGCGCCCGGGGCGTGCTGGTCAATATCTCCTCCCGCGAGGACCTTTTGAGTATGGCCGAGGTTACGGAGATTACCACTGTGATCCATGAAGAGGCCCACGACGAGGCCAATATCATCCTCGGGGTGACCTTCGATGAAAGTCTGGGTGATGCCCTGCGGGTGACGGTGGTTGCCACCGGCATCAACATTGAAAATCTGGACTTGCTGCCCGATAAAGTCACAGCCCTTCCCCGGCAGCGGCGCGAGGGCGCTACCCCTGTCGCCCAGGCCCCGGCCATTCCGCCCGTCCGTGAGTCCTTACCCCAGGAGGGACGCAGCAACGTGATTCGCAAACGCAATCCTTTCCTTGACGTTGGCCTGGACGAGGATAAGCTGGAGACCCCCACCTTCATTCGCCGGAATGAAAATTGAAATCTAGATAATGCGCCATCATCGGCCACCCGCCAGTGACTTTTGCTCCAGTGAACGCGGTACCTGGAAAAAAGACTGGCGGGGGCGGCTGCCCATCGCCCTCATCTTCCCCAGCCACTACGGGGTGGGGATGTCTAACCTCGGTTTTCAGCTAGTTTACGACCAGATCAATCAACACCCAGACTTAGTTTGCGAGCGGGTTTTTCTGCCGGAGTCCGGTGGACGCCCGCTTTCGGTGGAATCCTCCCGCCCCCTGGCCGATTTCCCTATCCTTCTGGTCGCCTTGAGCTTTGAGCAGAGTCTGCCTGATCTGCTCAGCATGCTGTTAGCCAGCGGCATTGAGCCCTTGGCGGAAAAGCGGCAAGGCGACAAGATCGCTCCTGGATCACCGGTTATTGTCGCAGGCGGGGTGGCCTGTTTTATTAATCCCGAGCCCTTGGCCCCCTTCGTCGAGGCCATATTGATCGGCGAGGCAGAGGAACTGTTGTCGCCACTGCTGGAGAGCCTTACCGTCGGTGATGTGCGGGCGGCGCTCTTGGCCAAATTGGTCGGGTTGCCAGGCTGTTATGTCCCCCAGTACTACGATTTTCACTACGACGATAGCGGGATGTTGACCGAAATCTTTGCTAAAGATGGCGCGCCAGCACGGGTTACCCGGGCGGCTTGGCAGGGGGGAGAGGCAGCAGGGTACTCCCGTTTGCAGAGCCCGGCTGCGGAGTTTGCCGACATTTTCCTGGTGGAGTTGGGCCGCGGATGTAGTCGGAGTTGCCGCTTTTGTGCGGCGGGATTTGTCTATCGTCCACCCCGGCTGTGGTCTTCAGAGGTCATTAATCGCGCCTTGGACCAACGGCCGGCCGGGATCAACCGGGTTGGTCTCTTGGGCATGGAGATGGCCCGCCCGGAGGATCTCCAGAAGGTGGCGGTGCGGCTGGTTACCGAAGGCTGCACCTTGTCCTTTTCCTCGCTGCGGGCCGATGCCTTGACTCCCGAACTCTTGCAATTGCTGGCCGGTAGTGGCCTTAAATCCGTGGCCATTGCCCCGGACGGAGGATCGGAACGGCTGCGGCGGGTGATCAATAAGGGGATTACTCAGGAGGCGGTGCTGGATGGGGCCACGCGCCTGGTCATGGCCGGGATTGTCAACCTCAAGCTTTATTTCATGATTGGTCTACCCACCGAAACCGAGGAGGACCTGGTCGAAATGGTGGCGCTGGTCAAGGCGGTCCGGGAGATCATGGACATCCCCGGCCGCGCCCGGGGGCGGATGGCCAATCTGACCCTAAGTATCAATCCTCTGGTGCCTAAGGCGTGGACTCCCTTGCAATATTACGCTTTTGTCGAGCCGAATCTGTTGAAGAAAAAATTGGACTTCATCCGGCATGGGCTGAAAGGGCTAAACAACCTCAAAATTATGGGTGAAAAGCCGGGCAATGCCTATTTGCAGGCGGTACTGGCCCGGGGTGACCGGCGGTTGGCGCCCGCACTCATTGAATATGCGGCCCGGGGTGGGAACTGGCAGCAGGTATTCAAGAAGTGTGGGGTAGCGCCGGAATTATATGCCTTACGAACGCGCAGCAGGGACGAATTGTTCCCCTGGGAGGTCATTGACCAGGGGATTGATAAGGGCTACCTTTGGCAGGAGTACTGCCGAGCCTTGGAGGCCAGGGCGAGTCCGGTATGCGAGGTAAGTAGCTGTCGGCGTTGCGGGGTTTGTGGAGGCAAGGGGGTATGAAAAACCTGGATGTTATGAGTGATAAACCCTTCGGGTTGGTGAAGTTTTTTACCTTTGCCACTCTCCTGGTGTTCTTGGTTTTTACCCCGATTCTGGCTACGCTTATTTCTAACCATGCCAATAAGGTGATGTTGAGCCGCAGCGAAGAGTATGCCCTGGTTTTTGCCCGCAATATCAACCATCAAGTGTATGACCGCTTCGTGTTACCCTCCTATCTGCGCTATGGCAGTTTGATGCCGCAACATCCCGGCCAGCAGAAGCGTCTGGATGTAATCATCCGCAACATCACCCATGGGATGAAGGTCGAGGCGGTCAGCATCCTTGATCAGAAATCAAATGTGGTGGTGTACAGCACGGCCAGCGAGAGGGTTGGCTTTCAGGCTGACGGAGGTGAGCCCTATCAAAAGGCCAGAGAGGGTCGGGCCGCTTCCCGCCTGGAGTCTCGGGGGTCGATTCTTAGTCTTTTGCCATGGGTAAAAGAACCGTACTACAAGTTGATCTCCTATATCCCACTGCGGTCGGAAAGCCAGCCCGAGCAAATTTTGGGGGTCATCGAGATTGTCCAGGACCTGTCGGAAGACTACCGGGCCACCATCCGCTTGCAGGGGATGATCAGCGGGATTTCATTTTTGGGGATGTTTGTCCTCTTCGTGATTTTGCGGCTGATCGTGGCCCAGGCCGATCATATAATCGATGCCCGGGCCCGGGAAAGGCAGGTCCTGGAGGACAAGCTGCGTCGCAGTGAACACCTGGCCAATTTGGGCAAAATGGTGGCCACGGTTTCCCACGAGATCAAAAACCCGCTGGGAATTATCCGCAGCACCGCCGAGATGTTGCGGAAGAGGTTGGCGCATGATTCACCAGCCAATGAACAGTTGAGCCGGGTGATTGTTGATGAAACCTCCAGATTGGACAGCATAGTCAGGGAATTTCTGGATTTTGCCAGACCACGGGAGATGCGCCTACAGTCCCTGGCGGTCCGCGAAGTAGTAGAGGAGGCGGTGAGGTTTGTTACCCCTGAGTTGGAACGGCGGGGGATAGAGTGCCGGGTTAAGGCCGATGAGAATCTCCCGAAGATCCAGGCCGATCGGGAGCTTTTGTACCGGGCAATCTTGAATATTCTGCTCAACGGTATCCAGGCCGTGGAAAAAGACGGGAATCTCTGGGTTGCCATTCGAAAAAATGAAACCGGGGGAAGCGGTGTTTTAATCGAGATTTCTGATAGTGGTCCCGGCATCCCGCAGGGCCTTCAGGAACAGATATTCAAGCCGTTTTACACGGATAAAAGCAGGGGGACCGGGTTGGGGCTGGCCATTGTAAAAAACATCATCGAAAGTCATCAGGGGAAAATTGAGGTGGTAAACATCCCTGACCGGGGAGCCACCTTCGTGCTCCACCTCGGCCAGGGATGATGTCGACCACTGCTGTTATTCGGTGCTGCGGGTTATTTTTTGCGGCCGATTATTGATTCCTGAAGCTTGTCACGCTCCTCGCGCAGACTTTTGTAGGTTTCTTCAGCGCGTTTTTCCGCATCGCCTTGGGATTTTTTCAGCTCGTCAGCCTTAGCCAGTATTTTATCTTGGCGTATCGGTAAGTCATTGGTCCCGAAAAGCGATGATGCCAGATATTTGAAGGAAAACTTCATCAGCGCGATATCGTCGTTGCGGATCAGATCCAGGGTGGCTTGGTCGATTTCGTATATGGATAAAAAGGAACTAGTGAAAACAAAATCCCTGAACTTATCGAGATCAGTGCTGGTCATGAAAAACATCTTTTGGGCGGCTTCGCTAAGAGTGGCCTGCATGCCGAAGGATTTGCGGCGCATGACCAGTTCCATCCACTCTTTGTTCATTTCATCGGATTCATCGATGCCCTGGTCGGCGCGCCAGTCACGGATAGTCAGGGTCTGGGCTTCCTCATGTCCTTTACAGTGCGCCTCCTTGACCAAAAAGTAGAATTCTTCGGAGGTGCCGCCTTCAGTTGCTTCATGGAAGAAAGACATGCCCACCGGATAGTAGCGGCAAGTAGTGGGGCGGTAGGGGTAGATCGTGCAGCCTTCGGGGGTGACGAAGGGACAGCGCCCTTCGGCGTCGAGATGGAGCTTGACTCCAGGCATGTCGGTTTTTTCCAAGAATACCGGGGTGGTGAAGCGTAGCAGGAATTCTGGCGCTGGGAGGTTAATGGCTTTGCGGAGGCGCAAAATGTCGTAAGGTGTGAGGATTATATTGATGTTGCCACAACAGGCGGTGAAGCAAGAAACACCTGGATGGCAGCGAAACTTGAGCTGACTGTCCAAACTGAGTTTGGTGGGCATGATATTGCTGGGGTTGGTGTCGGTGCCGAAAAGGCTTTTGCCGGTGGTGGGACCGGTAGTAGTGGAGTCAGGCATTGGGCGGGGTTCCCGGGTTGAATTATTGATCTTAAAGAAAAATCAGCGAATAAAGACAAAGTCGCAAACCGCGGCAAACTTAATCATCATCTGTCTGGCTGTCAAATTGAAATGACCCAATAGTCCTTTTGAGGGGGCCAGCCTACGAACGCGAGTGATTCCTGCTAACCCCTTGTTTCTATGAAAGCCCTGCCGATGCAGACCGTATGGAGATAAAGTTTTTTGCTTGACTTTTAGTGGTTGAAAAATTATAAGGTCATTGCGAAAAAATGAGTGGGTCTTCATTTTTCTCTTGCGGACAACAATAACTCCACGGTACAGACTACGACTCGGTTTATGCCGGGTTGGTTTATGGAAAAGACTTGCGGGCAATCGGGCGATTTGTTCGCCTATCGCACGTTTTTTTGGGCTTATGCCCATCTTTTTTTGTTTCAGGAAGTTCTAGTTAAACGTGGATTCCGCATTTGGCGGGGTCTGAAAAATCAATTTAGTAGGAGGTAAGTGAATGCCAAGCTATGTAGATCCTTCCAAATGCGATGGCTGCAAGGGCGGCGATAAGACTGCCTGCATGTACATCTGCCCCAATGACCTGATGGTTCTGAATGTTGAGGCGATGCGGGCATACAATCAGGAGCCTGATGCATGCTGGGAATGCTACTCTTGCGTCAAGATCTGCCCCCAGGGCGCCATTGCCGTCCGCGGATACAATGACTTTGTCCCGATGGGCGGTCAGGTTCATCCGATGCGGAGTTCCGATTCCATCATGTGGACTGTCAAGTTCCGTAATGGCAACATGAAGCGTTTCAAGTTCCCGATCCGGACCACGGCTGAAGGTGCTGCCAATGCCTATCTCGATGGTAAGGGCGCCAACCTTGACGACGAGAAGTTGTTGCTCGAGGCTGATCTGCCGGTACCGACCATGGTTGCCAAATAATCAATAACCAATTTAAAAATCCTCCAAATTCAAATAAGCTAAGGAGATACGACTATGGCGTTACCGAATAAGCCTCTGGGCGAACTGCCCGCCAACCCGAATCCTGAAGTTGTTGAGCATGACGTCGATGTTCTGATCATCGGTGGCGGTATGGCCGCTTGCGGCACCGCGTTCGAGATCAAGAAGTGGGCCCCGGCTGATCTCAAGATCAAGCTGGTTGACAAGGCATCCATGGAGCGTTCCGGTGCCGTTGCTCAGGGCCTCTCTGCCATCAACACCTACATTGGCAGCAACAAGATCGAAAACTACGTCAAGATGGTTCGTAACGACTTGATGGGCGTTGTTCGTGAGGATCTCATCTATGACTTGGGCCGTCACGTTGACGAGTCCGTCAAGCTGTTCGAGGAGTGGGGCCTGCCGATCTGGAAGAAGGATGCCGATGGCGAGACCCTTGATGGCGCCAAGCCCGCCCCGACTCTGCGTCAGGGTGGTGAGCCGGTTCGTACCGGCAAGTGGCAGATCATGATCAACGGCGAGTCATACAAGTGCATCGTTGCTGAGCCGGCCAAGTCCGCCCTCGGCGAAGAGAACTGCTTGGAGCGCGTCTTCATTGTGAAGTTGCTCCTTGATAAAAACGTCAAGAACCAGATCGCTGGTGCCGTTGGTTTCTCCACCCGCGAGAACAAGGTCCATGTCTTCCGTTGCAAGACGGCCCTTTGTGCCTGTGGCGGCGCGGTAAACATCTTCCGTCCCCGGTCTACCGGTGAAGGTAAGGGGCGCGCTTGGTATCCCGTATGGAATGCCGGCTCCACCTACACCATGTGCGCCCAGGTTGGCGCCACCCTCACCATGATGGAAAACCGCTTCACCCCGGCTCGTTTCAAAGACGGTTACGGCCCGGTTGGCGCTTGGTTCCTTCTGTTCAAGGCCAAAGTGCAGAACGGTCTGGGCGAGTTCTACGCCAACGTCGACAGCGTCAAGGACGAGCTCAACAAGTTCATGCCTTATGGCGCATCTGCCGTTACCCCCACCTGTCTGCGTAACCACCTGATGCTGAACGAGCTGAAGGCTGGTCGTGGTCCGATTTACATGGCTACCGACGTTGCCTTGAACGCCTTCCTTGAGGATCGTCGTGCCAAGGGAATGGACGAGAAGTCAGTCATGAAATACTGGAAGCATCTGGAGTCCGAGGCTTGGGAAGACTTCCTCGACATGTCCGTTGGTCAGGCTGGTCTCTGGGCTGGTATGAACATCGAGCCCGAGAAGGTTGGTTCCGAGATCATGCCGACCGAACCCTACATGCTGGGTTCTCACTCCGGCTGTTGCGGTATCTGGACCTCCGGCCCGATGGAAGACTGGGTACCCACCGTTGATGGCCCTCGTAGCCATCAGTACAAATGGGGCTACAACCGGATGACCACCGTTGACGGTTTGTTCACCGCTGGCGACGGCGTTGGTGCTTCCGGTCACAAGTTCTCTTCAGGTTCGCATGCTGAGGGTCGGATCGTTGCCAAGCAGATGGTTAAGTACTGCCGCGACCATGCCAGCTTTAAGCCAGAATTGAAGCAGACCGCTGCTGAGTTGGCTGCTGAGATCTACGCTCCGGTTGTTCGCTATCATCAGCATGTTGGCGCCAGCACCGCGGCCGATGTCAACCCTAATTACTGCAAGCCGGCTGGTATCATGATGCGCCTGATGAAGGCCACCGATGAGTACGGCGGCGGTGTTGCCACCTACTACATGACCTCTGGCAAGTTGCTCAACATCTGCTTGGATCTCCTTCGCATGTTGCGTGAAGATGCCGAGTTGATGGCCGCTGGCGACCTGCATGAGTTGATGCGCGCTTGGGAAAACTATCACCGCATTTGGTGTGTAGAGACCCATATCCGTCACATCGAGTTCCGTAAGGAAAGCCGTTATCCGGGGTTCTACTATCGGTCAGATTATCCGACCGTTGATGATGCCAACTGGAAGGCCTTCGTTAACTCTACTTTCGATCCTGAAACCAAGGAATGGAAGTGTGAGAAGGTCAACTGCATCAACATCGTCGAAACCGAGCCGTGGGTTTGATCCGCTGCTCTGTTGAGGCATAGCTGTAGTTAAAGTACGAATCTCCAGGCACCCAGTGGGTGCCTGGAGATTTTTCTGTATTTTTGAGATTTTAGCTAAATGGTTTGTTTAGTTGAGGCGGCTCAGGGAGGCGTCTGAACTAAGCAAACCAGTTATTTTATTATTAATAATATCTGCTAATGGAGGCTAGACATGACAGACGAACGCAGTACGCCTGGTATGGGTGCAGTTCTGGTCGTGGGCGGCGGAATCAGCGGCTTGACAGCTGCTCTGGAAGCTGCTGAGGTTGGTAAAGATGTTTTTCTTATCGAGAAAAACCCCTATATGGGTGGCCGGGTCGCCCAGCTTAATCAGTACTTCCCTAAGCTCTGCCCGCCTTCCTGTGGGTTGGAGATCAACTTCAAACGGGTTAAGAACAACCGCCGTATCCGCATGTACACCCTGACCGAGGTCAAGAGTGTTGCCGGATCAGCTGGGAATTACCAGGTTACCCTGGAAACCAAACCCCGTTTTGTCAACAGCAATTGCACCGCCTGTGGCGCTTGCGCCGAGGCCTGCCCGGAAGAACGGGCCAATGCCTTCAACTTGGGGATGGATAAAACCAAGGCGATTTATAAGTCTCACGATATGGCGTTTCCCATGCGTTATGTGATCGATGCCGATGCCTGCACCAAGTGCGGCAAATGTGTCGAGGCTTGTGCCTATAACGCCATTGAAATGAATATGGCCGCCAAAACCATCACCGTGGATGTGGCTTCCATAATCTGGGCCACCGGCTGGAATCCCTACGACGCCACCAAGATGACCAATTTGAAGTACGGTTCCAGCAATGCCATCATTACCAATATGATGCTGGAGCGGCTGGCGGCGCCCGGTGGGCCCACCGATGGGAAAATTCTCCGTCCTGGCGACAACAAGGAACCGGCTTCTTTTGCCTTTGTGCAGTGTGCCGGTTCTCGCGACGAGAATCATCTGGAGTATTGTTCTTTTATCTGCTGTATGGCGACCTTAAAGCAGATCACATATATCCGGGAGCAGTATCCTGACGCCCCGGTAACTGTTTTCTACATTGATCTTCGTTCACCTGGCAAGTACGAGAAATTCCGTGAGAAGCTGATGGCTGACCCCAAGGTCACCTTCATCAAGGGTAAGGTCGCTGATATTATTGCCGAGGCCGATGGCGGGGTTACCTTGGTGGCTGAGAATGCTGTCACCGGCGACAAGGTTCATGTCAAGGCTGATCTGGCTGTTCTGGCCACCGGGATGGAGCCGGCCGGCAAGAATCTCGGCGCCCAGTTCGGTTTGTCTATGGACAAGAGTGGTTTCATCATTGCTGATGAGGCCAAGGCCATGTTCTCTGCCGGATGTGCCAAAAAGGCGGCTGATGTTGTCACCAGCACCCAGAATTCAACCGCTGCTGCCCTGAAAGCTATTCAGGCTTCTCGCTAGGAGGTAACATCAATGGATAAGAAATATTGTGCGTATATCTGCACCGGCTGTGGTGTCGGTGAGGCCGTTGATATTGCGGCGTTGTCCGGCGTGGTTTCCGGCGAGATGAAAATGGAGTGTAAGACCGATTCGGCCCTCTGCGGCGAGGCAGGTCGTGCCATTATTAAGGCTGATATCGACGGTGGGGTGAATACTGTGGTTATCGGTGCCTGTTCCCCTCGGGTCATGCAGGATGTTTTTGATTTTGGTCCAGATAAGATCGTCATTCGAGCCAACCTACGCGAGCAGGTGGCATGGAGCCGCCCAGCAGATGCCAATCCTGAGTATACTCAGGAGCAGGCTTCTGACTACATGCGGATGGCTTGCACCCAGGCCAAGAAGACCGAGTTGCCTGACCCATATCAACTGGAGAGCATCAACAAGCGAGTTCTAGTGATGGGTGGTGGTATCGCCGGTCTTACGGCGGCCCGCGAGGCTGCCAAGGCTGGTTACCAGGTTACCTTGGTTGAGAAGGCCGAAGCCCTTGGCGGCAAGGCTCTGGGTTGGCGCCAGCAGTTCCCTTCCAAGGCACCGTGGACCGATCTGGAAGAGTGCTCGGTTGGCGAGATGGTCAAAGCGGTCACCGCTGAGGCCAATATTACCGTCAAGACGGCGACCGAAGTTGCGCGGGTGGCTGGTGCACCAGGAAATTTTGAAGTAACCTACAAGGTTGCCGGTACGAGGAGTGAGTGGGATGCCCCGGCCAAGGTCGGGGTTGACGAGCAGGACAAAATCAACAAGGGCGAGATGGATGACCCCAATGCCGGCCTCAAGCACTACATGGAGAAGAATGCTGACGCCGAGAAATTCGGCTCGGTAATTCTTGCCACTGGGTGGACTCCGGCTGATGTTTCTGAATATACCCACCTGAGCCCCGCTAGTAAGAACGTGGTGACCAATGCCGAGTTTGAAAAGCTCGCTAAAGCTGGCAAGGTTCCCGCCAAGGTTGCTTTCATCCAGAGCCCAGGCGGCGCCGAGCATGACCGGGATTTCCCATATTGCAATTCAGTCACCAGTATGGTCGCCTTGAAGCAGGCTCAGTATGTCAGGGCAGACAACGCCGATGGCAAGGCCTATATCCTTTATCAGCATATGCGCACCCCTGGCCATATGGAATTGTTCTACAAGTCGGCCCAGAACAATGACGGCATATTCCTCACCAAGGCAACTGTAACCGGTGTCGAGGAGCAGGGTGATGGTACACTGGTGGTCACAGCCAAGGACACTCTCCTGAATGAGGATGTCTCTCTTTCGGTGGATATGGTGGTTTTGGCAGCTGGCTTGGTACCAACCACGAAGGCTCAGCCCACAGTCAACCTGGCCTACCGTCAGGGTCCGGCTTTCTTGGATCTCGATCTGTTTGACGGCTATGCCGACTCACACTTCATCTGCTTCCCCTATGAAACTCGCCGTACCGGCGTTTACACATGCGGCGGGGTCCGAAAGGCGATGACCATGGAGGAGACTGTCGACGACGCTACCGGGGCCGCCTTAAAGGCTATCCAGTGTATTGAGTCGGCCGACCGTGGGGTCGCAGTGCATCCCCGTTCCGGAGATTCCTCATATCCGGAGTTCTTCTTCCAGCGCTGCACCCAGTGCAAACGCTGCACAGAAGAGTGTCCATTCGGAGCTATTGATGATGACGAGAAAGGAACCCCGCTACCCAACCCCACCCGCTGTAGGCGTTGTGGTACCTGTATGGGCGCCTGTCCCGAGCGGATCATCAACTTTAAGAACTACAACATTGACATGATCGGTTCGATGATCAAGGCCATTGAAGTTCCCGATGATGACGAGGATAAGTTGCGTTTCGCTGTTTTGGTTTGCGAGAACGATGCCTATCCGGCCATTGATATGGCAGGCATGCGGCGCAAGGGGATCAGTAATCTGGTTCGCTTTATCCCGGTTCGCTGTCTTGGTTCGGTGAATATGGTCTGGATCAAGGATGCCCTGTCTTCGGGGTTGGATGGGGTCATGCTCTTGGGTTGCCGTTATGGAGATGATTACCAGTGCCATTTTGTTAAGGGCAGCGAGATTGCCAACAAACGTATGGATAATATCGGCGAAACCCTCAAAAGTTTGGGACTTGAACCTGAGCGGGTCAAGGTAAACCAGGTGGCGATCACCGATTTCGACAAGGTGCCGCAGCTCGTTCAGGAATTTGTTGACGAGATCGTGCAGCTTGGGCCCAATCCCTTCAAGGGTTTCTGATTTATGAGTGGGACAGATTGACCCGGCGGTATTCGTGTTTGATGCACGGATACCGCCGGGGACCTGTAGAAACATTGAAGGCTCTCATCATTGAGAAGTTACAAGGGGAGGAAAAAAAATGTCCAACGTTATTAAGGTTGAACCAGATCTTGATTTTATTAAATATTTGAAAAGTGCCGGTGGTGATTCAGTCAAAAAGTGCTACCAGTGTGCAACGTGTTCGGTGATGTGTCCGCTGTCTTCTGACGGTAAGCCCTTCCCCCGCAAAGAGATGATCTGGGCTCAATGGGGGCTTAAGGACAGGTTGCTTGCGGATGCTGATGTGCTTCTATGCCATCAGTGTGGTGATTGTACAGCCTATTGTCCTCGCGGAGCAAAACCTGGAGATGTATTGGGGGCCATTCGCGCTTACGCGTATACCAGTTTTGGTTTTCCACAGGGTTTGGCTAAAATGTGCAGTAACGGTACTGGACTACCAATAATGCTTGCTATACCAGTGCTCATTATTGGGTTGTTGTGGTACATATCTGGTGGTATGCACGTACCCAGTGTCGAAGAATTCAAAGAGGTCGGGTTTGGCCATTTTTTTGGGCATTGGGATTTCTTTTGGTTGACTAAAAATGTTTTTTTCATTGACCTGATATTTGTGCCAGCCTTTCTTTTTGCCGTCTTTGCGTCCTTTAAGGGAGCAAAGTCCATGTGGGACAAGATGGGTGAATCGTTAAAAGGGAATATGGATTTTCGTCCCTCCTTCGTGCAGTTTTCTGTAGAATTCTTAGCACCGGCGGTAGTTGAAACCCTCCAACATAAACGTTTTAATCAGTGCGGTGCCAATCAGAATAGGGTTAAGGGCCATCTCCCGCTGATGTTAGCATTCTTGGCATTGCTTCTTGTTACTGGGTATAGCTTTCTAAGCAAGGATGTTGTCTCCCTCTTTGTAAGCGAAGAACTTCGAACCTACCTGCATGGCCCGATCTCACTAGCAAATCCTATTAAATTGTTGGGTAATATAGCAGCTCTTGCCCTAATAATTGGTGTAGGTATCCTTTGGGCCAATCGTTCTCGAGCAGAGGCTGAACAAGGAACCTCTGCCACATTTTATGATTGGTTTTTAATTGTTGAGATTATGGCTGTCGGATTAACCGGTTTAGGGGCGGAGGTAGTAAGATTGCTAGGTATTCCATCGCTTGCGTATTTCTTGTACTTTCTCCATTTGGTGACGATATTCATGCTGTTTTTTTATATGCCTTATACTAAATTTGCTCACCTGGTTTATCGTACGGTGGCCATGGCTTTTGAGCGATATCGACAAAGCTCATTCGTGAAGCCTGTGGTGGGTGGTGAGTAGTATGTTTAAGTAGACAGCCGATGCCGAAGGCATCGGCTGTCTATTACGCTTGTTGTTAAACATCTTCATTTGGCAAAAAAGTAGTTGATGTTTAGTTGCGATGATATTAGTATGTCGCGTCTTGCTGGCGTAGCTCAATTGGCAGAGCAGCTGATTTGTAATCAGCAGGTTGCGGGTTCAAGTCCCATCGCCAGCTCCAGCCAATTGATCTGGTCGTTTTTGCAAGTATTTCCGTGCTAACGGTTTTGTGTTTGTCTGTGGAGGGGTTCCCGAGCGGCCAAAGGGAACAGACTGTAAATCTGTCGGCGGAGCCTTCGGAGGTTCGAATCCTCCCCCCTCCACCATACTCTGCTTTTTTGGGCGGGGTCGAGACCTACCCCGCTTCGTGTAAGTGCCGAATGTTTGGCGAGACATCTGTGTGATAAGCGGGAATAGCTCAATTGGTAGAGCATCAGCCTTCCAAGCTGAGGGTCGCGGGTTCGAAACCCGTTTCCCGCTCCATGGTGAGATTGTTATTTGTAATGGTATACTGTGAATTTCGGCTTCTCAGGTGCCCACGTAACTCAGTTGGCAGAGTACTTCCTTGGTAAGGAAGAAGTCACCGGTTCGAATCCGGTCGTGGGCTCCATGGAGTTCGGGTAGGTTTTTTGGCAGCTATCTGATGCTTTGGTTAGGACGTGTTGCGGCGTTAAATGTTGAAATTAAGGGCAGAGGAGACTTGTTATGGCAAAGCAAAAATTTGAAAGAAACAAGCCGCACGTAAATATTGGGACGATTGGTCATATCGATCACGGAAAGACTACTCTGACGTCGGCTATAACCCGTGTTTTGGCCCTGAAGGGTTTGGCGCATGCGACTGCCTTTGATGAGATAGATAAGGCCCCGGAAGAGAAGGAACGTGGAATCACCATCGCTACGGCGCATGTTGAATACGAATCTACCAAGCGTCACTATGCACATGTAGATTGTCCAGGTCATGCTGATTACATTAAGAACATGATTACTGGTGCCGCCCAAATGGACGGCGCGATCCTTGTAGTTGCTGCTACCGATGGTCCGATGCCGCAGACCCGTGAGCACATTTTGCTTGCTCGCCAGGTTGGCGTTCCCTCGGTCGTTGTCTTTATGAATAAATGCGACATGGTCGACGACGAGGAATTGATCGAGTTGGTCGATATGGAATTGCGGGAATTGCTTAGCAAGTACGACTTTCCTGGTGACGACACCCCGATCATCCGTGGTAGCGCCTTAAAGGCCTTGGAAAATCCGGAGGACGAAGCTGCCGCTAAGTGCATCTGGGACCTGATGGATGCATGTGACTCCTTTATCCCCGAGCCGGTGCGTGACATAGACAAGCCGTTTTTGATGCCGGTTGAGGATGTGTTCTCCATCTCTGGGCGTGGTACTGTCGCTACCGGTCGTATTGAGCGTGGTATTGTGAAGGTAGGCGATGAGGTAGAGATAGTCGGGATTTCCAACACTGCCAAGACCACGGTTACCGGAGTAGAGATGTTCCGGAAGCTTTTGGATGAGGGCAGAGCTGGGGACAATGTCGGTATCCTTCTGCGCGGCACCAAGCGTGAAGATATCCAGCGTGGGCAGGTCCTTTCCAAGCCCGGTAGTATCACGCCGCACATGAAATTTAAGGCAGAGTGTTATATTTTGACGAAGGAAGAGGGTGGGCGTCATACCCCATTTTTTAATGGTTACCGTCCGCAGTTTTATTTTCGGACCACAGATGTAACTGGAATCGTCTCTCTACCGGAAGGTGTTGAGATGGTAATGCCTGGTGACAGTGTTACCGTTGAGGGTGCATTGATTACCCCGATTGCCATGGAAGAAGGTTTACGGTTCGCCATCCGCGAGGGTGGTCGTACAGTTGGTGCCGGCGTCATTAATCAGATTATCGAGTAAATAGGCGTTACATATTATTAAATCGGCTACCATGTTACGCCCTCATTCAGTGGGGCGGGGCTGGTAGCCTGTTATTTTGGTTTGATACAATGCGCGATATAATTACCCTTGGCTGTACTGAGTGCAAGCGACGCAATTACACAACTACTAAGAATAAGCGGAAGACTCCAAATAAACTCGAGTTTAAGAAGTATTGCCGATTTTGTCGGAGTCACACTTTGCATAAAGAAACAAAATAGCTTATGAAGGCCAGTAGCTCTAATGGTAGAGCACCGGACTCCAAATCCGGGGGCTGGGGGTTCGAGTCCCTCCTGGCCTGCCATTCATTTGGTTTCTTCTGATTTGTTTTGAACGGCGGATTTATGCTTGCTGTTAATATTTCATACTCGGATTCTTATTTTATCGAGTGAGATGTAGTAAGAGGGTCTACGGATGACCAATGATAAGTTGAGCTCTCCCGAAAGGGATAAGCGTAAAGTCGATGCAAATAAAGATGCCGTGGTAGTTGAACAGCGTTTTAGTTGGTCGCAGATCCGTGAGTTCACCAATGAAGTAAAAGCTGAATTTGGTAAGATCGCCTGGCCTAATAAAAACCATACCGCACGGTCTGCATTGCTTGTCGTGTTGTTGATTTCGATTATGTCGCTTTATTTGGGTAGCGTTGATCTCCTGATTGGTAAACTCATAAGTTTCATTCTGAAATAATCTTAGGATTGATCGCAAGAGAGTTTATGGCAAGAGCATGGTATATACTACACACCTATTCCGGATTTGAGGAACAGGTTAAGACTGCCCTTCAAGAACGGATAAAGAATGCCGCGCAGGAGGATAGTTTCGGTGAGATTTTAGTACCTACTGAACAGGTAGTTGAGATGGTGAAGGGGAGTAAAAAGACTTCTTCAAGGAAGTTTTTTCCTGGGTACATTCTCCTAAATGTCGATCTAAACGATCAAACTTGGCATACTGTTCGTGATACACCTAAAGTTACAGGTTTTGTAGGTGATGATCTTAATCCAAGAGCCTTGCCTGATGCTGAGGCGATGAAGATTATTGGCAGGATCAAAGATGGCGCGCTTAAGCCAAAGCCTAAAGTTATGTATGATGTAGGCGATTCCGTTCGTGTAACAGAAGGACCTTTTGCAAATTTTCAGGGTACTGTTGATGAAGTTTTTCCAGATAAGGGCCGAGTGCGGGTAATGGTTTCTATTTTTGGTCGAGAAACGCCTGTGGAACTGGAATTCATTCAAGTAAGTAAAGGTTGAAGTCCACACAACCAATTTTTTGACTAGATAAATGTCGTATTACAGGAGAACAAAATGGCTAAGAAGATTCAGGGCTATATAAAATTGCAGATTCCCGCAGGCAAGGCTAATCCCTCGCCTCCGATTGGTCCCGCGCTTGGTCAGCAAGGCGTTAATATTATGGAGTTTTGCAAAGCATATAATGCCAAGACCCAGGATAAGGGTGATATGATTATTCCTGTGGTGATTACTGTATATTCTGATCGTTCTTTTACTTTTATAACCAAGACTCCACCCGCAGCTAATCTTCTTTTTAAGGCAACTGGCCTTAAAGGTGGTTCAAGTAATCCTAAGCGTGATCGTGTAGCCACTATATCTCATGAAAAAATTAGAGAAATTGCTGAGTTGAAATTACCCGACCTTAATGCCTATGATGTTGATTCAGCCTGTCGAATTATTGAGGGTACAGCTCGTAGTTGCGGCATTACGGTAAAAGACTGAAGCTAAGAAATACTTTGTGCTTCAAGCGGCATCATAGGTAAGGAGATGTATTTCGGTTAATAATGCGTTTGACGTGATATTGGAGTGAATGAGCTATGACGAAGAAAGGGAAAAAATATCAACAGAATGCGTCTGTTATTGACAAGACTCTTCTTTATAATCTTGAGGAAGGGTTAAAGCAGGCAGTTCAGGCAAAATACGCTAAATTTGACGAATCAATGGATATCGCCGTTCGTTTGGGTGTTGACCCCCGCCATGCTGACCAAATGGTTCGTAGTAGCGTTGTTCTACCTAACGGCACTGGTAAAACTGAGAGGGTTCTTGTTTTTGCTAAGGGCGAGAAAATTCAGGAAGCTTTGGATGCCGGGGCTGATTATGCCGGTGGAGATGAATTTGTTGAAAAAATTCAAGCTGGTTGGCTCGAATTTGACAAGACCATTGCAACGCCCGACATGATGGGGACTGTGGGTAAAATTGGACGGGTGCTTGGTCCGCGTAACCTGATGCCTAACGCTAAACTTGGTACGGTGACCTTTGATGTTGGCCGTGTAGTTAAAGATATTAAGAGTGGTAAGGTTGATTTTAAGGTTGACAAGGCCGGTATTGTTCATGCTCGAGTTGGCAGAGCTTCATTTGATGCTGTTAAGCTTAAAGAAAATGTGGTAGCTTTCCTTGATCGTCTGATTCAGTTGAAACCATCCACGTCGAAAGGGGTATATTTACGAAGTATCAGCCTATCCACGACCATGGGGCCTGGGGTCAAAATAGATCCATTGGAAGTGCGTGATTTGGTTAAGCACGGCTGATTTTATATATTCCGGCTTATGTCGGATCTGAGTAGGGGCGGGTTTTTTGAATATGAAAACCAGCCATTTGGCTAGCAGTATGATGTCGTAGACCGCGGGTACTATTTAGTTTAATTGTTGTGTTTGCGCTGGGTGTTTTTGCGCTGATCAGCAACCTGCGTAGACAATCGGGGATAAGCGTCGTTTCAGCCCAAATAACGACGCAGATCAATAAGTTCAGGCTATCAGACTCGGCTTGACTTTCAATTAAGATCTTATCTTGTCTGCCTTTGACGACCTCTGCTGTTTTAACGTGATTCTTGTTGATAAAAGGAGGTAAAGCACTTTGAAACGAGAGGAAAAAGCTTCGATAGTTGATGATCTTAATGGAAAATTTTCCAAAGCGAAAATAACCATTGTGGCCGACTATCGGGGGATGACCGTATCGGCGCTTGAAGGTTTGCGACGTGAGCTAAAGAAAAGTAATTCCGAAATTCGTGTTGCCAAGAATACTTTGTTGCGTAGGGCAGTACAAGGAACATCCTTTGAGGCAATGGGCGAGTTTTTCAAAGGTTCCACGGTGGTCGCTATTTCTTATGACGATCCGGTTGCGCCAGCAAAGGTTTTGACCGGTTTTCTCAAAGATCACCCAAGTTTCGAAATTCGTTCTGCGTCTATGGAGGGTAGAACTCTTACATCCGAAGACCTTGTTTCGTTGGCAAGTTTGCCCAGTCGCGAGGTGATGTTAGGTAATTTGCTGTCAGTTATGAATGGTGTATCTACGGGCTTTGTCAGGGTGCTTAACGGTGTTCCTACAAAGATGGTTTACTTGTTAAATGCTGTATCTGAAAAAAAAGCTCAGGTTTGATAGGTCAACCATAAATTTTAATTAGTATAATTCCAGGAGGAATTTCCCATGGCTGTTTCAAAAGAAGATGTAGTTGAGTTTATTTCTAACATGACTGTTTTGGAGCTCTCGAAATTGGTCAAGGAGCTCGAAGAAAAGTTTGGTGTTTCTGCCGCTCCTGTTGCAGTAGCAGGGGGAGCCGCCGCTCCTGTAGCAGCAGCGCCCGTAGAGGAGCAGACTGAATTTGATGTAATTTTGGTAAGTGCGGGCGCCAATAAAATTGGGGTAATTAAAGAAGTACGTGCCATTACTTCTTTGGGGTTAAAGGAAGCCAAGGACTTAGTTGAAGGTGCTCCTCAGCCCATCAAACAGGCTGTTTCAAAGGCAGATGCCGAGGATATTAAGGGCAAAATCACTGCCGCTGGTGGTACTGTCGAAATTAAGTAATTCCCTATTTAATTAACAACGAGCCGGTCGAACCAAAGGTTCCACCGGCTCAAGTTGCTGCTCTGCAGGATGCGGCAACCGATGTTGAACGCTACGGGGATGGATAGACCCCCTGTGGCGTTTATTTCGTTTTTATATTCTTGGTCTAGTTGCGGTGAATAGAAAATGTTTCTGGGCCAGTCCGGATAAGGTGTGAACCGCGTAGTTGTTAATTTGACGAGGGCGATGCTTAATGAACACGATCAGACGAGTCAGAAAAAGCTTTGCTAAGTTCGGTGAAATTGTCGAAAAACCCCATCTTATCGATATGCAGAGGCTATCTTATGAAAAGTTTCTGCAGTTCGGCGTTGCTCCTGAGCGGCGTGAAGATTTCGGGTTGCAGGCGATTTTCAAGAGTGTGTTTCCCATTGATGATTTCAATGGGACTTGTTCTCTTGAGTTCGTTAACTATACATTTGGCGAACCCAAATACACAGTTGAAGAGTGTGCTGAGCGTGGGATGACATTTGATGTCCCAGTTAAAATTACAGTGCGTTTGGTTTCATATGATCTTGATAAGGATACAGGGGTAAAGACGATCCGTGATATCAAGGAGCAGTCCGTTTATCTAGGAAGCATTCCTTTGATGACTAAGACAGGGGTCTTCGTTGTCAACGGCACCGAGCGCGTCATTGTTAGCCAGTTACAGCGCTCTCCCGGGCTTTTTTACAGTCATGATAACGGCAAAACACATGCTGGTGGCAAGCGCCTCTATTCAGCCAGGATTATTCCGGTTCGTGGTTCCTGGATTGATTTGGAATATGACGCCAAGGATATTCTTTATGTTAGGATTGACCGTCGGCGAAAATTTCCAGTTTCCACTTTACTTAAAGCGTTGGGATTCGGAACAGAAGATTTACTTAGGTATTTTTACGAGATTGAAGAGGTTACGATCAAGGGTGATCATGCATCGATGATGTTTGATCCCCTTGCTGCCGTTGATCAGCGCGCACAGGTGGATATACTTCATCCAAAAACCGGTGAGGTTTTGATTAAGGCAAACCAGAAGATTGGCAAAACGAGAGCCAAAAAAATGTCAGATGCTGGTGTTAATAAAATTAACATCCCTGTTGCACAGCTTGCTGGTAAAGTTGTCGCTAAGGACATTATGCATCCTACGACCGGCGAGGTTTTGGTGCCATGTAACTCTGAACTTACAGATACCTTACTTGCTGAACTTGCTGAGCTTAAGGTTAAAAATCTCCTATTGCTAGCTATTGACGGAGTAAATGTAACTGATTCGTTTCGTAAGACCATGCTTCTCGATAAGGCCCAAACATATGAAGAGGCACTAATCGAAATTTACCGCAGGCTTCGACCCAGTAGCCCACCTACGATGGAAGTTGCTACACAATTTTTGGACAACCTTTTCTTTAGTGCTGACACTTACGATTTGTCGGTTGTCGGCCGTTTTAAGCTTAACGCCAAGTTGGGTGTCGATACCGACATTCTTCACTGTACCCTTACAAAGGACGATATCATGATGAGCGTCCGCGAATTGGTGAAGTTGCGTGATCGCCAAGGAGAGGTCGATGATATTGATCATTTGGGTAATCGTCGTGTACGAACGGTCGGTGAGCTAATTGAAAACCAGTACCGTATGGGTCTTGTAAGGATGGAGCGAGCGATTCGCGAAAGGATGAGTATCCAGGAAATCGAGACCCTGATGCCGCACGATTTGGTCAATCCCAAACCGATTACTGCAGCAATCAAGGAATTTTTTGGGACCAGTCAATTATCTCAGTTTATGGATCAGACGAACCCTCTTTCTGAGGTTACTCATAAGCGGCGCCTCAGTGCTCTGGGCCCCGGCGGCCTTTCTCGGGAACGTGCCGGGTTCGAGGTTCGCGACGTTCATCCTACCCACTATGGCCGTATATGTCCGGTCGAGACCCCAGAAGGTCCGAATATTGGCTTGATTGTCTCTATGGCTACTTACGCTAAAGTGAATCAGTATGGATTCATTGAGACACCCTACCGAGCGGTAGAAAATCGTAAGGTTAGCAAGAAAATTAAATATATGTCTGCTTTGGACGAGGCCGGTTGTGTAATTGCTCCGGCAAAGCTAGAACTGTCCAAAAGCGGCAAGATTGTTGTGGATACATTAATTGCCAGGCAGGACGGGGAGGTAGGTTATGTTTCAACCGACCAAGTCACCCATATGGATGTTTCGCCGAATCAGCTAGTCAGCGTCGCCGCTTCATTGGTTCCTTTCCTTGAAAATGATGATGCCAACAGAGCATTGATGGGATCAAACATGCAGCGCCAAGGCGTGCCGTTGTTGCGTACTGCAGCGCCATTGGTTGGTACGGGTTTGGAACGCACAGTGGCAATGGACTCAGGCGTGTGCCTTCTAGCGGGTGGAGATGGGGTAGTCGAGGAAGTAGATGCCAATCGGATAGTCGTGCGTTACGACAAGGCCGGCACCGATGGATTTGAAACTGGGGCAGGCATTTACCGGCTCGAGAAGTATAAAAAATCCAATCAAAACACCTGCTTCACCCAGAAGCCCAGGGTGCTCCCAGGACAACGGGTGACAAAGGGGCAGTTGATGGCAGACGGGCCGGCATGTGATCAAGGCGAATTGGCCCTTGGGCAGAATGTCACCATAGCCTTTATGCCCTGGCGCGGCTATAATTTCGAAGATTCAATACTATTAAGCGAACGGCTTCTCAAGGATGACACTTTCACCTCATTGCACATTGAGGTTTTTGAAACCGTGGCCAGGGATACCAAACTTGGGAAAGAAGAGATTACTCGCGATATTCCAAATGTCAGCGAGGAGGCAATGCGCAATCTTGATGAGAGCGGGGTTGTCCGGGCCGGTGCCGAGGTTAAGCCTGGCGACACCTTGGTGGGAAAAGTAACACCCAAGGGTGAAACCCAGCTCTCTCCTGAAGAAAAGTTGCTACGAGCCATTTTTGGTGAGAAAGCAGGAGATGTCAAGGACACTTCTCTTCGTGTGCCGCCAGGAATCGAAGGTGTGGTGATTGATGCCAAGGTTTTTTCCCGGAAAGGCGCCGAGAAGGATGAGCGGGCTCGTGCCATAGATGATGCCGAGGCCACAGTCCTAGAAAAGGATATGGAAGACGAGCTTAACTGCATACAGAAGGCAGTTAGGAATCGGGTGGTTGACTTGATGTTAGGCAAAAAGGCAATGGCTAATATCACTGGCAAGAAGAGCCAGGTATTGGTTAAGAAGGGCCAGGTGATCACCACGGACCTCCTTGAATCATTAAATATTTCCGCTCTCAAGAAGGTTGAATTCAGCGGGAGTGATCTCCTTGAAGTTGAGATGACCCATTTGCTTGAGCATTATGAAAAGCAGAAGAAGATGGTCATTGAAAAATGTCAAGCCCGTGTTGAGCGACTGCGCAAAGGAGACGAACTGGCTCCAGGGGTCATCAAGATGGTAAAAGTTTACGTTGCCACAAAGCGCAAATTGTCCGTGGGTGACAAGATGGCAGGTCGCCACGGGAACAAGGGCGTGGTTTCCCGTATACTGCCCGAAGAAGACATGCCCTATTTTGCCGATGGCACTCCGGTTGATGTTGTTCTGAATCCTCTAGGTGTTCCTTCTCGTATGAACGTTGGACAGGTTCTGGAAACTCATCTAGGGCTTGCTGCCAAGCGATTAGGCGAGCAGATTCAACACTTGGCCGAGCAGCGCAACCTAAAGGAGATAAAAAAACGGTTGAAGGATATCTACTCTGTAGATGAATTCAACCAATTAACTGAAACACTCGATGATGATGACTTGATAACACTTTCCTATCGTCTTGGTGGTGGTATTCATATGGCCACCCCGGTATTTGATGGTGCCAATGAGGCAGAAATTCGCAAGCTTCTCGTTGAGGCAGGTGTTGATGAGGTCGGGCAATCAACATTGTATGACGGATTAACGGGGGAACGGTTCGATAATCAGGTAACCGTGGGAGTCATGTATGTGATGAAGCTGCATCATCTTGTCGATAATAAGATCCATGCCCGTTCAACTGGCCCGTATTCCTTGGTCACTCAGCAGCCTCTTGGTGGTAAGGCTCAGTTTGGAGGTCAGCGACTAGGTGAAATGGAGGTATGGGCCATGGAGGCATATGGTGCAGCCTATACTTTGCAGGAATTTTTGACCGTTAAATCAGACGATGTTGCTGGACGAACAAAAATGTACGAGGGTATTGTCAAGGGCGAAAATTTCTTGGAAGCTGGATTGCCCGAATCTTTCCATGTGTTGGTCAAGGAGTTGCAGGGTCTTTGTCTCGATATGGAGCTCCTTGATGACCATGACCGTATTGATGGATCACATTGATGGTGCATGACCTTCAGCCTTGGGTGCATTTCAAGGTAGATTTGATAGCAAGAAGATCCTTTTGTACAAAGACTGTCACGGTCTTTTTCGGAAGCTTCAGCAATCTCGGATAATAGGTGTGAACCGTGGACGAACTTTTTAGTTTTTTCGATAAGGCAAAGAAGCCGCTAAGTTTTAAAGCAGTTAGGATTTCCTTGGCCTCCCCTGAGAAAATCAGGGACTGGTCTAATGGCGAGGTAAAGAAGCCCGAAACCATTAATTATCGAACTTTTAAACCTGAAAGAGACGGTTTATTTTGCGCCAAAATATTTGGACCGGTTAAGGACTACGAGTGCAATTGTGGCAAGTACAAACGCATGAAACATCGTGGTGTGGTCTGCGAAAAATGCGGCGTCGAGGTCATTCAGTCAAAGGTGAGACGTGAACGCTTAGGCCATATTGAATTGGCTGCACCGGTCGCTCATATCTGGTTTTTAAAGAGCCTACCCAGCAAAATTGGAAACCTCCTTGATCTTACTTTGAAGGAGTTGGAAAAAGTTCTCTATTTTGATTCTTATGTTATTACCGGATCCGAGGCCCCTGCCCCGGCGGTCGGGACTCTACTCAGTGAAGATCAGTATCGCCAAGCGCTAGAGGAGCATCCTGGCCGTTTCGCAGTGGGAATTGGCGCAGAGGCAATTCGCTCCTTGTTGCAGAGTATTGATCTTAACGCTCTTTCTGTCACTTTGCGTGAAGAAATGCGCACCACAGGATCTGAGGCGAAGCGCAAGAAAATCGCTAAGCGGCTCAATGTAACTGAGGCCTTCCGCGACTCCGGTAATAAGCCAGAATGGATGATATTACAGATTATCCCGGTGTTGCCACCGGATCTCCGACCGTTGGTGCCCCTTGAGGGTGGCCGTTTTGCAACTTCAGATTTGAATGATCTCTATCGAAGGGTAATTAACCGTAACAATCGCTTGCGTAGACTTCTTGAACTTGATGCGCCGGAAATCATTATTCGCAACGAAAAACGAATGCTGCAAGAGGCTGTTGATGTCCTTTTCGATAATGGTCGCCGCGGTAAGCTTATTACTGGACCAAACAAACGTCCATTGAAATCCCTTAGCGATATGTTGAAGGGTAAACAAGGGCGGTTCCGTCAGAATCTTTTGGGCAAACGGGTAGATTACTCTGGCCGTACCGTTATTGTAGTCGGTCCCCATTTGCGTCTGCATCAGTGTGGTTTGCCAAAGAAAATGGCATTGGAGCTTTTTAAGCCCTTTATATACAACAGGCTTGAACGACTGGGTTATGTCAGCACTATTAAAAGTGCTCGCAAGATGGTGGAGAAAGCCACGAAGGAAGTTTGGGATGTGTTGGACGAGGTGGTGCGCGAATACCCGGTCATCCTGAACCGCGCTCCCACATTGCATCGTCTCGGAATGCAGGCATTCGAGCCGGTGCTTATCGAAGGTAAGGCGGTACAATTGCATCCTCTTGTCTGTACCGCCTTCAACGCTGACTTTGATGGCGATCAGATGGCAGTGCATGTGCCGCTAACTGTCGAGGCACAGATGGAGGCAAGGGTGTTGATGATGTCCACCAACAACATTCTTTCCCCGGCACATGGTGAGCCAATTATTATCCCATCACAGGATATAGTTCTCGGGCTTTACTATATGACACGCGAACGGATGTTGGCCAAGGGTGAGGGGAACCGCTTTTCCTCACCTGCCGAGGCATGTCTAGCCTTTGATTATGGTGAAGTTCATTTGCAGGCCAAGATCAGGGTAAGAATCGATGGTCAGTTGGTCGATACAACTGTTGGCCGTGTCATGGTGGGGGCCCTTTTGCCGACGGAAATTCCCTTCAGCAAGGTCAATCGAGTATTGAATAAGAAGGAACTGGCAAAGCTTATAGACTACACATATAGGCATTGCGGGAGCAAAAGTACGGTAATCCTCGCTGACCGCTTAAAAGATTTGGGATATGAATTTTCGACCTTGGCCGGCATCTCTATTTCAATCAATGATATGATTATTCCGGTGACTAAGGATGATATCCTGGCCACGGCGGAGAAAGAGGTCATTGAGGTCGAAAATGGTTATCAGAACGGTGTTTTGACCGAGAGTGAGAAGTATAACAACGTTGTGGATATCTGGTCGCGTGCTACTGATAAAGTCTCTTTGGAAATGATGCAGGAGATGAGCGTTCAGTACATGCGAGACCGGGATAATAAATTGGTCGAAATTCCCAGCTTTAATTCAATTTACATGATGGCCGATTCAGGAGCCCGCGGCAGTAAAGACCAGATACGCCAGCTTGCCGGTATGCGAGGATTAATGGCTAAGCCATCCGGAGAAATTATCGAGTCGCCAATCAAGGCCAATTTTCGTGAGGGCTTAAGCGTCCTCGAGTACTTTATTTCTACCCATGGCGCTCGGAAGGGTTTGGCCGATACCGCGCTTAAGACAGCGAATTCTGGTTATCTAACCAGGCGTCTGGTAGATGTGGCTCAAGACTCGACTATTATTGAGAAGGATTGCGGCACGTTGGACGGAATTGAGGCAGAGCCACTGATGGAGGGCGGTGAGATCATCCAGCATGTGGGTGACAGGATCTTGGGCCGCGTTGCCCTTGATGATTTAGTTGATCCCTTCTCTGGTGAGTTATTGGTCGAGACAAACCAGGAGATCACTGAAGAACGGGTTGAGGCGGTCAACGAGGCTGGCATAGATAGGGTGCGGATTCGTTCAGTGCTAACTTGCCGTTCACGGCGAGGTGTTTGTGCCATGTGCTATGGGCGTGATTTGGGGCGTGGACATATGGTTAATATCGGCGAGGCGGTTGGTATAATAGCTGCCCAGTCTATCGGCGAGCCAGGAACCCAGCTCACCATGCGGACATTTCATATTGGTGGTGCGGCAAGCCGCTCGGTGCAGCAAGCCGAGATCACGACACAGCACGGGGGTACAATCAAATTTCAAAATATTCATACGGTTGTTAACTCGGAAGGCCAGATGATTGCCATGAACCGCAACGGTGAGTTGGTTATGATTGGGGTTGAGGGTAGGGAGCGTGAGCGCTACCGCCTGAACTACGGCGCTCAATTGTTGGTCAATGAGGGGGAGTTAGTTGAGGCAGGTACTCGACTGGCTGAGTGGGACCCATTCTCCACTCCAATCGTCAGTGAAATCGGCGGTATAGTTAAATTCGGCGATATCCTCGAGGGTTTGACAATGCAGGAAAAGGTCGATCAGGTAACCGGTAAATCTACCCGGGTCATTATGTCTCCCAGGGCAGGACAGTACAACCCGCGTATTTCCTTAAAAGATGAGAGGGGCAAGACCCTGAAATTACCGAAAACTGGCTCACCCGCACGGTATAGTTTGTCGGTTGGAACTAACATATCTGTGAATGAGGGTGATCGGGTTGAAGCTGGTACTATAATCGGTAAAATACCTCGGGAAACAACTAAAACTAAGGATATTACCGGTGGTTTGCCGCGAGTCGCTGAACTCTTTGAGGTGCGTAAGCCAAAGGAACATGCAGTGATCACCGAAATCGATGGTCAGGTCAGTTATGGCAAGGATCTTAAGGGTAAGAAAAGGGTGGTAGTGACACCTGAAATCGGCGAGCCCAGAGAATACCTGATCCATAAAGGAAAGCATGTTATCGTGCATGAGGGTGATTACGTTAAGGCTGGCGAAAGGTTGATGGAAGGCTCTCCTGATCCCAATGATATTTTGCGGGTTCTTGGGGTTAAGGAACTTGCCAAATTCTTGGTCAATGAAATCCAGGAGGTGTATCGACTCCAGGGTGTTAAGATCAACGACAAGCATATTGAGGTAATTGTTCGGCAGATGTTGCGTCGAGTAACAATAACTGATGTCGGTGATTCTACATTTATGCTTGGTGAACAGGTTGAATCTTGGCGGTTCTCAGAGGAAAACGATAAACTGATAAAGGCCGGCAGTCGCCCGGCGGTAGCGGAGCCCCTGCTATTAGGTGTCACTAAGGCCTCGCTAAGTACGGATAGTTTTATCTCCGCGGCATCTTTCCAGGAAACAACAAAGGTCCTCACAAATGCCGCAATGGCTGGGAGAATCGATGACCTTAGTGGACTTAAGGAAAATGTCATCATGGGGCGGCTGGTGCCCGCCGGGACCGGACATCCAAGATATCACCTGGAAATTAAATAATTCTTAACCAATTGGGCCCCTTTGCAATAAGTGTGGTACGGAAGAGGATATAGTACTTGACAAGTTTGGGTTGATGGATTAAAAACCGCGTTTCTTTTAGACAGTATTGAAGCAGGCTTGAAGCTATTTTTTTTAGTGCCTGTTTGTTTTGGATTATTTTGGGTATTCGTTAACAACTAAGTTGTTCTTGTGATTAACAGAATTAGCCGTGGAAATAATGAAAAATTTGGAGTTTAGATAGATGCCAACCATTAATCAGCTAGTGCGGCATGGCCGCAGGAAAGCGGTTAAGCGCACTAATACCCCTGCGCTGCAAGGTTCTCCTCAAAAACGTGGGGTTTGTGTACGTGTATATACCACTACCCCTAAAAAACCGAACTCTGCTCTCCGGAAGGTTGCTAGGGTTAGATTGACCAATGGTATCGAGGTTACTTCGTATATTCCCGGAGTCGGGCATAATTTACAGGAGCATTCGGTGGTGTTGATTCGGGGTGGGCGCGTAAAGGATCTACCTGGCGTTCGCTACCACATCGTCCGTGGTACTCTCGATACTTTGGGGGTTTCTGATCGGCGACAGGGTCGGTCCAAATATGGTGCCAAGCGTCCTAAATAAGGAGTATTTAGATGCCCAGACGTAAACTTGTAGTCAAAAGGCAGATCATTCCTGATCCGCGGTTTAATAGTGTGTTGGTATCTAAGTTCATCAATGGTTTGATGGAACGTGGTAAAAAATCTGTGGCGCGCAGCATATTCTATGATGCCATGGATATTGTTGCCAAGAAGATAGGTGATAATGAACCCATCGAAGTTTTTGAAAAGGCAATGGATAAAGTGCGTCCCCGTGTGGAGGTCAAGTCTCGCCGCGTTGGTGGTGCAACTTATCAGGTGCCAATTGAGGTTCGCACCGAACGACGTAACGCACTGGCAATTCGTTGGCTGGTTGACTATTCCGCAAAAAGGTCAGGTCAATCAATGTCCGAAAAATTGGCTGGCGAGTTGATGGATGCCTATAATAATCGTGGGTCAGCAGTAAAAAAGCGTGAAGATACCCACAAGATGGCTGATGCCAATAAGGCTTTCGCACATTATCGCTGGTAGAATAGTTTTCTTTATCTCTTTGTCGACAATGATTGACAAAGATGAGTTGTTAGTATAAAAAGCCTCTTTCTCTTGGTGTGTGTGTTTGTGAGTTCTCCCCATCGAAGGGAATGGCGCTGGTTTGAAGAAGCGAATTCAACGGGAACGGTAATGGCTTCCAAGTCTTCGCTTTCTAAATTGCGTAATATTGGCATCATGGCACATATTGATGCTGGCAAAACAACTACAACCGAGAGAATACTTTTCTACACAGGCCGATCGCATAAGATCGGTGAGGTCCATGATGGTGCAGCGATCATGGACTGGATGGAACAAGAGCAGGAACGAGGTATTACGATTACCTCAGCAGCAACCACCTGTTTTTGGAAAGAGCATACAATCAATATAATTGACACGCCTGGGCATGTCGATTTTACCATTGAAGTAGAAAGGTGTCTGAGGGTTCTAGACGGTGCTGTTGCAGTTTTTTGTGCTGTCGGTGGTGTTGAACCTCAGTCTGAGACAGTATGGCGTCAGGCTGATAAGTATAAGATACCCAGAATAGCCTTCGTTAATAAGATGGATCGTGTTGGCGCCAATTACGAGCGGTGCCTTGAGATGATCAAGCGAAGGCTCGGTGCGAATCCTCTTCCCTTACAAATCCCAGTTGGGATTGAGGATAAATTTTTAGGTGTTATTGACCTGGTTGACGAAAAGTTGCTTTTCTTTGACGAGGATACGCAGGGCGCAACGGTTAGAGCGCAACCGATACCTGATGAATATTTAGTTCTTACCACGGCCGCAAGGATGGCTCTCCTCGAGAAGTTGGCCGACTTCGATGAGGGTGTCATGGAAAAATATCTGAATGAACAAGCCGTCTCCAGCTCGGAGATAAGTTTGGCTGTTCGTCGGGCCACCCTGAAAAGCCAAATAGTGCCGGTATTGTGCGGTAGTGCCTTTAAAAATAAAGGTGTTCAACCGCTGCTTGATGCCATTGTTGATTTCCTCCCATCCCCGGTTGATGTCCCGCCGGTTGTTGGGGTCGGAGTCGATGGGACTCTTGTTACACGTGAGGCCAGTAGCAAGCAAAATTTTTGCGCACTTGCTTTTAAGCTGGCGAGTGATCCTTTCGTCGAAAAGCTTACCTATCTTAGGGTTTATTCAGGAAAGGTTAAAAGTGGCGATAAGGTTTTTAATTCGGTTAAACAAAAGCAGGAAAAAATCGGTCGGATACTCCTTATGCACGCTAATAAGCGTGAAGAGGTAAAGGAGATTGAAGCTGGTGATATAGTTGCTTTAGTTGGAATGAAGTTCACTAGTACTGGTGATACTCTTTGCGCGGTCGGCGATGATTTCCGACTTGAGTCTATGGATTTCCCAGAACCGGTGATTTCCACGGCAATTGAGCCCAAAAGTGCTTCAGATGAAGATAGGTTACAGCTTAGCCTCGAGAAAATAGCACTAGAAGATCCTTCTTTTCGAGTCAAGAAGGATTCTGAAACAGGGCAGACGATCATATCGGGGATGGGCGAATTACACCTCGAAATTGTTGTTGATCGCTTACAAAGAGAATTCAAAGTTGCGGCCAATGTTGGTAGACCTCAGGTTTCTTATAAAGAAACCATTGAATCGCAAGCTATGGGTGAGGGCGTTTTTGAACAGCAGATATCCGGCAAGTCACTTTATGGGAATGTTTGCTTAGACGTTGCTCCTTTAAATAGAGGAGCAGGGATAGTTTTTGAGAACCGGATTCCGCCAGGGAGTTTACCTCCTGAAGTAATACCTGCAATTGAGAGGGGCGTTAAGACTGGTTTAGATTCTGGTGTTTTGATAGGTTTCCCTGTTACTGATATTCGCGTTATTCTAGTTGGTGGTTCATACCATGCGGATAACGTTTCTGAGCAGGCTTTTGGAGTTGCTAGTTCTTTGGCCTTACGTAATGCTATGGAACGTGCCTCACCTGTTCTTTTGGAACCGATTATGGAGTTGGAAGTTATTCTCCCTGAGACAAGTATGGGTGATGTGATTTCTGACTTGAGTAGTAAGCGCGCAAGGATTTTGGGTATGGAATCACGGCTTGAATGGATTCAGTTAGTTAAGGCCCATGTGCCTCTTTCTGAGATGTTCGGTTATTCAACTGATTTGCGTTCCGCCACCCAGGGGCGGGCGAGCTTCACCATGCAGTTCAGCTTGTATGATCGAGTTCCTGATCGTATTGCTGACCAGATAATCAAGCGGATTAAGGGATTTTAGTTTGGTATTTAGTTTGTTGAGTTCGCCTAAGGAATATAGAGGACAAGATCATGGCAAAGCAAAAATTTGAAAGAAACAAGCCGCACGTAAATATTGGGACGATTGGTCATATCGATCACGGAAAGACTACTCTGACGTCGGCTATAACCCGTGTTTTGGCCCTGAAGGGTT
>Ga0334722_10000656_pt1 | contig 49185 bp, 96 predicted proteins | sample C3_bottom_MG_FD_207210 | JGI IMG/M metagenome (GOLD analysis project Ga0334722, IMG submission 207210) | Sediment microbial communities from Yellowstone Lake, YNP, Wyoming, USA - C3_bottom | ecosystem: Environmental > Aquatic > Freshwater > Lake > Sediment | place: USA: Wyoming | collected...
CTCGGCCGAACATTCCGCCACCGGCCACTCGTCCGAATGTCGCGATTGTCGCGCCACAACCCTCTCGAATGGCTCGGCCCCCCGCTGGCGTTTCTTCTCACCCAGGTCGTGAGGTCGCGAATCTCGGAGAGATTCAGGCAGCTCTTGAGGAGAACGCTCGTCAACATAAGATGTTCGCAGACGCCATTGCGCAGCTCCAGGCCGAAGTGTCCGAAGCGAATCAGTTCGCGGCGCAAGCGTTGTACGCCGCCAAAGACGGGAACAACAACCTCGTCGCCCTGGGGCAGAATGCCGAAGCCGCACTTGACAAAATCGGTGTCGTTCTCTCCAAACACGAAGAAGCGCTCGTGCAGATTCTTCGTGTATCCCCGGAGACATACACTTCTCGTCGGCAGGGTCGCCAAGGCACACCGATGGAGCGCGGACGCAAACGGGTCATCACCATCGAAGCGCAGGCCGCACAGGGCGCGGCGTTGCCAGACTCTCCAGGCGTCAGTTCGAAGAACGAGCGAATCAGCCGCGACACCGCGATGAGCGCGTTTCGTGACCTCGGCGGCGATGAAGACGATTACATCGACTACGAGTAAGGAGGAACGTCGTGATTTTTCGGAAACCCAAGCAGCTCCCCGTGCAGGTCCAAGACGTTCCGGCCGGGGCGCATTTCCTTCAGGCGTTGACCCATGCCGCGACCGCTCTTAGCTACTTCACGGAAGAACAACCGACTCAGCTTCAAAGGCAGCCTCCTTCCGGGGGTAACAAACCTCCGTGCTGTATCCACAAGCGAAAGAAGTAGACCGAAAGCCAAGTTACGCACCTGTAGTTTTTGCAAGTTCGAGCATGAAATGTCTGAGCTTACTGAAGTGAAAATCGGCCCTGTCTTCGCGTTGGTTTGCCATTCCTGCTCGGAGCCCATCTGGCACGCCTTTGGGTTGCTCAACTGGTTCGGAAAGAAGGTGTCGAAATGAGTCGCTTGGCCTCGTATCAAGACTTCGCAGCGACCGCGCGTTCGGAGAAATCTCCGAAGTCCATTTCACTTGTGCCGGAGACAAACGCTCCGTCACAGCAAATCTCGCGGCTGTTCGCGTACCAGTCATACTTCAGTGACACCGAGCTGGAGCGCGCGATTCTTGTTCAGAATCCAAACGAGCCGATTGTTCAGAGCACGCTGAAGGAAGAGCAAATCCCTGGCTACGCCATCGGCTTGCATCCTTCTTCTCAGACCTGCATCGCGCTGCAATTCAAGGTCGGTGGTCAGGCGACTTCTTCAATGCCACACGTTATGAAACCCGGACAGATTCTTCGCCCCCATGGCCTTCCTCCAGGGGTGAAGTCTGGTGCGTTCTCCGGGTTTCAGTGGGGTATTCCGTTTGGTTGGCTCGGTGGAGGTCTTGCTACGATTGTAGTGTTCCAGACAGCCGACGCTGACGTTGCGTGGCCTGGGAACATCGAGATTCCGTTCCATCGCCAACGAATGCAGATTACCTCCATCGCGGGGGCTCCAGCGAACGCGCGGAAAAACTGGCCGCTTCGTTTCCCTTGGACGCGAGCACTGCGAACCACGTCGGATATTCAGCAACAGGGTTTACCCGCTGTTTCAATAAACCCGACCCGGACGCTGATGAGCTTGCGGCTTGAGTCCATCGCGACAGCCACGAACATGCGCATCATCGCGCAGGAGACGAACGACTTCGACCTGGACTCGGCGGGCGCAGTGATTGCGACGCCTGCTCGGTTCAAAGATTTCGTTTGGCCGACGTACACCGACCCAGGCATCGCTGGAAATCTCGGTGCGGCATATCCGCTCGAATGGATGCCGAACGAAATCGTGCGGCTCGCGGCTGATGATGGTGGCATCGCGCTCGTCGATTTGGACGGAGGCGTTCTGACCAACGCCTACGTGGACATCGTTCGTTACGGCACGGTGGGGTAATGATTTGCGACCTTCGGCGATACGGCGATTCCGCCACACAGTACGTCGCTTGGCGGCGTAGGCGGGCACGCGCTTTAAGTCAGGGGTTCGCGGATTTCGATGTTCCCGTTGCCATAAGCGAGAGCGTCGCGACCATGCAGCGCTCGGCGAAGGATGCCATCTTCATCGGCGTCACGACCGGCGTTTTGGTCTGGACAATCACCCACATGCTCGACCGATTTTTTGGAGGCGCGAAATGAAACGTCTGTTCATTGTCCTTTTTCTTTGCGTCGCTGGCGGCGCATTTTCTCAAAGCTCGGTTCGGGCGGACCAGGGTTTGCCCGGTAAGTATGGCCCCTGGCCTGTCACGACTTCGGGATCGAGCGGTTCGTGGTCGGGGAACACGACCGGCGCGTTCATCGACGTTCCTTGGTGGACCTTGCCGGACACGCGCCTCGGGCAACTCGTCTCGGCTGGCGTCTCGGTGAACGAGGCGACAACGGCGACCCCGTTTGCCATCACCGCAAGCTCGTGCCTCATGATTCAATGCGACGTCGCATCGAGAATAGAAGTCTCGGCTCTCACTGGAAACACCGCGACAACGACCTCGGTGAAAGTTCAAGCCGATGAGCGGTACTACAAGTGCCTTCGCACGACCGGGACGTCCATCGCTCAGATCAGCACAACGGGAACCTCAACGTGTCAAGTATACAGGCTCACTCAAAGCTAATGATAAAAGCCCTCGTCACCCTAGCTTTTCTTTCGCAATCGGCGAACACGTTCTATCCGGGCGTCGCGCAGGCGACAAACAAGCCTTGGGTGAAGCTACGCTTCGCTCCAGGTGGCGGCGGGCAGGGACAGTATTCGTCTCTCTGCGACGTGTTCCGATCTGAACTCACCGGGAATTTCTTCTGTCTCCACGGAGACGGAGGAACATCAGACGGCGGCTTCACGCTCACGGCAGGCGGCGCAGTCCCGGCTATCGACACCGATCTCTGTCCGAATGGCCCAAATTGCAACCCGGTCACGGTGCAGCAATTCAACGGCACGTCTACCTTTTATGACTCGACCGTCGCGCAAGAATCCCCACCGGGAGACTTCTCCTGCGTGTGGGCAGGGTCATTCGGGGACACGCCGATTGCCGCCCAAGATCTGATCTCAAAATTTGAGAACGCCGGGTCCGCGCAGGTGTTTCGTTTTCTCCTGTTCTTCGGAATTCCCGTCATTCAGATTTACAAAGATGACGTGACCTTCACGCAGGTAAACCCCGGCACGGGGGTCGCTAGCGCCGAGTACCGCACAGCCGCGTTCACCTACGATTTCGTGACGGACGGTACGAGCGTTTTGACGGTCTACCTCGACGGAGTTTCCGTCGCGTCGTCCAACACAGCCGTTGGCCCGGCTCAGGATGATGCATCGGGGAAGTACCACGTCGGAGTTTTGCCCGGCGCTGGCACTTTTGTTACTTCGAACGCGCTCGATGTCATGTGCACGGAGAAAGTGCTCTCCTCAACGACCATCTCTAAGATGGATGCCTTGGTGAAGACGAGCCGTTCCGGCACGCTAGGCGAGATCGTGAATACGTCTCGATCGACAATTCGGAACTACCTCAACCAAGGCACGAACACATCGACGACGAAATCGGCTTCGTTTCTAACTACCGCTGGCGGCGCGTTCGTTCAGGCCGGTATTAAAAACGATCCTGGTAAGACGAACATCGTTCGGCAGAATCGCGATCTCTCTCAAGCGGTTTGGACGAAGACGAACATGACGTGCACGAAGACGGCTGATGGCCTTAACAAAATGTCCCGGCAAGCAAGTACGTGCACCTCTACGGCTGCGAACGGGCAAGCGACCATCACGACAGTCACCGGGCTTTCGCTGAACAATTCCTCTTGGTTCATCAAACGTCGCACTGGAACCGGGAACATCCTTCTGACCCGCGACAACTTCGCGACGACGACCAACGTCACCGCGTCGGTGAACTCTTCGACGTACACGCGCCTCTCGACGCTCACGCACAGCACGCTTTCTTCCGTCGTCGCGAATCCGACCGTGGGAATTCGTCTCGCGACGAACGGCGACGCGGTGGATATCGACTACGTTCAGAACGAAGGCTTTCTCTATCCGACCGATCCGATTCAAACAGCGGCGGCGGCTACGGCTCGGGCCGTGGAAGCAAACGTTTTGACGAGCCCGATCGTCGCTGGCGCTGACTTGAACAATTGGTGCTTCACACTCCGCGCGACGCCTCCGGCTGGTTCAACTTGGGCCGGTTACTCGACGATTCTCGAACCTGTTCGCGTGCTCGCGTACTACGGCATCAACGCGACGCTCACGAACGTTGTCGAATTCGCGATCTACCCACCGAATCTTTTCTTCTGCGTCTACAACGGAGTCGGTGCCTTTAGCTGCGTGAGCGAAGCTGGGGCCGGAATTCCAGACGGCGCGCATAACTTCCGCGCCTGCAACGACGGAACGAATGTTCGCTTGTGGCGCGACGAGGCGCTGATCGGCACGACCGCGTTGACGACACCGCTCGCAGCCGCTCCTCCGTTTCTTTTGATCGGTGCGTATGGCGACGGAACAGCCGGATCGTCGTTCAACATCTCGAACTTCTGCCATCGAACGGGACAAGGAACATGCCCCTAGACCTAAAAGATCCGAAAGTCCTCGCGGCTGCTACGGCGCTCGGCCTCGTTGCCGGTGGCGCTGCGTTGTTCAACAGCGGCATTTTTGATCCTAAAGCGTCGTTCACTGTGGATCCTGATCATTTGTACGTCGATGTCGCTTGGCCCGATGGAAAGCCGTCCGACACCTCGTGCAAGACTGTTATCGCCTACTCGCTCGATGCTGGGGTCGATTTGCTCGGCCTCAAAGACGACGCGGGGCCTTACACGAAGATGATCATCTGTGCTGGCGTTGTGGATGCTGGCCTCGCTCCGAACGGTATACCTCGACCAACACCGATCGACGTGCCGCCTGGTTTCGTTGTCGCTCAGGCTGAGGCGGTCGCGTCTTCGGCGGACTTCCAACTCGAAGCGTGGGTGGACAGCAAGACCCACGACGGCGGCGATGGGTTCGAGTGCGCGTGCTCGGTCGGTGATGGTGGCTGCGAATGGAAACGCCTTCTCGCTGACGGCGGTGAGCAGTGGGAGAACGCGATCACGAACACGACCTTCAATCCGGGCGAGTGGCGCGGAACAGCATGCAGACGAAAAACTTGTGTTGAACTCGCGGGCTTTCCGCCCGATACAACTTGTCCTTTGGACGGAGGGTAGCGATGGCTGTTCTATCTACGATTACGGAGCTCAATTCGATCACTCGGATGCTGAAGCTCACGACCAACGCGGGAGAGACGAGCGTCACGATCCTACAGCGCGATCAGGCGTCGGGCGTTTTGTCGAGTAGCTACCTCTCGGCGTACCATCTCTCTTTGATCGCGGACAAAGTGAATCAGATCCTGCCCCTGATCGACGTCGCCGATCTCTCATTGCTCGCGTACCTGCCTCAGTCGTTTTTACAGATCGCGGATCTCACCGGCATCGCGACTCCGCTCGGAACTGTCTCGGCTGGCGTCGAGTACCTGAACCTCGTCGGGTTCATCAACCTCCAACCCACCTACGTGATCGTCCAGATTCCGCACTCGATCGCGCAACTTTCTTCCATCGCACCTCTCTAAGGAGCCGCCATGAAACTCTGGTCCTCTCTCACGTCTTTCGGAAAGCTCGTCGTGATCAAGTTCACGATCGTCCTCGCCGTTCTGATCGGTTTTTCTGCGTTTGCTCAGACGGACGGGACAGTCGTCCGCTACCGCGATCTCGTCGGATCTGGGAGCACACTTCTCCCAACTGTCCTTCGGACTACGAGCGCGGCGGTGAGCTTGTTCGTTGATCCGACCGGCAACGACTCGAACGCCTGCACCTCGACGGGCACCGCCGCGTGCCTCACCATTCAGGGCGCGACGAACAAAATTCCGAAATGGCTACGGCACACCGCGCTTATCACCATCGCATCGGGCACCTACGCGCTCGGTGGGGCATACGTCGATGGCTTCGACGCGGTGAACGATCTGAACGCTCCAAGCACCGGAACGTACATTCAATACGATGGCACGCTGATCACCGCGACAGTTGCGACGGGAACCGCGACGGGAACCGCGACGGGCGGTACCGCAGGAAACACGACCGGCACTTTCGGAACTCTCGTGGACGGTGCGCAGACCTGGACCGTGAATGATCTACGAGGAAAGATCATCGAGATCACCGGAGGCACCGGATCCGGGCAACGACAAGTGATCCAATCCAATACTGCGACGACGATCACGATCGTCGGAGATTGGACCGCGCCGACAGGCACGAGCACCTACGCTGTCCGCGACTGGGGGACGATCATCACGGGCTCTCTCGCGCTCCCGGCACAAAACAGCTTCACCGCTTCGACAGCAAGCTCAGGCGCATTCATCATCGGAAGCACGGTGCGATCCGATACCGCCGTGACTCTGCGTTGGCTCAAGTTCACCGGAGCGGCGGTGTCGATCTCCAATCGCGGATCCGCGCTCATGCGTCTGAACGAGAATCGCTTCGAATCGACGGCCTCTCAGCCGATCGTTTCGTACGGCGGGACATTCGTCACCGCGAGAAATTCGTTCAGCCTCGGGGGCTCGGCGACTTCCGCGATCGGTGGACTGAATCAGTATTACCCCCCTGTTTCTTCGACCGAAGATTTCTTTAGAGGTAGTGCGGGAACCGGATCGGCCTTCGGGATCACCTTCGACGGACGTCTGACGTTCTCGAACTCGGCTTTCGAAAATCTGGCGAATGGAATTCGAACGAATCAGGGCTTCCTCTCGATCTCTGGCGTGCAATTCAATTCGATCACCGGAGACTGCATCGGTTCGAACTCGAACGGATTCACAACGTCGCTTGGAGGGTCCGCGTCTATTCTCGTGACGTCGGCTGCGATGAGCACTTGCGGTGTTGCGTTCAACATCTCGGGCGGAAACCAACTCACCTCGGCTTCCGTTGCAGGGGCGACGAACACGGTGATCTATCGAGTCCTAAACGGCGGGTACATTCAAGAGGCATCGACCTCGACGATCACCGGGACGACGGAAATCGACGTGGACGGAACGAGCTACACGATCGCGGCGCTACGCGCGGCGGGCCCACCGAAATCGATCACTGACCTCGCGACGTTCTCTCGAATCTGGGAGCCGTAATGGACAAGAAGAACGTATCTACAGCCATTGTCGTCGCGGCCTTCGCGGGAGTCATCGCAGCGATCATCGCCGGGAGCGCGAAACCTGAGCCTGATCCCGATGGGCTCTATACCCGCGTGCCTTGGGCGACGCCAAAACCGGCAAATCCAACGTGCGGTTACGTTTCTGTAATCGTCGGCCCGCGCGAGAAAGACCTGCTCAAGCTCACCAACGACGGGAAGAACTCCTTCGCGTACGCGAAGCTTTGCTTCGATCCCGACACGAAAGAACTCGATCTCTCGGACGGGAAAACTCTCGCGCCCGTGAGCGCGTTCACTCCGTCGAACGCATCGGATGAGTACCAAGTCGAAGTGTGGCTCGCAGGAAAGTCTCGCGATGGCGGCGACGGTTTTCCATGCGCCTGTAGATCCGACGCCGGATCCTGCGAAGTATCGGAAGACGGATCGAATTGGACCCCCGCGCCAGCCGGGACGCTCAAAGAAAATACGTGGCGCGGGAAGGGGTGCTTTCGAAAGTCCTGCGTCGATGAACCCTGGGGAACGATGCGACAGCCGGAGTGCCTATGAAAAAATGGATCGTCGGTGTGGCCGTTGTATTCGCGTGCTTTGGAGCGTACGTCGTCGCTGCGCCTTCGACGCTCGGGCAGATTTTTCTGCTCGACAAGCTGGCCTTCGCGAGCTTCCCCGCTGCTTCGGCAACGAACGAATCGGGATGGCTCTACGACTCGACGAACAAATTTACACGTTATTCGGACGGCGCTTCGTGGGCGATTCCTGGCGGCGGCGTCGGACGGTGGGGAGCGGCGTGCAACACAACCATGTCCTGCATCGCTGGCGCGACGTATTCTGGAGGCTTCAGAGCAAATCAACCGGGCGGGAAGTTCCGAAACATCACCTGCAACACGCTCGTCGCCGGAACAGCAGGCAGTCTCACGCTTCGGATTAGGAACCTCACCGACGCTACGACGACCTGCTCCTGTTCAATTACCTGCAACGCCGCCATCACGACGATGCAAACCTGCGACTGCAACGGGACTTATACGAACGGAAAAGATTATGTCGTACAGGTTGACGCTGCGACGACCTGCGCGACTCCTCCGACCGTCATCGGATGTGCGGTGGGGATAGAGCCAACATGACCACGCGAGCGAAAATTCTGGCGTTGGTCGGAGTGCTCGCCATCGGTGGCGCAGTGCTCGCGGACCCGAATGTTTTGGGTCAGACCATCATCCTCCAAAGACTCGCCTTCGCGAGCTTCCCCGCCGCGTCCGCCACCAACGAAGGCGGGGTCATCTACGACTCGACCGGCAAATTCCTACGCAATTCGAACGCGACCGAATGGAACCCGGTTGGGTCAGGCAACGGCGCAGTCTCATTTGGGTGCGGGAATTTCGTGACGGCTTGTGCGGTCGGTACGAATTACGGCGGCATTTATCAAACGGTGGCCGCTGGCGGGAAGTTCAGAAACATCACCTGCGTTTGGCGCACGCCCGGAACAGCGGGAAGCCTCGTACTGCGAATTCGTAACCTGACTGATGCAACGACGCTCTGCACCTGCACACTCGGCTCGTGCGCTGGGGCTGCGTTCACGCCGCAATCGTGCGACTGCAACACGGCGTTTCTCGCGGCGAAAAATTACACGTTGCAGATTGACGCAACGACGAGCTGTGGAACGCTTCCGGCAGCGCAGAACTGCTTTGTGGGTACTGAGCCATGACCAAACGAGCGAAGATACTTCTCGCCACTGCCGCCGCGCTCCTCGCGGGCGGTGTTCTCGCGGACCCGTTTGTGCTCGGGAACATCGTTTTGCTTCAGAAGTTCGTCACCGCGTCGATTCCCGCTGCGTCTGCTACCAACGAAGGTGGAATCGTCTACGACGACACGCTGAACGTTCCTTTTTTCTCGAATGGCACCGCGAACAAGTCATTCAACGGCGGCGCTCAGCCCCTCGCTCAATTCGGCGCGCTCTGCACGAACATGGGCGCAGGCGTCTGCAACGCCGGAATCAACTGGCTTGGCGGCTGGACACCTACGGCAACGTTCCCCGCGAGCAAGTTCACGACCATCGCGTGCAACGTTGACACTCCCATTGGAGCGAGCGCGTCCATCGGAATCGAAATCTTCAATGTGACGGATGCGACCTCGGTGTGCTCGTGCTCGCTGGCCGGGCTCTGCACAACGGGCTCGGGGGCACTCGACCCGGTTACTTGCTCTTGCAACACGAACATCACCAATGGGAAGACCTATTCGATTCGCACGACGGCCACGGGTGGCTGCACGTCCATCGGCATCGCATGTAATGCAGCAGTCGAGCCTCAATAGTCATGGACATCAACGTTCTAAAGGCGTTCGCCGAATTCCTTCAGAACTACGGAAGCTACGCTTTTGAGACGTTGCTTGTGTTCGCGCTCGTCTACGTGCATCGGCAATGGCAAAAATCGGAGCGTGAGAAATTCGAGCTGGCATTGTCCATCGCGCCGCTCGCCGAGGCGATGACTTCTCTTGTCCAAAACGCTGCTCGGGCGAAAGCCAAACGCTCGTCGCCTCCACCACCTTCTTCTAACCTTGGAGCCTGACATGCGGAAATTCCCGAGGCCATTGAAGCTCGTAGCGAACGGTGAGGATGAGACTTCAGGCGCGCACCTGCCGGACGCGAAACAGCTCGCGAAAAACGCGAAAAACAGGGCCAGGGAACTTCTGAAGGAATTACCTCCTCAGTTAGAGTCTTTGGCCCAACAGCTACGCGAGGCGGCTGAAGCCGTCGACAACGGGGAAGTGGAACTCGAAGACCTCGCGTGGGAGGCGGAACTTGGAGCAGGACATCGGGAGGGCCGCTAATGCGCTCATCGCAGTCGAGTGGATTGGCGTTGCTCTTTATTTCACCAACCGCTTCCTTCAGCACCGCAAGACGGTATCGCTCGCGCTTGCCGCGATGGCTCTGGGCTGGACGTTCCTCGGGCTCGGCGATGAAATCCTCGCGTTCCCCCAAGCGTGGGGGCTTATCAAGTTGGCAGCGGTGCTGTTTGGTGCTTCCATGTGGTACGCGATTTGGCGGGTAGAACGGACGGGAAACTGACTGTTTTGGGAGTGGGAAATGCGTTACTTCAGACCGACCAAAACTAAATGCAATCGGAAGCTCTTCGCGAAGAGAATGCGCGAGGCGCGTACCGCCCAGAAGCAAATTCCCGCTGACCTTCGCCCGCTGTTCAAACACCTTCTCCACCTGGCTCAAGACTCACTTCGCAACGGCGCGTGCAAGCGAGCCGGGCGCGAAATTCACATGGCGAAACGCTTGATTCGGTACGCGAAATGATTGTCTCGACCTACGAGGGTTTCCGTGAGGACGCGCAGGCGGCGATGACCGCGAGCCCGAACTATTTCGTGTGGTGGTACTCGGTGAAAAGCCTTGCGTTGGTCGCATCGGTCGCGGCCGTCGCCTATTTGATTGGGAGGTCGAAATGATTGTTTCATCTAGACGATTTCGAAGTTTCGGCGAGTCGAAGCTTCAATGGGGTTCGAGCGGGGATTCTGTTCGCTCGCTCCAAAAGCGCCTCATCGCGCTCGGTGTCCCGAATGTCTCCGTAACGGGGCAGTTTGACCAGCAGACTTTGGAGGCCGTGAAGTATTTCCAGCTCGCGTCGGGGATTTCGGCGAACGGCGTTGTCGACGAGAACACCTGGACGAAAATTCGCGAGGCCGAGGGCATGCAGACCGGAGGCGCGGCGGGTGAGCCAACGCCGAACGTCGCTACAACAGGGGGTGGCTTTTTGGACACGCTCGGCACGACTCTCGCGAATCTCTTCAAGCCGAGCGCGAGTCAAGAGCCGACAACGCAGTACGTCTACGTGCCGCAGGAGAAGGGCGTTCCGACCTGGGTTTGGGTCGCTGGCGGCGTCGGTGCGGCGGCGCTGCTTACATTGGTCGCCGTTTCCGCAGGAGGACGGAGGCAGGCGACATGACCCCCGCGATTGAAAAACTTGTCTTTCAAGCCTACCAGGCGGTTCTTCGCAGGAACCCCGACGCTGAAGGCTTGAACTTTTGGTCGACGAAGGCGTTCGAAGCAGCTTCAGGAGGACAAGACCCGAGTGCATATCTGCTCGCGGCACTTCAGAATTCAGATGAGGGCAAATGCGTAGTGGCCACAGGCTCGCAATGCTCTCAGTTTTGGCGCGGGAAGCCCATCAGCACCTTCCCTTGGTTGTGGGTGGGCCTGGGAGCGGGGGCGCTCGTACTCCTCGGTACGGGCGCGTTTTTCCTTTGGCCGAAGAAGACCCCTGCTCAAGCGGTGGCCGGGTATCGACGGAGGAAGCGCCGATGAAAAAAATTCACTGCCCATCCGGCAAAGGTCGGTACTGCCGTCAGCGCGTCGCGAGCCCCAAGAAATTCGCGAGGAACTCGCTGCGCACCATCACGCGAGGCAGCGTGAAGATTGTCGTCGGGTGCCCGAAGGGGAAATTCAAGAAGGGTAAGTGCTCGGTCGGAACGCGAGCGCAGACGATTTTGAGGCCGTTGGGCTCGCCGAAATGTCAGGTGTGCAGGATTTGAGGAGGAGCGATGAGCACCGGATGCCAAAGAATCCCAGAAGGATACAAGGCGAAGAAGTACGTCCTTGAGTGGAAGGGGCACAAATACTGCCACGTCACCGGCTCGCGTCCGTTGACGGTCAAAGAGTTTCGGTACGAACGAAAAGATTCGATTCGGAACTGCAAACTTCGCAAAGGCGGCGGGATGGGGACGGTCGCGAAGTGCATTCGCTTCGAGAAGAAGCAGTCCTGGCCGTTTTACGTGCGCGTCGGGGTTTCACTCAAAAGTTCTCTGGCGAAGAAGTCGAAGCGCGCCGGATTCAGTGGGAGGTAGTCATGGCACGCCGAACAAAAGTTCACGCGGGGCTTCGAGGCAAACGCGGTTCGACACGACGGATAAAGTCGACCATCATCGTTCACAGGACCGCCGAGCGCGGTCCTTTGGCTTTTGAGGCATGCCTTCGGATTGGCGCTGTTGCAATGAGCGGCGGGGAGTGCGGGTACGGTCGAAATCCTCGAAAGGCTCTGGCTAACGCGATGACCAAGATGATGAAGCATTTGCGCACGCGCAAAGGCGCATTCGCAGGGAGGAAATGAACATGGCAATTTCACTCACAACCCATCGGGGCGTTCCACGCGAAGATGGTTCAGACTACGGAGACATCCAAGTGGACGACTCAGCCGCGAATGTGACCATCGAAGTCCCGCAGCAATTCCCGAAGCTCGACGAAAAGACGATGGAGCTGGCGAAGGGCGGGCTGTTCGCCATCATGGCGTTCTCGTCCGCGACGCCGTTTCTGCTCCGACTCGCGGCGGCGTATTTCGCCTACGGGTCGCTCTTGCCGATGTTCAAACCTGAAACACCAGCGGTGTCTTGGTATCGGAGGTAGGTCATGGCGAAGCGGCGAAGAATCCAACGGTACGACGGGCTCAGAGGAACTTCCCTTGGACTCGGGGCGACCGCTTTTCTCGGTTTGGTAATTTACCGAGCCTACGCCATGAACAGACTCGCGGGTGAATTTAGCCGGGCAAATGAAGCAGCGGGAGGCTCCAGACTCGAATACGGATTTGGAACAGCGCTCGCCGACTTGTTCACGCATCCGGGTGCTTTCCTCGACATTCGACCGAGACAATGGCTGATGGATAGGGTCTACAAAGCCGGGTTTATTTTGAAAGCGATTTGAGGAGAAAACGATGGTCTACAATTTCGCGTCAGGTGCGCTCATGCCGGGGACTGAAACAATGCCCCCAACAGATGGAAAGAAATCGCCGATGTTCAAACCTGAAACACCAGCGGTGTCCTGGTATCGGAGGTAGTCGTGGCGAAAGGCATCACACCAAAAGGCTGCCTCGCGCAAAGTGTTTCTCTGGACGGAAAAGGAAACGCTGAAGTTCGTTTTGCATGCCCTCGTCCGGGGAGTCTGACGGAGACGGAATACGCAAGTCGGCATCTGCGCGGGGTTCGGTCAGTTCACCTCACCGAAGGCACTGTTTCTGGTCATGCGTCAGTGGGGTTTGTGCAGGTCGGCAGGCAAGGCGAATACACCGTCTGCCATCGAACCTGAAGAAACGAAAGTAGAGAATGAAGATGGCTCGACGAAAGCGAAAATCTTACGGCGGCGTCGTTGACGGCACGACCTACAAGGACGCGACTCCGCAGCGCGTTGTCGACATCCTCGAAAGTTCTCGGAAGAACCGCGAGCGGCTCTGCATCCGGTACGGTGACAAAGAAACCGGCCGCGATTGGGGCGATATGAGGATGTGCGGGCACGTCGGGCGAAGCACCGGCACAGAAAAAATCCCGCTCTTAATTAAAACACGTCGGAGCATGGGTGGAGAGGGAATCCTCGACGACGCGATTATCGAAATTCGAAAGCCGGGAAAAACGCCGCGCGTTCTCTATCGGCATCCGAAGTACCACAAATGAAAGCCCGGAGATGAAGATGGCTCGACGAAAACATTCGCAAGCGCAAGGGCGCATTCGCGGGAAGGAAATGAAGACCGCACAGAAATCATGCGCGCGGCTGAAACGCAGCTTTTGGAAGGCGCATTCCCGGTTCAAAAAAGCGCGGACTGATTTCTCCAAAGCTCAAGGCAAGTATCTAGCTGCCGCAACCCCAAAACAGGCACAAAAATGGATTAGGTTGGTACGGCGAGCATCAAAAGCGATGTCGAAGGCGGAAGGCGCGAGTGGGCATTGGGTAGGAAAACTTCGCAAAGCGAACTGCAAATGAAAGCCTGGAAAGAAATCGCCGGAGCCGCCGCGCTCGGTTTCTTCAAGGGTGTTCTCATCCGTCAGCGTATGCACCAGCTCGGCACGTACCCGGCTCCCGAGCCGCTTGAGAAACGCCTGCACTCGGTTCTCTCCGGTCCTCTCATGGAGGAGATGCTCTACCGCGCGATGCCTGAACGCCTCTTCGGGCACCTTCCGACTGGCTTCACGGCGCTTCCGTTCGCAGCGGACCACGTTCTCTCGGATTCAGCGGCGCGGGCTCGCAGGGGACTTCCTCCGTCGTCGATGCTCGCGAAGTCGATGCGCTTCGCAGACGTGGCGTTCGGCGGCTACCTCTACGAGCGCGCGTACCGGAGTTCGGGCTTGCTCGGAGCGTTCGTCGCTCACAGCCTTCACAATTACTTTTCAGGCGTCGGCCTCGGCGGTTAAAGTGAGGCCCGATGAGCGACCAGCCAAGTAAAAAATGGGTCGACAACTACGTCAGGGCAGCCGCGCTCAATTCCTACGCGAATCGGCACAATGCCCCTCTTTCGGCGCAACAACGGCTCTACGACAAGTTCATACGTTTGCGGTTAACTGGCGAAGAAAAATGGCCCCTCGTCGACTTCGACAAAGGGCTTGCGTCTGCCGTAGAAATTTGGCTGAAGACTCACCCGCTTCGCGGTCCCGGTGTGGACTGGTAAACCATGAGAGTTCGAATCACCACCAGACCACCGAAGCTCAGTGACAGCATCATCGTCGCGCCCGGCCGCGTGGAGAAGCCTTTCCCCTGGCTTTGGGTCGGAGCGGGGGGCATGCTCTTTTTCGGGTTACTCGCGTTTCTCGGGAGGAAAATCTACGTGGACCTGAAAAACAAAGCCGAGTGGGCGAAGTTCGTTTTCGCTGAAACGACCGCGCTGTTTCCGACGCTTCCCGTGAAGTCTCGAATCATCATCGTCGCGCACGCGGCCTACGAATCGGGTTGGGGACAAGGCAACCGCGCGGTGCGCGAGGCCAACAACCTGTTCAACGTCACAGCCGGGAGTCAGTGGCACGGGGACACGCTCGTCGTTCCCAACGCGGACCTTTCCTACAACGTGGCCGAATGCACCAGGCTCAACCGGCCAATGGTGGTGCAGATAAACGGCAAGCCTGCGTGTCGCATCGACCAGACCTGGAGAAAGTACGCGAGCTACCGCGATTCGCTCACCGATTACTGGAGCTTCCTCGGAGGTCGATACATTGTCGCGCGAGACGCGCTCGCGGCCGGTGACGTTGCCGGTTTCGTCAATGGTCTGTACGCGAAGGGCTACTTCACGCTCGCGCCTGATGAGTACCTCAACCAACTGGCGAGCATGGTGGATTCCGTGGCAAAACGACTCGAAGTCACCGTCTAAAAGGAGAACATCATGCCGTCGACCCGAAAACCCGAGAGCAAGTCTTCAAAGAAGTCGGAGGAGAAGAAATCCGACCGCGATGAGACGAAGAAACCAAGCGTCTTTTCCCTCTTCAAGAAGGAGAAGGCCGAAGAAAAGCTCGATGACGAGCCCACGCTCGACCCGGATGCGAAGACTCCGAAGGCGAAGCCGATGTCGACGCCTAAGAAACTCTGGCCCAACCGACTGCCGGAAGAGTGCGCGCTGCTCAAGGATTTCCTCGGTGAGCTTCCCCATCTGTGGCACATCGACGCGGCCGAAGCGGAGAATGACGCCCGCGAGCGCGTTCGGCTGGCTCGCGATGGTGGCGACGCGAAGAAAATCGAAGCCGCGAAGACCAACCTCGTCAGAGTTCAGCAGGCAATCGGCTACGTGAACACGCTCGGCGGCTGGGATACGCTTGCCCGCGCGTCGATGCGCCTCTAATTCGCGGTGTGTTTCCCCTCATTCGCACCGCCCCGCCCGGTTTCGCCCGCTCACGGGTGCCACCGGGCGCTTTTTTACCTGTAGAGGGGCGCGCGGTTGACCGCCTGAAACACCTACAGCGCCGCCCCCGCACGCCACGCGCTCGAATTGCCCCGCCTACATATTCAAACGCCCCCCGCCCCGAACGGCCGGGAAACCCGATAATACTATAGTATTATCTAGTGTCTAAAATGGGAGTTATTGACACTAGGTTTTCTGCCGTGGTATTCTGTTTTTCGTGGTTGGGCATTCCGCCCCGCCGCTGAAGGAAGGGAAAAACCGCCATGTATACCCCCAACGCCGAAAACGCCGCCCGCGCCCCCCGTCGCCTCGTTATCGAGGATGAATCCTCCCCTACGCCCGCCTACGTGGGTGAAGCCTCGTTTGAAGAGCGCAACGCCGCGCTGAAGGCGTTGGCCATCGAAGCGGGTATCCGCCTCCCTGATACGCGAGTGCCCGAAGGTGAATCTCTCCTTCCCATCGGCGAAGAGAACAAGCGCAAGCTCGCGTCTGACGTGGCGAAGCTGCCCGGCGTGAGTGACGGTCTGACCGCGCTTCGCAGTGTCATCACCGCGCAAGATGCGCGTGATTCGAAGGTGCAAATTCAGCGCGTGCGCATGGATTCTGAGCGGGCGGGGCTCTTCGGCCCTGGACAGAACGCCTCCGACGCGCTCGCGTACACCGATTCTGGCTTTGGGCACGTCGTTTCCTACCTCGACGGGCCGCGCGGCACTGCCGGAGTGCTCGCGTCCCTTCGCCCGGCCGCGCGGGCCGCTGCCTTCAACGACTTGGCCGAGCGTGCGCGCCGTAACGACGCAGTGGTGATTCGTACCATCGTCGAACCGCGTTCCGGCCGTCGAGTGGTCCGCGCCGTCACCAGCGAGCGGCACTCGCTCACCACTGGCGACGATACGGTCATCGCGGACGCAATCGCGGCCAGCGTTCCAGCGGGGGCGAAGCTCCGCGTCACGAAAACACCAGACCGCTCAGACTTCGAGCTTGTGTGGCCAGCGATGGACCGCGAGCTACGGGTGGGCGACGTGGCGTTGATTGCCCTATCCATTTCGAACAGTGAGACGAAGGCGGGTTCGCTGAAGGTCGCGCCGAAGCTCCTTCGGGTGCTCTGCTACAACTTCACCACTGCCTACAGCGAGGGTGCCGACGAGGAAATCAGCCTCAAACACGTTGGCGACCTCCGCACGAAGCTCCCGGCCGCGTTCGCCCGTGCGCTCAAAGTCGTCGACCCGTTCGTGCGCGCCTTTGGTGACGCCTACAAGGCCGCGTTCCCCACGTTCGCCCCTACTCGCGGCGAGCTTTTGGACCGCGTGGCGAAGAAGTTCGAGCTGGCCGAGTCGACGTTGGACCTTTCGGGTCAGCTCTGGGATGCGGACGGCTCGAAAACCGCTGGTGACACATTGGCGGGCTTGGTGAACGCGCTGACCCGCGCGTCACAAGAACAAACGATGGAAAGCGCGGCCGTGACCGAGCGCGCCGCTGGCCGATTGATTGTCGAAGGGTGGGGCGCGCTGGCCTAGTCGACCCGAACGGGTGCCCCTCGAACCGTTCGAGGGGTTTCCCGGTCGAATCGACCACACGAAAGGAAGGGAAAACCGCCATGGGCTGGGATTTTTGCGACGCTTGGAGAACGAAGGCCGACGTTTTGCGCGAACAACTTGACCCGCGCCGGTTCGGGGGCGAAGGCTACAAGTTACTCGCGAGCCAGTCTGTTAGCGAAGGGTATCTCGCGGTGTGGGAAACCCACGACGGCGAGCGCTGGCTCGAAACTACCCTCGTGCAAAAATCGCGCGGGTGCTTTGGAGTCAAAACGATGTCTGAGTCGATGGGTCCGGTCGAATTCGACGGCGCGGCCGAAATGCTGTTTTCGCTCGTTCCCACGCCACCGAACGAGTACGCCGCGAAGTTTCGCGAGCGCGTTCGCTCACGGCGCAAGCCGGGGGCGCGGGCGAAGTTGACCGTTTACCCTCAAAGCCAGTTTCTAATTCCGAACGTCGCCGTCGAATAACCGCCAACCGAAGGAAGGGAAAACCGCCATGATTTCCATCTTGAACATTCCGAAAATCCCACAAGTGACCGCCAAGTTGGGCGCGATGCGCAAGCCGCAAGAGTTCCTCCCGCACCGAACGGCGAACGGCACCGTTGTTGTCCAGTCTGACAAGTCCATCGGCACGCTCGACTTGTCGACCGGCCAAGGGCGGTTCACCACGAAGGGCTGCTACTTCCCACACCTTGCGCTTGCAGAACCGTTCACCTTTCCGGCCGAATTCGTCGAAGCGGTCAAGCGCGCCGTCGCGATTTTCGACTCCTACAACGGAGGCCAGCCATGATTTTCGGACAGATTTTTGTGGAAGGTGCCAAGCGTCCAGTGCAAGAAATCGCTTTCGTTCGATTGGCTGACGCTCGACGATGGGCAGACCAGCAACGCGAAACCGTCAAACGGAACGGGTCAACCCATGGTGTGCGCTTGGTTTCGGCCACTGGCCGACGAACGCCAGACGGGACGTGCTCCGATTGTGGCGGCGCGGGTTTCTCCTACGACAACGGGGCGCACGTTTCGGTTGACGGTGTGCGCGGTTATCGGTGCATGACGTGCGGAAGCATCAAGGGGGAACCATGAAAGGCAATCTCGTGACGAATCTTTTCCGCCTCTCAGAGTCCAAGCGTGACGGGTCTATCTGGTACGTGACGCACGCAAAGGGCGACGGCGGGAAGGATTGGGGCTGGACGGGTGACGCTCAGAAGGCCGCTCTGCTTTCGTTTGGCTGGGCGCGTCGATTCATGGCGGATAGACGTTACTGTGGGGTGACAACGGCGCAAGCGCTTGAGGTAGGACCGAAGTTTATGCACGACGGTTGCGACAATCGCGGTGGTGCGTGCGTCGATTGCAGGGAGGGATAACCATGAAATCCATCACCATTGGCTCGCGAGTGCGGGTCAAAATCCAAGACTTCGACCGCTACGCGCTTGGTTGTGCGGAGTCACTCGACGGCGCTACTGGCACGGTCGAACGGGAGAAGAACGACGGCGAGCTGTTAATCGCCTTCGATTCCCCACGGCCTACGTGGTGGACGAACCAGTCACCAACCGTCGCGTTTTGGCTGCCACCCGAAGACCTGGAAGGTGCCCCATGAAGCCCGAAGACCGTGAGAAGCTCGAAGCCAAGCGCGGGCGTCGGCTGTTCCTCGGCCGCTACCGAACGTTTGACCAGATTGTCGCTCGAATTCTCAAGGAGCCCGTGTGGAAGGGCGCGAAGGTTTCCAGGGAAGGCGAGTTCACCGTGATTCGGTTGAAGCTGGCGGAAATGAGACTGAAAGGGCGTGCACCGTGAGCAGCATGGGCTATTGCGTCATCGAAAACACCGTGGGCGACTTGCGGAGCTGCCTGGAAAAACTGGAGGAAGCTGGGTTTGACACGGCCGAGCTGACCGAGAGTGAAGAGCGAGCTGCAAAACACCTAATCAAACTGTGCTGCCTAATTGCTGACGGGGCGCGAGACGAGGAGAGCGAGCCGTGAGCAACGACGAAGTAGAGCTGTGCAAGTTCATCGTCACACGCTGGGGGCCGGGTTGCTGGCTGGGTGACGCGGCGAGGGAAGCGCTCGCAAGCGACTACATCGAGGACCACGATTCGTTCCCGATGGAGATGGCGCGCGAAGGATACTACGCGGGGGAAAGTCACCAGCGGCACGAACTGCACGCGCTGACCAAAGAGGTAGAAACTGACAAGGAGACGCAATGAGCTTCGACATGGCCAACCTAGGGCCGAAAACCACAGGCATCGGAGCGGTTATTCACGTCTACCAAGACCTCGACCGCCGCTCACGTCACGGACCTCGAATCAAAGTCTTCCCTGGCCGACCCAGTGAAGGCAACGCGACTACCATCACGGTGCCGACGCACCCAACCGAAGAGCCTAGCGTCATCGGAAAATCAACGGTCAGTGCCAAGGTGCTGAAGCTCGCGACGAAGTTCGTGGAACTGAACTGGCGAGCGCTGGCGCTCTACTGGAGCTACGAGGACTACAACACGGATGAACTGTTGGAAGATTTGAAGGTGGTGAAATAGGACTCACTCATGGCGGTGTGGGTCCAAAGCGCGGCGACTCGACTCTCCGGTCGCCCCGCTCCTCCGAGTTCTGAAAAGTTCAGGGCTCGACGGAGTGGAAGGAAGGGAAAATGAAATTCAGAAAATCAAGGACGGGGCCGTACCTCTACGTCGTTGACGATGAAACGGCCGGTGGGGAGTTCATCGCAGAGATAACTCGTGGCAGCGACGTTACTCGCGCCGAGTTCTTTCGCAAGGTCGAGGCGTTCGACGAGCTGTTAGAGGCCGCGAAACTGTTCTGGGCGTTCTACGATGACCTCGCAAAAAGCAACCCCGGATTCGTGGGGAAACTCTGCCTCCAAGATTACGCGCGGTGGAATGAAGCACTGATTCGGCTTCCCGCTGCCGTCGCTAAAGCGGAGGGAAAATGAGCCTCGCTCGCTTCAGAACCTACGGCCGTTTCGACGGTGCGACGGAGGCGACCGTCACAATCAACCGCGCGGCGGGAATCTTTTCCGTGCGCCCTCTGAGGCGACGGAAGGCATACGAGCTGCCCCTGTCCGTGGTCGCCGAGATGGTCATGTGGCGAATACTAAAAGCGGAAGCAGCGGAGAAACGCGCGGCGCGGAGGAAGCGATGAACCTCCTCTACCCCTTCGACCGCGCGGACGTTCAACGCCTCGTCGACGCGGGCTTGGGCAAGCCATCGAACGCGGCAACACCGTTCGGGGTTCTCCCAGCGCTGCGTTGCTCGCCCGAAGTCTACGAAGCTGGGAAGCGGTTTTCCTCGGGACTCAGTTCGTTTTCAAACAGCACGGAGCTGGCGGATTACCTCTTGCAACGCTTCCGCTTGCGGGTGGTCCGATGAACCCCGGCGAGCTTTCGAATCGGCTTCAGCTCCATTTGACGAGCCATCGTTCGGTCAACGATGTCAGCTTCCACGCGGCCCTCGGCACAATGGGTAACGGCGAGGACCGATTGTTGGTCCGCGATTTTCGAAGCTCTGGCGGCGATGGCTCGCATGCGCTTGTGGAACCGCTCACAGGAGTCGGTTGCGGAGGAGGCCACTTCGATGATGGTGGATGGTTCGTTGAACAGCTCCCCTTTTGGACTTCGCCATTTTCCCCGGCCTTTGTAGACCGTCGCCGCGTCTGCCGTGCCAAGCGTCGCGACGCTGATGACGTGGTTGAGTTCTTCGCGGGAGACACGGGTTTTCCCGTCGCCCTTGGTTCCACCGACGACAATTCGCCCAATATGGGCCGGTTCACCGAAACGCTTTTTCGTGGGTAGAACGTAGCAACTTTTGAAGGAAGGGAAAATGTTAACCAAAGACGAAACCCTGCTCACCGATGGCCGGGCGCACACGTATGCGTTTTTCGACATACCAAACACGTCCATCGTCGATGCGATGATGGAGCCGGGGAGCAGCGCGCACAAGAAAACGGCCGCTGTTGTTCACCAGACTGCTTCCGACATCGGCCAAAGGCTCGACGACCGCGACGACCTCCGCGCGAAGCTCGACTTCCAGACGAGACGCGCCGAGCACGCCGAGAAGCGACTTGAGGAGCGGCCCGCGGTGCTGGGTGGGTTGGCGAAGGTTATTGGCGACGCCGACTCATTCGCGAAGGTGATTGCCGAGGAAGCGGCGCGTCAGGAGAACGAGGCGTGCGCCCGGGTCTGCGAGAGCCTTCCGCGTCCCACTCATGGCTCGTTCGACCGAGGCGACTTCGCGGCGGCGATAAGGGCGCGAGCTGCCGAGCATTACGCGGATCTCCCGGTGTTCGTGGAGTCGGGGCGCGACGCATGAGCTTGCGCCTGCGCCCTTGGACCGTGAAGCGCTCCGCTGCGATCCAGTTCAACGCCGACGTGCATCGGCGCCTGCCGCGCATCCAGGGAGCGATGTGGTGCGTGTCCGTGCGTGAACGGGACGAGATCGTTGGCATCGCGCTCGTGGGCCACCCATCGCAGGAGCAGACGACCGACGAGTACGACCATCTCCGGGTGCTCCGCGTTGCGGTGAAAGAAGGCCACAAGAACGCCTGCTCGATGCTCTACGGCGCGTGTTGGCGCGCAGCTCGGGCGATGGGGGTTACAAGCATGGACACGTTCACGCATCTCGACGAGCCAGGCACGAGCCTGCGCGCTGCAGGCTGGATCGAAGGCGGGTTGACGGCCGGCGGCGAACACTCGCGTAAAGGCCGGCCTCGCAGGCCGCAAAAGGATGCCGGGCCGAAGAAGCGCTGGTGGGCGCCCGGAAGCCTCAAGGCACCGAAGCCGTCGGATCCCGGTTGCAAGCATGACGGCGCAGGCGATGCCGAGTGCGAAATGGTGTGCGGTGCCAGAGGTGCGCTCATGACCGGGCCATCGCTGACCGCGCAGGCCGTGGGGCCGAGAAGAATACGAACTCATGCGCCGTCCGGTTTTTCCAAGGCACCGGATTGGCCCTCGGGTTCCGAATTGGTACGCACGCAACTTCAGACGACGAAAGAAGGGAACATGAACCAAGAAAATCTCATCGAAACCCCCGCCGAACGGAAGGTCATCGTGAAAATTGAAACCGAGTTCGGTTTCGAGGGTGCGAAGCAAAAGCAAACGCGGTCGCTGTCGTGCATCCTGCCGAAGAGCGAAGCGAAGAAAATCTTCGACACGATTGAGGCGCTGATTTCGACCGCGAAGAAGGAGGCGAAGAAATGATTGCCTTCGCACTCTACGGCTGCAAATTTTTCTGCGACAGAACCCTCGTGGATGGAGTCGCCGTCGTCGATGGGAAGCTGCCGCTCCTGGCGAAACAACTCCTCCAGGGATTCAAAATCGAAGGCGAGACTCCCGAACGACGCCCGTACATCAACGTTCGGCTCAGCCCGGATTCGTTCGCGGACGTTGGTTCGAGCAGCCCCATTGCTGTGTTTTTCGAAACGGAGGAGAAATGAAAACCTGCCCTTGCTGCAAACGCTCCTACGTCACCGGCCCTATGGAAGCGCTCGCGCCACCTGAAGCACAGTGGTCGGCGCTCCCGTTCGTCGGGAATCAACCAAGCGAGGACGAGTCGGGGCAATACAACGCCGAGCTTCGAAATTGCCCGTGCGGCTCGACCATCGCGGTCGAGACAAAGATTGGAGAAGACGAATGCTAAAAACCAAAACGACCGTTGAAATCTCCGGCGCACCCGTCGCCATCGAAAGACTGCGAAGCGACGCGGGAGATTCTCCGACGCGCGGAGGTGCTGAAATGAGCCTCGATTTTATCTGCCGGACCTGTGGCGTTCGGCACACTTGGGGTTCTCCGTTCTGCAAGGACAACCCGGACAGAAGGGAAGGGAACATGAAACACGTCTCGGAATACAAGAGCGACTTCGAAACCATCCAGCGGCTCACCTTCCTGTTGGAATCGGCGCGAGGACAGAACACGTCGCTGATTTTGGAGAATGAAAAACTCCGTGAGCGTATCGACCAGCTCGAAGATGCCCTCGCGGAGAATGGAGAAGAAAAGTGAACACTGAAATTTCAAAAGAGAAACTAGATTGGTTCGACTCGCTGGTCCTGTCGTCCGGGAATCACGCCGATATCGAGCGCGGAGCGTGCATCATGGAAAGCGTTGCCTATCTCGCCGGAGAGCCGCATTCCGATGCCCCGAAATGCGCGAGCAAGGTAATTTCGCGATTTCTGATTACCATCAACGACCGATGGGACGACAAGCGCCGTCAGAAGCTCAAGCCGTACGCAGTCAAGATTATCGGTACGGCCGCGAACGAGAATATAGAACTGAAACGCGCCTATCTCTGTGCGGACTGGGCGGTTCGAGAATGCGCGCCGATGGCGCTCGACGCGGCTGGCCTTGGCGAGTGGGCCACGCGGCTTCGCAATCATCTCCCCGTGCTTAACCGCGCGAGCGCAGACAGCGCGAAAACGTTGGCTCGCGAGGCGCGTTCCGCCGCCGCGGCGGCGGCATACGCCGCCTCCTACGCCGCCTACGCCGCCGACGCCGCCGCCTACGCTGATGCTGACGCCGCCTCCTACGCCGCCTACGCCGCCGCCAACGCCAGGGGGTGCAAAATCAATCTTGACGCGCTAGACGCCTCGGTCATGTCGCTGCTCGACCGCCTGATTGCTGTGAAGAAATGAGCAAGTGCACCTATTGTGGTTCCCTGGCGGGTGCCCATGTCGTCGGCATTGGTAGCTGTAGGGAGATTGTAACTAAATTAGTCGCCTCTCTCGAATCCGAATTTGCGAAAGCCAACGAGCGAGCGGAAAAAGCAAAGAACGCTGTTCATGAGCTAGGAAGTTGGGTAAATCAGAAAATAGATGAGCTGACTGACGCACTCGGTGCCGCGCAAGAAGACCTGCACCTCGCAGAGACCGAACTCGCGCAAGCCAAACGTGAACGCGACGCTCTCGCTGCGAAGAATAGGAGGCTGGCGCATGTTTTAGAGACATGCGCCGAACTCGCGGGCGAAGTGCCGTCTGGTCGAATCGTTGAACTTGTGGAAGCCGCCCTCGCGGAGAATGAGAAATGAGCGAACTCCTGCACTACGTTGAAAACAACCCGTGGTGGACGCTCCTCTACCTCGTCGTCTCGACGAGCTTCGCGCGCAACCTCTTCGAGTTCAGTATCAAGCTCGTGAAGCGCGACCGAAAAATCCTGACGATAACCGGAGGGCCGGGCATGGGTGACCAGTACGAAATCGAATCGCAGACGCCGACGACGTTGACCTTGAGGAAGAAATGACCCTCGCTGACATCTGGACCTACGTTGCGCTGACCGGGGTTTCATTCGTCCTCGCGTTCTCCGCGCTCATCTTCGGATACAACGCCTATAAGGACGTGCAGGCCAAACTTCACGGGCGGCGGGTGCAACGAACGCTCGCAAAGCTCCATGAGCAGGACGCGGCCACTACCCACGAGGAAAAACCAAAGTTGCGTGTTGTTTCTGGCGGTAAGTAGCACCCCGAGAATTTTTCTCGGGTAACGAAGGAAGGGAAAAACAATGACGACCGATAGTGAAGCTAGAAGTGCATCCGAAGCCGATACGCGGGAAACTCCGGCATCGAAGAAGTTGAACAAGCTCGGGGCGAAACTGCCGAAGAAAGTAGCTCAGCTACAAATCGACATCCCAGAGCTGAAGCTCGGGATTTTGACTCTGACTCTGAAGGGGACGACGCCGCTCATCATGCACAAGTTCTCCGTCAAAAGCAGGGAACAAATGGGGAAGAAGCAGCAAGGCCAAGCGCAACACAAGAAAGCCCCGAAGGTTCCAACGGATTGCTTTTTGGAATCGCTCTACACGCTAGACGGGAAGATGCCGAAGCTCGTGAAGAAAAATGACAACTACTACGCGGCAGGAAAGTTTGGCTTCCCGGCCGGAGGTTTCAAGAAAGCCGCTGTCAGTGCCGCTGACCAAACAGGGCTCCGCGCCACGACGGTTAACAAGGCATTCCACGTCATCGGCGACCTCATCGAAATCAAGAGCCAGCCTCCGGTCATGCGCGAAGACATCGTTCGCATCGGTGGAATGACCAAGGTCGCGGACTTGCGTTACCGTGGAGAATTCCGAGATTGGAACGCGACCCTGACGATTCGATACAACGCAAACGTCATCACGCCTGGGCAAATCGCGAACCTCTTCAACGTCGCGGGGTTTGCGGTAGGTATCGGTGAATGGAGGCCACAACGTTCGGGCTCAAGTGGAATGTTCGAAGTCGCGACGAAAGGGTAAGACATGGAAACCAACTACGTCAAAACAGAGAAAAGATTCTCCGAGAAGACCGCGAAAGAAATCGCGGCTGTGTTCGAAAGCATTCAAACACGTACGTCGCTCACTCCGACCGCTGTGGTCAACCACGCGAAGAATCCGAAGTCACCCCTTCATAGGTTCTTCGATTGGAACGACTCCACGGCGGCGGAAAAACACCGATTAGAGCAGGCGCGTGGGCTCATTCAGTCGGTGAAAATCCGAATCCAAGCGGACCCCGATTCGGCTCCACGAATCGTCCGGGCATTCGTTCGGATTTCTGATTCGAAGAATCGGTCAAGCTACAAGCCGATGCTCGACGTTCTCTCAAAGAAAGAGTGGCGCGCTCAACTGTTGTCCGATGCTTTTGAAGAGATGGAAATCTTCGAGCGAAAGTACCGAGAGCTGACGGAGCTGGTCGAAGTGTTCGAAGCCGTCGCGAAATCGAAGCGTAATGCTTCGGAGGAAGGTGGCGTAGACGAGGCAGGTCCGGTGTGTCGCGGTTAGGCTTGGCTGGGTGAGGAAGGGCAGGCATGGCGTGCTCCGGCATTTTCCGTTGCGGCTTGCGGCCGGGGAGGGCGGGGCAAGTTGTGGCAGGTGTGGTTTGGTCGTTTGCGGTGCGGCCTGGCATGGCCTGGCGCGTTCAGGATGGGTGAGGCAGGCATGGAATGGCGCGGCAGTGCGTGGTTCGTTCTGGTTCGTCCAGGTTAGGCAGGCGTGGTCAGGCTAGGTGGGGTATGGCGGGGTGCGATGAGCTTCGGCCTGTCGCGGCAGGTAAGGCACGGTATGGCCAGCAAAGGTGTGGTTAGGCGGGGAGCGGTTGGGCAGGTTCGGTGTGTCGCGGTTAGGCTTGGCCGGGTGAGGAAAGGCAGGCATGGGAAACGAACGCCGAGAAAAGAAGAAAGTAATGAAGACGCTCGCCGAAACGTTCCAAAAACTCGGCTACCAGGCGAGCGTCTTCTGCCTCGAATGCGAGGAAATGTTTCCATTGTCCGAAAAGCCCTCCCACAAATGCAAACCGAGGAAACCGTAGTAAAACCAAACGATGCGCAACCCAACTCCGAAACCGCTCTCCCCGCTCACCCTGGAGACGTACAACAAAATTCTCACCCGCGCGTTTGGCTCTCACGAGCCCGGCCGGTTCAAAATCCCTCCGGGTGGATTCGGAGACTGGACCGAAAGCAGCAAGCTCATGCTCCGCGCGGCGATTTCGAGGAAAGTGAAGGAGCGTCAGCTCTCCGAGGTCGATGGCGAGGGGCTGTTCATGCTCGCGCCGCTTTCGTACACGAACAAACTCGTCGTCGAAGGACCATCCGAAGACGAACTGCTCCGCTTTGAAGCCGAGGCGGAAAAACTCCCGAAAGGAAAACGGGCGCTCGTGCTTCTACCGCTCGCGTTGGGGCTGCGTTCAAGAGAACTTCTGAATCTGACCCGAAAGTCGGTGCTCCGCGCCTTGGAGACAGGGGAAATGAAAATTCTGCGTAAGCGTGGGAAAGAGGCCCTCATCCCCGTTGGCAACGTTCACCAGCTCCTCCAAGACCTGCTCAACGCGCCAAAAAACCAGCACAAGCTCAACCAACGAAACAGCAAGCCGTGGGAATACGTTCGAGAAATCCTCTCGGTCAACGAATACATCACGGCTTACCACCTGTTCCACCGGCTCATCCGAAAGCTCGGGAAGGACGCTGGAATCGACAACCTTCGACCTCACCTCTTGCGCCACGGCTTTGCTACTCGCATGGAGAAAGACGGCGCGACCATCACCGAAATCAAGGAAATTCTCGGCCACGAGGACATCAACACGACGATGCGCTACGTCCACGTCGACATGAAAGAGGCGGCGCGGCATACGAGGAACTGGAACCGTTGACCGCGAGCGTGTGCGACGCTGAAATGCGCGCATGACCTCGACCACCCTCACCGCGATTGTCTTGACCGTCTTGTTCCTCGCAGCGGTCGGGACCGTCCTTTTTTTGGCCTGGAGACGCTCCAGGTTGCCCTGGAAACCGCTCGAAACCCCCATCGGGCCGATTAGGTACGTCGCACCCGAAGGATTCAACGTGGCGAGGCTTCAGGAGGCTTTGCCCGTCGCCATCAGCATCCTAAACCGCTGCGTTGGTTGGCCTTTGGCTGCGATGTTCGGAGCTGCGCAGAATATCCGGGTGTTCGTCTCCTCGACGAACGAGTGGGTCGACGGCTACGGCCGAAAAATCGGTGGCGCGCAGGTGGGGGACATCCTCTTCGTGGGGTTCGACCTGAAATCCTTGCTCCACGAGTTCGCACACGCCAGCGAGTGGGCTATCGACCGCACCGTGGACGATGACCATTCGGGTTGGACGGACAAGGGCATCTTCCGAGCGCAGGAAGACTACATCGCGTGGTTGGAAGCCCCGAGGAGCTAACGTTTCAGCAACAGCACGAGTAGTGCTCCGGCACCAATGAATGCGACGGGAAGCAGCCACTTCGGAGACGTTGAAGGTCCGTATTTGGCCTCCATTGCTTTCTTCCACGCTGGCGACCCGATTCCGTGGGGGTCAATGACAGTTGTGGGAACGTGGACCGGCACGATGGCTTCCCTAAGATATTCGCAACTGCCCCCACCGAGTAGGCTTGAATTGGGTATCCAGTCATATCCGTCTGGGCAAGCGCCTGGCTTAGAAAGGTCCGCACTGAACATCATCGCCGTCTCCTGTACCCCGCCACGGCGGGAAGCATCGGTTGGGGCTTCTTCCTTCCAAAAACCATCGCCAGAATCGCCAGGACGACCCCGCCACCCGCGAAATATGCCCACGTTGGAATCTGGATAGCCGGAGCGGCTCCGGTGATTTCCAGCTCCGGCATGACGATGACATTCGATGGCGTCGTGTAGTCAGACCTTGAACCTGTTGGGGAAGGTACGCCAAGCGCTGCCCACGTTGCATCCGTGGTCTGCCCGAGAGCCATGAGCCCGTGCGCGGCCTGGAAAGTCTTGACCGCGTTCTCAGTCTCAGGACCAAACGCACCGTCGACAGTGACGGGAAAACCGGCCTGGCCGAGCGCCTGTTGCAAATAAGTGACGGAGGGGCCTCTGTCGCCGCGTTTGAGCGTCACCGTTGACGTACCGAACATCATGGCTTCCTCAACGAGTAGAGGAAGTACCCAAGGGCTCCGACTCCCAACACGCCAACCACAATCCAAGTGGTCGGAGACGCTTTTGGGACTTCGACCAGCGAAACCGCGCGCTCAATCACGGACATTTCTTTCTCGGCGGCGGCTGCCTCGCGCGACGCTTTTTCCTCGGGAGGAAGGTTCGCGGTGATTAACGTTCGGACTATCTGGGTCGAAACACGAGCTGAAGGTTCGCGCGAAACGATGCGCTCTGTTCGAAGTCTTGTTCGAAGTGTCTCTAAGTCCATCGCTTACGCCTTTCGTTTCTGAAGCATCGTCCCGCCAAGGAACAACGCCAAAATTCCCAGACCAATCGGCGCGGCAAACACGACCGGGATACCCAAGACTCGCTTTGTCGCTGCCTTTTTCTTTAGCTTCTCCAATTTCTTCTGCGCTTCAATCGCTGCCATTTTCGCGGCTGCGATACGCGCCCGGTATGGAGCGAGCTTCGCCTGGAGTTCTGCGGCGCTCTTAGATTTCTCCGAGGCTACTCGCGCGGCCTCTTCGGCGGCTTTCTTGGCGAGGGCTGCTTTGTAAGCGGCGTCGTCCTCCGCGTCCTTTCGCCGGACATAGTTCCCAACGGCGTCGTAGTACGCCTGGAAGGGAGCGCGGTCGTAAAGCGCGTTGGAGAACTGTTGAAGGGCGTCGCCCAACTGTTCCGCCCGCGACTTCGACCTTCCGGTAGCCATGTCCCACTCATACATCGCGGCGACCTGCGAGGCTTTGTCCTTCAGGTCTTCGACCCACGCCATCACCTTCGACCTGGCGTTTTCGAATTCGGCAGCGCCGGGGCGGTTATTCAGCTCCTCAACCCAGGCACGAACCTTTTCCCACTCGTCGGTCGCGCCTTTAACGCCGCCAAGGCCGTCTGAATTGGTCCGCGCCCAATCGTTTTTGATTATGGCCGCGAGCACCGGCATTTCAACGGGGATGACAAAGCCGTCGTCTGCACCAAAACCTTCGAGGTGAGGAAATCGCCGAAGGTTATACGCTGGTCGTCCGAAGCCGTCCAAATGCGGAAATCGCCGGAGATTGTACGCGGGGCGTCCGAACGCACCCATTCGATGAACAATCATTTCACCCTCCACCTGAAACTCTAGGGGGAGGGACGCTCTGGGTCAATTCTCTTCGTCGGTGTGCTTTCCGCGCGACTTGGCACCCTTGGTTTCGTACTCCTCAAGCTCCTCAAGTGCCTGCTCGTGCAGCTCTTCGAGCTTCTGTGGTGTCAACCCACCTTCCCAATCCATGAGGACTTCGCCGTCCATCGCTTCCCAAATGAACGCGGGGATGCTCTTCACCTCGTACTCGTCCATTTTCTTGTTCGCGGGGTCTTTGGCGTCGTCCATCTCGGTCGAATCCCAAACCTTGAGTTCGACATCGGGGTACTTTTCGCCGAATTTCTCCAAGGTGCGTCGGCGAGCCAGCTCACGGCACGGGCCGCACTGCTTCGAGCCGAATTTCACCAGGCGGATTTTCTTTTCGGTAGCAGGTTCAGCGCTCATCTCTTTTTCCTCTTCCGGTAGAGTTCAAGCGCCTTTTCTCGCGCCTGTTGTTTTTTGCACTGCTCTTTGTCGAGGCAGGTTTCGCCTTCGTCCAAAATCTTCGACAGCGTGCCACATGACTTACACTTCTTGTAGTCGTTCACGTACATCGTGGCACTAACAAACGTCGTGGCACTTGCAGTCGCCGTGATAGGAGCAGCCGGGGAAGCTCTTGCTCACTGACATCAGGCCATCTTCTGGGATTCGGTTGCATTCAGCGCAGCACGTCGAAGCGTCCGAAACCGCCTTGACCTTTTTGCCGAACGTCCGTTCCCAGCCTTCGGAGAACTCTTTACTTCCCATCGCCACGCTGAATGTCTTGTTTCCGTAGTTCATGCGTCCTCACAAAACGGTTGAGCCCGTGCTTTTCTAACTCGTCCCAGGCTTCGTGCAACTGCCGGGACAAATCTTTCGCCTGCGCGAAATGCAAATCTCGTTCGAGTTTCAGGTCTTCACACTGCTTGCATTCGGCCATGGAGCTGTCCCTGTTGAATCCAACGGCGCACAGTGTTTGCTCCGACGCCCAATCGAACTCCTAAAACGAGCGCCGAGATATTCGGTTCCTTGCGCAAAATCTCACGCGCCCGTTCCTTCGCCATGTTCAGCCGCTCGAACTTGAGCGACTTCACGACCTGCCGTTGCTGTAGATTCATCCCCACTCCCAGGCGTCGCGGGGGGCGTTGTACCCGAAAAACATCCGTAGCACCATCCCTCGGAGTTCACGACATTGCGCCGCGCACCGCACTGCACGCACTGACCCAAAACCAACCCTTCCCCTGTCTTCAACCACAGCGATTCCTGCACTTGTGAACGCCCACGAAGCTCCATCGCCAGAAGGAAAAGCCCGCAGCAAAGCGCATGCGCAAGATGGGGAAGGTTTGTCTCTGAGTCCGCCCACTCACCTGAGCGCCACGCGACGAGATGCCGCTCCATCGCGCTGTCGTAGCGGTCTTTCCACTCGGGAACTCTCTTCCAGTTGTCGGGCGCATATTTTCTCGCACCGAAGGTCAGCACATCGACAACGGGTTTCAACGCCTCCCAAGGAAGCAGCGACCACCGAGGTTTTTCCGCGTCGTCTTTGCGCCCGTTCATTTTTTGTCCTTACACGTTCCGGCCGTCGTGATGAGCTTCAGCACTCGCCCGTCACTTATCTCGACCGATTTTCTGACGTACTGCCACTTCCAACGTTTGTCGTCGCTGACCTGAATCCGCTTGAGCCCGCACCGCTGGCAGACAAAACCCTGTCGCCCTCCCCATCGGTGCTTCACTTCAATACCTTCCCGACGAGCCAGCGGCCGACGCTCCAACCGATTTCGGTGGTGAATCCTACGAGCAGACAAAGTGCGCACGAGGTCAGATTCAGACCAATCATTTCTTGCTCTCTTTGTAGTTCTCAATCGCCTGCTCCCAGCGGGGCGGGCGTTTCATCTGATGCTGTTCTGGCTCTACGACAGCGGCGGGGGCGGGCTTCGGTGATGGGGGAACAGGCAACGGAGCAGGCATCGGCCGCGCGCTACCCGAACCAAAACCAGAGGGCTCACGGATGGCGGGCTGTGCATCGAGTCGACCCTGAATGCGGGCAATCTCTACAGCGTTTTTCTCGGCGCGGTCTTGGAGCTTTTCGACTTCGGTGGCGAGCGTCTCGTAGCTCGCGGCGGTTTTCGTGTCTGTCTCGGACGACGACTTGAAATAGCCCGCGAGCGAAGTCACAGCAGCCGTCGCGACGATTCCGCCGACCTTCACCCAAGCCTTCTCGAAAAACTTTTCCTTCTCTTCTGATTCTTCACTCATTTTTCCGTCTCCAGGGAGGAGAGAATTTCTCTGCGTCGGTGCTCCCCTATGCTAACCCAATCGCTGCGAACGCGGCCGTAACGTTCGGGGTCTTCAAGCCACTCGTGTCGTGTCCTCTCGGAACTTCGAAGCGCCTGATTTGCGCCGCTGAGCTGGTTGCGAAGTCTGAACACCTGCTCTTGCCAGGTAGTCAGTTCATCCCATGCTTCGCGCAGACGACGCGACAGTTCAAAATTTTTCGCGATGAGCTGCTCGTACTCTTCTTCGGTAATCACGACGCTACCCCGTTCGACTCAGACATTTTCGCTCCTGCCTTTGTCCTTCACCAAAATGAACTGCTTCGGCGTTGGCCCGCGTTTCTTCCACGGCGTTCTGACCTCCGCGATGACCGAGCCTTTCTCCATCAGCCGGTCGATTCCACGGTAGATTGTCGCCAAGCTCCAACGAAGTTGCTTCGAGAGCAATGACGCCGAGGTCGGCTTCGTCAGTGCCTTCTTCAGTTTTTCCAAATCCTTCGGTTTCTTCATTTCAACCCTTCCTTCACGTCTTCAATGCTGCGCGCCACGATGTAGACTCCACCGAATTTTTTCATCGTCTCCCCGAAACTCTTCTGCGCGGGGGAAACCTTCCCGCCGACTTCGCGTTTCACTTCGATGCCAATCATCCGGCCGGTCGGGGCCTGAACGCCGAGGATGTCCGGCACGCCTCGCATTCCGAACTGAAGGAACTGGCCAGGGCGAGGTGAGTACGCCCCCGAATTTTGCCTCCAGAAGAAAATTTCTGGGCGTGAATGTAGGTAGGAAATCACGCCCGCCTGAACTTCGGCTTCGCTACGGCCTTTCACGCTTCCTCCCAATAAACGAGCTTGCAGCGGGCACACTCCAAGTAGTTCACTGACTTACCGCGAACTATCTCAATTTCTTTTCGCGGCTCGTGCCCTTCGACGATGCACTTGAGCAGCGGCACCGCCGTCATCCACAATTCAGCGCCACGAATCTGAGCGAAGAGAGTTTTCAGGATGGGTTTCATTTCGCCTCTCCGTAACTTCGTCCGATTCCGCCTTCAGCATCTACTGGCAGCCCGCGCGCCCATGGAGGGGGAATCTTCATCATCGCCAAAATCCCTTCCAAAGCCTTGTCCCCTTCCCTCTTGTCGACGATGAAAACCAACTCGTCATGTGACATGGTGACGGGCGTATAGCCGAAATTATCTCTAATGCGCAACATCTGCCAGGTGACGACATCTCGTGCGAGAGATTGAACAACATTCTCAGTGAGCATGCCCCCGTAGATGTGCTTCCGTTCCTTGCCGCCGCCACCGCCCATGTACGAAAACCCGTCGACATTGCGGAGCCCCGGATAACGCAGCGTAAGCCCGTTCGGCTTGCTGATACCGTGGCGACCTGTCACGAGGATTTCATCCGGCCCAAAGGCATACTCGACTTCCTCTTCGAGCATTCCTTCGAGCGCGGCGTCCATCAGCTTCCACAGGTCGGTGATGGGTTTGTTCTTTCGGCGGTACTTCCAAATGATTGCCTCGGCGACCGCGAAGTGAACCAGCGCTTCCTCTGGCGACAGCCGCAAGGGAATCGCGAGCACCTTGTTTGCTTTTTCTTCGTCGTCAGCGAACTTCTGCACGTCAACGTTCAACGTCTCAGCATCTTCATACCCGAACGAAATTTTTTCGGTCTGCATGAGCGTCACGCCGAATTTTGCCATCCCCATTCCGAAGCCGAGGCCGAGAATGCTTGTTTTTCCGACGCGGCGTTCGCGGTCGTCTTTCTTCGTGATGGTCCTGCCGTACACTTCACTTGCGAACTCGCAGTAGATGTCCCGCCCTTCCGAGAACGCGGAAACGAGTTCATCATGCCCAGCCAGCCACGCCGTTTTTCTCGCCTCAATCTGCCGCGAGTCTGCCGCGACGACGACCTTTCCTTCTGGCGCGATGAGCGCGTCTCGAAGCGTGCCGCCGCGCTTCAGGTTTTGGAAGTTGGACTTGTCGAACGCGCTCCAGCGGTGGGTATGGGCTCCACAATACTTTAGCCCGACTGGCATTGACCTGCCGTTCTCGCCGAGCTTCAGGAAACGTTCTGTCCGCGTTTCGTTGATTGTCGACTTCACGGCGACGCGCGCTTCAGCGAGCCAACGGATTTCGTCGCGCTCGTGCTCCAAAAGTTCCTGCATGCCGGAGTCGGATTTCGCGAACGCCCAAGTTTCCTCTCCTGTACGCGGGGAAATTTTTCTCGGTGCTTCTACGTCAAGCTCGGCGAGCAGCTTCGCGAACTTGTCGTTCGACATGAGCTGAGATTTTTCTTTCACCACGCGGTCGAGCAGCTCTTGTTTCCGCTTTCGTTCTTCCACGAGGAACGACCGCAACAACGGCTCGTCCGCTTTGAATTGTGGGTCGCAGAACATTCGAATCGTCGTGTCGATGACCCACAGCTCGTCTTCGGGGAAACCGTTCGCGAGCATCTTCTGGAAGATGGCGTAAGTCAGCTCGCAGTCGTTTTTGCAGTAAGAACCGTACCGGAGCCATTCCTCATCGCTGAAATCAAGCCGCCGTTTTCCGACTGCGTTTTCTACTTCGTGACCTTTGGCTCCGACCTCGTATCGCTCCGCGAGCGAAGCAAGACTACCGGACCCAACGCCGTGCAGCGCGTTCGCCATGCCCATCGTGTCGAAGTAGATGCCGGGGACGAGCCCATAGTGGTGCGAAAGAATCAGCCCGTCGAAATAACAGTTTCCGGTGACAAAAACTCTGTCGTTTGACCTAACTAAAAACGCTCCAGTGTCGACGGTTACGCAGTAGGCGTCTTCCGGTTCGGCAAGGTTCGTCTCAACCGCTCGCGTAACAAGTTTAGTCCGCTCTTTTTTGCAGATGGTTGCCACATACAACCGCGCGTCCGTATTTCTGGCGTTGTACCCTCTCGCATTTCCTCTCCACGTTCCTGAGAAAGTCCAACCCGAAACGTGGGCCATAAGTTGGACGGCCCCTACTGTTTTTTCGTCTGCGCACGACCATGAATACGATTTAGCCGCCGCAACTCCGGTTGTGGGGCTTGTTCGAGAACTTCCGTCCCAATACCTCGCTTCATCTAAGATAGCCGCCCGAGCAGCAAACGACAGACCCAAAACGAAATTGTTGTCGTACTCCTTCTCCGGTCCTAGATACGAGCGCACCCTGCTCGCGAACGAACAAGTCCTTAACACCATCGACAGGACACCGTTCTCTGTCGTGGGGGCTTCCCGTAGATTCAAACCGAGACGCGAGGCCAGTTCGCGAAGCCTCTGCTTTTTTCGGGCTTTCGAGAATTTGAATCGTATTCCATAAAATTTACCCCCGTTCGTAACCCAAGAACCGTCAGCTCGCGCTGCCTCAATGAAACGGGCCTCGTCTGGTGAAATATCTAGTGGATTGCTGGGCTCAAAAACGGCCCCGGTAGGGATGTACGTGTTGTTCGGACTCAATCGTGAAACTTCTCTAGCCGTTCTCACCCGCCATTGTTTTTTGTCCGGCGTGGAATAGTAAATCCGGTGGTCTGGTGTGTATGAACACGAGTGGTAGTTAGAATCCCATTTCAACCAAGTTCTAGTCTTCGTTTCTACTTTCGCTGAAGGAACGCCCCATTTGGAACTTGCATCCACGGGGTCGCAAATCAAAATTTCTTCGGTTTGGTCCAGATGGCGCAACGACTTCCACCCGGATTTTGTGAAAACTTCGACGGAGCCGTGGAGACAGTTCTGCGCGAGAAGCCCGATTCGCGACCAGTCGAAACGCTTGGCCCACTCGCGAAAGTCTTCGTCTTCCATCCAGACGGCCTTCGCTCCGTTGACTTTGACTCCGACGCCAATCGTCTCGAAACGCTCATCGCGAATGTACCTGGACGTAGAGTTCCCGCGAAGCGTGTAGTCCTTCGCGTAATAGGTTTCCCAATCGAGGCAAAGAAGCGCCTCGGGTTCGAAGCTAAGGTGGCCCATGATGGAGAAATCAGGAGCCGGGGCAATTAACCCCGACTCCCGAAGCCGTTCCTATGCCTTCGCTTCGCTGGTCATCGTGCTTCCCAACACCCAAGCGTCGAGCCACTTGCCCCACTTGTCTTGGTCTTGGTCGGGGACCGTCGCCCATTTCGGAATCGTGATTTCGACTTTCTTTTCCTTGGTGACTTTCCGAATCGTGCTGTAGTCGAGCAGCAAACCTCGCGCGGTGTTTTTCTCCGTCGCCTCGTCAGCGGCGTCGACGAACTCGTCTTCCGAACACTCTGCTTCACCGTAGAGCGACAGGAAAAGATTCTTCATGTTTCCATACGCGCTCTCGTGCTTGTCGAGCATCAGAACGTAGTTCACCTCGGTCCCTGCCGGATTCGGAGCGATGTCGAGTGGCTGTCCAGTCTTGAGACTCACGATTGGAATTTTCTGCGACGCCAACACGACGAAATCCGCCACGAACCGAACGCCCTCGAATCCATCCTCGAACGCTAGACGCTTCACCACGAGCCTTCCTCGTCCGTCTGAGAAATTCACTCCTGTTCCAGAAACCGTTGCCTTCGCTGCTTTCCTCAAAATTGCTCGTCTGTCGATTGCCATTGTCTTCTTCCTTTTTGGTTGTTCACTTCGTCTCTACGCCGGTCCAAATCCCCCGCCGTATTTCTTTTGAAACTCGTCTTCTGTTCCGATTGGGCTGCTTTTCCACTCTTCTTTTCGCTTCATGTTCTCTTCTTGCAATCTCGCCAACTGCTCGTTCATGTACGGCCCCGCTACGCGCTGGCCGCTCTCATCTGCAATCCACCAACCTTCTCGATTCTCGAATACGCTCATTGCTTTCCCCAATTTCCGTAGATGAGTTTTTGCGGGCTGCCCAAGATGTCGTTGACAAACTTCGCGCGCTCTTTCGCTTTATCAAGGGTGTCTGACAATTCGGCGATGTGCGCGTAGTAGTGAACTTCCACTTCGTCTTTTGGTTGACCTTCGCGATGCGTTCGTCCGACAAGCTGTTCCAACTCAGCCGCGTTCGGAGAAATCGAGACGATGAGATTTCTCCAGAAGGCTTCCTGAAGATTCTTCCCTTTGTGGTGCGCCTGGACGGACGCGATGATGGGTCGGTCGCCTTTCTCGTGAATGATTTCGGACGAGGCTTTGTCCCCGCCACCGAAGTACGGAAATCCCGTTAGACGAGCCAGCCGGTGTCCGACCTCAACGTGGTCGACCCACACAATACCCGGCGCTTGCCGCATCCACGTCGCGATGTCTTCGAGGAGAAAGTCAGAAACCCACGTGCTTTTTTGGACGTGGTACACCTCGTCTTTGATTTCGCGCCACGCTAAGTAGGTCTGCGATTCCCACAGCGGGTGGTCGATAGCTATTTTGCACTGTCCTTCGTGGGGCTCGGCAGGCCCTCGGCTGCATCCTGGGCAACCTCCGTCGAAAAACCGCTTGGCCGCGTTCTCGCAAAGTCCATCCGAATCGAGGAATGGTTCGGCGCGCTTGATTTTCGCTCGTAGCTCGCGATTCCAGTCTTGTCGAAGCATGAACCATCGCTTGCGGAGTTCGAGAGGTTCGCCTCGCGGGAAGTCCCAATAGTAATAGAACCCCGAGGCAAGCTGTTTGACGCATTCAACGACTCGCAAGGCATCGACAAGCTCCTCTCCATCTGGACGCCGCCAACCGCCTTGCTCGGGCGCACGACGGAGCTGCCGGATGGCGCTTTGAACTTCGTCTGGAGTCGGAGGAGCTTTGCGTTCGTAGAAGATGAGAGACGTTCCAAGCTCTTCTTCACTTGTCGCGATGAATCCAGGCGTGTCCACAATTCGACGACGGTAGCCTGTGAGAATGTTTTCACCCGGCTCACTGAACCCCCTTAGCACTCCTGGGTCGTAAAAAATGTCGTGCGGGTCGAGTGCGCTCGACCACTCTTCGACCGTCGATGGGTTGATTGGCATCGGTGAACCTTCGTCGAGCGCGATGGCGCACAGGTGCGCGGCGTTCTTAATGCTGTTGGTCAACAACGTGCCAGACCAACCGACGAGCCGCGTTTGGTGCTGCTCCGCGAAGTACCGAAGGAAGCGCTTCGTGCGTGCGCTGGCTTTCAGTTTGAGGTTCTGAATTTCGTTGCAGATGATGAGGTCAGGATTTATTTCTTCGAGCAGTCGCGTGGCCTTCGGACTCGACAGTTCCGAGTACGCGACGACGTGCAACACGGGACGGCCGATGATGAACTTGCTTCCACCCGCGAGGTTCGGCATTCGCCAGTGTTCCGAATACCTCGGCCAGTCGCGCTCGTAAAACTGCGCGCGGAGGTCGGGTGGAATCATCAGCACCGCACGCTTGCAGTCCTGCATCACCATCGGCATGAGCATTCCGACGAGTTCTTTTCCGGCTCCGACCGCGATGTTTCCGATGAGCCCGTTTCGCTGCGAAGCCTCGTGGAGTGCCCACGCCTGAATCGGCCGAAGCTTCATCGTGCCGTTTGGAGTCTTCAGTCGCTCGGTGAGTTCAAGCGCAAGCGCGTCGGCGTCCGGCCGCTCGCGCCGGGCGAGCTTTCCGATTCGGTCGAAATCCTCGCTCCACCCGACAGTGCCCTTCGAGAGTTTCTCCCGAAGAAGACTGCGCCGGTCCTTCACAATCGGCGACGCGATGGTCGGTGTGCGGATTTTTATGTGGGCCGGAAAGCCCATCAGTCGAGCGGCTTAATGGGCTGGTAGGTGTCGGCTCTCCGCAAAAGCTCTAACCAGATAGGCAAAACCTGTTCCGGCGTCGGTTCCTGCTTGAACTGGGACTTAAAAATTGCCCGAGCCGTGTCGATAGTGTCGTGGACATCTATAGCCGCTTTTTCCCAATGTGGAACCGCGTGCATCAGTTTTAGTTGGATTGAAAACGGATTGTCGTACAAAACGCCGTCGATTTTCATTCTAGTTTCCTCGTCTTCTTCGCTTTTTCCTGCGTCTTCTTCAGCTTCACCGGGTCATTTCGAGCGGAGTGCGCCAGAGACACGATGCTCGGCGAGTACGCCTTCCACGAAGCTCCGTGGCCCAAGAGGAAATGGCATTCGTTCGGCCCCATGCAGAGCTGAATCAAATTTTTCGGCTCAAGTTCCAGCTCGGGATGGAGGTGGTACGGCTGAATGTGGTGGACTTGAATGCGTAGCTCCGCTCCGCATGCCGCGCAGAGCGGGTTGTGCTTGACGAACTCTTTTTCGAGCTTCGCCCACTTGGGGCTGCGCGTGTGCCGCTTGACCGTCTCGCGGAAGGTCGACCGGAGAATGCGCAGGCCGTGACGAATTTTGGAAACCATTAAGCGAGGCCCTTCTGTTCGGCCACCCACGTCGTCAACGTCATCGTGCCCGTTTCACCTTCGAGCAAAGCCCCGTCTTCGATGACCTGGCTTTTGGGCACCCAGATTTCCTCTTCGTCTCCGTCGACTCGCAGGAGAAATGCCTTCTCGGTTTCCTTCACGACCTCAACGTCAAAATCTATTCCTTCGCCCATCTTCAAGCTCCGTAGGCTGTAGGTGGCCCGGCCGGAGTGTGCTTGTGAGAACGAACACCGTCTCTCAACTCGTCCAGCGCTTTCGAAAGCCGGTCTACCTGCGCCGCATAAGCATCGAACCGGGCCTTGTATTCCTCGGCCTTTTCGATGACGAACTTCCCTTTTTCCAGAAAGTCGACGCGCTGCTTTAGCTCGGCAACTTCTTTTTCGAGTCGTTCTTCTTTGGTCATTGCGCGCCTCCGAACTTCGCCGCTTCGTTCACGTCTTTCACGAAACCTTCGAACTCGACGCGAGAGAGGAGCAGCGCGACATCTCCAGTCTCCGTTCGCGCGAGCCCGACCTCGCTCGACGGGATGACCAGAACAGCGTCGCCCTCGTCGGAGATTTTTATTTTCACCGGGTACGAACCGAAAAATTTTGCGCTCATTTCACTTCCCCCATTCCCAACAGCCGCCTGTCCAAGACCAACGGCTCGCTGGCGTTCTTATAATTCCGTCTCGGATGAGTCGTAGATTCCGTCTCGCTCTCGCCGACCAATTTCTTCGTGTGTCAGCGCTACTCTTCAAAACCGCGTTTCTTCCAATCAGACCCAAGTGTTTCCTCAGCCTCGTAGTAGCCTTACGCTTCTCCACCGTTTCCACGGATTGTTTTTTACCTCTTGCTAAATTCGAAAACCGCGCTTTTGTTTCTGCACTAACTGAATGCCCCTTGGCGTTGGTATTTCCCAGCGCTCGTAGACGCATTTCGCCAATCGTTTTTCTTGCCCGGTCTTTTGACAGCTCCGACTGCCTTCTTCTTAATTCGGGAGTCCGTTTCTTCTTGGATGCCTTTGACATTCTCGCCCGAGTTTCTGGCGTCGGGTTCTTGGTTCCTTCCCCACCGTCCGTTGCGTTTGTTAAGGACCACCCCTCGGCTCTACCGTGTGCTATCCACTTCATCTCCAGCGACGCTAACTCCTCTCTCGAATCACACTCTTCCAACACAACGACCTCGTACCGCATACCCAGCCCCAACAATTTCTTAATCCACTGTGTTTTACGGACGGCTTTGTATTGCCTCAACCGCACCGGCTGCATGTGCTCGTAGGCTCTTTAAGTCCGCTACTGCTCAATCCGATGTACCGAATTCGACTCGTTCTTGGGTCGATGAGTCCATAAATTATGTTCTTCATAGCCCCCGCACGAGAATCCCGTTTTTCAGGCACAGACCCGAAAGGGCCTCCACTGAGATTTCCATTATCTCCGAGCCTTTAGAAAACGCGACATATGCTCCGGCTTCGGGGGGGCACTGCTTGATAACGGTCGCCAATACCCCACGCCACCTTCCAAAAGCCAAATTCTGCACGCTGTCCGGGGCGCTGCGTATGTCCTCAACATTGAACTCTTCCTGCATCATCTTCACCGTTTCCCAAACATATCCGTCAATCAGTTTGTACGGCCGGTTCGGAATGCAGTTGACGAAAAGCTGGATACCAGAAGCGGTTTCGGCTTCCGTTTCGCCCTGTTCCGTCTTCTTAGGACGACCGCGTTTCTTCGGAGCTTCGGCCGGAACTTCCTCTTTCGCTGGCTCGGCAACGGGCTCTGTCTTTGCTTCAACTTTCGGTGCCTCGACCTTCGCGGGCGCGGGCTTCGCCTCGACCTTCGGCGTCTCCGGCGCGCTCTCGGGCTTCTTCATCGTGAGCTTCATCCCGAACTTTGGCCTCGGCGGGGCGTCGGCCTTCGGCGTCTCCACCTTCGCCTCGACCTTCGGAGCCTCGACGGTCTTCGCGGGCTCGGGCAGCTTCACGTCGAGCTTCTGAACCGGAACGGTTCGGTCGAGAAGAATTGGCGTCCCGCCGCTTGCTGGCACGAATGAATTTTTTCCTGTTGTCATGCAGTTGAACACGCCAAGAATTCCTCCGGGGAGCAGATACGCCGCGCCCTGTTCGAGCGGCTTCACGTCCGGCGTCGTGCTCTCGTCCTGAATCGTCAATCTCCTCGGCGCTTCGGCTTTCGGTGCGGAATCAACCGGGGGTGGAACCGCAGTGACGCCATTCATTCCTCGAACTTTTTCTCTCAGACCCATTCGTATCCTCTCAATCGGTTTTGTTTGTTTGTACGCCCAGCACGTTGACTGAAACGGGCACCCGCCGAAATCCCCGCAGGCACCCAAATTTGGTTTAACTTCTTCAGCTTTCTTTGCCCTTCCTACCTCGTCCATCTGAGTGACGAGAGATTCCAGCTCTACCTCACGCGACTTAATTTCGTCAAGCGAAACTACGATGGAAGATTTCTTTGCGCCTTCCGGGTCGAAGGTCTTCCTGTCAGACACAAGGCCGTAGACGTGCGTGAGCCGAACGCCGCTCAAATCGGGAAATTTTCTCGTGACCCACGCGGCATAGCTTGCCATCTGCGTCGTCTTGAAAAGCACTTCGCCTGGTTTCACCCACTTGAAATTTTTCGTGGTTTTGTAGTCGATGACTTCGGCAATTCCGTCTTCGCCGGGGGGCACGATGCGGTCGATGAACCCGATGAGTGGAACACATGCGATTCGCAGAAGACTTTGTTCGGGTGGAAAGTAATTTTTTCCTTCATACTTCGGTCGGTCGTGGAATCCCCACTCGTAAAAGTGCGTTGGGTTCGGTGGTGGGACGTGTAGCGCAATCGCCTTCGCCACGACTCCTAGAACGTCTTCGCCGGTCTTTCCCCAATGCTCTAGCTGCGCGTGTGCCTGCGTTCCGGTTTTCTGCGCTTCCTTCTCGGGTTCTTTCTGTTTGAGAACGCTGTTGAAGTACCAGCGCAAGTTGCAGCCACCGTCTTCGGCCGGGTTGAACTTCGTGAGCTGCGATGGGGAGGTGGAAGTGAGGGTCATGTACCAATCCTGTATTCCGGCGCTGCCCAAGCCGTTTCCCAATCGAGCGGCTCAGACAGCGCCAAAAGCTGTTGGTATTCTTGGTAGTACGCCTCGACGATTTTCTCATCGCGAATAATAACCGCGTTCTCGAATGAGCGAGAGGCAGTCCAAGTGAAGTTGAACGAGCCCGTCCAAACCGCAAACGGCCGGATGAACTCGGACCCTCCATCATCGTTGCACAACACGACGAACTTGTTGTGTGCCCTTGGGTGCGCTGGAGTTTTCTCCGAGTTGTGGTTCCCGACGCATCGGATTGGTTCTGCATCGGGGTCCGCGTGTGTCGAAAGCGATTCTCCAAGTCCGCGAAGCGCTAATCGGCACAAGCCGGGCAACGTTTTGTAGAGACTTCTTGTGCTGGTCTTCGATGCTTCACCGTCTGGTCTTAGGAAATCTTCCTTCTGGACAATTATCGAAACACCCTCGGTTTTCGCGAGCGCTCTCAGTATTTCTGGAGAGGTTAACCACGCAACTGAACCCACGACGTAGGACGCTGACGAAATTTCCTTAATGAGCCGCTCCGTAAGATTCCGAAACACGACCTCGGTTTTTCCGTCCGTGCTGCGCGTGCTGTAGTCCTCTAGCGCGAGAAGCCCCCTGGCGTCGTCGTTGATTTTCAGTTCATTGAGATTAGGCTTTAACTTCCACATCGTCATTGTCTTTCTTCCCGCCGCTGTAGCTCGTGAGTCCGTCTTTCACCGTCTCCATCGTCAAGAGCGTGTCTGTTGGGACGTAAACCCACGGACGACCGGGCGACGATGACCTCTTCTTCACGAACCCTAATTTTTTCACTGCACACCCAATCGAGTATCGGAAGCTGCCGGTCTGATACTTCGGGATGTCCAGGGCTCCGACCGCAAAATCCGTGAACTTCACCTCATTAAATTTTTTCTTTCGCGTTTCCTTATCCATCTTCAACCACCACTTCAAAATCAGCTCTGCGTCGTTGCTGCCGTTCAATCGGTTGTTGTTGATACTCTCCAGTTCTTCGTTTTCTAGGTCACTGAACCACCATCGGTGTGTGTCACAGCGGTCGGGTAACTCACAGCGTTTGCATTCGTTCGCCTCAAGAACAAGCAACGCGGCTTCAGCCCAAATCTGGTCGCGGTCTTTTCGGAGCTGGCGAATGTTGAATGCCTCGCAGAACACCGGCCAGTAGCGGCGGTTTCCGGTTGGGTCTTTGAGATATGTTTCATCGTTCGTGGAACCGACAAAAACGGAGCGGCGAGGGAACGGTTGAACGCGCTCTCCGTAAGAAAGCCTGAAGTGGTCGATTCGCTGTGAGAAGAATCCCTTCAAGGACTCTGCTTCGGCCTGCCGTGCTGAAGCAAGTTCCGACAGCTCGGCTATCCACGTCTTTGAGGCGAGTTCCCGTGAATCCTTCGACGTGAGCTGAATCTGTTGTTCGGCAAACCACTCGCCTCCGAGAACGTCGAGCGCTGTGCTTTTCTTTTTCCCCTGGTCGCCTTCAAGGATAAGCACGTTATCCATCTTGCAGCCGGGGAAAAGCCCGCGCGCCGCCGCACCAAGGAGCCACCGCCGACTGACGTTTCGAACATAGTGCGAGATGTCCCTGCCGTCCTCCTCCACCCGAGCACCGAAGTAGACCTCCAAAAACCTGTCGACCCTTGGAACACCGTCCCACTTCTGTTTCGTGCCGTGGAGATATTCCTTCACGGGGTCGTACTTGTTTCGGGTGGCGACCCAGCAAAGCTCCGACTTCACCACGTTGAAATTCAAGTTGAGCCTGTAGTGCGCTTGCAACCAGTTTGAAATGGCAACGCCGAGGTGGTCGGAAGTCCTCTCCGCTTCAGTCAGCGGACCCCCGACAACTTCTATGTCCTTCGTGACTTCGTTCAACCGCAAAACGTTTTTCCATGCGGGCGAGCATTCCAAGATGATGCCAACGTTCAATGGAACGGGGTCAGTCTGTGTTGTCCCCGTTTTGGTTAGAGAAGTCTGAAGCAAGTCTTTCCATGCTTCCGGGTCTTCCTCTTCGGGCTCTTTCGTGTCAGACGACGTTTCTGTTTGCGCGCTGGGCCGTGGCCCCGTGGTTTCTGTTCGCGCGGTTGTTACTTCCTTCGTGGTCGATGGTTCGCTCCAACCCATTCTCGTTCTTAGCTTCCCGAGAGTCGTCTTTCGTTGTTCTTCGCGGCCTGCGCGGTCTTTAGAAATCGCCTCGACGGCGCGGGCATGGGAATCGGCTGCTTTTTCCAACCACGATGGGAACTTGTCTGGCGGGGGGCCGGGGAGCGAAACGAGAGCGGGGCGTAGAAGCTCCAGAACGGCTTCCTGTGGTGTTTCAAGCGGGAGGATGGCTGCGAGCACCCAGGCAATTTTATGGACGGCTATGTCGCGCTCGCCTTCATCTGCAAGCGCCTCTTCACTTAGCACTCGGCGGACGAGCGTTTTCTTCCATTCCCCGTCGGGGTCGTTCTCGTTCGGTCGATACTGTCGAAGGGCATCGCGAAGACCGCCCATGTCCACTTCTTCCAGCGAAAGCGGTGGGGTGGTGGAGGTGGTGGGGGCAATAGACGGAGCCCCAAGGTCACGCAGCGCTTCGCGTCGAACGTCCCTCAGAATTTCGTCAACATCGAGGACTTTTCCCTCTTCGTAGACTCCGAGAACGGGATTGCCGCTCGGTGCGGAGGGCAGGAAAAAGAGCTGTGAAATCGGTCGCGCTATTGGGTCTGCACCCAGCCGAAAGCGCTGGTTTACTTCGTCCCAAAACGGCCGGTATTCATTCGCCGCGAGAGAGCGGGAAAGGAAAAAGACCAACCGAACACGACAGTCGTTTGGAGGCGCGTAGCTGTGTGACGAGTGGAGGATGACCTCATGGCCCTCTACCCGCTCACAGATTTGGTCGAGCTGGTCCCAGGTGATGCCGTCGATGTCGAACATCGCAAGGGTGACGGACTCAACGTTTTTGTTTGCGCGTTTCTTTCCGGCCTGAATTACGACAGGCGACCACGCCTGCCCGTCTTTCGCTTTGCAGTGCTTCCGTCGGCATGGGTGGCAGTCGGTTCGCTCGTGCTCGGTGAGAAGCACAACCAGCTCTTCTTTTGTCAGCTCCAGTCGCTTCGGTTCGTTGTCGGTGGTGCTGTCATAGAGGCAGATTGTCCAGGTCTTCTCCGTAGCATTCACGCAACCCTCCCAAAGACTACGCCCCTCTCACCTTAGAAACCCCGGAGGAGGCTGGTGAGAGGGGCCGCGACTAGAAGCCGCGAAGCTATTGAAATTTTCTTTGACCCTCCGGGGTCGGGGCGCGGCATGTAGCATTTCGGGTGGTGGGGGTCAAGCGCGGACGACAAAAAGCTAAGCCCGCGTAATGTTTAGGTCGATTTTTGGGCTCGACACGAGGACAGAAAAAAACGACGTAAACCGAGGAAAGCGTTGGGGAATTCGGGAGCGGCCGTTTTCTGGCCTTGTCCTACAGGGGGTTTCAACACTACGCATATAAATGGAGCGAAATGGTGAGAAGAACGTTAGTAGTAGATTTATTGCAATTAACTACTACTAACGTTCTTCTCACCATTTCACACCATTTTCCATAGGGTTTATAAAACACACTATAGGACAAGGACATTTATTATTTGGGGAGCTAAACACCCAATGCTAACAGCAGGTTGCGAATTTTCCGTTTGTCCTATCGAAAAACGACCTTTTCAAACCTTGCTTGACGCGCCAATGTGAAACTCGTAAGTAGAAGCCATGCAGAACACTTTCGACGAATTTATTACGCGCCTCTCCCTACTACTAACGAAATTCCAGCGCGCTCCGGTTACTGGTAACGAACTTCGCAGCCTGTGGAACATGCCAACCGGGTCGATGTATCGAGCGGTCGACGGATATGTAGAGGCCGGGTGGCTCCGCGAGGTGCGCCGCCTCGGGAACCGTGGTCTGAGCTATGTCCTGGTCGCCGTTCCCACGGTAGACGACCTGAATAAAGGGCAGAGTCCGGGGCAAAGCGGGTTCGCGCCGGACGAGGCTTTCCTGGTTTTCTCGGCCTCCCCGCGAAGCACGGATGAAATCATCGACGCTTTCGAGGTATCCACAGCAACCGCCAGCAAACACGTTCGTCTTCACGTCGCGAAGGGTTGCCTCTTCTTCGCGGGCAAGCGCCGCTCGCCGAAGGGACCGCCAGCGCAGCTCTACTGTTCCGACAAGGAAGCTGCCCGGAAATCCATCATCCGATGGATAAGGGAGTCGCGTTCCTTGTAAGTTATAATTACAATCTTATAGGACTATACTGTAGTCTTTGTGTCTTTTTATACTTGACACAGTGTTTCTGAGGACTTATCTCAGCGCACCATGTCAGACGTCCCCCGCGCAAACTCCTTCATCTTCGACGACCAGACCCGAGCCGGGATTGCGGAGTACATGAACAGAACGGGGTTCAACCGAACAACCGCCGTTCGCACGCTCATCGCGCTTGGCTTATCCACTCCCGAGTCGCGCCAACACGAAATGCTTCGTCGGATGAAGGTGGAGGCTCTCATGGCCGCATCTTCTGTTCTCCGGCGCGAAGTTGAAACGGCTCTCGCCGCCGCCTTCAAGAAGATGGAGAACGAATGAACCGCGCAAAAATCGCTGAGAGAATTGTCCGGGCGAGCCTCAAGAAGAAGCACCTTTTCTCCCTCCCCGGCGACCTCATCGAAGACGTGGCGAGGTATCAGACCGCGCTCGAAATTCCTTCCTTTGAAGAGGCAATCGAAGTGCTCATTAGACAAGCGCTTGCCGCGACCCCCGAGGCCGCCGTCGTGCGTCACGCGAGAATCCAAGCCATCGAGGAAGCAACCCGCTGGCTCAAACAGAGAATCGCTTCCAACCTTTCTGAACTGCAACACGAGCTGATGACAGGGTAGAGGACCGAATGAAAATCTCGAACGACATCCTGAAGATTTCCACTGTCCCCTTCGACATAAAGGGGAACAAGATTGAACCGGAAGCGCAAACCGCCAAGCGAATTTTGTCAACGCACGCGCCAGTGGACCTCGGCCTCAAAGACGGCAAGCACATCGGCGACATTCCATCTGAAGTCGAGTACCGCACAACCGCTGGCGAGTTCGCGAGGAACGTTCGAAATCCATGCTTCGCCTGCGCGCACTTCAATAACGGAAGGTTTCTTAGGATGCTCGCTCACTCGGAGACGCCACTCGCACCACCAGACGAAAAAATTCTCAAGCGAGAGCTGGTTGAGAAAATTGTCGGCTCGAAGAACGCCGTCATCGACCCCCAATCGGAAAAAGACATCGAGAAAGTTTTGAAGTCTCTCGGTATTTGCGAAGCGCTTTCTTCAACGAAGGAACCCATCTTCGTGTTCCCCGAGGGCGGCTGCCCGGACGACGTTCGCGGGCCGTTCCAACCGCAGGGATTTTTCAAACCGAAATCGCGTGAGCACGAGCGGCAAGGCGCGAAGATTTACGACAAAGTGTTGCGGCTCGCACAAGGGAACAAGTAGGTTTCACGTCTCACTCTAACGGAGGGAACATGGACGCAAAAACACCCGCATTGGAAGACAAGCATCTTTGGTTGTCGATTGGCGGCGTTCTTTCGATTCTTCTCGCGAAGTACCTGAAGATTGAAATCGACGCGGCGACGCTGGCGACCATCGGCGGAATCATCGTCGGCTACATCACGAACTCGAAGCTGAAAGAAGCGAAGGTTTCCACTGCACTCATCGAGAACGGCCACGTTGAAAAGCCCGCTGAAGACGCGAAGCCCGGAGACGCTTCATCCAAGGCATGAAAACAGTCTCCCTCCTCACTCTTCTTTTTTTCTGCGTTGCCCGTGCGGAGCCGTACTCAAATCCCGATGCCGGGGTTTACCAAGTCGAGTCAGCGCGGACGTATCAGAAGAGTGAGGACGGAGGAGTTTTAACGCTCGGCCCCGGCTGGTACTACGCGAACGAGCGCTTTGACCGTATCGAAGCGAAGCTGAACAAGTGCGACTCACAGCACGCCGACGAGGTTCAGAAGAACGCGGCGTGCCAGCAGGCGCTCGACGACGCAACGCCGTCCTTCGGAAAAAACATTGCGTTGTTCGGAGCTGGCGTCGGAACCGGCGTCGTGCTGTTCGTCGTCGGCCTTCTTCTGGTGAAGAAATGAACTTCACCGAACTGTTCATGTGGTACTTGGCCGCGTTCGGTGTCTCATACATCGTCGGCTTCTCAAAAATTTCTTTCCCTTTCCGAGTCACGCTGGGTAACAGCAAGAGCACTCTACTCCACTGGTTTCTTGACCTGATTGAGTGTCCAGCCTGTGTGTCGACGTGGCTCGGTTTTTTCTACGGCGTCGCGAAGAGCGAAGGGCTGCCGATTCACAACCGCGCCTTGACAGTTCTTCTTTACGGTACATCTACAAGCGCGACGAGCTTCGTGCTCGGCCGTTTGACGGGTCTGATTGAAGGTGACAAGAAGTTCGAGTGAGTGTTCATTTCTGTCAGTGCGAAGCGTGCGCTGAAATTCTAGGAGGAAGGGCGATGGCTGAAGGAAATGGGGTCGCGCAGACCCCCGAGCAGGCAATGTACGCGAGCGTTCAGGGAAAACTCTGTCCGCTTCTTTCAATGGCGGCGATGGGTCACAAAGAGGAGTCACGGCTCATCTCGGCCAGCGCTCCACAAGAACCCAAGGCGCAGGCAATCGGTTGCCAGGGTCCGGGCTGCATGTGGTTCACCCCCGTTGCCGACGAAAAAGGCGCGATTCGCGGAGGCAACTGCGTCATCTCGTTGCTCCCATCAGCGCTCACACAGAACAACATCGCCATCGCTGGGGCTTTCCAGCATTTC
>Ga0334722_10000657_pt1 | contig 49184 bp, 47 predicted proteins | sample C3_bottom_MG_FD_207210 | JGI IMG/M metagenome (GOLD analysis project Ga0334722, IMG submission 207210) | Sediment microbial communities from Yellowstone Lake, YNP, Wyoming, USA - C3_bottom | ecosystem: Environmental > Aquatic > Freshwater > Lake > Sediment | place: USA: Wyoming | collected...
CTTTCGATAAGGTCTCTGTGTCTCATCTTATCAAGAGAGTCTGTAAATCTTTTCAGATCAAGGCCAAGCTCCTTTGCATACTTTATAAGGCTCTCCCTGTCGAGCTGGGGTGAGCGTTTCAAAAGCAATTCATGCATCTGCCAGAATCTTCCCTGTTCATGGGCTGCCATTGCTGCCTCTGCTGCAATATGGGAGAAGTCTCTGTACTTGTAGGGATAGTGTTTTACAATCAGCCTTATCTTTCCCCTGTATTCCTTTAATAGTCGCTCGATGGTCGGACCGACCCCAACACAGTGAGGTCACTGGTAATCAAGGAATTCGATTATCGTGATGGGTGCATCAGCAGGACCATACGAAGGGGAAGTCCCGACAGGAATGCTGAATCTCCTCTCCTCGGCTGAGGATAAGGCTGATAGAAACAAAAAGATGAGGAGAAAGACTACCCTTTTCACTTCTTAGCACCCTCGAGGACCTCCTTGACCCTTTCATTCACAAGGCGACCATCTGCTCTACCTTTTATCTTCGGCATCAGGGCCTTCATAAGTCTCCCTATCTCTTTAAGGCCAGTAACCCCTGTTTCCTGAATTGTTGTCTTTATAAGGTTATCTATCTCCTCCATTGATAATTGTCTCGGCAGGTATTCTTGGATAATCTCTATCTCACGACCCTCCTTTTCAGCGAGGTCAATCCTCCCTGCCTTTGTATACTGCTCAATAGACTCCCTCCTCTGTTTTACAAGGGTCGATAAAACACCTGTGATATCCTCTTCTTTCAGCCCTCCCTTCTGCCTTTTCTCGATCTCTGCATTCTTTATAGCAGACTTTATCATCCTAAGTGTAGAGACCCTTATATCATCCCTTGCCTTCAGAGAGGCAGAGAGGTCTTCGTCTATCTTCCTGAGTATTTCCATATCAATAACCGAGCCTCTGGACCCATTTTGCATGTCTCTTTCTTGCCCATTCGAGGGGTACCGTCCCATAAACCATTATCCTGAAGGTTCCAGGGTTTGCGAGTGTGCCGAGATAGATATGAAGGGGAACGGCGATCATGAATAGGTCAAAGGCTATATTATGAATCAGATGAGAGAGCAATACCCATCTTCTAATATCTGCTACCTGGGGCCTGAGCCAGATAAAGAGTCCTGATGCCGCTATAGCGAGACCTGCAAAGAGGATGAAGAGATAATAGAGTTTCTGCCCTGCGTTAATTATATCCTGAGGTGGCACTGTAGCCTTTCTGGAGAGATAACCTCCTGCCTTCAGAAACCATCCTATTTCATCAGGGCCAAATCTGAGCGAGACAGGCAGGTAATTAAATATAGTCAGGAATAGGGATGCAAGAAAGACAAGACCACCGTAGTTATGCCAGAGTTTCATAGAGTTCGTCCCGCCAAATATATTCGCTACTCCTTCAAGGTGAAAGAGAAAGGCAAATCCTGTTATTGTGAGTATAAAGAAACTGACTGCCAGAAGCCAGTGATTGAATATCTCAAAGGCTGTAGCCTTTCTTATCATCTGATTCGACATATTATTCGCCTCCTTCATCTTTCTTCGGTCCTATAACGAGGTAATGTAAGAGTGATGCTGCCACGGCTCCTCCAAGACCTATGTAAGCGAGGGGTTTTAATACCTTGTGCCAGAATACAAGGGTCTCAGGGATTGCTGGATGTTCATCCATACCATATATCTTTGGCGCATCCTTAAAGGCATAAAGGACACCAAGGCCACCAAGGTCTGCCTCTCCATAGAGTTTTTCATAACCTGCCTTTTTCGCCTTTGCCATTAACTCATCCCTGTCACCATAGGCTATTGCACCTGTAGGACAGGTCTTTGCACAGGCTGGTGAAAGGCCCTCAGCTATCCTGTCTGAACAGAGATGGCACTTTGAGATCTTATCCTTTTCGTCATATCTTGGCACATCAAAGGGACATCCTGCAACGCAGAGCTTACAGCCAATGCACTTATCCTTATTGAAGGCAACAGCACCCTCCTTTGTCCTAAATAATGCCCCTGGTGCAGGACATATCCTCATACAACCTGCATCCTCGCAGTGCATGCACCTCTGGCTCACAAAGAGCCACCTCACCATATTCGCCTCTGAAGGCACCTCAACATAACGAATCCTGTTATAGAGATTTGGCGTGAGGTCAGGGGGATTCTCGAAGGTCCCTTTGTTCACAGTCTTTGTTGCAGGTAGCTGATTCCAGGACTTACAGGCAGTCTGACAACCCCTGCAACCTATGCATAACTCAGGAGATATTAATAAAGCCTTTCTTGCCATCCTTCACCTCCTATGCCTTCTCTATGTTGACCATGAAGGCCTTTGTCTCAGGAATCAATGTATTTGCATCTCCAATAGTTGGAGTGAGGAGATTGGAGCTATCACCACCACTTCCATCCTCAGGATACTGCCAGCCAAAACACCATGGAAGTCCTACCTGATGGATAGTCTGGTTCATCACCTTGAAGGGCTTCAGTCTCTCTGTGACTATTGCGATAGCCCATATCTTTCCACGACCAGAGGATACTATCACCTTATCTCCACTCTTTATACCCTTTTCCTGGGCAAGTTCCTTTGATATCTCTACAAACTGCTGGGGCATGAGTTCGAGCTGCCAGGGGAGGTGTCTTGTAAGAACCCCTGTCTGCCAGTGCTCTGTAACTCGATATGTCGTTGCTACATAGGGGTATCTTATGTCGCAGCTATAGAATATGTCCTCCTCAGGCCCTTTCTCCTCAGGCATATCATGGGGACCTTTTACCGGGAAGAAGAGTTTTACTGTGGGATTTATCCTGTGTCTCTTTGATAGAGGATTCTCCTGTAATGGGCACTCAAGGGGTTCATAATGCTCAGGGAATGGGCCATCTGCAAGCCCTGGTCCGAATATCAGGCCAACACCCTCTGCCCTCATGATGAAGGGATATTTGCCTCCTTCCATTCCCATTGGAGGTGCTGGTCCATCAGGGACATCTCCTTCCCATGTTCCAGGCTTGTTAGTCTGGGGATTGATCTTTGTTGGGTTCCATTTTATTACTGCCCTCTTTGGATCCCAGGGCCTTCCCTGAAGGTCCACAGAGGCACGGTTGTAGATGATTCTTCTATTGAGGGGCCAGCACCAGGCCCATTCAGGATAGAGACCGAGGTCATTTATGTCCTTCTTTCCTCTACGGGCCATCATGTTTATGACCTTTCCATCCTTTTCAGTGTAACTTCCACTGTATATCCAGTTACCGCAGGAGGTTGTACCATCTGCCTGAAGGGTTACAAAGTTAGTGCAGAGTTGCCCTTTCTTTCCGATCTGTTTTGGTGGTGTTGCCTTTGTATCGAAGATATCGACAAGATAATATCCATTTATCTCCTTAGCAATAAGATGGGTGTTCACCTTCTTTATCTTTCCATCAGGGCCCTTTTCTCCGTAGTTCCATGTGAGATTGAGTATTGGCTCAGGGAACTTACCGCCCTCTTTCTGGTAGAGTTTCCTCACCCTGAAGTAGAGTTCATTCATTATCTCAGCATCTGGCCTTGCCTCTCCTGCTGGCTCAGCAGCCCTGTATCTCCACTGGGCAAGCCTTCCTGAGTTGGTAATGCTCCCTTCCTTCTCAACAGATGATGCACAGGGCAGGAAGAAGACCTCTGTCGGGATCTCCTCGGGTTTCATCCCGGGGCCCTTCCAGAATGAGCCTGTCTCATTCTCGAAGAGGTTTACATTGACCATCCATTTGAGTTTTGCTAAGGCCTTTCTCACCTTTCCAGCATTGCTTCCAGAACAGGCAGGATTCTGTCCCCAGGCAAAGAATCCCTCAAATTTACCCTTAAGCATCTGGTCGAAGAGGACAAGCCATGACCCATTCTGTCCTTCATCGAGCTTTGGAAGCCAGGCATAGCCAAAGTCATTCTCCTTTGTTGCCTTATCACCCCATATAGCCTTGAGATAACTCACAATGTATTTATTCCTGTTTGACCACCAGTTTACACTCTTCGGGTCTTTTGTCTTAGGAGTATGTTTTTCTATATACTTATTCAGGTCTGTAAGTGATGCTGTTGGCACAGGGAGATACCCTGGAAGGATATGGAAGAGGAGCCCGTGGTCTGTTGAGCCCTGGACATTCGACTCACCCCTTAAGGCATTTATTCCACCACCTGCCATTCCGATATTTCCGAGAAGAAGCTGAATTATCGCCATTGCACGGATATTCTGGGTTCCTACTGTATGCTGTGTCCATCCCATGGCGTAAAGCTCTGTGCCGACCCTGTCGGGTTTACCTGTTGAGGCATAGGTCTTATAGACCTCGATGATCTTCTCCTTTGGTGCGCCTGTTATTTTAGCTACTGTATCAATGGTATAGCGGGAATAATGTTTCTTAAGAAGCTGGAATACACAATGGGGGTCTTTTAGTGTGGGGTCCTTCTTAGGAATCCCATTTTCATCAAGCTGGTATGACCATGTCTTCTTGTCATATTTCCTTGTCTTTGGGTCATAACCTGAAAATACACCATCGAGCTCACCAGGACCTTTGAACTCAGGGTTCACAAGATACGAGGCATTCGTATAGTTAACGACATATTCCTTGAAATAGAGATTGTTCTGGAGTATGTAGTTAATCATTCCACCAAGGAAGGCTATATCAGTGCCAGAACGAATGAGGCAGGATATATCTGCCTTTGCAGCAGTCCTTGTGAATCTCGGGTCAACAACTATGAGCTTTGCTCCCCTCTCCTTTGCCTTCATGACCCATTTCATTGATATGGGATGGTTCTCAGCAGGGTTTGCACCCATTACGAGAATCACATCAGCGTTCTTGAAATCTATCCAGTGATTTGTCATTGCACCGCGACCGAACGACTCTGCCAGAGCCGCCACAGTTGCGGAGTGTCATATTCGGGCCTGGTGTTCTATATAGACAAGCCCCCATGAGCGGAGAAGCTTCTGGAGGATATAACACTCCTCATTGTCAAGGGCAGCGCTTCCGACATGGGCAATGCCATCACATCTATTAACGACAAATTCCTTCTCAACCTCGACCTCTTTCCCGTCAGGCTGTTTCTCCTTGACCTTTGACCTTGAGGTGATCTTGAAGGTCCTGTCACGGGTATCCTTTATCCTCCTGGCAATCTGGTCAAGGGCCCAGTCCCAGGAGACCTCCTTCCACTCCTTTGCACCAGGTGCACGATAAAGGGGTTTTGTGATCCTCACAGGATTATTCACTATCTGATAAAGGGACTGACCTTTTGAGCAGAGGGTCCCTTCATTTATCACATGGTCAGGGTCTCCCTCTGTATTTATAACCTTTCCATCTCTACTGTGGACTATTATCCCGCATCCAACAGAGCAGTAAGGACATATCGTGAGGGTCTCTTTTGCGTTTTTTATCCTCAGGGTTTGGGCATAGGCCTTTAATGGCGAAATGTTGATACCGATTGATGTGGCGAGTAAGGTCCCACCCGAAAGCTTGAGGAAGGTACGTCTCGAAAGATCCATAATCCCTCCTTTCCTGTTCACTATTGTGAACAGAAGGCAGTTTTAATGATTTTTGATAAGGTCTTCGAATCTGAAGGATTCGAATGTCCCATCCCAGATATATTTGAAGGAATTATAGGATTATTAATATTATTTGTCAAGCATTTTCTTCTGTCTTTTTTGCCTCCCTCTCGGCTATTATCTTCTGACTGAGGTGTCCTGGTACCTCCTCATAATGGGAGAACTCCATTGAGTATAAACCCCTTCCTGATGTGAGGCTATGGAGTTGATTGGCATAGGTCAGCATCTCTGCCATCGGGACGAGTGCCATAATCTTCTGGTTTCCACCTGCCTGAGGCTCAACTCCCTGAACCTTTCCTCGCTTTGAATTGAGATCACCTATGACAGAACCAAGGCTCTCATCAGGAACCGTAACCTCCACCTTCATTATCGGTTCAAGCAATACGGGCTTTGCATCCATGAAGGCCTTTTTGAGGGCCATAGAGCCAGCTATCTTAAAGGCCATTTCAGAGGAGTCTACAGAATGGTATGACCCATCATATAATGTGACCTTCATATCAACAATCGGGTATCCTGCGAGTATCCCCTCCTTCATCGTCTCTATGATCCCCTTTTCAACAGCAGGTCGGTATTGCTGTGGTATAACTCCACCAACTATCTTATCAACGAACTCATAACCTCCTCCCCTTGGAAGAGGCTCTATCTCTATCCAGCAATCCCCGTACTGTCCCCTTCCACCTGACTGTTTTTTGTATTTACCCTGTGCCCTGGCCGATGTCCTGATCGTCTCCCTGTAAGGGATCTTGGGGGTCTTCATGACCACCTCAACACCGAACTTCCTTTTCAATTTCTCGAGGGTTACATCGAGATGTACCTGGCCCATTCCAGAAAGGATCATCTCCTTGGTCTCTTCATCCCTGTGGAATCTCAGGGTCGGGTCTTCTTCAAGGATGCGGTGGAGGCCTGAACTCACTTTATCCTCATCACCCTTGCTCTTTGGCGCTATGGCATAGGAAATAAGAGGTTCTGCAAATCTCACCTTATCAAAGACAACAGGACTGGATTCATCAGAGAGTGTGTCTCCTGTGTTTGTCTCCTTCAGCTTTGCCACCACGCCGATCTCACCTGGCCCGATCATCTGTGCTGGAATCTGTTTCTTTCCGAGTAGATAGAAGACCTGACCGATCCTCTCTTTTACTCCTGTCGAGGAGTTCAATACGGTCGAGTCTGCCTTGATTACCCCGGAATAAACCCTGAAGATCGATAATTTTCCAGCATAGGGGTCAGCTATCGTCTTAAAGACATAGGCTGATAGAGGTTCCTTTTCATCTACCTTTCTCTCTATCTCTTTTCCATCCTTTGGATTCTTCCCCCTTACAGGTGTTATCCTTGCCATCTCGACAGGGGAGGGGAGACAGAGGAGTATATCGTCGAGGAGTTTAGAAATGCCTATATTTTTTATGGCAGAACCACAGGTGACAGGAATAAATCTCCTTGTAAGAGAACCTTCCTTAATGCCCTTTAATATCTCTTCTGATGTCAATTCGCCGCCTTCGAGGTATCTCTCCAGAAGGGCATCGTCTGCCTCAGCGATCTTCTCTATCAGCTTCTTTCTGAAACCTTCGGCATCTGTGAGCATTTCTGGGGGGATATCCGTCTCCTTAGCCTTTCCATCTGTGAATTGATAGGCCTTCATGCTGATGATATCGACAATTCCATTGAAGTCTGGACCTGATCCTATAGGTATTTGTAATGGAATGGCCTCTGTCTCAAAGGACTTCTCTATCTCTGCGATAGCCCTTTCAAAGCTTGCATTCTCCTTATCCATCTTATTGATAAAGACGATCCTGGGGACCTCAAACTCACATGCATATTTCCAGATCTTTTCAGTCTCTGCCTTTACGCCTGATATGGCGCTCACAATAACAATTGCTCCATCAACCGCCCTGAGACATCCTCTCGTATCCTCGATGAAATTTATAAATCCAGGGGTATCGATGATATTTATCCTGTACCCATTGTAGTTACAGAAACAGACAGAAGAGGATATCGTTATCTTTCTCGATATCTCTTCAGGCTCATAATCGGTTGTCGATGTGCCGCTGTCGACAGAACCCATCCTGTCGATCGAGCCACAACTGAAGAGCATCGCCTCTGTCAATGAGGTCTTGCCTGCTCCACCATGGGCGATTACTGCAACATTGCGGATATTGTTGATAACAAAGTTGGCCATAGAACCTCCTATTCAATTATTTCCTGAATCACAGGCTTGTATTCGACCTTTTTTTCTACCCTGCCGCTCCATAGCTTGACTATCAAAAATGAAATAATAAATGCCCCGAAGCCTGTCAGGGCAGAGAGTATATCAGGGTCAAGGTTCTTGAAAGGATGTAATGGCGAGAGGATCTCCTTGCCGATTATTGCACCAATAATCAGGAAAAGGGCAGGAATGCCATAGATGATTATAGAACCTTTTAGATAAGTATAAGGCCTCATCACGACCATGACCTTCTGGCCTATCTTAGCCTTTGCGAGGTTTATCGCCTCTATCTCTGCACCTGAATCGGTAATCTTACAGCCGGCCTTGCACTGGTCGCAGGCAGATTTCCTTTCTACAACCACTATAGCAAGGCTACCATTCAGGCTCTTTACTATTCCAAATTCTTCCATAATCAGGCTTAAGACCCCGGGTCTCGATCTATCTTATAATCCTGTTATCATGGTCAAGTCTTATAATCTTTGGTTTGAGGTTACGGGCCTCCTCGGGATTCATATATTCGTAACAGAATATAATTATCCTGTCTCCGATAACACCTTTTCTCGCTGTAGGGCCGTTGAGACAGATCTCCCCCTGTCTCCCAGGTATTACATAAGTCTCAAACCTCTCTCCATTATTGAGATTACTCACCATGACCTGCTCATAGGGTAAGATACCAGCCTCGGCAAGGATATCATTATCTATCGTTATACTACCCTCATACTCGAGGTTTGAATCTGTTACCCTTGCAAGGTGTATCTTTGCCCTTAACATGCATCTCAACATGTTAGTCTATTATCTTTGGGACCCTGTAAAAATCCTCTGTCCTGTCAGGCGCATTAGAGAGTGCCTTTTCCTTTGAGATCGAAGGCTGAACAATATCTTCTCGCATGACATTCTGGATCTCTATTACATGTGAGGTAGGGGGTATGTCAGATGTATCAAGCTCATTCAGCTTCCCTATATATTCTATGATTGTTTTGAGCTGGGCACCGAACCTCTCTTTTTCTGCCTCTGTCAGTGCAAGTCTTGCAAGGAGTGCTACATGATCTATCTCTATCTTAACATTGTTACTCATCATATCTTTTCCAGGTTTGCGAAACGAAGAACGAGTTTTTTTATGCCAAAATTCGGGAAGTTTACAGTAACCTTCTGCTCATCGCCTTCTCCATAACAGTCCCTCACAACCCCGATACCCCATTTTGGATGTCTTACCCTGCAGCCAGCAGCATAGGTAAAAACACTTTTTCTCGAAACCAGATTATCCTCTTTTACACGGGTTGTCTTGATTGAAGGCGCCTTCTCTATCCATTCACAACAATTTCGGGGTATATCAGAAAGAAAACGCGAGGGTTCTTGATCCTTTTCCTTTGCATAGAGCTTTCTATGCCTTGCCCCTGTTAGATAGAGGATATCCTTTGCCCTGGTTATCCCAACATAGAATAGTCTCCTCTCTTCGTTTAACTCGTCATCGCTTTCGAGGGCCTTAAAATATGGTAGTATTCCCTCCTCAAGGCCTGCGATAAACACTACAGGAAATTCGAGTCCTTTGGCGCTGTGAAGCGTCATCAGGGAGACGGCATTCCCATCAAGGTCTTCATCAAGATTAGTAAAGAGGGAGACCTTTTCAAGAAAATCCTTGATATTCATATCTGAACCAGAAGATATCAATTCCTCTATATTCCTGCTCCTCTCTTCATCATCAATATAATCGAGGTATCCTGTCCGATCGAGGATGCTATGTATCATCTCAGCAGCAGTCTTATAGTTTTTCGCCCTGATCTTCTCGATAAGTCTAATAAAATCCTCAAGTTTATCCTTTAATTGAGGGGAGAGATTCCCTGATTTAATAAAGGCCCTGATAGTTTCATATAGACTCAGAGATCTCTTCTTTGCCTCATTCTCGATCCTCGTAAGGGTTGCTGCACCAATTCCCCTTGAAGGTACATTTATTATCCTTCTCAGGCTGACATTGTCATTCGGGTTAATTGCAAGACGCATATAGGCTATTACATCCTTTATCTCCCTTCTCTGATAAAAGCCTATACCGCCTATGATCCTGTAAGGGATACCTTCATCCCTGAGTGCCTCTTCTATCGTCCTTGACTGGGCATTTACCCTGTAAAGAATAGCAAAGTCTCTATAATCATAGGGGCCTTTTAGATATAACTCTCTTATAGTCTTTGTGATATGGCCTGCCTCTTCGAGCTCATTATTAAGCCAGCAATAACAGACCTTTTCCCCACATCCCTTGCCTGTCCAGAGTTCTTTTGGCTTTCTCTTTGGATTTCTCGATATTACTGCATGAGCTACCCTGAGGATGTTCTGGGTAGATCGGTAGTTCTGTTCGAGTTTTATTATCCTTGTATCGGGAAAGTCCTTCTCGAATCTGAAGACATTCGTTACATCAGCGCCTCTGAATCTATAAATGCTCTGATCATCATCACCAACTACGGATATATTTCTGTGAGCTGATGCTATTAACTTCAATAATCTATACTGGGCATAGTTTGTATCCTGGAATTCGTCCACAAGGATATAGGAGAAGGCATCCTGATACCTTCTGAGGATATCGGGATGTTTCTCAAAAAGCATGACGGTAAAGCCTATGAGGTCGTCAAAATCAAGGGCATTACACCTCTTGAGCTCACTCTGGTAACGCATATAAACCTTGGCGAGCTTCTCATCAAAACCAAAACCGTCACCAGTAGATAGAAACTCTTCAGGCCCTATGAGGGATGATTTAAGGGAGCTTATCCTTGCGGCAACACCCTTAAACAGGGCCTCATGAAACTTGAACTCCCTCAATATATGTCTTATGAGATTGCACTGATCGTCGTCATCGTAGATCGTGAAATCAGGTTTGAAATCGAGGGCCTCTATCTCTCTCCTGAGAATCCTGCAGCACTGGGAATGAAAGGTTCCTATCCACGGGCCATTCAGGTTTTTCCCGATAAGGGATACAATCCTTTCCTTCATCTCCCTTGCTGCCTTATTCGTAAAGGTAACGGTCAGGATAGAGTCAGGCTGGTGTTTCTTTGATCTGATTAGATATGCGAATTTGTGAGAGATTACCCTTGTCTTTCCACTTCCAGCACCTGCAAGGATCAGAAGTGGTCCCTCCGTGTAAATCAGGGCTTCTCTTTGCTGCGGATTAAGACCCTCCAATAAGCTTTCCCTCGACATGCTTACTTCATTGTAACAGAAATCATATGGAATCGTCAAAGCATTTATCTCGGGTTGACATCGGGATAAAGGAAATGGTATATTCTTGCGAGGTGAAAAAATGGGAACATATACAACATATCATCCACATAGGATAAAGAGAAAAAGGACTCACGGCTTCCTCGAAAGGATGTCCACAAAGGGCGGCAGGCGTGTCTTAGCCAGAAGACGGGCAAAAGGGAGAAAGAGATTAACCGTTTAGACAGCCTCAGTCCCTCAGTGTCATAATGCTCAGAAATATAATTATATCAATCATAAAGGGTTATAGATATGTCCTTTCTCCTATTTTGCCCTTTTCGTGCAGATTCTATCCGTCCTGCTCTGTCTATTCTATTGAGGCCCTGGAGAAATACGGGATATTGAAGGGTCTTTATCTCTCCATCCGAAGGGTTCTGAGGTGTAATCCCTTTAATCCTGGCGGGTATGATCCTGTAAAATAATATATGGATTCTCTCGAAAAAAGAACTCTCATTGCAGTAGTCTTAGCCCTTGTGGTGCTTATTGCATCACAGTACTTTTATTCATTATACACGCCTCCATCTCAACCCCCCAGGGAGAGAGAGGTTACAGGGAAGGAGAATCTCCAGAAGGTAGAGGCGGTTACGCCGAAGAAACCCATATCAGTACAACCCGCGCCAGCTGAATACAGGGAGATAAAGGTCGAGACCGATCTATACCAGGCCACCCTGAGTTCTAAGGGAGGGACGATTGTCGGGTTCAGACTCAAAAATTACAAGGATAAGAATGGTATAAACGTGTCGTTATTAAGTGGCAGTGATAACTATCCTGCCCTCGGAATAGGTAGCGATATACAGACCATAAACACCCCCAATCAACCAAATTTCATTATAAAGGGCGAGAACCTTTTTCTAAAGGGAGATGAAAAGGGTTCGATCATCATCGAGTATCAATCTCCACAGTTCTCTATAAGGAGGACCTACACATTCTATGGAAAGACCTATAAGATTGACCTTACCGAAGAGGTGACAGGGCCACCTGATTACTGGGTAACTCTCGGGACATCCTTTGGCTACCATGACCCTCAGGACAGGACAGCTCCTCATGTTGGACCTGTCCTGTTAAAGGAGACGGACAGGATAGAATTTACAGCAAAAAAATTAAAGGAACCAAGGATATTCAATGAAAGGATTAAATGGGTCGCCCAGGAAGATAAATACTTCTTTGCCGCTATCATACCCCCTCAGAATCTTGCAGAGACAAGGATATGGAAGAACGGAGACGCTATCGTGAGCGCATTAAGATTAAGATCAGGAATAAATGCCTATTCCCTCTATGCAGGGCCAAAGGAGTACGATACACTCAAGGAGCTAAAGGCTGACCTCGAACATATCGTTGACTTTGGTTTCTTTTCGATACTGGCAAGACCCCTGTTCTGGATACTTAAATTCTTTTATAAGTTTATGGGTAATTATGGATGGTCAATAGTCCTGCTTACCATAATAACAAGGCTACCTTTTATACCGATAATAAATAAAGGGCAGAAGGCAATGAAAAGGCTTCAGGAGATTCAGCCACGGATAAATGAGTTGAGGGAGAAATACAAGAATGACCCTCAGAGACTGCAGAAAGAGATGATGGAGATATATAAAAAATATAAGGTCAATCCGATGGGTGGATGTCTCCCAATATTGTTACAGATACCCGTATTCTTCGCCCTATATAAGGTCCTCCTGATAGCGATTGAGTTAAGGGGAGCCCCTTTCATCTTCTGGATAAAGGACCTCTCTGTAAAGGACCCCTATTATATCCTCCCTATCATTATGGGGATCACGATGGTTATTCAACAGAAGATGACCCCCTCTTCTTTAGACCCGAAACAGAACAGGATAATGATGTTTATGCCCATCATATTCACCTTTCTATTCCTGAACTTTGCCTCGGGTCTTGTTCTGTACTGGTTAGTGAATAATATACTGAGTATAGGCCAGCAGATCTTTATTAATAAGCGGAGCAAATAACTGATATGGCATACCGATTGATGGATAAGGTAAAGGCTGCTGGCTGAGCAGCAAAGCTCGGTCCGTCGGACCTTGAGGATATTATATCTTCTCTCCAGAAGGCCCCTGACGAATCTGTCCTTGTTGGCCCTGGAGATGATGCAGGCATCTTTCTGCTTGACAGAGATAGGGCAATTGTCGAGACAGTGGATATAATAACCCCTGTAGTTAATGACCCTTACTCATTTGGAAAGATAAGCGCAGTCAATTCTCTAAGCGATATATACGCAATGGGAGGGAGTCCCCTCACAGCCCTCGCAATACTCGGATACTCCCCATGTGATTATGAGCCATGCATAATAAAGGAGATTCTGCGAGGTGCCACGGATATACTCCTTGAAGCAGGCGTTTTGCTCATGGGGGGCCACAGCTTTGAGGAGAGTGAGATTAAATTCGGTCTCTCTGTCACAGGTACCATAAATCCAGAGAAGATACTCAGGGTTCGAGGTGCCCATCCAGGGGATCTGATTATTTTGACAAAGCCAATAGGGATAGGCATCCTTACAACAGCCCTGAAGGGTGGAAAGGTCTCTGATGAGGATATGTCAGAGGCAATAGGATGGATGCTGAAGCTCAATAAAGAGGCTGCAGATAAAGCGGTCAGGGCTGGTGCAACCTCTGCTACAGATGTGACAGGTTTTGGCCTGTTAGGTCATGCCTTTAACATGGTAAGGAATTCAAGGGTAGATTTTATAATAGAGATCGAGAGGATCCCTGTGTTAGGTGGAGTAATGGAATTCATCTCCTCTGGTATCATCCCTGAAGGTGCCTATAATAATCTCAGGTTCCTTGAGGGCAGGATTGATTTTGATGCATCCATTAGTGATGATGAGAGGATCCTCCTTTCTGATCCACAGACATCAGGTGGCCTGCTCATTACTATACCAGAGGATAAATCCTCTTTCTTCGAGGGAACTGATTACTGGGTAATCGGTGAGGTTCGGGAAGGGGAAGGTATAATAAGGATAAGGTGATTATCTCCTACCCTGTTTCGAGAAGGTCTTCAAAGGGGTATCTCTTAACATAATCGAGAAATTCACTAACTGCATGGGATATGATAGCGTTTCTGGGGGTGATAAGAGAAAAATCTCTATAGAGTCTCTCCTCCTTGATACTGAGGAGTTTAAGTGCTCCATATCTATTCTCTTTTCTCGCAGCCCATCTCGAAATAATAGATATACCTATCCCGCTTTCAACAGCCTCTTTAATGCCTTCGGTGCTTCCGAGCATCATTGCTACCTTCAGATCATTTATCCCCAGGCCATGTTTATTAAGATACTTCTCTATAATCTGCCTCGTACCTGACCCTTCCTCCCGGAGTATAAAGGGTTCTTTTGTAACATCAAAGATCGAGATATCCTTCTTCTTTGACCAGGGGTGCTGTGGAGAGACTATTACAACGAGTTCGTCACGAAGAAGCCTTTCGATCATCAGTTTCTGTCTTGTTACATCGCCTTCCACAATGCCGAGGTCCACTGTTGTCGCATTAAGTAGTTCGACGATCCTCCTTGTGTTTCCCACAAAGAGACGAACCCTGATCTTTGGATAGGCCTTTCGAAACTCGGCAAGAACCGTTGGAAGGACATGATTTCCTATGGTGGTGCTCGCTCCGAGACTTATGCTGCCTTTAACAAGGCCTGTTAATTCTCCTATATCCTTTGCTGCTGAGGCATAGAGGGATAGTATCTCTTTTGCATATCGATAAAGTATCTCGCCTGCTGGTGTAAGGGTGACCGTGCTCGATGAACGATCAAATAGCCTTGTCTCATAGAGTTCCTCAAGGGCCTGAATCTGGAGACTCACAGCAGGCTGGGTAAGGTGAATAATCTCTGAGGCCTTCGAAAAACTCCTGGTCTCTGCTACAGCACAGAATACCTTGAGCTTATGGTCTTCCATAATCATAAGTATTGTTAATATTACTAATTATCACTTTAATAAGTCAACAGCCTCGGTGCGATGTAATAATACTGAATTCGGTTCGTAATTGTGTTCAGCAGAGGATAGAGGGAAAGGAGACGGACAATGGATACCCTATCGCACGGTCAGGTAGGGGGCAATCCATGAATTGCCCCTACTGTGTTAAAATAAAACATGTACAGGATTCTCAAAAAGGAAGCCCTGAGTAATCTTGTAAAATCGATGGTGATTATGGCACCCCATGTTGCAAGGGCAGCAAGACCAGGGCAGTTCGTCATCATAAGGATTAATGATACAGGCGAGAGGATTCCCCTTACGATAGCGGATTCTGATAGAAAAGAAGGCACTGTGACTATCGTCTTTCAGGAAGTGGGGAAATCGACGATGCACCTTGGCACTTTAAATGAAGGGGATGAGATAGCCACCTTCGCAGGTCCCCTTGGCCACCCCTCTGAGATAGATAAATATGGAAGGGTGATATGTATTGGAGGTGGTGTCGGGATCGCACCTATCTATCCCATAGCAAAGGCATTGAAGGAAATGGGCAACTATGTGATAACTATCCTTGGGGCAAGGAACAGGGCTCTCCTTTTCTGGGAAGATAAGATGAAGGATGTTTCGGATGACCTTATAATATGCACTGATGATGGCTCCTATGGAAGAAAGGGGGTTGTCACAGAACCCTTGAAGGAGATCCTTGATAGGGGTAATGATATATCGAGGATCTGGGCTGTTGGCCCGGCTATAATGATGAAATATGTATCCCTTGTAACCGAACCTCATCATATACCTACCATAGTCAGCCTCAACCCTATAATGATTGACGGCACGGGTATGTGTGGTGGCTGCAGGGTTCTTATAGGCGATGAATCAAGATTTGTCTGCGTTGATGGCCCTGAATTTGATGCCCATATCGTTGACTGGGATAATCTTCTTTCTCGCCTCCAGTACTATAAAAAAGAGGAGAGACTGGCAATTGAGCACTGGCATAAATGCAGGCTTGACTTATAATCAATATGACTGAGTTGAATCAGAAGGATCGCCTTAAGATAAGGCGCCACGAGATGCCTGTCCAGGATGCAGTCATAAGGAGGGGAAACTTTGACGAGGTGGCCCTCGGATATCCTGAGGATCTGGCAAGGCGAGAGGCTGAAAGGTGTCTACAATGTAAAGAGCCAAAATGTGTCGAGGGATGTCCTGTAGGCGTCTTGATCCCCCAGTTTATTAAGGCCCTGAGAGAGGGAGATATAATAAGTTCTATTCAGATAATGAAGGTCAAGAATAATCTGCCTGCCATCTGTGGAAGGGTCTGTCCTCAGGAAAGGCAGTGCGAGGGCAACTGTCTTCTCGGTAAAAAGGGAGAGCCTGTAGCGATCGGGAGGCTGGAGAGGTTTATTGGAGATTATGAACTTGCTCACAGGACATGTCCAATAGAAAGGGCAGAAAAAAGCGGCAGGAGGGTAGCAGTTGTAGGCTCTGGGCCAGCAGGATTGACCTGCGCGGTTGACCTTGCGAGGCTGGGGCATTCTGTAACCATATTTGAATCCCTCCATAGCCCTGGTGGTGTATTGACCTATGGCATACCTGAATTCCGTCTTCCCAAAAGGGTCGTTCAAGAAGAGATAAATTATGCTATCGGATGTCTCGGCATAGAGGTCTTCACTGATCATATCATAGGCAGGACCATAACGCTTGAGGACCTCCTCTCAGGATATGATGCCGTGTTCCTCGGTACAGGGGCAGGGCTGCCCCAGTTCATGAAGATACCTGGGATCAACCTCAATGGTGTCATGTCAGCTAATGAGTTCCTGACGAGGGTCAATCTCATGAAGGCCTATCTATTTCCCGAATACGATACACCTGTAAGGATAGGGAAAAAGGTTGCGGTTATTGGCGCAGGGAATGTTGCGATGGATGCAGCAAGATGCAGCCTGAGACTCCAGAAGATATTCGGGATAGAGGATGGAGAGGTTCGTATTGTCTATAGAAGGTCAAAAGAAGAGATACCTGCAAGAAGGGAAGAGGTAGTACATGCAGAGGAAGAAGGTATAATCTTTGATTTCCTGACAACTCCTGTTGAGATTATCGGTGACACCTCAGGGAGTGTTACAGGCATGAGATGTATAAGGATGATGCTCGGCGAGCCTGATAGTTCGGGCAGGAGGAGGCCTATCCCTATTGAGGGCTCTGAATTCAAGATGGATCTCGACACAGTGATAATGGCCCTGGGAACGAGCCCCAATCCTGTCGTCTTTTTCGATGCAAAGGGCCTTGAAAGGACAAGGCATGGCACGGTAGTGGCAGACCCTGAAACAGGAAGGACCAGGATGTCTCGAGTCTGGGCAGGTGGCGATATTGTAACAGGTGCGGCAACAGTTATAAGTGCGATGGGGGCGGGCAAAAAGGCTGCTTCTGACATACATAAGTTCCTGATTAATAACGAAAGGTGGCTGTGATATAATTTAAGGAGTCTGATGAAGGTTTATAAGGACATACTCAAACTTATCGGTAACACACCAATTGTGAGGATCAATCACCTCTCACCTGAAGGTGGCGCTGAGATCTGGGCAAAGTTAGAGGGCTTTAACCCTGGAGGTTCTGTAAAGGACAGGATAGCCCTCTCCATGATTGAGACAGCAGAAAGAGAAGGTAGGCTCAGACAGGGTGGCACAATAATCGAACCCACGAGTGGCAACACAGGGATCGGCCTTGCTATGGTCGCCTCTGTTAAGAGGTATAAATTGATTCTCACCATGCCCGAGACGATGTCAATCGAGAGGAGGCAGTTACTGCAAGCCTATGGAGCTGAACTGATCTTAACCCCTGGAGAGAGGGGGATGCTTGGAGCTGTTGAAAGGGCAGAGGAGATCTATAGAGATAACCCCGATTACTTCATGCCGATGCAGTTCGAAAATCCAGCAAATCCAGAGATACACAGGAAGACAACTGCCATCGAGATTATAGAGCAGATTGGCCTTCCTGATGCATTTGTAGCAGGCGTTGGTACGGGCGGTACGATAACAGGTGTTGGCGAGGTACTTAAGGAGAAAAGACCTGACGTCCTGGTCATAGCCGTTGAACCTGCTGCCTCGGCTGTCCTATCCGGTGGTAACCCGGGGCGACACAAGATAGCAGGTATCGGAGCAGGTTTCTTCCCTGGTGTATTGAACACAAAGATCTATGATGAGGTGATACCTGTAACTGATGAGGATGCTATGGATATGACGAGAAAACTTTCCCTTATTGAGGGGATACTGGCAGGTATTTCATCAGGTGCAGCCTTCTGGGCGGCGAGGAAGGTTGCTGAGAGGATAGGCCCGGGTAAGAAGATAGTAGTTATATTCCCGGACAGAGGTGATCGTTATCTCAGCACAGGAATCTTTATACCAGAACAGTATCTAAACTAATCAAAGAAAGGAGGAGAAGATGAAGGAAGAAAAGGAACTATTAAAAACACTTCATGACATGACCGATGTTATCGAGGAATGTATATCATCCCTTCAGACTGCCTTTATTTACAATAATCTCTCACCGCTCACTGATGTCCATGAAAAATGCGATGCCCTGAAAAAAGAGATACCTACATTAACAGAACAGATCGTATCATCATCCAGGGATAACCCCCACATCAGGCACTACGTTCCTATTCCTACCCACATAGCAATGATGGCTGACAGCACTGAAAGGCTCTCAGAACTCATATCAAAAAGGATAAAGGAAGATATCCTCTTTAGCGATCGAGCAATCTCAGAGATAACCTTCTTATTGCAGAGACTAATTGATATTGTCAGGCCAGCCTCTGATATCATACTCGCTCCGAACTCGATACTCGGAAATTATATAAGGGAATCAGAAGCAGGCATCGTGAGGAGGGCCAATGACTATGCCACACAGCATGAGGAGAGGTTGATTGAAGGGCTCTGCCTTCCAGCAGCCTCAGCATTATTCATAAATATCCTCGACAGTATAAAAAATATTGCCTGGCACTGTAAGGAGATAGCCAATAAACTGGCACCTTAATCTACAACCTGATCAACGGAAAACGACCTTCGTGCCAGCTTAGATATGGATATATCCAGGGTCTTCAATACATACCTCGGTATGTATATTACACAGTCCTTCTGTCATTCAGCAGTAGCCTTCATCATAATCGAAAGGACATTCCATGCATGGAAGATAACAGATCCTTTCGTGAAACAGAGGTTTCGCATACTGATTATTTTCATCGCTATATTCTCTATGCCCTTATATCAGTTGATGAATCCCCATAGGGGTTCTCTTGCCTTTCGACAATACGCCCTCTTTGATAGCTCGAGATGGCTCAATCTCGAGTTGATAGGCTCTATCCCTTTTGGCTTCATCTTTATAATTATAATCTTAATCACCTCAGGGATCTTTATCCTTCAGGAATTAATACCTCTCTTAAAACATGCAATAGAATCCAGAATGCCTCCGTCGGTAGAAGGAGATTATAATAGCTCATCTATTGACAATATACTGGAAGGTCTGGGTGAGGAATTACCCGATATAAAGGTCATTGTAGATGAAGATTACATATTATACTCAACTACAGGGCGAAGACCTGTAGTATACATATCCAGGGGGATAATCAATATGCTTACGAAGAGACAGTTGAGATCTGTTATAGCCCATGAAATGGCCCATATAAGGAGAAACAAATTACCCCTGTTGACGATAATCTATCTCTTCAGAATCTTAATGTTCTTCAACCTCTTTATACTGATAGAATTTCGTAGAATCGTTCAAGAAGAAGAGAAGATCTGCGATGATATCGCTGCTGAAAAAACAGGAGACCCTGCGGCATTAGCAGAGGCCCTCGAGAAACTCTATATGGATAATATCAGTATTACAGGTAAGGATCTTAAGAGACTATCAAATCTCAAAGAGACCCTCGAGGAATACAGTCATAGTCTCCAGATAGAGAGCAGGATAAGGAGGCTCAATAATAGCCTGAATAAAAAAGAGGGAGGATACTGGGGGATGTTTATTTCTATCTTATTGGTTATAATGGTCATTAATTACTTTATCGTATAAATTATACCATGAGAATCAGGATCTTTTTTGGATTTCTTTTAACGATCTTGATGATATTGATTACCATCAAATTCATCAACTATCTTCCTCTGATAATCAGGGAAGATACAATGCGTCAGTATCATGACATTGAAGAAGTAAGGAAAAGACTCAATATTAAGGAAATCCATATACCTGTCTATTTTCCTCAGGACCTGATGTGGCCTCCATCGGAGATCTACGCCCAGGGCAGGCCATATCCTGCAATAATAATGGTTTTTAAAAATTCGAAAAAGGAGAGGATAGACCTTATTGTATCGCAGGGCAGGGCGGAAGGATTCGATTACGAGGGTAAATTAAAGATCAAAATGGTAAGAGATCGTATCAGATATTCTTTTAAGGGAAGAGACATTATGCTAATCACCGGCTCCTGCGATGACCAGGATATCTGTACAAAGGCATCATGGACCGAAGGCGGAGACAGGATAACCATCATAGCAAGACTTGATCCCCCGATGCTTATAAAGATAGCCGAGAGCATGATCCGCTGAAACCTTTCTAAAGACTATTCCCCCGAGAAATAGGGAAAGATTCCTGCCTGTTATAGGGAATTCTTCCAATTCCATTCCTTCCAGATATGCGGTAAAGTGTAATCAAGGAGAAAAGAAAAAAACGGAAGGAGGTGAGAAAGATGATAGCCTATAACAGAGAAGACAGAACATTGAGGGATATCCTATCCCTGATCGCAGGACCGATAATGGGGCTTATATACGTGATAAGTCTTCCCTTTGTTGCAATTGCAACGGTTGTGGTATTGATCGGGAGGAAGGCACTGGGAGGAGTTCTCAGCATTGTAAGGAGCCTCATATCCTTTGGATGGAGACCTACTGAGGCCTATCTCGGTGGGAAGAAAGAGAAGAAGACAAAGAAAAGGAGGTAAAGATGAAGACACTATTTGATTTCATGACCTATATTAAGGGAGTAGAATATCTCGTGGCGCTCTCGGCAATCGCAGTCTATCTCATTTACTGGGAGTTCTTGAAACCGAAACCATTCAAGACCCTTGCTGAAACAGCCAGAGAAGATCTCTCTTATCTAAGTCAAAATGGTTACAGAGAAGCTATTAAGACAGTCGGTAAGATAATAGCAGCGCCATTTGTAGGCCTTTCTTATATAGTGGCCCTGCCATTTGCCTTTATGTACGCTCTCGGAACCGCTGCTCTGAGCGGAATTTTGACACTTACTGGAAAGGAGGCGGCCTTTGGATGGAGGCCTACTGAGGCTTACTTAGGCGGCAAAAAGAAGGCTAAAAAGGAGGAGAGCGAAAAGAAGGAAGATGAAAAATAGGATTATCATGTCTTAAAGGACGGGCCCCATCAGAGGGATCCGTCCTTAATTAAGATGACAAAGGAGGGGTGAATGAAAAAGACATCGACTATCATCTCTTTATTTTTCCTGGTCATGACCATTAAAGTATTTTACGCCACAGGTGAGGACAACTTTTTCAACCTTGATTCAATCTCTGATAAGTACCAGGCAGTAAGATTTAATCACACCCGACATATTGATCTTGCTGGCAACTGCGGGACCTGTCATCACGAACACGGCGATAACGGTTCACTTCCCTGTAAGAATTGTCATTCCCTTAGTAAGACCATCTTCAAGAACTCAGTGGTGAATGGCTTCATGGCCTGCAGGAATTGCCATGGTACTATCAATCCAGATAGTCCTTCTGTACCGAGCCTTAAAGTAGCTTATCACAGGGTCTGTTTCCAGTGTCACAGGGGGATGGGTGAGATAGGCATGAGCCCTAAAGGATGCACTAATATGTGTCATGCCGAGAAGGTCAAAAAGGTAGGGATGAATATCAAAAGATGATATTAAGGAGGGGATATTATGAAAAGGTTAAAAAAGAGTGATAAACCTGAAGAGAAGACCGTTATCAGCAGGAGAAAATTCCTTGTAGGCACTGCCATCTCAATAGGAGGCACTGCATTACTCGGTAATTATAAGGATGCCTCGGCCTATAAGGAATTTCCAGGATGGCCTGATCGGTTCGGATGCCTGACAGACCTGACCCAGTGTGTAGGATGCAGGAGTTGCGAAAAGGCCTGTAATGAGGCAAATAAACTTCCTGCTCCAGAGAGACCCTTTGATGATGCCTCAGTATTTATGGAAAAAAGAAGACCAACTGCAAAGGCCTACACAGTCGTCAATAAATACGAAAACCCAAAAGATCCGAATAAACCTGTATATAGAAAGATACAGTGCAATCATTGCAATGAACCTGCCTGTGCATCGGCCTGCCCAATCCATGCATACACAAAGACACCTGAAGGGGCAGTACTTTATGACCCTGAGAAGTGCTTTGGCTGTAGATACTGTATGATAGCCTGTCCTTTCTATGTGCCTGCCTATGATTACGAAAGTCCCTTTGAGCCAAGAATAGTAAAATGCATCCTTTGCTATGACAGGATAAAGACAGGTGGGATACCTGCCTGTGCAGAGGCCTGTCCTGTGGGTGCCATAACCTTTGGAAAGAGGGAGGAACTCCTGAAGGTCGCTAAGAAGAAGATCATGAACAATCCAGACAGATATATAAATCACATCTATGGCGAGCACGAGGTTGGCGGTACGAGCTGGCTCTATATTTCTGGGGTACCCTTTGAGCAATTAGATTTTCCTACGAATCTTCCAAAGAAACCCCTCATCGAGGAGACAAAGGGATTTCTCGGAGCTGTGCCTGTAGTTTTTACTGTCTGGCCAGCACTCTTCGGCATGATATATGCGGCCCTGAGACACAGGGAGGAACTCTACAATAAGAAAAAGGGAAAGGAGGAATAAGATGAGCGACGGAACCTTTGCAAAGAATGAGAACTTCAGGTCATGGTTTATGGATAAGCTCCTCATGGGAATGTCATGGTCTGAGTATAGCAGAAGACTCATCACCCCCTTCAATATCGTAGCCGCAATAATACTCGCCATAGGCATTCCTGTTATTGCCACGAGGTTTGTCTATGGCCTCGCTTCAGTAACACATGCATCCAATGAATACCCGTGGGGACTTTTACTCGGCTGGGGTCTCTTTGGAGGTGTACCCCTTTCAGCGACAGGATTCGTTATGGGCACTGCCTATTACATCTTCGGGTTTAAGGGATATAAACCCCTTGTAAGACTTGGGGTCCTGACCGGTTTCATGGGATATCTCTTTGCAGTTATATACCTGCTTACTGACCTCGGCAGGCCATGGCGTATCTACTATCCCATGATAATCGGTTTTGGCACTGCCTCTGTCCTCTTCCTCGTTGCCTGGCATGTTGCCACATACCTAACAGTCCAGTTCCTCGAATTCAGCGAGGCAATATTAGAATGGCTGAAATCGAGGAGGGTATATAGATGGGCTACTATGATCGTGATAGCTATGACTATTGCCGGTATCATCCTTTCGACACTCCATCAGTCAGCCCTTGGCGCCCTCTTCCTTCTGGCTCCAGGGAAGCTGCACCCCCTCTGGTACTCATCCTATATACCCCATCTCTTCTTGAGTTCAAGCATATACGCAGCGCTCTGTATGGTGATAGTCGTGAGTTATCTGGTAGCAAGGTTTGTCAGACATGCCACAGACAGAAACTTTCTTGAGAATCTCGACCCCTTAACAGTTGGTCTTGGAAAGGGTGCCTGCGTGGGGATCTTTGTCTATCTTGCCCTTAAACTCATTGGTGTAGCCCATGATGACAACTGGCACCTCCTGAATACACCCTACGGCAAATGGTTTCTTGTCGAGATAATAGGCTTTGTCCTGATGCCTGCACTCGTATTGACATATGGAGTAAAGATAAAGAGTGCTGGTATTGTTAGATTAGGTGCCTTTTATGCCCTGATCGGCATTATATTAAACAGGATGAATGTCTCTATTATAGCCTTCAACTGGAACCTTCCAGGTCATCTTCACCATATCATTCCGCCCTGGCAAGAGGTTGTTATTGTTTTGACCATAGCAACAATTCATATACTGATCTTCAGGTGGATAGTTAGTAGAATGCCTGTTGTAAGGGAAGAGCCTGGCTACAGTGGAGGCCATTAACTAATAATGATAGTTAAAAGAGGGGAATGTTCCATTCCCCTCTTTCAGTGAGGGGGACAAGATGGGGAGAGCAATGACTGTCACAATCCTTACCTTTTTAATTTCCCTCTTATCTGTCTTCTCATCTGAGGGGCTGGAAGATGTCGAGAAAAAGAAGGTTGGAGATTGCCTGCAGTGCCATGGTAGGCCAGGTATAATTAAAAGATTCGAAAATGGGGAGACGATAGAGGCCTATGTAGATATAGAAAGACTCAGGAGATCTGCCCACAAGGGCTTAAGATGCATTGATTGCCATTCAGATTTCTCAGAGGAGAGGCATCCTGTGAGTAGATTCAGGAGTAAGGAGCAGTTCAAGATAAGGATGGCCCTTATCTGCAGGAGATGTCATAAATGTGAGGAGATAAAGAATGCATCCATACATCTGAACCTGACCAGGGAGGAGAGCGGTGGAAGACCCCATCCATGCACAAACTGTCACGGTTCCCACGCTGTAAGGGAGGTCAGTAGAAGGACTTACGGGAATGAAGAACAGTACTGTCTAAACTGTCACGGACATCCCTTATCCCTGAGTTTTCGAAATAGCGAGACGATAACCTTCAGGATAGACCTTTCAGAACTCCAGACCTCTGTTCACAGGAGGCTAAGTTGTTCTGATTGCCATTTCGGCTTTTCAGAATCCCAGCATCCCAGGAGAAACTTCCGGGGCAGGCGAGAATTCTCGATTGCAAACTCTGAAACCTGCAGGCGCTGCCACTTTGATAAATATTCTAACACCCTGGAGAGTATTCATTATACATTGCTCAGCCAGGGTAACCTAAATGCCCCTGTCTGCACTGATTGTCATGGCTTTCACTCCATTCAGCGTCTTGGAAAGGAGAGGATATTGATAGCCCGACGGTGTCAGAAGTGTCACGAGGGTATATATTCAATATATGCAAATAGTGTCCATGGAAAGGCCCTTATAGATGAGAACAATCAGGATGTACCTGTCTGCATTGACTGCCATACCGCCCATAATATCAAAGACCCTCTGACACTCGACTACAGGGAACATATACCTGATCTCTGTAGCAACTGTCACTCAAACAAGGTAATAATGAGTAAGTACGGTCTCTCGACAGATGTGGTGAAGACCTATCTCCAGAGTTTTCACGGGGTTACACTAAATCTATATAGAAAACAGAGAGAGGAATTTGGTAAGCCTGCAAGGTTAATTGCCGTTTGTACGGACTGTCATGGAACACACAATATTATCAGTACAAGGACAATAGAACCTGCCTTTCTGAAGGCCAATCTGATCAAGAGATGCCAGCAGTGTCATAAAGATGCACCGCCTCGCTTTTCTGATTCATGGCTCTCTCACTATAAACCAAGTCTTTCAAAGGCACCTCTTATATTTCTTATCGAGTGGATCTACAATATATTTACTCCGATATTGATAGGTGGCATTCTGCTGCAGATATTCCTGCATGTATGGAGATATGCTGTTAACCGATAAAGAAAAGGAGAAGATATGGAAGACATAAGGATTAGAAGATTCAGCACCCTCAGGATCATTGAACACTGGTTTCATGCAATCGTATTCTCTGTTCTCGTTATAACAGGGCTTACTCAGAAATTCTATTATCTCGATATATCAGAATATATAATCTTCCATTTAGGTGGTATCGATTACCTGAGGCTGATCCATAGATATACAGGGTTAGTCTTCGCTCTGATGACATTTGTACACATCTTTGTTGCCCTTTTCGGAATCCTTTCTGGCAGGTGGGGGGTAACGATGAAGATAGAGCCAAAGGACTTCAGGGATTTAATCCAGAATATTAAATATTATCTCGGAATGGAGCAGTATCCTGCACCATGTGATAGGTATAGTTACAGACAGAAATTTGAATACTGGGGGGTCCTGACGAGTGCCTTTATAATGATTGGAACAGGACTTATGCTCTGGTTCCCTATTTTCTTTACTAGATTCTTGCCAGGTGAGTTTATACCGGCCTCTCAAGTTATGCACGCAAATCAGGGTATTGTGGTCTTTGTCATAATAGCCCTGTGGCATGTCTACAATTCTATCTTCAATCCAAACATATTTCCTATTGACAAGACTATTTTTACAGGTTATATATCAAGGGAGAGGATGCTATATGAGCATCCCATCGAGCTTGCTCGCATGGAAGGTAAGGAACTGGAGGAAATACTCAGGGAACAGAGGGATCTCCAATATGAGAGGATATTGGAAGAGAGTTAGGAATTATTATATAATGTATATATGGGGGAAAAGAGGGGGAGTTTACAGAGGAGGATCACCCTTGCAATAACACTGGGGATGTCCTTCATACTGCTCAGTTTCGGGATAGTAAGCCAATACATTATTCGTAAGAATATTGAAGACTCTCTGAATAAGAAGCTCGCTGTTGGCCGATTAATAAAAAACAATATCGACAACCTTATAAAAGAAAATGTCAATCGGCTCTTTGATATATCCCTTTCTGGTAGTATCGACCTGAATGATCAAGACACCGGGCCTGAGAGAAAGGCCCTTAACACTGCTTACAGATATTCCATCTTTACGGACGGAATATTCCTCCTTGATAGGAATGGAAACGTCATTCTCAACTATCCTGAAAAGATAAAGGATATAAACATTAACCTGATGAGCGTAGAGCCAATTAGCAGGATGATCTCCTCGGGAAAGCCATTGATCTCTAATATATATGTATCGGAACAAGAAAATAAGAAACTCCTCTATATACTCGTGCCATTGAAGGACAGGAACGGGAACCATGTAGGTGTGGCTGGAGGAGAGATAGATCCTACCAGCCCGTCACTCACAAACATGCTGAGATTAACGGATCTCGGTCCAAAGACCTTTATTGATATAATTGACTCTAACGGGATTGTCATTGCCTCCTCGAATCCGTCCAGGACTCTTACATATTGTGACTATAACAGGTTCTTCAACTCTATCATCAGCAAAAAAAAAGAACAGATATCTAAATGCCACCAGTGTCACGACCCCGATCGAAAGAAAAAATCTACCAATATAGTAGCCTTTGTTCCCTTAGAGATGGCACCATGGGGCGTGGCGATTCAGGACCCTGAAGAGGAGGTCTTTGCTCCTTCCCGACAGATTCAGAAAACCTTTATGGTACTCGGGATATTATTTATACTCACAGCCCTCATACTCGCCATAGGTATAAGCAGAAGCGTTGTAAACCCGATTGGAGAGTTGATCAATGCTACAAACAGGATCGCCAGCGGAGATATGTCAAGGCCTGTGATGATTAAGGGTAGCGATGAGATTGGAATATTAAGCAATAGCTTCGAGACAATGCGACAGAGGCTTGCAGAATCACTCGAAAAGATAAGAAATCATAATATCGAACTCGAGACAAGGATAAAGGAAAGAACAAGGGAGATAAAAGAGAGCAGAAAGATGATAGAGAATCTACTAAAAAAGATAATAACAACGCAGGAGGAGGAAAGGAGAAGGATCGCAAGAGAACTCCATGATGATACTATGCAGAATCTCTCGGCCATACTGATGAATATCGATATGTGCATGTTATATCCTGAGAACATATCAAGGCACAAGATTGAAGGTGTAAGGGAGATAGCGGTCAGAACCCTCGATGGAGTTCAGGGAATAATACAGAACCTTAGGCCAACCATACTCGATGATCTTGGCCTGGAGGCAGCAATCAGATGGCTGCTTGACACCCATCTAAATGATAAGAATATAACCTATTTCTTAGATATAACGGGTGTAGATGGGACAAGATTCGAACCTGAGATCGAGAGCAATCTCTTCAGGATAATACAGGAGGCCATCATAAATATATCAAAACATTCTGGAGCGGACAATGTGATCATCAATATGGATGTTTCGGAAAGGGGGATATCGGTTCTTATCGAGGACGATGGAGATGGCTTTGACCTCGAATCCATTTTGCAGAGCACCAGATATTATAAGAGGGATGGCAGAGGGCTTGGACTCCTTGGAATGAGAGAGAGGGCGGGTCTGATAGGTGGAAAATTGCTCTTCTGTACGGAACCTGGAAACGGAACGAGGATTACCCTCGAAGTGCCTCTGAAAGGGGAAGACAATGGTGAAGATAAGAGTCTTGATAGCTGATGATCATGCCCTTGTAAGAGAGGGAATCGCTGCCTTTCTGAGACTCAGCGATGAGATAGAGGTTATTGGAGAGGCCTCTGACGGACTTGAGGCTATTGAGAAGGCAAAGAAATTCAAGCCAGATGTTGTCCTGATGGATATTGCTATGCCAAGACTTGGCGGCTTAGAGGCCACAATAGAATTAAAAAAGATAATGCCTGATATAAAGATCCTCATCCTCACTCAATACGATGACAAGGAATATATATCGCGTTTTCTAAAGGCAGGGGTCTCGGGTTATTTACTCAAGAGGGCTGTTGGGAGCGATCTCATATCTGCCATTAAGGCAGTTAACAGAGGGGAGATATACCTCTTTTCGTCAATAGCCGCTGAGGTCGTCTCGGGTTATCTGAATAGATTCAGAGAGCCATCGGTCGAAGACCCCTATGAGAAGCTTACGGATAGAGAAAAGCAGGTATTGAAGCTGCTTGCAGAAGGGCATACACATAAGGAGATAGCCAGGATCCTGAATATAAGTGTAAAGACTGTTATAGCCCATAATACTAATATTAATGAGAAGTTGAATATACATAACAGATCTGCCCTTGTGAAGTTTGCCCTCCAGAAGGGTATAATAAAGTAACGATCATAGTATGAGAGAATCCTTTATTCCTGCCTATAAAAGACTCTCCAGGAACGAGATATGGGAAAAGGTAAAGACTGCAGAGGCTATATTAAAGGAGTGCAGACTCTGTCCAAGGAATTGCAGAGTAGACCGAAGATCAGGCGAAAGGGGTGTCTGCAACTCCGGTGATAAACCCATTATAGCAAGCTGGGGGCCTCACTTCGGAGAGGAGAGACCTCTGGTAGGCAGGTTCGGCTCAGGCACAATCTTCTTCAGCCACTGCAATCTCAAATGTATCTTCTGTCAGAACTGGACAATAAGCCATCTTGGAGAGGGCGAGGAGATAACCTTCGAGAAACTCGCAGAGATAATGATTGGTTTGCAAAACATGGGCTGCCATAATATAAATCTCGTCACCCCTACCCACCAGATGCCTATGATCCTTCACTCCATAGCGATTGCTGTAGAGAAGGGGTTGAATATACCTATTGTGTATAACTGTGGTGGGTACGAATCAATCGAGGCAATAGAGATACTTGATGGAGTAATAGATATATACATGCCTGACTTCAAGTACTCTGACCCTGAGATGGCCTTGAAATACTCGAAGGCAAAGGATTACCCAGCGGTTGTAAAGGCCGTGATCAAAGAGATGTACAGACAGGTAGGGGACCTTGTTATTGATGATAGGGGGATTGCCTTAAGAGGGCTACTCGTGAGGCACCTCGTCCTGCCAGGAGGCATCGCAGGAACCAAAGAGGTGGTAAGATTTATAGCTGAGGAGATATCAAAGGATACGTATGTTAATATTATGGATCAGTATTATCCATGCTATAAGGCCTTCGAATATCCCCCCCTTGATAGAAGAATAACAAAATCCGAGTATTCAGAGGCCATAAATTTTGCATTGAAGGCAGGTCTCAAGAGGATTGACGGTGTGACGGTCTAAGTTTATGGAAGCCTTCGTGGTCCGTCTCCCGATTCTTATATGGATTACGGTTTACGGATCACGAAAGGCCTTCCAGACTATCTATTAAGCACTATATCAAATACTCAGCTATTTCGGTGGTATCTCTACAAAACTACCGCCAAAATATGTATAGATCAGCTTTCCTTCATCAATAAGATCTTTTAATGCGTCCTTTACCTCGTCCCTTGATATGCCCAGTTCTGTCGATATCGTTTTCTGGATGTCACTTGATTTCAGCTTCTTCTTACCCATGGACTTTTCTACTAATTCATAAATCTTCTTTTTTACTTCTTCCTTCTCCATAGCGCACCCCTTTCATAAATTGCAGGGGCGTCTTAGACGCCCCTGCTAAATTATTCTTACCACTTAAATGTTGCTGCTGTCCTGAAGGTCTCCCTTGCGATCATGAAGTCATCGATATGCTGGTGTGTAAAGGGCAGGCCTGTAAGCTTGAAGAACTTTTCCCAGCCAATCCTCTCTATCCATTCACCAACCCTTTCGTGCTTCTTTGCACCGGCCACATAGGCATCAAAGATCTTTCTGACCGCTGAGGTGACTTCAGGCCATCTCGGCGGGTTATTGGGTATAAAGGGCACAACGAGTTTTGAGAACTTCGGGTTGCTCCTGAGATTACCCACCTTTCCACCTGCAACTATGGCAACACCATCAAACTCGGGGTCATGAATCTCCATCGGAGGACAGACAGTGAAGCAGTTTCCGCAATACATACACTTATCAGGATTCACCTTAACGCTTTTCTTTGCAGGATCAGGGCTTATTGCACCTGTTGGGCAGGCTGCAATAGTAGAAGGTACCTCACACATGTTCTTGACCTTCTCATGGTCAATTACAGGTATCTTTCTGTGAACTGCAACGATTGCTATGTCAGAGCAGTGAACAGCTCCACACATATTTGTGCAGCATGCCACAGCAAGTCTTACCTTATTCGGTGTCTCCTTTGTTGTAAAATAATCTGCAAACTCATCCATGAGGACCTTAACGAGACCAGAGGCATCTGTTGCAGCAGAGTGGCAGTGAATCCATCCCTGGGTATGGACTATGTTGCTTACCCTGCTTCCTATACCACCGATCATGTATCCCTTATCCTTCAGTTCCTTGACAAGGGGGTCTACTTTATTCTCCTCAGAGACAAGGAACTCGACGTTATTTCTTGTGGTCCATCTTACATAGCCACCGCAATATTTCTCTGCAATGTCCGCTATCTCCCTGATGGTATCAGTGCTCAAAAGCCTCGGAGATGCAACCCTCACAGACCAGATCTTGTCGCCACTGTTTGCGACATGAACCATTACTCCTGGACTGAGTACCTCATGATACCTCCAGTCACCATAATTCTTCTGGATGACCGGTGGTAAGAAATCCTTATAATGTGGGGGGCCTATATCTGTTCTTCTCTGTGGTGCAGACATATCAAATCCTCCTTAAGATTTATTTTTTAAGCAATTCTGAGTTCGGTACCAATTCCTCTTCCTTCCAGAAGAAGAAGGGGTCTCTCCTCGGCTCCTTGACCTGTTGAGGCATCGGATCAAGGCCTATATATTCGAGAAACTCCCTCATACCCTTCCTTATTATAAGCTCACCGAGCCTCTCCCTGTTCTTTCCATGCTCATCCCAGAATTCCCACATCTTTCTAACGAGTTCTTTTAATTCTGTGTAGGGAGGTTCCATCTTCATAAACGGCACTATTACCCATGAAAGGGTAGCACCGATAACAAAGGGCGCCTTGCTACCTATCAATATGGTAGCACCCTTCTCTCCTGTTGGTTTCAGTGCCTTCGTCATCTTTGCGATACAGTGCATACACCTGACGCAGTCCTCATCGTTTATCTTCAAGGTCTTTCCATCATAGCTCATGCATTTGCTTGGACAGAGGTTCACTATCTCTTCCTGGATATTCATGCCCTTCCTGGCATAATTTGCGACCTCGTCCTGATTTACCTCAATCTTCCCCTTCCATGTACCTATAATCGAGCAGTCAGCACGGGCTATTGAGGCAATGCAATCCACAGCACAACCTGCGGTCTTGAATTTGAACTTGTAAGGGAAGGCAGGCCTGTGAAGCTCATCCTGGAATTCCTGGGTCAGGCTGTAGGTTATATCGAGGGTATCGATATTAGACCATTCACACCTTGCCGGTCCAACGCAGCAACTCGGTGTCCTCATTGCAGAGCCAGAACCACCGAGGTCCCATCCACGGGAAGAAAATTCAGCAAAGATATCCTCAAGATGCTCTGTCGTTGTACCGAGGAGTATGAGATCACCTGTAGAACCATGCATATTTGTGAGACCGCTACCATATTTATCCCAGATATCACAGAAGGTCTTCAGTGCCTCTGAGGTGTAAAAGAAACCTGAGATAGAATTGATTCTCACAGTGTGGAAGTTTGCGACATTTGGGAACTCCTCTGGCAGTGATGAGTATCTTCCGATGATACCAGAACCATAACCTCGAACACCAACTATACCACCGTGCTTCCAGTAGCCCCTCCTGTCTCGATAGGACTTCTCGAGCTGTCCGAGTTCATCAGCAGCCATGTCGTTCTTTGCAGCCGCCTTTTTGATCTCCTTGACAAAGCTCGGGAATGGTCCTTTTTCGAGTTCGTCTAAGAGCGGGGTGTCATACTTCTTTGGCATAAAATCCTCCTCTTTTTATGAAATTTTCCGACCCCTTATAAAGTAGGAATAGGAATGGCATTGAAATCGTATAAAGGTAATACAACAGCAAGTTTATGGTCAAATAAAAAAATTTTATCAATAAATCATATTTACTTATCAATCTATGGCCTTTATTCAAGCCATTTTATTGATAAGAGGTGCGAATCTTCGACCCTGATAAGTACCGAGTCTTTCTAAGAGAGAACTGAGATCATGGATTATCTCATTTCGTTTTCTTTCCCATCTTGGAGCTATGAGGATGTCATCTGGTGCAGTGGCAAAGAGCCTCTGGATAATGATATGAGGGGAAAGCCTCTCTATGAATTCTGCAAGAAATCCTATATATTCATCATAACCAAAGACATGGAAGGGGGTATCTCTATATATATCAGCAAGAACCGTCTCCCTTATAATCTGAAGTTGATGTATCTTGAGAAAGCGTATGGGCAGCGAAGAAACCTCTTCTGCCATTGCAAGCATCTCCTCCCTTGTCTCTGTAGGAAAGCCAACAATAATATGGGCACCTATCTCGATCCCCCTGCCTGTGGTCATATCAAGAGCTCTTAAAAATGTGGCATAGTCATGTCCTCTGTTTATATACCTCAAGGTCTTATCATAGATCGACTGGAGGCCATACTCGATCAGGATAAAATAGTCTTTTGCAAGTTCCTCCAGAAGGTCGAGCTTCTCATTGTCAATACAATCAGGTCTTGTACCGATAGCGAGGCCAACAATAGAAGGGTTATCAAGGGCCTCGGTATAAAGATGCTCGAGTTCATCAACAGGTGCATAGGTATTCGTATAGGGCTGGAAATAGGCAATAAACTTTTCAGCCCTGTATCTCTTGCTAAGATAGGCGATCCCATTGTTAACCTGCTCACGAACAGATAGTATGGGCTTACAGGAGGCAGGCCTGAAACTATCATTATTGCAGTATATACAGCCACCAGATCCAACAGTACCATCCCTGTTTGGACAGGTAAATCCAGCGTCAATATTCACCTTGTGAACGACTGTGCCGAATCTCTGTTTAAGATAGGCCCCAAAGGAGTTATATCTCATAAATGATTATCACCCCTTAAAAAAGGGTTTGTCAAATCTTCAAACCTCCATGACCTGAAAAAACCCCTGTAAAGACTGCGGCCAGACTGAGACCCAGGACAAACCAGTGAAATATATTAAGCCTGACGAAAACCTTTGCCGTATCAAGTTTATCAGGTTGACTGAAGAGTACCTTAAAAATCCTTTTCTCAAAGGTAAGGACAAGGGTGTAAACCAACCATACGATAAGCATTATAGTTACACCCAGGCCATTCAGGGTAAACAGATCCCTGTATTCTCCTGTCAGATACAACAGGATAGCACCACTGATGCCTGCCATCCAGTCATAAAAACGAGCCTGTTTTGCAAACTTATTCTCGACCCTCTGGAAGAGGAGAACCTTTTCAAAGGAGTCCTCCATTCTGAGCAGAAGAGGGAATATTATTACGGTCACGAAGGCAACCCCTCCTATCCATAGTACTACTGTTAATACATGTAAGGCTATAAGAAATGGTATAAGCATCGAGACACCTCCTGTTCTTAAGTGTGTAAGTTATGAGTGCGTATATTTTTCAATCCTGGCATGTTCTCGCAAGGACAAGGCCTATGACCTCAGTGGCACCTGCCTTCACAAGAACCCTTGAGCATTCCCTTAGAGTCGCCCCAGTTGTCATCACATCATCAATCAGCAGGATCCTTTTACCTCTCAAATCCCCTGTAACCAGGAAGGCATTTTTTAGATTCTTCGCCCTATCTTCTGCCTTCAAACCTACCTGTGGCAGTGTCTCCCTGACCTTCTGGAGAGAATCTATATCAAGAGGATACCCTGTTGCCTTCGAAACCTCTTTTGCAATGAGTGCAGATTGATTATAACCTCTCTCGAGCATAGACCTCTTTGTCATTGGTACGGGCATGACAAGGTCAACATCAGGGATCTCGGTCTCTAAAAGGAACCTCGATAATGGTCTTGATAACCTCCTGAACCCTGAGAACTTGAAGAGATTTATAGCAGAAGCGAGGACATCAGAGTAAAGACCATAACTTACTACATAGGAGAAGAAAGGGGGGTCAGAGATGCAGCTACCGCATATATCAGAATGAACCGAGACCAAAGGCAATGAGCATACACGACATGATGGTCCTGAATACCTTTTTATGGTCTTCAAGCATTGGCTGCATAAAGGCGTTGTCTCTAAAGAGTCAGAACCTCTTTCACAAACAGGACAGGTGGAAGGGTAAAGGAGGGATGAAAGGCCCCACATTAACCCCTGTCCATTATATTTAATGGGACTCCGCATTTCCCACATCTGAGACCATGACCGACCTTATTAGATGGTACCCTGTTTTTAACCTTACAGTTCTCACAGGTTATGAGGATAAATTCAGGATATTCAGGTTGTCTCGTCTCCTTGTCCTCATCTTGAATTACCTGATCCTCTGGAGACCTCTTATTTTCATCACAAGGAGTCTCTGACTTCTCAGAGGAGGTTTCTTGTTCGTTAACCATTGTCTTTATAAACTCAAGATAATTTGTGTCTCTCTCAATCAACTCTATGCCCATGCCGTTCTTAACGCCTGGCAGGGTCGTTTTTACTGCCCTTCTGACTATACCCTTTAATCGGGCAACCTTGTCATTGGGCAGGAATATCTCTATATCAACTATCGTCCCTGGTACGAAGCCATGCTGTGTCCGTACAAAGAGACCACCTGCAGAGAGGTCGCTCGATATTCCCCTGAAGGAGAGGTTACCTGAGGAAAAGGTCGTCTCGAGCCTCTTTTTATATCTCTGGCACTGTCTCCTGCGCAAGACCTCTCCTTATAATCAATTCACCCCTCTTTTCACCAGTAGATATAAGATCGACCGTCACATTCAGGGCCTCCTCTATCCTTTCGATATACCTCTTTGCATTAACAGGCAATCTATCGTAATCTTTAATCCCCTTTGTATCTGTCATCCATCCTTCGCATTCGTCATAAACTGGCTCTACTTCCTGTAACAAACCGAGGTCCTTAGGGAATCCCTCTATTATCTTTTCTCCATGCCTGTAGGCAACGCAAATCTTTATCCTGTCAAGGCTATCCAGGATATCGAGCTTTGTCAGGGCTATCGAGGTTATGCCGTTTACCCTGACAGCATGCCTGAGACCTATAAGGTCAAGCCATCCACATCTCCTCGGTCTCCCTGTTGTTGCCCCATATTCTCCTCCTCTCTCCCTGATGACCTCGCCGAGTTTATCCCTTATCTCTGTGGGAAACGGACCTTCTCCAACCCTTGTTGTATATGCCTTGACTACCCCTACGACCTCATCTATCCTTGTGGGACCAACTCCAAGCCCTGTGCAAGCACCCCCTGCAACAGCACTCGATGACGTGACAAAGGGATAAGTACCATGGTCTATATCAAGGAGCGTACCCTGGGCGCCTTCAAAAAGGATATTACGCCCCTTCTCGATAAGGTCGTTTATCACTATATCTGTGTCAGAAACGTGAATGGAGAGGGCCTCACCATACCTCATATATTCGTCAAAGACCTCGTCTGCATTAAAACCCCGAATACCGTATCTGTTTTCGAGGATATAGTTAATATCTTCAAGATTCAGCTCGAGCTTCTCCCTGAAGACCTTAGGATTGTATAAGTCAATAATCCTTATCCCATTACGTGCCATCTTGTCAACGTAACAGGGCCCTATTCCCCTACCTGTAGTGCCTATCTTTCTCGACCCTCTTGCTGATTCATGGGCATTCTCGATCGCCCTGTGATAGGGCATGATAACATGGGCATTCTTGCTGATCATGAGATTATTGCCTACATCAATACCCCTTTGCCTGAGTCCCTCGATCTCTTTGATCAATGATTGGGGCTCTATTACTACTCCGTTTCCTATGATACATAACTTACCCTTATGGAGTATTCCTGATGGTATGAGGTGCAGGATGAATTTCTCATTATTTATCACTACCGTATGTCCTGCATTGTGCCCCCCCTGATAACGGGCTACAACATCAGCCCTTTCTGTCAGTACATCTACTATCTTTCCCTTTCCCTCATCACCCCACTGAGCTCCTACTATAACAATTGATGACATACTCCGCTCCTGAATTAAAGATTTACTACCTTAACAGATATGATATTGGGCATCTTCTTTATCTCCTCAATCTGTTCATCCATGACAGGCGAGTCTATACTGACTACTGATATGGCCCTTCCACCTGCTGATTCCCTACCAAAGTGCATCCTTGCAATGTTTATATTGTTCTTTCCGAGGAAAGAGCCTATGTTACCGATCACACCAGGTCTGTCATTATTGTAGATGAAGAGCATATTCCCTTCAGGTATTATCTCTACTGGAAAGTTGTTTATCCTCACAATCCTCGGGTCCCTCTTGCTGAAGAGTGTACCTGCGAGGATATTATCCTGATTTTTAATCCTTATATTCAGGACGATCATATTATGGTAATCACCTGCCTCGGCACTCTTCATCTCCTTAACCTCGATTCCCCTCTCCTTTGCGATCAGGGGAGCGTTGACAAAGTTGACAGTCTCCTCGAGGATAGGTGTTAGATAACCTTTCAGCAGGGCAATTGTGACAGGTGCTGTATTAAGTTCAGAGGCCTCTCCCCTGTATTCGATAGTTATGTCTGTGGCAGCTCCTTCAAAGACCTGAGAGGCAAAGCTCCCCATCTTCTCGGCTAAAGAGAGATAGGGCTGCAATCTCGATACCTGTTCTGCAGGGATGGAAGGAAAATTTACCGCATTCCTGATCACGCCGTTAACGAGATAGTCTGCCACCTGTTCTGCTATTGCCACAGCCACATTTTCCTGAGCCTCTCTTGTTGAGGCACCGAGATGGGGGGTGCAGATAACATTATCGAGTTTTAAGAGGGGGTTATCTCCTGGTGGTTCCTTTTCGAAGACATCGAGGGCAGCACCTCCAACCTTTCCGCTCTTAAGGGCCTCATAGAGGTCAGCCTCATTTACTATACCACCCCTTGCACAGTTGATAATCCTGACGCCGTCCTTCATCATCTCTATTGTCTTTCTGTTGATCAGGTTTCTTGTCTCTACTGTCAAGGGTGTATGAATGGTTATAAAATCAGAAGCCCTGAAGAGTTCTGACAGTTCCACCTTCTTTATGCCCATCTCCCTCGCATTTTCCTCGCTCAGATAGGGGTCATAACCTATCACATTCATCCCGAGCCCTATCGCCCTTTTTGCCACCTGTTTACCTATATTACCGATACCAATGATGCCGAGGGTCTTATTATATAGTTCTACACCCATAAATCTCTTCTTGTCCCATTTCCCTTCTTTCATTGAGGCTACGGCCTGGGGTATCTGCCTTGCAAGGGCAAACATCATGGCTATTGTATGCTCTGCCGTTGTTATTGTGTTTCCACCTGGCGTATTCATTACAACGATACCCTTTTTAGTAGCAGCAGCCTTATCCACATTATCAAGGCCTGAACCTGCCCTTCCGATCACCTTGAGATTCGTAGCTACATCGATAATATCTGAGGTAACCTTTGTAGCACTTCTTATTATAAGGCCGTGGTAGTCAGCTATACAGGCCTTCAGTTCATCATGGCTTAACCCTGTCCTTACATCAACCTCAAGGCCTGCCTTCAAAAGGATATCCACTCCGCGCTGTGATATATTGTCGCTTATAAGGACCTTCATCAAAACCTCCTACTTCATCAATAATTCCTGGGCCACGGCTACCCCTTTACCAAGGGTCAGAGGATAACCCATTGCCTTCAGAACCATCTCTACACCTGCAATCGCTGTTATAATATCAAAGGTATCGGCATAACCAAGATGGGCGATCCTGAAGATCTTGCCCTTTGCCTGCCCCTGCCCACCAGCTGCTGTTATGCCATACTTCTCCCGCAAGTCTTTATAAATAGCCTGACCATCAAACCCTGAAGGCGCTACAATCGCAGTAACAGCATTGCTGTGAGATTCTTTTGAAAAGAGTTCAAGGCCAATTGCCCTCACAGCCTCTCTCGTCGCCTTTGCAAGCCTCTCATGCCTCTTAAAGGCATTCTGGAGTCCCTCCTTCTTGAGGAGCTTGAGGCATTCATTTAACCCTATGATGAGCGTAACAGGAGATGTAAAATTGGTCTGGTTTTTAGCCAGGGCCTCTCTCTCCTTCTTGAAGTTAAAATAGAATCTCGGACACCTTGCACCCTCTGAGAACCTCCAGGCCTTATCGCTAATGCCCACAAAGGCAAGGCCAGGTGGAAGCATAAGTCCCTTTTGAGAACCACCAATAAGTACATCTATTCCCCACTCATCCATCCTGATGTCATGGGCAACGAGTGCAGATATGGCATCCACAACAATAATTGTATCTTCATAATTTCTTACTATCCGTGCGATCGACTCTATATCATGGTAAACACCTGTTGATGTCTCAGATGCCTGAACAAAGACACCCCTTATTGAGGGGTTTCTCTTCAATGCCTTCTCTATGTCAGACGGATCAACAGCATAGCCCCATTCGAGCTTGATCTCTTCAACATCAAGGCCATAGGCCTTACAGATCTTTGTCCATCTCTCTCCAAAATTGCCAGCATTTACAACAAGTACCCTGTCCCCGGGGCTAAAGAAATTGTTAACAGAGCCTACCATGCCCCCTGTCCCAGAAGAGGAGAGGATCAGGACATCACTTCTTGTCTGATACAACCATTGAAGCCCCTTCTTTGCCTCGTCAATAATGGGCAGAAAGTCGGGGGAACGGTGATGGATAATAGGCATAGCCATTGCAAGAAGCGCCTCTGCAGGGACTGGCGTAGGACCTGGTGCAAGCAAATAACGTTTTAGCATCAAAATCCTCCTGTATTTCAGTGATTCAATGGTGGGTAAATACCTTTACCCTTCAGACCTTTAGCATATCTTATGTAATATCATATGGTCAAGTTAAATGTCCTTATTTTTCATTATCTGGAATTTTGAGTACAGGCAGGCCAATCTTTTTCCTCAGGGTCAGACGGCTTATTCCGAGGATACGGGAGGCCTCTGACTGATTCTCCCCGGTGAGGGTGAGTGCGTAATTGATGATAACCCTGTCAAGGAGATTATGCAATCTATCATATATATCTCTTTCACCTTTCTGGATCGCCTCTTTTAGAATCGGGTTTATAACTGATGCAAGGGTTTCGATAAAAGGCATCTTTTCTTTATATATGGAAGGACTGCCGAGTTCCTTAAGTTCAAATGTAGTGAGATAGTCTGTCTTCCTCAGGGCAATGGCAGAGCGGATGGTATTTTCGAGCTCCCTTATATTACCAGGCCAGTCATAAGAGATAAGTCTTTCGAGAAAGGCCTTTGTTAGACCCTTCACAGGTCTAAAGGTTGTGTCCCTGTAGCGATGAATAAAAAAATTCACTAAAGAAGGGATATCTACCTTTCTCTCTCTCAAAGAAGGTGCACGGATTGAGGCACCCTTCAGCCTGTGGTAAAGGTCCTCTCTAAATCTTCCCTCTCTCACCATCATTACAAGATCTTTATTAGTTGCCGAAAGTATTCTGACGTTAACCTGAATCTCCCTGGTGCTACCAATTGGATAAAAGGTCTGGGTCTGGAGAAATCTGAGGAGTTTCCCCTGAATCGAAAGGGGCAATTCTCCGACCTCATCAAAGAAGACACAACCACCATCGGCAATCTTGAGGATACCCTCTTTTGGAGAGCCTGCTCCTGTGAAGGCGCCCTTCTCATAACCGAAAAGTTCTGACTCGAGGAGGGCCTCTGGTACAGCGGCACAATTAACAACGACAAAGGGTTTACCAAACCTGACTGAAAGCTGGGCGATTGCTTCAGCAATCAACTCCTTACCTGTTCCAGTCTCTCCTGTGATAAGGACAGGCACCTCACTCTGAGCAAGCCTTGCTATCTTCTTACAGAGGTCCATAACTATCTCGGAGTTCCCGACTATGGCACATGTAGGCGTAGGAGGTATAGGTGTAACAGGAAGGAGTTCCGAGAGTTCTTTCTTAAGTATCCTTATCTCCTCAAGGACCCTGAAAAGGGCCTCCTTTTTCACAGGCCTCTGTATTACCTCATAGGCCCCTGAGGCAGTTGCCTCCATTACTTGCTCTGTTCTGTGTTGACCTGTTACAGCGATGACGATTCTATTCTCTGTTAGTTCCCTTATATTGGCTATGGTATCTATGTCAACAAGGGCAATATCCGCCTTTCCTCTTTCTTCTGTCGATAGTCTGAATCCCTCTGGCAATTCTCCCCTTACCTCGTTTATAAGTCCTTTGTCATGTGTATGTAGAACAAGCCTCATCAATCTCAGTCTTTTTCAGCTACCCTTCCAATGCTAACAACCCTGTCATCAGGTTCCACATCCATTAACCTTACACCCTGTGTATTCCTTCCATGGATCGAGATACTCCCTGCAATGGTCCTTATAAGTTTTCCATTATTAGTGATCATTACTACTTCATCCTCGTCCCTCACCTGAATGAGTCCAACGGCCTTGCCGCCTTTTGGAGTGACCTTAATCGATATAACACCCTTACCCCCTCTTCCCTGAACAGGGTATTCATCCAGCGCCGTCCTTTTACCAAGGCCATTCTCTGTAACAGTAAGTAATGTTGTATTCGTCTCTATAACCTCTGCAGATACTACCTCATCGCCCTCCTGAAGCCTTATACCTATGACGCCCCTGGCCGTCCTTCCCATAGGTCTGACGTCCTCTTCATTAAATCTAATTGCAAGGCCTTCTCTCGTACCGATAATAAAATCATTCTGACCATTAGTCTTTCTCACCGCAATAAGTTCATCTCCCTCGTCAAGGGTAACTGCAATTATACCTTTACCCCTTGGATTGCTATATTCCTCAAGTAGGGTCTTTTTTACCATCCCTTTTTTTGTGAACATTACCAGATATCCCTCCTTGAAGTCCCTGATAGGTAATGCTGTTGTTATCCTCTCTCCCTCTGATAGGGAAAGAAGGTTAATGAGGGCCTTCCCTTTAGCGGTTCTGCCTGCCTCAGGGATCTGGTATGTCTTTAGCCAGTAGAGCCTTCCGAGGTTCGAGAAGAACAGCATATAGTCATGGGTGGAGCCTATGAAGAGTTGTTCCACATAATCCTCCTCCTTCGTCTCCATACCTGTCAGTCCTTTCCCTCCTCTCCTCTGGCTCCTGTAAGCACTGAGGGGATTTCTCTTTATGTATCCATGATGGGAAAGCGTTATAACCATATCCTCTTCTGTGATGAGGTCCTCTATAGTTATCTCCTTGGTCTCCTCTGTGATCTCGGTTCGCCTCATATCAGAATATCTTGCCTTTATCTCGAGGAATTCATCCTTTATTATCTTTGACACAAGGGCATCGCTTCCAAGTATGGCTCTTAATCTCTCTATCTCTTTAAGTGTCTCTGTATACTCTGTGATGATCTTTTCCCTTTCAAGACCTGTCAATCTCTGGAGTTTCATATCCAGTATAGCCTGGGCCTGGGTTTCTGTAAGGGGAAATCTCATCATTAACCCTTCCCTTGCCTCATCAGGGCTTTTAGATGCCCTGATGAGAGAGATGATCTCATCAAGATGGTCGAGGGCGATCTTCAATCCCTCGAGTATATGGGCCCTTTCCTCTGCCTTTCTCAACTCATACCGCGTTCTTCTGACAACGACATCCCTTCTATGCTGGAGGAAATGGGAAAGAAGCCTTTTGAGGTTAAGGACATGGGGCTGTCCACCAACGAGGGCGAGCATTATTATCCCAAAGGTGGACTCCATCTGGGTATGCTTATATAGATTATTAAGGATCACCTCTGCCATCTCTCCCCGTTTCAGTTCCAGGACTATCCTTATGCCATCCCTGTCTGACTCATCCCTTATCTCAGAAATCCCCTCTATCTTCTTATCCCTTACAAGTTCAGCGATCTTCTCAATCAGTCTTGCCTTATTGACCTGGTATGGAAGTTCAGAGATGATTATATTCTCTCCTCCCCTGTACTCCTTCTCGACCCTTGCCTTTGCCCTTATCCTTATATGGCCCCTGCCATGTTCATAGGCCTCTTTAATGCCTGTAGTGCCATGGATTACGCCTCCTGTAGGGAAGTCAGGCCCTTTTATAAAGTCCATGAGTTGTTCTATAGTGGCATCGGGGTTGTCGAGGAGATAGACAAGCCCATCGATAACCTCACCAAGATTATGGGGGGGGATATTCGTAGTCATACCTACTGCTATCCCTGAAGAGCCATTTATTATAAGGTTGGGAATCCTTGAAGGAAGCACCTTTGGTTCTTCTGTAGTCTCATCAAAATTTGGTATGAAATCAACTGTCTCTTTATCAATATCTGCAAGCAGTTCCTCCGCAATCTTTGCAAGCCTTGCCTCAGTATACCTGTAAGCAGCAGGGGGATCTCCATCAATGGAGCCAAAGTTTCCCTGACCATCCACAAGGGGATATCGCATATTAAAGTCCTGGGCAAGCCTTACGAGGGCATCGTAGACAGCAGTATCACCATGGGGATGATATTTTTTCAGCACCTCTCCGACAACACCAGCACATTTTGAATATTTCTTACCTGGTAAGAGTCCTTCTCTAAACATTGCATAGAGGATTCTCCTCTGGACAGGCTTCAGTCCATCCCTCACCTCAGGCAAAGCCCTACCTATGATTACGCTCATGGCGTAGTCAAGGTAACTCACTTTCATCTCTTCTTCAATGTTTATCGGTGTCTTTGACATCTATATACCCTCAATATCTAATTGAATTTAAGATATTATTTTAACACATTCGGGGTTTTTGGTTCACTTTTTGTTATAATGGCAGGTATTATAAAAGCGAATAGCCTAATACTGAAGGAGAAGTGATGTCAACATGGAAAAAGATAGCTATCTTCATATCGATCCTCGGTCCTGGCATAATTACAGCAAATATAGATAATGACGCCAGCGGGATCACGACTTATTCTGTTGCCGGTGCACGTTTCGGTTATTCCTTGCTCTGGACATTAATCCCCACAACGATTGCCCTTGTCGTCATACAGGAGATGGTAGCACGGATGGGAGTAATAACAGGTAAGGGCCTTTCAGCCCTTATCCGTGAGAATTATGGCATAAGGATAACATTCTTCATGATGCTTGGCCTGTTATTTGCGAACCTCGGCACTACCGTGGCAAACTTCGCAGGATGGGCAGCGAGTATGGAGATTCTCGGTCTGAGCAGATATATAATGATTCCTGCAGGTGCAATATCTATCTGGTTTCTCGTGACAAAGGGGAGTTATAGATCTGTTGAGAGGATACTCCTCATAGCCTGTCTTCTTTATTTTGGGTATGTCGTATCAGGTCTTCTGGCAAGACCTGACTGGCCTACCGTCTTTAGAGCGACCCTTATTCCTGATATAAAATGGGATTCAGAGTATATAATGCTCAGCATCGCTATCATAGGAACGACGATAACTCCCTGGATGCAGTTTTACCTCCAGTCATCCATAAGCGAAAAGGGTATAGATAAGAGGGATTACAAGTTCTCCAAACTCGATGTCGTCACCGGCTGTTTGATAACAGATATAGTAAGCTTTTTTATAATCGTCACCTGCGGTACTCTCCTCTTCCCTCAGGGGATAAGGATAAACGAGGCACATGAGGCCGCAATAGCCCTCAGACCACTCGCAGGAGATTATGCCTCGCTTATCTTTGCTGTGAGTCTTGCGAATGCCTCATTACTCGGTGCAATAATCGTCCCTCTTACAACAGCCTATTATATCTGTGAGGCTATGGGCTGGGAGGCAGGTATAAATAAGACCTTCAGAGAGGCACCCCAGTTTATGTGGATCTACACCCTTACAATCTTCATATCCTCTACGTTAATTCTGATCCCTGGTATGCCCCTTGTGTCACTCATGGTCCTCTCGTCTGTTATTAATGGTCTTTTGCTGCCTGCTGTCCTGATTTACACACTCCTTCTTATAAATAACAGGGATCTGATGGGTGAATATATTAATACAAGGGGATATAATTACATCTCCTGGGGAACCATCATCGTCATAACCTCTTTAACAGCCTTTCTATTAATTTCGACAGTATTTCAGGTATGATAATATTATAGATGCAGATGGTCAGGTCAATTGAATGGAATAACGGAAGGGTCTTGATTCTCGATCAGAACAGGTTGCCCTTCGAGATAACTTACATCGAATGCACTGATTACATGATGGTGGCAGAGGCTATTAAGAATCTGAGCATAAGGGGGGCGCCTGCAATAGGTATTGCTGCTGCAATGGGTATAGCCCTTGCTGCACAGGAGATAGAGACTGATGATTATGACCTTTTCATCGAAAGGCTTCAGCCTGTCTTTGATACCATGCTCAAGACAAGACCTACTGCGGTGAATATAAGATGGGCTGTTGAAAGGATCAGGAGTGTGCTCCTGGCAAATAGATATAGAAAGATATCCGAACTCAAGGATATGCTTATTGCTGAGGCGATTATGATTCGCGAGGAGGACATAGAGGTCAACAGAAATATAGGGAGATTCGGTGCGGACCTGATTTTGGATGGATTCAGGGTCCTGACCCATTGTAATGCAGGGGCACTTGCAACTGGTGGGTATGGAACCGCAACTGCGCCTATCTTCGTAGCAGCAGAACAGGGCAAGAGGCTCCACGTCTATGTCGATGAGACAAGACCTGTATTACAGGGGGCAAGGCTCACTTCATGGGAGCTACTCCAGGCAGGGATACCTGTAACACTCATTCCTGATAATGCAGCAGGTGCCCTTATGAAGAGGGGAGAGATCGATATAATTATTGTGGGAACCGATAGAACAGTAAGGAATGGAGATGTGGCGAACAAGATAGGAACTTATTCGCTTGCAGTCCTTGCAAAGGAGAACAACATCCCCTTTTATGTTGCTGCTCCTTTGAGCAGTATTGACCTATCTATATCCACAGGAGAAGAGATACCCATCGAGGAACGGGATCCTTCAGAGGTGACCTGTATAAGGGGAAGGCTTTTATCAGGGGATAAGCAGGAAATCGGACTGGTCCAGATAGCTCCTGATGGGGTAAAGGCAAAGAATTATGCCTTTGATGTTACACCAGCAAGGTACATAACAGGTATAATAACAGAGAGGGGAATATTCAAACCGTCAGCCATAAAGGACATAAAATGAGTATTGCCGAGATATTCTCCACTTACAGGGAAGACCTGATCGGGGTGGAGCATAAACTCAGGGAGATCTTCTCCAGCGACAGCGCTGCTATTAGATTGATAGGCGAACATATCATAGGCAGCGGTGGCAAGAGGTTGAGACCCCTCTTCTTGATACTGAGCGCAGAACTTGCAAGATACAGGGAGAAAGACAGGATAACCCTTGCCAGCATAATCGAGGCGATACATACAGCATCACTCCTTCACGACGATGTTGTCGATGGTGCTGAGATGAGGAGGGGCAAACCAGCATCTCATAGGATCTGGGGAAATCAGATAGTGATACTTGTTGGTGACTTCCTATATGCCAATGCCCTCAGGATAGCTGTTTTACATAAAAATCAGAAGATTATGGAGGCCCTTTCAGAGGCAACGACGAGGATGACAGAGGGCGAGGTATTGCAACTGCAGAGGATAGCAGATCCGGAGATAACAGAAGAGGATTATATAAAGATAATATCCGCCAAGACAGGCGCCCTCATATCTGCTGCATGCCGGATAGGTGCGATCCTCGGAAATGTTTCGGTTGAGGCAGAGGATGCCCTTGGTAGATTCGGTATGAAGACAGGGATCGTCTTCCAGATGGTAGATGATATACTCGATTATATGGCAGAAACAAGAGACCTCGGTAAGAACCTCGGTAAGGACCTCGATGAAGGCAAGATCACCCTTCCCCTGATATACCTTCTGAAGAAGGCATCAAAGGAAGAGGTCGAGGAGATAAAGGGCATAATCAATGAAGGTAAACCATCCTCTGAGAAACTCGAGAGGATCATCTATCTATTCGATAAATATGGCATTATAGAGGAATCCCTCAGGACAGCACAGCTATATATGAAAGAGGCAAAGAGAGAACTGGATATATTTTCTCCTTCAATGCAGAAGGATGCCCTTTTGAGCCTTGCTGATTATGCCATAGCGAGGGATAAGTGATGCATCCATTGGTAGGACTCGCCAAAAGGGCTGTTGAAGAATATGTTAGAGAAAGGAGGGTTATTAACCCGCCCCAGACATTAACTCCTGAGATGATGGAGAAGGCAGGGGTCTTTGTCTCTATAAAGAAACATGGAGAGTTGAGGGGATGCATAGGGACCTTCCTGCCTACATGTAAGAATGTGGCCGAAGAGGTTATCAGAAATGCTATAGCCGCTGCAACGGAAGACCCCCGATTCTATCCGGTTCAGGAGGAAGAACTTGAGGAACTGTCATATTCTGTCGACCTTCTATCCCCTCCTGAAAAGGTAAAGGACCTGAATGACCTTGACCCAAAAAGATATGGTGTGATAGTTGCTTCAGGGGGACGGAAGGGGCTCCTCCTGCCTGACCTCGAGGGGGTGGAGACAGTGGAGGAACAGATCAGGATTGCTAAGATGAAGGCAGGCATAATGGAGGGTGAAAAGGTCGATATATTCAGGTTTGAGGTAAGGAGGTATCATTAGGCCTTGGATATTCCTGAAAGGAGGAATCCTGGCAGTGACGGCTTTTCCTCCATCCTTGCAGACCTTAAGGACAAAAAGGCCACAGGTACGCTTGTAGTAAGATCCTCTAACTTCTTAAAAAGGGTCTTCCTAAAGGGAGGAGAAATAGTATTCGCCTCCTCAAATCTTGAAGAGGATAGGCTCGGCGAGATGCTTATTAAGGCAGGTTTGATTACCAGGGAACAATATGACATCTCTGTCGAAATACTTAAAAAGACTGGAAAACAGCAGGGTTCGATCCTTGTGGAACTCGGTTTTCTTACGCCACGACAACTCTTTGAAGGGCTTAAGTTCCAGATAAGGGAGATTGTTTTGAGCCTCTTTGATTCGGCTGAGACGGTTATTGAGTTTAGAGAAGGAGAGTTGCCTGAAGACGAGATTATTGGACTCAAGATCAATATAGATGACCTTATCAGGGAAGGTGAAAAAAGGTTTAATAGAAAAAATAGATTATCTGAGGAAGAGGCCATACTCAAGAAAAAGGCTGAGGAGTTTTTTATGAGAATAAGGGATATGAGTCCAGCAGACATCCTTCAGGTAAAGGAAACCTCTGATTATAAAGAGATCAAGAGTAATTATTATAGACTCGCAAAGGAGTTCCATCCTGATAGGGCCTTCTATTCTGAAGACAGGGAACTGAAGGAAAGACTTACATATATCTTTGATGCCATCACAAAGGCATATAACGAATTAAAGGATGATGAAAAGAGACAGGAATTCTTCAAAAGGATCTCCCGTTCAACCGTAAGAGAGACAGGGCCAGACCTCCATATTCATTATAAAAGGGGAATGGAGGAATTCAGGACAGGAAACTACTGGGGTGCTGCAGAGGTCTTTAGATGGCTCACGCGCCTCGATCCAAAATCGCCCAGGGCATGGCAGATGCTTTCCAGATCCTTGAGCCATATCCCGGGACGTCTAAAGGATGCAGAAACAGCTCTACTCGAGGCTATCAGACTCGATCCATTTAATGCAGACTATTATACAGATCTGGGTCATATCTATCTTAAGGCAGGCCTGAAGAAGAGGGCAAAAAGGCAGTTTGAAAAGGCATTGAATATCGATTCTGCAAATGGGGATGCCCTGAAAGGGCTTAACATGATCAATACAATGGATGATACATAGTCACGGATTACGAGCCACTAATTTCATGAATCTATCATAATCGATGGTCCTGACCCCGAGTTCTCTGGCTCTCTGTAGCTTTGAGCCTGGTTCCTCACCTACAAGGAGATAATCTGTATTCTTCGAGATAGATGAGGCAACCCTTCCACCGAGTTTCAGGATGAGTTCCTCTATCTCCTTTCGTGGCCTCGGCAGTGTGCCTGTGATGACAAAGGTTAAACCATCGAGAGGTCTTTCTTCCACTGTCTCCTCAAAGTCGGGGTTTTCTACCCTCAGACCGAGGGCCTTGAGGTTCTCAAGGGCCCTGATGTTTTCAGGATTATTAAAGAAGTCTGATATAGACCTGGCGATCTTGTCCCCCATCTGCCTTATCTGCATTATCCTTTCATGCTTTATATAATAAAGGTCCTCGAGTCTTCGAAAGTTCTTTGCAAGCAATCTCGCTGCAAACTCGCCAACATGAATAATACCAAGGGAATAAAGGAATCTCGCAAGGGTAGTCTTTTTGCTCTTTTCAATTGCCGTTATCAGATTAGCTGCCGATTTCTCTGCAAACCTCGGAAGCTTTAAAAGATCCTCTTTTCTTAATTTATAAAGGTCGATAAAATTCTTTATAAGGCCCTTTTCATATAATAGCTCTACATTCTTTTCGCCAAGACCCTCGATGTCCATGGCACCCCTTGATGCAAAATGTATAATCCTTTCTTGAACCTGAGCAGGACAATTAAAATTAATACACCTTACAGCTACCTCTCCCTCTTCCCTTACTACTTTAGAGCCACAGGCCGGACATTTTTCAGGGATAAGGAAAGGCCTTTCTCTCCCTGTCCTTTTCTCCTTTATTACCATAACTACATGAGGTATCACATCTCCTGCCCTTTCAACTACAACAGTATCACCTATCCGGATATCCTTTCTCTTCATCTCATCCCAGTTATGAAGGGTAGAACGTGTCACAGTAACACC
>Ga0334722_10000658_pt1 | contig 49169 bp, 33 predicted proteins | sample C3_bottom_MG_FD_207210 | JGI IMG/M metagenome (GOLD analysis project Ga0334722, IMG submission 207210) | Sediment microbial communities from Yellowstone Lake, YNP, Wyoming, USA - C3_bottom | ecosystem: Environmental > Aquatic > Freshwater > Lake > Sediment | place: USA: Wyoming | collected...
CGGGCAACGACTCGGCCGCCGCCAGGAGGTCCGCCAGCGCCTTCGTCCCCCACGTCAGCATCGACTCCTGCAGAAGCCAGAGGCCGCCGACGTTCCGCAGAAACCGCGTGCGTCCATCCGCGCCGCCTTCGTTGGTGAAGTTGGCTGCGCGCGCGTCCTCCGTGAGGACAGGACGCGCCAGCTCGAGACCCACGAGCGACCACGTGCCGCTGGCGATGTACGCGAAGCGCCCCGTCGTTGCCGGCACGCCCACGACGGCCGAAGCGGTGTCGTGCGACGCCACGGTTGTGACGGGTAGTCCGCTGCCGGAAGAGAAGCCGACCAACGCGCCCGGCTGGACGATCGCGGGCAGCTTCTCGGCCGGAATGCCAAGCCGGCCGAGCAACGCGGCGGACCAGTCGCGCGTGCGGAGGTCCAGGAGCCCGGTTGTCGACGCGTTCGTGTACTCGCTGCGCAGCACGCCCGTCAGCCAGTAGGCGATGAGGTCTGGCAGCAGCACGACGTGTGCGGTCCTCGACCAGAGCGGCCCCCGCTTCTCGGCCGCAAGCTGGTAGATCGTGTTGAACGGGAGGAACTGCAGCCCGTTGATCGCGAACAGCTCCTCGCGCGATATCATCGCGTGGACGTCGTCGATCGCCGCCGCCGTCCGGTCGTCCCGGTAGGCGATCGGCTCCGCGAGCAGCCTGCCGGTGCTGTCGAGGAGACCGTAGTCGACCCCCCACGTGTCGATCCCGACCGATTCGACCTCCGGGTATCTCGCCGCGAGGCGGTCGAGGCCCGCGAGCGCCTCCCCATAGAGCCCCGACATGTCCCAGCGCAGATGCCCGTCGATCTCGCGAGCGCTGTTTGGGAAGCGGTGGATCGGCTCGAGCGAGACCGACACTCCATCCACCACGCCCGCCATCACACGCCCACCCGACGCGCCGATATCGACGGCGCCGAACACCCGTTGCGTCATCGTCTCACCGCAGGAACGCAGCCGCGACGCCGGCGTCCACCGGTACCAGCAGCCCGGTCGTGTGACTGAACTCGTCCGAGGTAATCGCGGCGACACAGCGGGCGACATCCTCCGGAAGCACCTCGCGTTTGAGCAACGTCCGCCGGGCGTAGTACGCGCCGAGCTCTTCCTCGGGCACGCCATAGACAGCCGCCCGCTGCGCACCCCAGCCGCCGGCGAAGATCCCGCTCCCGCGCACGACGCCGTCCGGGTTGACGCCGTTGACGCGGATGCCGTGCTCGCCGAGCTCAGCGGCCAGCAGTCGCACCTGGTGCGCCTGGTCGGCCTTCGTGGCGCCGTAGGCGACGTTGTTCGGTCCGGCGAAGACGGCATTCTTCGAGGCGATATAGACGATGTCGCCGCCGAGCCCCTGCGTGATCATCGCCCTCGCCGCCGCCTGCGACACCAGGAAGCTGCCCTTGGCCATCACGTCGTGCTGCCGGTCCCAGTCCTCCTCCGTGGTCTCCAGGAGCGACTTGGAGATCGACAACCCCGCGCCGTTCACGACCAGGTCGATGCCTCCAAACGCCAGCAGCGTGGCATCGATGGCGGCGGACACTTGCGCCGCATCCGTCACGTCGATGCGCACGCCAACCGCGGTGTCGGCATCTCCGACTTCCGCCGCTGCCTCACACGCCTGCCCGGCATCGAGATCGGCGACGACGACGCACGCGCCATCGGCCGCAAGCTGCTTCGCGATGGCCTTCCCGATGCCGCCCGCTGCGCCGCTCACGAAGGCGATGCGCCCGGTATGTCGCTTCGGCTCGTGCAGGCGCTGGAGCTTGGCTTCCTCGAGCGCCCAGTACTCGATGCGGAATTTCTCGCTCTCGGGGATCGGCGCGTACGTCGAGATCCCCTCCGCGCCGCGCATCACGTTGATGGCGTTGACGTAGAACGCACCCGCCACCCGTGCCGTCTGCTTGTCTTTGCCATACGAGAACATGCCGACGCCGGGCACGAGGATGATCGCCGGGTCCGCGCCGCGCATCGGCGGCGAACCGGACGAAGCGTATCGCTCGTAATACGCCCGGTAGTCCTCGCGGTACGCCTTGTGGAGCGCGCCGGCTCGGGCGGCGCACACCTCGAGGGACGCCGACGCGGGCAGGTCGAGCACGAGCGGCCTGACCTTCGTGCGGAGGAAGTGGTCGGGACACGACGTCCCGAGCGCGGCCAACGCGAACAACTTCTCGCCGGAGAGGAAGTCGAGCACGACATCGCTGTCGATGAAGTGTCCGATCATGCGCGTGTCCCGCGACGCGATCGCCCGCAGGTGCGGCGCGAGCGCCGCTGCCTTCGCCCGCCGCTCGCCTTCGGGCAGGGCACGCCGGTCCTCCACCACCGCACCGAACGGCGCCGGGACGCTGTTCGCGTCGATGTACGCCTGCGCCTGCTGGATCATCCACAGCGAGTTCGCTTCCGCTTCGTCGCTCGTCGCGCCCCACGCGGTGATCCCATGCCCTCCCAGGATCACCCCGACGGCCTGCGGGCTGGCCGCCTTCACCGCGGCAACGTCGAGGCCGAGCTGGAATCCCGGCCGGCGCCACGGCACCCACCTGACTTGTTCCTGGTAGATGTCTCGCGTGAGCCGTTCGCCGTCGACCGCGGTGGCAATCGCGATGCCGCTGTCGGGGTGGAGGTGATCGACGTGCGCGGCATCGACGAGACCGTGCATCGTCGTGTCAATCGATGGCGCCGCCCCGCCCCGGCCGTGGAGGCAGAACTCGAGGGCCGCCGCCATCTCGTCCTCGCGCTCTTCCCCGGCATACACGTCGACGAGCGCCCGCAGCCGGTCGAGACGAAGCACGGCGAGCCCGGACTCCCTGAGCGTGCCCAGGTCGCCACCCGAGCCCTTGACCCACAACACCTCGACCTCGCGCGCCGTCACCGGGTCCACCACCGCACCCTTCGCTGATGTGTTGCCCCCGGCGTAGTTCGTATTACGCGGGTCGGCGCCCAGCCGGTTCGACCGTGCCAGCAGCTGCTCGACGGCGCGGTGCATGGTCACGGCCCCCACCCCGCCGGCTCGCCGCCGACACGCTCCGCGGCGATCCGCTCCGCGTACCCACTCTTCTGGTACGCCTCGATGGGATCCGCCGGCAGCCCGCGTCCGGCGCGCCACTCGGCGAGGCTGGCGCGGACGTCGGTGTAGAAGGCGTCCATCAGGACGGCATTGCCGCCGAGGACGTCGCCCGTCCGCTCGGCCTCGACGAGCGCCTCACGGTCCACGAGCAGCGCGCGGGCCATCATCTCCTGCACATTGAGCACCGACCTGATCTGGCCGGGAACCTTGGGCTCGATGTTGTGACATTGGTCGAGCATGAAGGTGACATCGCTGCCGTCGTCGAATCCGCCGCCCCGCACGACCTCGTAGAGGATCCGGAACAGCTGGAAAGGGTCCGCGGCGCCGACCATGAGGTCGTCATCGGCGTAGAAGCGAGAGTTGAAGTCGAAGGCGCCCAGCCTGCCCAGTCGGAGGAGCTGCATGACGATGAACTCGATATTCGTGTTCGGCGCGTGATGACCGGTGTCCAGGCACACCACTGCCCGTTCGCCCAGCGCGACGCAGTGGACGTAGGCGGTGCCCCAGTCGGGCACATCGGTCGCGTAGAACGCCGGCTCGAAGAACTTGTACTCGAGCACGAGGCGCTGATGCTCGCCGAGGCGCGCGTAGACCTGCCCGAGCGAGTCAGCAAGGCGTTCCTGGCGATCGCGAAGGGCCGCCTGGCCGGGATAGTTCAGGCCGTCCGGCAGCCACACCTTGAGGTCCCCGCTGCCCGTCACATCCATGATGTCGATGCAGTCCAGCGCGTGCCGAACCGCCTTGCCGCGGATGCGGTCATCGACGTGGCACATGCTGCCGAGCATGTAGTCGTCGTCCTGGAACGTGTTGGTGTTGATCGTCCCGATCCGCACACCGAGCGATTCGGCGCGGCGGCGCAGCGCCAGGAAGTCGCCTACGAGGTCCCACGGGATGTGCAGCGCCACCGATGGCGCTAGCCCGGTCAGCCGATGCACCTGAGCCGCGTCTGCGAGCTTCTCCTCCGCCGTGCGCGGCACACCCGGCTGGCCGAACACCTTGAAGCGCGTGCCGGAGTTGCCGAACGCCCACGACGGCAGCTCGATCGCCAGCCGCTCCAGATCCGGGATGATTTCTTGGAACGCCTTCACCGTTCTCCTTGGCGGCTCCCGTGCTCGGGGCAAGAGGGCAGTTGAACCATAGCCTCGTGGAAACTCAGCCGCTCTGATCAACGGTCCATTCGTGCTGGCCGGAACCGACCTCCAACGTCTCCGGAGACCACGGGAGCCGCACCGTCGCCGTCGTGTTGGGCGGGATGATCGCGCGCACGACAGTCCGTTCGCCTTCGACGTGCCAGGACGACTCGGCCATTCCGTACGGCGTACGCAGCCCGCTCCGGGCCGACGTGAGCCCGCCCCCGGGGCGCGGTGCGATGGCGATCCGCTTGTATCCCGCCTGATCGGGGGCGAGTCCGCCGACGACCCGATGCAGCCAGTCCCCCACGGCGCCGAAAGCGTAGTGATTGAACGACGTCATCTCCCCGGGGTTCACTGATCCATCCGGCAGCATGCTGTCCCAGCGCTCCCAGATGGTCGTTGCGCCCATCGTCACCGCATACAGCCACGAGGGACAGCTGCGCTCCATCAGTATTCGGTAGGCCATGTCGGTGTAGCCGGCGTCACAGAGCGCATCGCAGATCAATGGCGTGCCGACGAATCCGGTGCCGATGCGATAGGCGTTCTGGTGCACGAGGCGCGCAAGCCGTTCCGCTGCGTGTTGACGCTGTCCTTCCGTGGGCAGCAGGGCGTACTGCAGAGCGAGCGCATACGCGGTCTGCGTATCTGCGGCGAGCCTGCCCGAGGACGTCACGTACTCCCGCGCGAAGCCCCTGCGCACGTCATGCGCGAGGCGCGCGAAACGCGTCGCATCACCGAATCGCTCCAGCAGAGTCCCGAGCCGCGAGAGAACATCCGCGGAGTGCACCAGACAGGCTGTCGCGACGAGGTGCGTGTCGGTGCGCGCATCGCGCGGGCGGTCCGGTGGCGCCGCCGGATCCAGCCAGTCGCCAAACTGGAAGCCTCGGTCCCACAAGTGTGACTCTCCTGCCAACTCCGCGACGTGATCGACCCATCTGCACATGCTGTCGTACTGCGCTTCCAGGATGCCGCTGTCCGCGTACCTGTCGTACAACGTCCACGGGACGATGACGGCGGCGTCGCCCCAGCACGCGGTCGCCAGCGAACGCCCGGACATCACGTCCGGGACGACGAACGGCACGACGCCGTCGTGGTGCTGATCGGCCGCGAGATCGGCGAGCCACGACGCGAGGAAGGCCCCGACGTCATACAGGAAACAGGCGGTCGGGCTGAACACGTTGATATCGCCCGTCCAGCCCAGCCGCTCGTCGCGCTGGGGGCAGTCCGTCGGCACATCGAGGAAGTTCCCCCGCATGCCCCAAACGATGTTTTCGTGCAGCCTGTTGACATCCGCATCGGAGCATTCGAACCAGCCGGTGCGTTCGAGATCGGTATGACAGACGACCGCCTGGATCGCGTCGGGCGCGAGCGAGCCGGGCCAGCCATCGATCTCGGCATATCGGAATCCGTGGAACGTGAACCGGGGCTCCCACATCTCGGTGGCGGCGCCTCCGGACGTGTAGCGGTCGGTCGCCTGCGCGTTTCGCAACGGTCTTGCGCACAGCTCACCGTCCTCCAACACCTCGGCGTGGCGCAACGTGATCGTCGTGCCTGCCGGCCCGGAGAGGATGATCCTGAGCCGGCCGACAAGGTTCTGTCCGAAGTCGAGGATCGTCTTGCCCGACGGCGAGCGGAGGACCTCGCGCGGGCTGAGGAGTTGGGTGCGGCGCACGGGCGGACTGACCGGTGCGACGAGCGCCCGCAGGTCGTAGTCAACGAACGCCACCGACGTCCACGTCGCGTCGTCGTGGCCGGCGCTCGACCATCCGGACCGTTCGATGCGTGCGTCGTACGTCTCTCCCTCGTAGATGCCCGAAGATAGAATCGGACCCGTGGCAGCCCGCCAGGTCTCATCCGTCGCGATCACTTCCACGCTGCCGTCCGCGTACGCGATCTCGAGTTGCGCGAGCAGCGCGAGGCGATCGCCGTAGAGGTTCCGCCGGCCCTCGAATCCCATCCGGCCGCGGTACCAGCCATCGCCGAGCACCGCGCCGATCGCGTTCGCGCCCTGCCTGAGAAGCGGCGTCACGTCCAACGTCTGATAGCGAAGGCGGTGGTGGTAGCTCGTCCAACCCGGCGCCAGCACGTGGTCGTCCGCGCGCTCACCGTTGATCTCGACCTCGTACACGCCGAGCGCGGTGACGTACAGCCGCGCCCGTTCGACGGAGGCGCCAACCGTGAACTCACGGCGCAGCAGAGGGCATGGCTGCATCGCCGATGTGTCTTCGTCCCAGGCCGGACCGACAAACCGCGCAGCCCAGTCCGCCGCGTCGAGCAGCCCGGCCTCGAGTGGCGCCGGGGCGCTCCACGGCGAGACCTCACCACCGTTCCCCCAAACACGCACGCGCGCGCTGCACCGCTGGCGCGACACCAGCGGTGGGCCTTCCCAGGGGACCAGCACGGACGCATCAGCGTCGACACGGCCGCTCGACCACAGCTCCACGCCGCCGTCAGTCGTGACGAGAATCTCATACGCGATCTGCCGCCAATCGCGCGCAGCCGTCTCGCTGATCCACGAGATCCGGGGCGTGGACGTGCCGACGCCAAGCGCATCGTCGTTACGCTCGAACCTCACTCGTGTTACAGCTACGCCGGATGCGTCAGAGACCATCTGGCGATAGTATGCACTCACCGCGATACATGAAAGTTTCGTGCGACCCGGATGATCCGGGTTATCCTCTGCGGGCTGAGCAATCGCTGGTGCGCCCGTCCGCATTCGGCCTTCGGACCTGGTGGTGCAACGGCAAATCACGTCAAATTGTTACCGTCGACCTTGGAATCGCTCGCCTGAGCTGGTAATTCTGAAACGTGCGCTATCCGGCTATTCGCTCGGGGCGTACCCGGGCTCCGATGGGCACGATGGGCGGAGCCGTTCGAAGGAGCCGGCGTGGTGAGTATGAGGAGGGGCGAGCGAGCGACCGGGAAACCCGCTTCCCGGCTCATCGACCAGCGGATCCGCGACCTGGGCGGATGGCGCGGGGAGACGCTGGCCCGCATGCGCGCGCTGATCCTGGAAGCCGACCCCGGGATGACCGAGGAGTGGAAGTGGATGGGCACTCCGGTCTGGTCGCACCACGGGAATGTCTGCACCGGGGAGTCGTACACAAAGGTCGTGAAGCTCACGTTCGCCCGGGGGGCCAGCATCCCGGACGCATCGCGTCTCTTCAATTCCAGCCTGGGAGGCAACACACGACGGGCGATCGACATCCACGAGGGGGAGAAGGTGGACGCCCGCGCGTTCAAGGCGCTCGTGAAGGCCGCGGTTGCCCAGAACAGCCCCCCGGCGAAGCCGATCAAGTTGCGAACAGGCGAGAAGGGCGCTGTCCTCCTCTCGGGCGGCAACCCGCGCATCGCGAAGGAGGACGGCGACGCCCCGGTGCGGGCGTACATCACCGCGATGCCGGGCTGGAAGCGCGACCTCGCGAAGCGCCTCGACGCCCTCATCGTGAGGAACGTGCCCAACGTGCGCAAGGCCGTGAAGTGGAACGCGCCGCTCTACGGCATCGCCGGCCAGGGTTGGTTCCTGTCGTTCCACGTCTTCACCCGGTACGTCAAGGTGACCTTCTTCCGAGGTACGTCGCTGCGGCCCGTCCCACCCGGAGGCACGGGCAAGGACGCGCGCTGGATCGACATCCACGCCGACGATCTCGACGAGGCGCAGATGGCGAACTGGGTGAAGCGGGCGGCCGCGTTGCCCGGCTGGGTCCCGTAGACGAGCGTTCTCTGCCGGAGGGCGTTGAATCTGCAAGGAGAGGCGGGACCGCGCGAGCTTCAGCAAGGCGCCGATGTCGGACGCGAGTACAACCGTCTTCCCGCCGGCCGGGACGCGCCCGAGGGTTCGCATCGCATGACAACGGTGCGCAAGAGCGCTGCTTGGCGTCGGACGGCGTTCTCGCCCCGATACGCATCCCGAGTCAAGAAGCGTCACGCCCGGTTGGTGCTGCTGTGGGGCGAGCGCCGCCCGCCAACAACGACTTCGTGAGCAATGCGCTCGACGAGTCGAGCGGGGCGGGGCGTACGGGCGCCAGGGAGACCGAGTCAGAGCTAATCTTGGTGCCGAAGGTGGGAGTCGAACCCACATGAGCCTTGCGGCCCAACGGTTTTTGAGTGTGCGCGCGTTCGTCCCAACCCGTCACGTTCAGCCCAGCTCAGTCACGGTCTGTATTCGAAATCGGCGACACGCCGTCCCGGCTGCTCCCAACGACTACCAACGATTCAATCTCAGTCCGTTAGCAAACGGTTAGCAAGGAATTCGCCGAGCACCGGACTTCTAACAGGGGGGCACAAATCTCAGAGACTCAGCAGTGCTAGCGGTTGCGGTGTGAATCGATGATGCACCAGCTCAACGTCCGGGTGGATGACGACCTCTTTCGCGATCTCCGGATGGCCTATGCCCGAGAGATCGAGCGTCGGGCCGCGTTGCCGCGCAGCTCGAATTTCGCCTGATCGGCGTTCGTTCGCGAGTGCATCCGTGCGGGGATCAACGCGACCACAGAGCGTTCGGTAGCGCCGGAGCATCTCCCCGTAACGAACCTCCCGTGTGGCGCATCGTCACTTCTTCCGGGACTGACGCGCGCAGAACGGCGACGGCTTGAGCGTGAGCAACGCCAGCGCACGTAGCTGTGCTAGCACCACCGTCGGCCGATCACCCATACTCAGCGCATGTCCGAGCGCGAAATCCGCTACTGCACGACCACGGACGAAGTCCGCATTGCCTACAGCGTCGAAGGGTCCGGGCCTGCTCTCGTCGTAACGCCCTATTTCATCGAGTCGTTCTCCGTCGAACGAGCGCTCCTCCCAGAACAGGACGCTTTCTTTCGCCGGATCGGCGAGGGTCGACGGATCATCCGATACGACGGGAGAGGGACCGGGCTCTCCCGGTGCGATCTGGACAACATCTCGCTGGAGACGATGGTGCGGGATCTGACAGCGGTTGTGAAGGCCGCGGGGCTCAAGCGGATCTCACTATTTGCATCGCTCACCGGAGGGCCGCGCGCTATTGCATATGCCGTCGCCCACCCGCGAGAGGTCCACGATATGGTGCTCTATAGTACGTACGCCCGCGGGGCGGACGTGCTGACGAGGGAGAACGTAGAAGCGCTCGCTGCACTTTGCAGGAGCAACTGGACCGTCGCGGCTCAGACCCTGGCCGATCTGAGCAACCGCGGCGACGCGGCGGGGTTCTCCCGGAGTCTTGGCAAGACGTACGCCGAAAGCGCCACGGGCGACGTCGCCGCAAGAACCCTTCTGGCCGCGTGGGATGCCGATGTTTCCGGGATGCTGTCCAGTGTGCGTTCCCGAACGCTAGTCGTGCACAGCAGAGATGAGATATTGTGGCCGTTCGCAGGAGCGCAGCACCTTGCGGCGGGCATTCCCCGCTGTGAGTTCGTGCCGCTGGAAGGCAGCGGCGGTTTGGCGGGGTGGCAGGGCGCCGAGGGTGTCGTCTCTGCAGCCGTGGCGTTCCTCGCGAGTGGCGCCCCGGCTACGCGACGGCACCGACGGGCCACTCGGACGGGCGCGGTCGTCACGACAGTCCTCTTCACTGACCTCGTCGGCCATACCGAGATGATGCGTCGGCTTGGCGACGAGCTCGGACGCGACGTCCTCCGCGAGCATGAGCGCATCACGCGCGAGCTCCTCAAGCAGCACGGAGGCGCCGAAGTGAAGACGATGGGCGACGGATTCATGGCGTCCTTCGCATCCGTCACCAGGGCGATGGACTGCGCCATCGCCCTGCAGCGCGCATTTGCCGCGCACGAAGGCGAGCCGCTGCATGTGCGCGTCGGCCTCAACGCGGGCGAGCCGATCGAAGAAGACGGTGATCTCTTCGGCGCGACGGTGATCCTCGCCTCCCGCATTGCGGCCAAAGCCGGTGCAGGCGAGATCCTCGTGCCGGATACGGTGCGCGGCCTGCTCTCCGGTAAGGGGTTCGTGTTCGGGGATCGTGGCGAGTTCGTGCCGAAGGGGTTCGATGAAAGCGTGCGGCTGTGGGATGTCCGGTGGCAAGCGTGAGAAGGGTGGTTGAACGTCGCGTGTTTCCAGTTGATAACTGCGCCGTTCTCGCAAAGCGTTCCGAAGCTGACGCTACAGCGCATATGCCCGGTGTCCTTCTAATCCGACGGTCGCAGGTTCGAATCCTGCCGGGGGTGCCACAGACTCACGATTGCTCTTCGACAAGATCCGGGTCTCAAAAACTCCTGACCGAACCGCCAACGTGGCAATCGACACCTTCGCGTGATGGTGGCGTAGGCGTAGGAACATCAGGGTCGCCGGCGCATGTACCCCTGCTAGCTTAACCGAACTATGATCGCTCATACTCCCCGCATGGAACCGCAAATTCACCACTGCACGACCTGCTTGGGACCGAGAGGAGACGCTGCTGCTCGCTGATCTCCGATCTAGGCGCTATCACGCGCGTCAAGTTTGACTTCGCTGTGGCCGGCATTAATGCCCGTCCGGACGTCTTTCGCTAATCGGTGAACAAGGGCGCGACGGCGCCCGTGCCACGAAGCGGAGCTCACGGTCCCGCGAACGAGGGGTAAGAACTTCATGGGAACCGACGATCTGAGCGTGGCGGTGCTCGGCCCAGGAGCGGTCGGGGGACTGCTAGCTGCGTTATTGGCGCGGCAAGGCGCCTCTGTCGAAGTCCTTGCAAGCGAGAACACGGCGCGGGTGATTGCCGATCGCGGCCTCCGGATCGAGAGCCAACGATTCGGCGATTTCCAGGTCGCGGTGCGGTCCGCCGCCCGTTTGGAGACGCGGGCCGACGCGTGCCTTATCACTGTGAAGAACACGCAACTCATCGAGGCGCTGGAACGACTACCACTCGCCGTCCTTGGCGAGGGCCTCGTGGTGCCGTTTCTCAACGGCATCGAGCACGTCGAGCTCCTGCGCGCGATCTATCCGCCGTCCAACGTCGCGCCGGCAACCATCAGGGTGGCAACGGCTAGGGTCGAGCCGGGCGTGATTCGCCAAACCAGTCCATTCGCGTCCGTCGAAATCGCAGCCTCGGCTGCCAACCGGGATCGTGTCGAGCGCCTCGCTGATCGGATGAAGGCGGCTGGCCTAGACATGCGCGTACGCGAGGACGAGACGGCGATGCTCTGGGACAAGCTATCGTTTCTGGCGCCACTCGCGCTGCTCACAACACATGAGCGAGCCAACGCGGGCGTCATCCGTACGCGCCGGCGCGACGATACTGTCGCTGTGATCCGCGAGGTGGCCGCCGTCGCTACGGCCGAGGGAGCCTTCGTCGATGCGGAGGCAGTTGTACGTTTCCTGGACTCGGTGCCGGACACGATGGAGTCGTCGATGCAGCACGACCAGGCGGCCGGTCGGCCGTTGGAACTAGACGCGATCGGGGGGGCGGTCGTACGGCGCGCGGCCCGGGCCGGCGTGGATGTACCGATAACTGCGCGCCTTGTTGAGGAGCTGCGAGAGCGCGCGCTTCGCCCACGATAGTCGATATCGAAAGGGACTGACGCGCGCAGAACGGCGGGGGCTGGAACGTCAGCAGCGGCAGCGCGCGTAGCTCTGCTAGCTCATCCAATCTGCGATCACGCATACTCCCAGCATGGAACCGCAGATCCGCTACTGCACGACCAACGATGGCGTGAACATCGCCTGGGCCGAGATGGGTCAGGGGCCGGCGTTATTGATTTGCGGCGCAGCGCCTTTCACGCATGTGCGAGAGTGGGTTGCGATCTTCGAGTCGTTTTATGGCCCTCTTGCCCGGTCCTGCCGCCTGATCTGGTTCGATGCGCGAGGCACAGGGATGTCCGAGCGCGACGTGACGGACGTGTCCGCCGCGACGCTGCGGATAGATGCGGAAGCCGTTGTCAATGCTGCGAAGCTTGACCGATTTGCCGTAATTAACCTTGGGAGCTTGCTGTCGTTAGCGACGGCCCTTCAACTTGCGACCGAACGTCAGGAGCAAGTCACGCACCTTGTTCTTTGGTCGCCGTATCAGCGCATGAACGACGTGGCTGACACGCAGTACGCCAAGGTGGGCCGGGCGCTCGCTGAGGCCGACTGGCCCTCCTATGTAGCAGCCACGTTTCTCGTCCTGTTTAACAATGACCCGTCGACCAACCCGGAGTACGTCCGGATGGCAACGGCTGCTGCCGCATGGGCAGAGCCTGCTGTGGGTCTTCTGTACAGGAGGTTGGAAGAGACCATGGACGTTGGCGACCTGCTGCCGCGCGTGTGCCAACCGACCCTTGTCATGACGGCGGAAGAGCGCAGCTTCCCTCCCGTCCGAGCCTGCCAGCGTATCGCGGCAAAGATCCCGGGGGCGGAGTTTCGGCAATACTCCCACGCGCGTGGCGAGCATACAGCCGACCAGACACTCGCGTTCCTCGGGCTATCCGCGGCGATCACGAGCGCGCCCACCGCGCCGGCGGGCATGGCCGTCGTTCTCTTCGCCGACATCGTGGATTCGACGGGGCTGACGGAGCGGCTGGGCGATGCGGCGTTCCGGGAGCGGGCGCGCGGGCTCGATGAGCGGCTACGGGCGATCATCGGGGAGCGCGGCGGCACAGCGATCGACGGCAAGCTGCTCGGCGACGGGGTGCTGGCGGTGTTCACGGCGGCTTCGGGCGCGATCGATGCGGCGCTGGCGTGCGCGGTTTCGGGCGCGGAGTTCGGGCTGCAGCTGCATCTCGGCATCCACGCGGGCGACGTGATTCGCGAAGCGAACAACGTCTTCGGCGGCGCGGTGAACATCGCTGCGCGGATCTGCGGGCTGTCCGCGCCCGGTGAGGTGCTGGTGTCGGACATCGTTCGTGGGCTGGCGCGTACATCGGCGGGCGTGGTGTTTGAGGATCGCGGCGAGCAGGAGCTGAAGGGCGTGGGCGAGCCGGTGCGCCTGTACGCGGTGCGGAAGGGAAGTGCGTGATGGAGCCGCAGATCCAGTACACGCGCACATCAGACGGGGTCAGCATCGCATATATGACCATAGGAGCGGGGCCGCCGATGCTCTATTGCCCCACCCAGTTTCTCGACATGCGGCATCTCATGAACCAGGCGTCCGACGACAAATGGCATGGACTCGCAATGGCTGGACGCACGAGGTTCACGATCTTCGATCACGGGGGCATCGGCGCCTCGCAGCGCGACGTCAGCGACTTCTCGCGCGCCGCCCAGGTGCGCGCTATCGAGGCGGTAGCGGCACAACTTCCTGACGAGCAGTTCACTCTTGTCGGGTTCGGTGCCGGCTCCGCAAGTGCAGCGCTATACGCGGCCCGGCACCCCGAGCGTGTCCGGGAGCTCGTGTGCTTGTTCCCGACTCCGTCGGTTGTTAGCGAGCGTTTCGCCGCGATGTTGGGGGATGATTGGTCGCTTGCACGCCGTCGACTGGCCGGCTGGGCGTATCCTGACAGCCTCTCCCACCAGCGTTGGTTCAGCAACGCGATGCGCGAGTCTATGTCCGCTGAGGTAGCCGCCGCGTACATGATGGAATTCGTGCACGCCGACCTCAAGGAGATCTTTGCGAGGATCCCGGTGCGGACGCTCTTTTGCGTTGCGCCAGCAGGGCAAGACCGCGACGACGCGCTGGCACTTGCAAGCGTGGTACGCGACTGTCGGGTCGCCGTCGCCGTCTATCCCAGCGATGAGGTCTCAACGTCGGTCCTCGAGTTCATGGGCGCGGACGCCTCTGGCGTCGGTGCGCCGGCCCCACGGGGTACCGATGGGCATGGCACTGCCATCATTCTGTTCGCGGACATTGTCGACTCGACGGCGCTGACGGAGCGCTTGGGTGATGCGGCCTTCCGCGCGAAGTCGCGCGACGTTGACGTCGAGCTGCGGCGGATCATCGCCGAAGCCGGCGGCACGACGATCGACGCGAAGACGCTCGGCGATGGCGTGCTAGCGACGTTCTCCGCAGCATCACAGGCGATCGACGCTGCGCTGAGGTTCGAGCGCGCGGCCGACGGGGCGCAGTTGCAGTTGCACGTCGGCATCCACGCGGGCGACGTGATCCGCGAGGAGGGCAACGTGTTTGGGGGCGCTGTGAACATCGCCGCGCGGATCAGCGCGCTCTCCGAGCCCGGTGAAGTACTCGTGTCAGCGACCGTACGCGAACTAGCACGCACGTCGGCGGGGGTTGAGTTCGAGGACCGCGGGGAGCAGCAAATGAAGGGCGTCGGCGAGCCGGTGCGGGTGTACGCGGTGCGGGGAAGCTAAATGACGACTCCACAGATCCAATACGTGCGCACGGAGGACGGCGTCAGCATCGCCTACACAACCGTGGGCGCCGGACCGCCCGTCCTGTTCGTGCCACCTCGGACCATCGGCATGCAGCACATGTTGAGCGACACCGCGCCGGGTATCTTCAGCGTCCGCGAGCTTGCGGCCCGGACCAGGTTGACGATCTTCGATGCCGCCGGCATTGGGGCCTCGCAGCGCGACGTCAGCGATTTCTCCCTCGACGCACAGGCCCGCCAGATTGAAGCCGTCGCGGCCCGCATCAGCGACGGCCCGTTCACCCTCGTCGGCTGGTCTTCCGGCAGCTACGCAGCGGCTCTCTACACCACCCGGCACCCCGAGCGAGTGCGCGACCTAGTATGCACGTTTCCCACAATCACGTTCGGAGGTGTCGCCGACGAAATCCGCCGAGATTGGTCGCGGTACCGGCGCCGCTTGGCCGACGCCGCGTTTCCTGACGGCCCGGTGTCCGCGCAGCGATGGTATGGCAACGCCATAAAGGAGTCTGGGACGGCGGAGGTCCACGCCGCGTACATGGAGGAATTTGAGCGCGCTGATTTCCGCGAGGTCTACCGAGCGATCCCCGTACCAACGCTCCTGTGCATCATTCGCACGGGGCCAAGTCGTGAAGCCCAGCTGGCGCTCGCGAGCGTCGTGCCCAACTGCCGGGTCGTCTCTCCGGACGGCGAGGACGCCATGGCGCCGGTTCTCGAGTTCATCGGCGTCGATCGCACTGCCGTCAATGCGCCGCATGCAGGACCCGCCACGGCGCGCAGCACAGCCGTCATCCTGTTCACGGACATCGTGTCGTCGACGGAGCTCACGGAACGGATGGGCGACGCTCGGTTTCGCGATGTGTCGCGGGCGCTCGATGCGGGGCTGCGCGCGGCGATGCGAGAGGCGGGCGGCACGCCGGTCGAGGGTAAAGTGCTGGGCGACGGCGTCATGGGCGTGTTCACGTCGGCATCGCAAGCGATCGACGCGGCCCGGCGCTGCATCGAACTGAGTGCGGAGAGCGAGCTGCAGCTCCATGTCGGGCTACACGCCGGTGACGTGATCCACGAGAAAGGCAACGTGTACGGCGGCGCCGTGAACATTGCGTCGCGTATCTGCGGGCTGTCGGGGCCGGGCGAGATCCTGGTGTCGGACGTCGTACGCGGCATGGCGCGATCGTCGGCGGGCGTGGAGTTTGAGGATCGTGGGGAGCAAGAGATGAAGGGCGTCGGGGAGCCGGTGCGTCTGTATGCAGTGCGGGCGGGGAGCGAGGGCTAATGGAGCCACGGATCCAGTACTGCACGGCGCCCGATGGCGTGAACCTGGCGTTCTGTACGGAGGGCGAAGGGCCGCCGCTTGTCTACATGCCGACGTTCGGCGTCGTTGGACATCTCCAGGTCGAGGCGCTGATGCCGCGCGGGCGACAAATGCTCCAATATCTCACCGAGCGGATGCAGGTGATCCGCTACGACCGCCGGGGGCAAGGATTGTCCGACCGCGAGCCGGCGGATGATTCACTGGACGCGCAGGTGAGCGACCTGAACACGATCCTCGACCGGATCGGGGTCGATCGCGTCGCTTTGTACGGTCAAGTCTTTGCCGGACCAGTAGCGATCGCGTTTGCCGCGCGACACCCGGAGCGTGTCTCGCACCTGATTCTGATTAACACGGTGGCGAACATGCCTGAGGGTTATGCCGACTCGCCGCGCGCGCGGGGCCTGGCGGCATTGCTCGAACATGATTTTGAGACCTTCACTGAACTTGTCTCCCGGTTGCTCGCGGGCTGGACGGAACCCGAGATCGGAGCCCGGATTGCGGCGCAAGCGCGCGCGGGCAGCACGCCCGAAGGGATGCGGCAAAGATGGCGTATTGGCCGCAGTTGGGACGCGTCGGACCTGATGCCGCGCATCGTGGCGCCCACGCTGGTCATCGAAACACCGGATGCGCCGTTCGCTGAGAAATGGATACGCGCATCCGCCGTTGGGATATCGGGCGCGCAGTTTCGGCAATTGGATCAGGTCGCGGGGGAATCCGTCGCGCAAGCGGTGTGCGAGTTCGTCACCGGTGAGGCCGCTCCGCCACCCGCGCCAATCGCTCCGGCGCTCTCGGCGGGAACGGCGATCGTCCTATTTGCAGACATCGTCGATTCGACGGCGCTCACGGAGCAGCTGGGCGACGCCGCCTTTCGTGCGCGTGCCACGCGGCTCGACGTGGCGATGCGATTGGGGATGCGGGAGTGCGGCGGAGTGCCGGTTGAAGGCAAGGTGCTGGGCGATGGGGTGATGGCCGTGTTTACGTCGTCACGGCAGGCGATCGATGGTGCGCGGCGGTGCCTGGCGGCGGCGGATGGCACGGGCCTCGCGCTGCACCTGGGGATCCATGCGGGGGATGTCATCCACGAACACGACAACGTGTACGGCGGAACGGTGAACATCGCTTCGCGGATCTGTGGGCTGTGCGAGCCGGGCGAGATCCTCGTGTCGGACGTCGTGCGCGGCATGGCGCGCTCGTCGGCGGGCGTAGAGTTCGAGGATCGCGGCGAGCAAGAGATGAAGGGTGTCGGCGAGCCGGTCCGCGTGTACGCGGTGCGGGCTGGCGCATGAGCCTGACGCCGCAAACTTTGCTCCCGCACGATAAAACGACGGAGTGAACATCGCGTACTGGATCATAGGCTCCATCTCTTGATACACATTGCCCCAAGGAGACGACATGACGACTTCAATTGAACCGGTGCGGATGCTCCCATCGCAGATCGACGAATCGGCGGCGGTTCTCGCGCGCGCCTTCTACGATGACCCTCTCATGGTCTACGTCGAGCCCGACGACGCGCGACGGGCCACGATGCTTCCCTGGTTTATGAGTTGCGGTGCCCGTCTCGGTGACAACTTCGGGGAGGTCTACACGACGAGCGCGGCGGTTCAAGGAAACGCTTGCTGGCTGCTTCCCGGAGACAACGACATCAGCGATGAGCGCCTTGCAGCCGTCGGTTTTGCGGAGGCAGGCGAACGCATGGGTGAAGAGGCGTTCGGGCGCTTCGGACAGGCCCTGGCGCACCTCGACGTATTGCACCACGCGGCTGTGCCGCCGCAACACTGGTATCTGTTCTTGCTGGGCGTCGATCCGCCGCGCCAAGGACAAGGCGTTGGCGGCGCTTTGATCGCGCCCGTGCTCGCAAAGGCTGACGCCGCGGGCCAACCGTGTTATTTGGAGACGATGAAGACCAGAAACGTGCCGTTTTATCGGAAGCACGGCTTCGAGGTTATCGTAGAAGACGATCTCCCCGGTGGCGGGTTCCATTTCTGGACCATGCGTCGCGATCCGAGGTAGAGGGAATCGACGGCCGGGCAGTACTGGCCGGTGCGCGTGTACGCGGTTCGAGCGCAATCATGATGAATCAGAGCGGTTTCCACGCGCGGTTTCCAGTTGATAACTGTGCTGTTTTCGCACCGCGCTCGGGAGCTGTGCGCACAGCGCATGCGCCTGGTGTCCTTCTAATCCGACGGTCGCAGGTTCGAATCCTGCCGGGGGCGCCACGGATTCAACACTCGCTCGTAGCCGCCCGACTAACGCGGTTACAGCGAGCACCGGATTGATTCGCGAGCACCGGACTAGAAGGTGTGTGACCGTCCGGCAAGGCGAACCCCCCGTTCTGCTGGCGTATCTCGATCCTACAGAGACGGCGTCACCCACTTCGCTTCGCCGGGTGTAAAGCACCGGATTAGAAGGACACCGGCTGCATGCGCTGTGCGTGCAGCTTCCCAGCGCTGTGCGAAAACAGCACAGTTATCAACTGGAAATGCGCGATATTCCACCACCGTACTTACTCCTGCCACCGAACTTTGTGGAACATCGTCTTACCTCTCCGTCAGATCGACGCGGTGCCGGTGCCCGGTCCCCGGATCAGTCCGCGCACATCCTCCATCATGCCGATGTGGCGATAGACGTGACCATAGCCAACGGCCCGCGAATAGAGCGGCCTGCTCATGCCGTACCAGTCCACGCTTTCGAGGAGCTTCTCTGCCGGAGTCGCGGCGAGCCGCGTCGCGGTTGTTGCGAGGAGATCGTCTACGTACGCCATGTACTGCTCGAGCGGCGGCGCTTTCAGTTCATCGACAAGGCTGTCAGGAACATCGAAGATGACGAAGCGTGGACATGCGCTCTCGACGCCGAGGCCGGTGCCCTTCTCCGGATAGTCGAACGCTCGTGCCATCGGGGCAAGATCGATGCGTTCGCGCCATTTGCCTTCGTCCCACACCGCGGACAGGCCCCACGCCGCTGCGGCGTAGTAGTCGTTCGAGAGAAACATGTGCCAGATGTTGTGCCAGATGGAGTGATGGCCCGGTCGGGCCTGCCAGTTCAACTCGTCTTCGCTCAGATCGTCCGTGAGCTGGCTCACCATGTGCCGCACAAGCCCGGCCTCCCAGCGTTCTTGCTTGATCAGCAATTCTTTGAAATCCATGGCAGTGATCCTCCCCGCTAGCCGGCTTGCACCGCGAACACCCGTACGACGTCCTCGATACCCTTCAGGGCCTGTTCGCCGCGATCCTCGAACGTCACGCCAGCGGACGTGCGCGCCAGTTCTCGCACGGTCGCGGAGACGATGATCTCGCCGGGCGCGCACAGCCCGCAGATGCGCGAGGCGATGTTGACGGCACCGCCGTAGACATTGTCGTCTTCACGGATGACGTCGCCCGCGTGCAGGCCGATGTGCAGCGGCAGATCGCCGCTCGCTTCGACGCAGCGTCGCGCGGCCTGGATGGCCTGTGTGGCAGACGTGAACACGCCCATGACGCCGTCGCCGAGCACCTTGCCGGATACGGGCGTGCCGCCGGCGTCACGGATCGCCGCGCGGACATCGTCATCGATCCGCCGCGACGCGGCGCGGAAGGCGGTGTCGCCCATGCGCTCGGTCAGCGCAGTGGAGTCGGCGATATCCGTGAAAAGGATGACGGCGGTGCCGGAGGGAAGCGATTCTCGAGCTGCTCCGCGCTCAGGTGGAGGCAGCACGCCGCGGAGGAAGCCTTGGATGACGCTCGAAACCCGATCCAGACGAGTCTCACCGCGCTCTATCTCGACCGGAGCGAATGTGCCCTTCGGCACCGACGCGGCCAGGCGACGGCAGGCCTCCACCGGGATATGAGTTGACTGAGTGCCGTAATGCGCCACCAGGGCCGGCGTGTCGATGCGGCCGGCAAGCTCCGATGCATCCCAGCTCTCCAACGCCTCGCTGAACGCCAAGAACGCATCCCTCGACACGTCCCGGGCGAATGTCGCCTCGAACTGTTCGAGTGTGGCTGTCGAGGTGTATGCCGCGTCGTTCGTCCTCACGATCAGCACCTTCGCGTACTCCCAGTCGTCGCGGGCGAGCTGTACCATCCGCTTCCAGCTTTCAGACATGTCAGCCGCGCGCAGAATTCCGTTCAGCAGCACCAGTGCCATCACTCGTTCGGGATGCCGTGCCGCGTACGTCAGGGCAGGTATCGACATGTAGCCAAAGGTCTGCAGCGTGAAGGACCCCGCCGCTGCCGCGTCGGCAACCGCCTCAAGATCGCGGACCATCGCCTCGCAGGAGTAGTCCATCGGGCCTCTCTCAGAAAGGCCGAAGCCGCGCGGGTCATAGACGACCAGCGTCGCCTGGCGGGCGATCACTTCGAGCATGCTTCGAAACTCCGGTACTCGCCATTGATTCGCTATGCCGCTCCCCTGCGGTGTGGCTGGCCAGACAAACGGCGAGCCGGAGCCGATCGCGTAGTACGCGATGTTGACGCCGTCGCTGGTCTTGGCGTAGCGGATCTGCGGTTCCATGCGGGGAGTATGCGGGATCGCCGATTGGTTGAGCTAGCAGAGCTACCCGTGCTGCCGGTGCTGACGTTCCAGCCGCCGTCGTTCTGCGCGTGTTAGTCCCTGCACCGGCGCCGATGCCACATCGTGCTCCGTGTCTGCGTGGGCTTGCTCCGGCTGAGGCGGTGCCGTCACCGCAGCGTCGATCCCGGCGCGCATGCACTCGCGCACAAACGCCGACCAGGCGAGGTATGGCGCGCTAGGCAACGTCGCCCGACGCTCGATCTCGCGTGCATACGCCATCCGTAGATCGCGGAACAGGTCGTCATCCACCCGGACGTTGAGCTGGTGCATCATCGATTTACACCGCAACCGCTATCGCCGGTAGCACTGCTGAATCTCTGAGATTTGTGCCCCCCTGTTAGTAGGTGGGGGCCCCGGTCTTTCGACCGGCGTTGCGTCTGAAGGAGCACCTCGTGCGTTAGGACTCCAGAGCGATGCCAGTATAGCACAGATGTTCTTGGCCGGGAGGGGGAGGACGGCGCTCGCCGCTGGGGCAGGAAGTCGGTTGGGCCTGTGCAGGCTCAACCGACTTCGTCGGTCCAGCTTCGGTGCTATGACCCGCGCGTCAAGGGGGTATCCATAAAATCGCGACGACGATTTTACAGACATCCTCCCCCTTGACCCGCTAGCCCGTGTGCCGGTCTCCGGTGCGCTGAGTATGGCTCGTGGCTTCTTCAGGCGAAGAGTGTGCTGAAGACCGAGCATCAGACGCGATCACCGGGAGAGAGACGCCGGTGCGCGATCCGTGCGCGTTCGTGTGCGGCACTGGCGCCGTAGCGCCCGACCATCTGGCGTGACTTCCAGCCGGCAAGCCGCATCAGGTCCGTCTCCCCGCCTTCTGCAGCGAGCCACATGTGTGCGAACGTGTGGCGGAACATGTGCGCGTGGACGCGACCGATGCCGGCCTTCACCGCCCGATCACGCGCGACCTGGTAGATGCCGTTCCCCGTCATCGGTCCGCCCTTGCCGAGCCAGACGTTCGTCAGCTCCGCGTCTCGATGCGCGTACCGCACCCGGAGATAGCGGTCGAGGTCTCGTGCTGCCTTTCTTCCATACGGGACGATGCGGACCCGCGAGCCCTTACCCCAGACGCGGATCGTCTGTTGTTCGAGGTCGAGATCGTCGAGCGTCAGCCCCGCGAGTTCGCTGCGCCGGACGCCGGTGTCGAGCAGGAGCCGCAGGATCGCTGCGTCCCTCCGCTCGGGGAACCCCGTACCGGCGCAGGCCCGGAACAGCCGTCCGAGATCGCTCTCCGAGAGCACGCGCGGTGGTTCCTCCGGGATGCGGGGCGGCTTCATGTTCCGCATCGGCGAGTCCTGGACTTCGCCTTCCTCTGCGAGCCACTTGAAGTACTGCTGGACGCTGCGATAGCGATTGGCCGCTGTCGCTGGTTTGACGCGGCTCAGGAGCTCTTCGATGTACGCCTCGACGTGCTCGCGTCGCAGATGCCCTGGCGTCGTCGGCATCCCGCGTTCACGGAGAAATCGTCCGAAGCCCTCTGTCGCGTTGAGGTAGGTTTCGACCGTCCTCGTCGCCATGTTCTTCGCCCGCAGCGCGCGCCGGAACTGGTCCAGCAACAGCGCGGGCGCTGCCTGTGTTTGTGTGTCCACGACACCCGAATCCTTGCGCTAGCCTGCCCATAGTTATCAACTGGTCCTCCGCTGTGCAGACAACGCTCTCAGGGTGGGATGAGGATACGGTGGTCGTAAACGAATCTACAACGGCGGTGTGGCACCCCCGGCAGGATTCGAACCTGCGACCATCGGATTACCAATCCGATGGCCTCGTTCACTCCGCAATGGTGCCCGCAACCAACGTCCGTCGTCCGTGGCTCCAGCATCGCCCAATCGCGCATAATCTTCTCATGGAACCGCGTATCCACTATGCGTTGAGGCCGGACAGAGCGCGTACCGCGTACGCCGTGTTAGGCAGCGGGCCAATCCTTGTCCTACCGCCCGGAGGCCTCACGCACATTGAGTGGTACCTCAACGAGACCGATGCACAGACCAGGTTCTGCAAACGCCTGGCGGAGCATCGCACGGTCGTGCTGTACGACCGTCACGGTTGCGGGCTGTCTGACCGCAATCGCAAAGTCTTCACGCCAGAGGACGACATGCTCGACCTCGAGGCCGTCATCCTTGCGATTGGGGCGTCGTCGATCGAGCTGTTCGGGATCTCGTGGGGCGGCAACCCTGCCCTCACGTACGCGGCGCAGCGGCCGGATCGCGTCGCCAAGCTTGTCCTCTACGGCACGGGGGCTGACGGAGCTCGCCGGGACGAGAGCTTCGACGCGGCGACTGCCGCGATGAACGCGCTGCGACGGGCTGACCCGGACTCATACTTCAGGGCGGAGGCGGCTCGGTTCTTTCCGAGTGGTGCTGACCCTGAGACGTTCCGGAGCCTGGTCCGGATGCTCCGCGACTCCACATCCGAGGAGATGGCGGCCAAGCTCCGGGACGTGCGGTTCGACACGCAAGCGGTGTTGTCCACGATCACGACGCCGACGCTTGTCCTGCACCGAAAAGGTGACCAGGTCAGTCATTTCCGTTTTGGTCAGTATCTCGCGCGACGGCTTCCGGACGCGCAGTTCGTGCCGCTCGAAGGCGACGCGCACTACCCGTGGGTGGGCGACGCGGAGTCGGTCCTGCGGCCCACGCTCGAGTTCCTGACCGGCCACAGCGTCGGCGAGCAGGCGGTGCCGCTCGCTCCTCCTTCCGGCACGGCGATCATCCTGTTCACCGACATCGTCTCTTCGACGGAACTGACGGAGCGCATGGGCGATGTTGCGTTCCGGGATGCGTCGCGTGCGCTTGATGCGGGACTGCGGGTGGCGATCAGCGATGCGGGCGGCGCGGCAGTCAGTGGCAAGCTGCTAGGCGACGGCGTGCTCGCGACGTTCTCGTCGGCGGCGCAGGCGATCGACGGCGCGCGGCGGTGCCTGGCGCTGAGCGCGGCGTCGGAGTTCGGGCTGCACATCGGCCTGCACGCGGGCGACGTGATCCGCGAGGACAACAACGTCTACGGCGGCGCGGTGAACATCGCGTCGCGCATCTGCGGGATCTCCGCGCCCGGCGAGATCCTGGTGTCGGACGTCGTGCGAGGCATGGCGCGATCGTCGGCGGGGGTGGAGTTTGGGGATCGCGGCGAGCAGGAGATGAAGGGCGTGGGGGAGCCGGTACGGGTGTTCGCAGTGCGGTCGCAAGCATGATGAATCAGAGCGGTTTCTGCGCGCGTTTTCCAGTTGACAACGTTGCCATCTTCGGTGGGCGTCCAGAAGCTGGTTGCACAGCGCATGCAGCAGGTGCCCTTCTAATTCGCGTGTCTGTTCGGAGGCCGTAGCTGAATCGTCACACGCTATGATGGCGGAACGTCGCTGCGTGCCCAACGGGAAGGGAACATCCATCTGGGTCACAAGTGGTGCCGCCTTCACAAGTATCAAGGGGAGATAGCCATGGCCCGGCTTGATCACGTGGTGTTCGCAGTGACTGACCTTGATCGCGCAGCTGCACGATTGTTCGAAGACCATGGCCTCGAGGCACAGCCCGGCGGCATGCACGACGCCGCGCACGGTGAGGCGGGCACTGCAAACATGTTGGTTCCCCTTGGTGATGGACAGGCGCTCGAGCTGCTGGCGGTCACGAATCCGGAATCGAAGCATCCGATCGTACAATCGCTGCTGCGAGCCCTAGTCGATGGCGATCGCCTTCTGAACTTCGCCCTGGCTACCGACGATATCGAGTCCGAATCCGCCCGGCTCGGTGAGCCGGTGTTCGACGGCGGGAGGCCGACCGCCACTGGCGATCGTGTCTCGTTCAGATTGACGGGCGTGAACGGGATCGTCGGCAAGGAACTTTTGCCGTGGTGGATTCAGTGGCCAGCCGGCGGCGGCTGGCTCACGGAGTTGCGGCCAGCACGCCACCGCACCACGACACTCGGGATCAGTGGTGTCGAATACGGGGGGATCGCAGAACATCTCGCACACCGCATCAACGATCGCCAGTTCCCCATTCAAGTCACATCCGGCCGTCCCGGCCTAGCCGCCGTTTGGATACGGACGAATGGTCAGAAGATTGAGATTCGAGCCTAGCCGCCGGGAAAGCGGCGGAGCGGCGAACATCGCATCGCGCATCTGCGAGCTGTCGGCGCCGGGCGAGGTCCTGGTGTCGGATGTCGTAGGCGGTATGGCGCGATCGTCGGCAGGCGTGGTGTTTGAGGATCGTGGTGAGCAGGATATGAAGGGTGTGGGGGAGCCGGTGCGCGTGTATGCGGTGCGAGCGTAAGCATGAAGAATCAGAGCAATTTCTGCGCGCGTCTTCCAGTTGATAACTGTGCTGTTTTCGCACGGTGCTCGGAATCTGAACGCACAACGCATGCAGCCGGTGTCCTTCTAGGTCCGATGCTCGCAGGTTCGAAACCTGCCGGGGTGCCATTCCATCCGAGAGTCCAGGCGCCTTCGCCCGGGATGGGTCGTCGCGCATTATCCGGATACATTGCTCTGGGGAGACGACATGACTACTTCCTTTGAGTCTGCGCGCATGCCTCCGTGGCACATGCGCAACATCGCGGCTGTAGAGCGCCCGGCGTATCTATGACCGGTCAACCATCGGGGTTTGGCGTGTCTGCACGCTCTCTCGCGGCCGGAGCATCGATCCTCAGCGGGATCGCGTGGCTGGCGTGGGAACTCTCGCGTCGCTTCTGGGATGACGGCGCTTCCAGCGACTGTTCGACGTCCGCCGACTTCTACAACGATGGAGTGTTTGCCCTCGCCACGACCGCCGGAGCAGTGGCGCTCGGCTCCTTGTCGCGGTCGCTGCGCGGCACACCTCGTTGGTTCAGCCTTGTCGCGGCCCTCGGGCTAGCGGCGGGCGGCGTCGGGAACTCGGTCGAGCACTGTCTTGCCGAGCCGTTCTTTCTCGTGTTCGCCATCGGCTTGCTAGTGTACGTGCTTGCGAGTTGCGCGCTCGGGGTGGCGCTGGTCGTGACCCGTCAGCTCGGCCGCTGGCCTGGTCTTCTATTGAGTGCCGCCGCGCTTGGGCTGAATTTGAGTTTCGAACGCGGCGGAGCTGCCGTCGCCGGCGTGGCCTGGCTGCTATTCGGCGTGTTGTTCGCGGTGATGACCAGCCGTGAGAGAATGGCCCACGAGAACTAACAAACTCGGGCAATTCGAGAGGAAGAGCGAACGATGATCCGCGAGCCAGCCGTGTACTTCGCGCGGACCATCGCGACCGCGCCCGGTCGCCAGGCGGACTATATTGATCTCCTCCGTCACACCATGGTTCCTCTTTGGAAGGAACTCCACTCACAGGGAGTCCTCGAGTGTATCGATACGATCAAGCTCGGACGCGCCCTGCACGCGGACGAAGGTTTGCCGGAGTGGGACCTCGTGCAGGTCGGTCGCGTCGCGGATGGCGAGCTCGGCAAGGACTTCTTCGGCCACGAGAACGACCTCAAGGGGAAGCTTGCAATCAACGCCGCCGGTTGCGACCAAGAACTCGCCTCGATCATGCGCACCGAGAGTCTGCGCACCACGCCGAACTCTCACCTGCCGTTGCCGAACGCAAGCGTGGCGGCGCGGCGTCCGGAAGTCAGGCTGAGCATCGAAGTGATCCGAGTTACGCCGACCGAGGAGGCGCTATCCGAATATCAGCGCCTGATGATCCTGAATGCCGGGCCGGCGTCCCGGCGACTTCGGGACGCGGGGTTCACCTACAACTTTGTCCCGCTCGAGACGGATGAGGTCCTCTTCGAAGCGGACGGTATGCCCGGGTGGAACCAGCTGCACGTGATGGGGATGCTCCCGGAGAACATGGAGTCGCACGTCGCGACCTACGACCGCGCGCTGCGCGAGGTGAACCCCGAGAGCGGCGGCTTCGAGGGATACTTTGGTGTGCTGGACTCGATTCGTCACCGGCCTCGGTGGTCGCTCGGCCGCTGGCTGGACGACCTCGCCGTAGGCGGCGAATACCGTGCGGCTCCGGCGCGGCCGTAAGGAGGTCCGGTAGCGATGAAAGCGTGCGGCTGTGCGATGTGGAGTGGCAAGGTGAACATGGTGTTGGCGCGATGCGCGGTTCCAGTTGACAACTGGGCTGTTTCTCACGGCACTCGGAAACTGAACGCACAACGCATGCAGCCGGTGTCCGAGGCGCACAACGGACACCGCTACACTCGCGCCCAGGCGGCGATCTCAGTCCGCCCGACGATGACACGTTCGCTGGCGATGACTTCATCCAGCTCTCGTGACGCTCCATCTCGGAAACGAGAGTGACGACCGGATCCATTTCGAAATGCTGGCACCATGATCGAATTCCGATGGTCACATGCCACGCAGGCATGAGCACCGGATTGGTGGGTGCCGCACGACGCGCTCAGCGCTGTTAGGCAAACGGTTAGCAACGGCACGAACTGGAGGCCTTCTCGGCGCCTCGCTTCGCGGGTAAGCTTCCGCAACATTTTCTGCGATAGGAGACCACATGCTCTCCCCCTATCGGGTCCTCGACCTCACCGACGAAGGCGCCCTCCTCTGCGGGCAGATCCTCGGTGATTTGGGCGCCGATGTGATCGCTGTCGAGCCGCCCGGCGGCGCGCATACGCGATCGAAGGGCCCGTTCTATCGCGGAGTTCCCGATCCCAATGGCTGCCTGAGTTGGTGGGCGACAAACCGCAACAAGCGTTCGATCACTATCGACCTTGAGGCTCGCGAAGGCCGTGAGCGCTTCCGTGATCTCGCCGCCTCCACAGACTTCATCATCGAGTCGAAGGCGCCTGGGTACCTCGCCAGCCTCGCTTTGGGTTACGAGGAACTCTCACAGTTGAACCCGGCGCTCGTCATGGTGTCGATCACGCCGTTCGGGCAGCACGGGCCGAAGGCGCACTGGGCGGCGACCGATCTCACCTGTTTGGCTGCGTCCGGGACGCTTCTCATGAACGGCGACGCCGATCGCCCTCCTGTTGCCGTCGCCGTGCCCCAGGCGTACTTGCACGCCGGCGCGGAGGCTGCCGTGGGCGCGCTGATCGCGCACACCGGCCGCGAGCGCGACGGCCTCGGTCAGCACGTCGACGTGTCGGTCCAGACGTCAACGATGATGGCAAGCATGGGGGCAGTGCTTGCAAGCGCGTGGGGCGCCGCGTCCGCAAAGCGCCTGGGCGGTGGCATGAACCTTAATGGCATCCCGCTACGCTTGATCTATCCGGCGTCGGACGGCTTCGTCTCTGTGTCATTCTTCTTCGGCGGCGCCATCGGACCGTTCACCAGGCGTTTGATGGAGGTCATGCACGAAGAGGGCATCGTCGACGAGGCTACTCGCGACAAGGACTGGCTTCAGTACCCGGCGCTGCTCGCGTCCGGACAGGAGCCACCGAGCGAATTGATCAGATGCAGCGAGGCGATCACCGAATTCACGGTGCGCCACACGCGCGCCGAGTTGTTCGACCTCGCGATGCGACGCAGCCTGCTGATCGTTCCGGTCAACAGCACGGCCGACGTCGTGGCATCTGAGCAGCTTGTGGCGCGGCGCTTTTGGGTCGACATGGAGCATCCGGAGCTGGGAGAGACGTTCGCGTACCCCGGGCCGTTCGCGCAGTTGAGTCGCACGCCGATCGCGTATCTTAGGCGACCGCCGCTACTGGGCGAACACAACGACGAAGTTGGACCGGCGCCGGCACGGCCACTCCCCGCTGCGGTCGGCGCCAACGAACGCGCGTTGCCGCTCGCCGGCGTCAAGGTTGCCGACTTCATGTGGGTGGCGGCAGGACCGTGGGGCATGCGTTACCTGGCGGACTATGGCGCGACGGTAGTGCGTGTGGAGAGTACGACCAGGATCGACACGTTGCGCACGATCGGCCCGTACAAGGATGCCACGCCGGGCGTCGAGCGTTCTGGGGCCTGGGCGACCGTCAATGCCGGGAAGCTGGGCCTCCAGTTGAACCTCGCGACGCCGCAGGGACGCGAGGTCGCGCTGAGGCTGGCCGACTGGGCCGATGTCGTGTCCGAAAGCTTCGCGCCCGGTGCGGCGAAGCGGATCGGGCTCGACTACGAAACACTCAGCAAGTCGAACCCCGGCCTGATCATGATAAGCTCGTGCCTCAACGGGCAGGATGGCCCCCACGCCGGCCTCGCCGGGTTTGGCACGATGGGCGCCCAGATCGCCGGCTTCGGCTATCTGGCGGGTTGGCCTGACCGTCCACCTACAGGCCCGATGGGCGCGTATACGGACTTCGTCGCGCCGAAGTTCACGGCGGCAGCGATTCTCGCCGCGCTGGATCATCGCCGCCGCACAGGCGAGGGCCAGTACATCGATTTCTCGCAGGGCGAAGCCTCGACGCATTTCCTTGGCGTCGCTCTGCTCGACTACACCACGAACGGCCGCACCTGGGAGCGCTCCGGGAACGCATCGCCACGCTATTCGCCGCACGGGGTCTATCCCGCCGCCGGCGAGGATCGCTGGGTTGCGATCGTGGCCGCCGACGACGCGCAGTGGTCTGCGCTCTGTGAGGCCATCGGCGAACCGTTGTGGCTCACTGACCCGTGTTTTGCGACGCTCGAAGCCCGGGTCGCGAACCGCCCGGCGCTCGACGCGGCGATCGGGGCGTGGACATCCGTGCGGAGCGAGGATGAGATCGAGGGCGTCCTGCAAGCTGCGCATGTGCCGGCGCATCGCGCGAGCACCAGCGCCGATGTCCTCGCGGATCCTCAGCTCGCAGCGCGGGGCCACTTCATCGAGGTGGACCACGCCGAGCTCGGGCCGGTGACGATTGAGAACTCACGGATGGTCTTTTCTGGCACGCCTGCTCAGGTCGTCTCGCCGGGCCCGGTCTTCGGCCAGCACAATGAACAGGTGCTCCGCGACATCCTCGGCTATTCGGAGGATGAGTTCACGGATCTGTTAGTGGCCGGCGTGCTGGAGTAACGGACGAGCGTCCAGCAGGCGGCGTGGGCCCCCTGACGCCGTTACGCGCTCCCTCGTACAGTCGCCAGCAGCGCCTCAGCGATCTCGACGTGCTTCGGCATGCCAATCTGCCGATACATGCCGATCGCCTCGGTCAGCAGGTCACGCGCCCTCTCGCGGTCGCCTGGACCGTCCCGTTGCAGAAGCATCCAGGCGTACCAGCGTCGCGCTTCCGGCTGTTCGATGATGTGCGGCAGCTCGTCGCAACGCCGTAGTGCCGTCCGAAAATACTCCTCCGCCTCCGGCCACTTGCCCCCCGCGCCCGCGGCAATGCCCGCGATGGTGTCCAGCAGCCGCAGATCGATCCTGAGAAGCGTGCCGGTCTTCATTCCTTCAAGCACGAGCGGATAGAGCTTCGCCGCTTCGGACACCTCACCGATGACCACGAGCGCTTCGACCGCGCTGAAGAGCATGCTCCACGAGCCCCAGGTGTTGGGGCGTCCCGCACGTGGCAACGGGCCACGCTTCTGCATCGACCGCGTTTCGCGGATGAGGCTCACTAGGCCAATGAGTCCAAGGCCGGAAACACGCGCGGCGCGGAACATCGGCCTCACCAGCGAAGATGGTGCCGTCTCGCGCCCCCGCCGGCCCACGGCGCGAGCGCCCTGATGGAAGATGGATAGCGCGCCGGCTGCATCGCCCACGTACGCGCGCCCGAGCATCGCGACTCCCAGCATCTGCCCCCGGAAGGCCCCGTCCGGCGCGACCGCTGCCGACTCCTCGAAGCTCTCGCTGGCGTCCTGCCACTGGCCCTTCAAGAACATCGCCAACCCGACTTGGAGCCGGGCCAGGGCGATGAACGTTGCGTTCTCGGGCCCGAGGCTGAGCGCGTGAGCCAGCGCCGCTCGCCTGCCCCGCTCGAATACTGCGAGGTCTCCCGATCGCAGCAGCTCGGGGACGTAGCCCCCGTCGGATGTCCCGATCATGTGGCCCAGGCGTTCCGCCAGCGGCACAGCTTCGCGCCATGCCGTGTCGCTCTCGTCGAAGCGGCCAAGAAAAGACAGCGCTATGTGACCGAAGTAATGGCTGGCCGTCAGGTCGAAGAGGTTGCCGCCCTTCTTCAACAGCGCGTCAGCCTTCTCCCGTGTTTCCGCGGACTCTCTGAACTCCATGAATGCGAAGTGACGGCTTGCGGTGATCTGCAGCTCAGCGCCGAGGAGGCCGGCGTCGCCCAGCCGCTCGGCCATCGCCACGGCCCGTCGCTCCATCGCTCTGCCGGCCGAGTAGTACCCACCGAGTGGCAGAACCACGGCGCCCCAGCCGATCAGCCGGCAGGTGGAGTAGCTGTCGCGACCACCGACAAGCGCGAGCCCGCGCTGACTCAGCTCGGCAACCTCATAGAGGCGAAGACCCCACGACAGCTGGTAGCACATGCCATCGAACGTGCGTGCGGCCGCTTCTTTGTCGCCCAGCCCCTCGTAGGCATCGGCGGCATCGCGCCAGTCGGCGAGCGCCCCGTCCCAGTCGCCAAGGCTGCGCCGTGCCAGCCCGCGCTTGTAGAGCAGATCCGCCCTCGCGGCGCGTTCGCCAGCTGGCAGCAGAGAGAAGGCGCGCTCGTAGTTGCGCAGCGCCTCCGCGAAAGCGGCGCCTTCGATCGCCCGGTCCCCGGCGAGCACCAGGTAGCGCGCGGTCCGCGTGGGGTCGGCCGCGGCGCCCGCCTGGTAGAGGTGGTGGGCCATGTCAGCCGCGTACAGCTCGGCGTCTCGGCCGTACACGAGTTCCATCGTGTCCGCAACGCGCAGGTGCAGGCGCTGGCGCCGCGGCAGCGAGAGGCCGCTCACCAGCGTCTGGCGGATCAGCTCATGGGCAAAGCGGAAGCGCGCCTCCGCCGAGCGTTGGGCTGTGGCGCTGGCGAGTGCAGCCGGCACGGAGCCTTCGTCGGCCGCTACGATCAGGTTCGCCCGCTCCGCCTCGTCGATCGCATCCAGCAAGCCGTCAGCGTGCACGTCGCTCAACTTCTCGAGCAGATCGAACGTGAAGTCGCGGCCCACGACGGCGGCGTCCGTGAGTGCGGCGCGGCACCCCTCACTCACGCAATCCAGGCGCCGGCTGATCACAAGGCGTACGCCCTCGGGAACGTCGAGCTCGCCGACCTCGAGGTCGGCGAGCCAGCGGCCGGCGGCATCGAGCAGCTTTCCCTGCTCGGAGAGGTGCTGGAACACCTCCTCGACAAAGAATGGGTTGCCTTCGGTCTCGCGATATATCGCCTCGACGAGCCCCTCGGGTGGTGGCTGACCGGTGAGCGCCTGAAGCATCGCCGCCACACCGGCCTGCGGCAGCGGCTTGAGTGCGATGCGGTGGGCCAGCCGCTGACGCAGGAACATCTCCAGCGTTCGCGCAAACGGCCGCGCCGTGTCCAGTTCGATGTCGCGATACGTGATGACCGTGAGCAGCGCCATCTTGTCCTGGCGCTGCGCGATGTGCTGCGCGAGCTGCAGCGTGGCGTCGTCGGCCCAGTGGAGATCGTCGAGCACCAGCAGCAGGGGCGCGACGCGCGTCACACGTTCGAGGAACTCCAGCATGCTGTTGAAGAGGTACAGCCGCTCCTGCTCGGGTGGCAGCTCGAGCGGCGGCGGAATGTCGTCATAGACGCGGCGCAGCTCGGGCAGGATCTTGGCCACCTCGCCCGCGTTCTCTCCCAGCGCCGCGCGGAACGTTGCGGGGTCAGCCCGCATCGCGTTCTGCATCATCTCCACATAGGGGATGTAGGGCGGCGCGCCCTCCATCTCATAGCAGCGACCGATCTGGTCGCCCATGCCCCGGGCGCGCGCCTCCAGCACGAGCTCGTGCGCGAGCCGGGTCTTGCCCACGCCCGGTTCGCCGCGGATGAGGATGATCGATCCGTGTCCTGCGATCGCCTGCTCCATCAGCCGTCGCATCTCCGCTCGTTCCTCGTCGCGCCCGACAAACGGCGTGCTCTCGGCGAGCACCGGGGCTGCGGCAGTGGCGTCCGCCTCGGTGCGCCAAGCGACCTCGTAGAGGCGCCAGCGCTCAGGGAAACCCTTGAGCCGGAAGCGCCCGCGATCGACAAGCTCGATATCTCGACCATGGCCGAGTACTGCCTTCACCGTCTCCGACACGAGGATCTGCTCGCCTGCTGCCTTCGCCATAATCCGCGCGGCCGCGTTCACCGCTTCCCCGAACAGGTCCCCGTCCTCGTTAACGACCTCACCCGTGTGCAGTCCGATGCGGACGCGGACCTGCTCCTCCGCGACGTGCTCGCGATTGTCCTCGTCCAGGTGCCGCTGAATGCCGACGGCGCAGTCCAACGCGGCACGCGCCGAAGCGAAGGCCACCATGAAACCGTCGCCCATCGTCTTGATTTCGTGACCGCCATGCGCGGCAATTTGACGGCGCACCAGCTCCACATGCGCCTGCAGGCGGGCATGCGCCGCCTCATCGCCGCGCGATGTGCGCAGGGCGGTCGAGCGCTCGACGTCCGTGAAGAGCAGAGTTACGGTGCCTTCAGGAAGCCTCGCCGAAGCAACGGTCGATTCTGCCATTACGCCGTGCCCACGCTGTACACCACGTGCGTGCCCGCCAACCCCTTCAACTCTACCTCGCGTGGCTCGCCGAACATCGCCGCGCCGACGCTGCTCTCGACGAGTTGGCGCAGCAGCGACGACACGAGGATCTCGCCGCCGATGGCTTTGCCGGCGACGCGGGAGGCGAGGATGACGTTCTTGCCGTAGAAATCGTCGCCGTCCTTGATCGCTTCTCCGGCGTGCAGGCCGATACGGACTTTCACGTGCTCACCGTCGGCGGCGTTGTGTGCGACGAACGCGCGCTGGATGGCGATGGCGCAGTCGAGGCCCTTCTTTGCCGACTGGAAGGTGACCATGAAGGCGTCGCCGATCGTTTTCACTTCGAAGCCGTCGTAGGCACGGAGTTCTTTTCGGATCAGCGCGTTGTGCTTGCGCAGCAGCTCAAGCCACGCCTGGTCGCCGAGCCGCTCCGTCAGCACGGTTGAGTCCTCGATGTCGCTGAACAGGATCGTGACAGTGCCGTCTGGCGCCGCCATCGGCGCGAGATCCGGATGTGCGCTCTGGACGGACGCCAGTACGGCGTCGATCGAGCGGCCCTGGCCGGAGCCGACGCCCTGGAGTCGCACCTTCGCGGCGATAACGCGATCGAGGTAGAGCTTTGCGCCGTGCTGCTGGAAGAGCACCGCCGCGCGGTCGAGCAGCGACAGCGCCTCCGGCGCATCGCCGCGGCGCTCCGCGACCTCCGCCAGGCCCTGCAGACAACGTCCCGCCTCGACGGGGCAGCGCTCGCGCTCGCACCACGCGAGGCCGGCATGGAAGAGGCCCTCCGCCTCCTCTAGTTGATCGAGATGGAGCGCGACATCACCGTAGATGCGCTGCAACGTCCGCGCAGCGAAGGGTTGATAATTCGTCGGACGAGCATTCAGGTCGTCGCGCCGATAGGCATCGACCGCTCGCAGCAGCGTGCTGTCGGCGATCTGCGTCAGCGCCTCGTCGAGTGCTCCCAGCCCGAAGGAGTGAAGCGCAACACCTTCGTGTAGATTAATGTCTTCTTGCGCATCCCACGCCGCGCGCACGGCGCGCAACTCCTGCCGCGCCCGGTCGTGCTGCCCGGCGTTCGCGAGCACGCGGGCGCGCGTACCGTGGATCATCTGGAGATTGTTAGGCACGCCGCCCGCCGATGCCGGGTCGGGTAACAACGCGAGCGCAGCGTCGATGTCGCCCGCCATCTCCGCCCGTCCCGCCCGGAGGGCCGTGCCCGCCCAGCTGGCGTCGGAGGCGTGCTCGGCGGCGAGCGCGTCAAAGCCCGCGAAGTCGCAGCGCGCGAGGAGCAGGCCGAGGATCAGCGCGGCGGAGTTCTCCTCGTGGTAGCGCATGTGGTGCGTCTGCGCGTACGCGAGCACCTGATCCGCGGCCGCACGCCCCTCGTCGAGCGAGCCGGTCGTGAGGCCGTACACGGCGGCCAGCCATGCGTTTTCGGCCGCGGGTCGCGGGCGCCCCAGCCGCGTGTAGCGCTCGGACGCCTCGCGCCGCAGCTCGATCGCACGAGCAATCTCGCCGATTCCTAGAGCGTGGTAGGCGTCCGCGGCAAGGAGGCTCGCCTCCACGTCTTCGAACCCATGGCTCGCGACGAGCTCGGAGGCGCGCTGGCGCGCCACCTCGATCTTCTCCTTGTCGAGCCAGCGGTCAAAATACAGGACGCGCGAGAGCAGTTCAGCCTCCAGGTACGAGTCGCCCGCGCCGACGAGGTCGATCGCCTCCATAAGCAGTGGGATCTTGCGCTCGGGCGGCGCAGGGATCAGGTCCGCCTCCAGGAACGCGCGGGCGAACCCAACCCCGTCGCCACGCTGCCGGTACAGCGTCAGCGCGCGCATGAGCGCCCGCCACGCCGCACGGTACTGCCCGTCGTCACGCGCGCAGCGCCCCAGCGCGGTCTGCAGTTCGGCCTCGTCCTCTCCCAGCCTGTCCTCCGTTTCCGGAACGAGCGTCAGGCAGCGCTCGTACTGCTGTGCGGCCTCATCCCAGGCGAACTGCGCCTCCGCCTGCAACGCCGCCAGCTTCGAGTAGCGCACGGCCTTTGCGGCGTGCCGCGGCGTCACCATCGCTGCCTCGATGAAGTGGAGCGCCAACCTGCTCGCGCGCTCGTCGGCGCGGGCGCCCCAGCTACGCTCCAGCGCCTCGCCCACCGTGCCATGCAGGCGCACGCGGCGCGTCGTCGAGAGCTCCTGCAGCAGCGTCTCCTGCATCAGCGCGTGCGTGAAGCGGTAGCGGCCGGGGCGGTCCGTCTCCTCGATCACCCGCGCGTCGAGCGCCTCTTCCACCAGGCGCAACAGCTCCTCGTCTCCGCGCTCGCCGGTCAGCGACAGCATCTCGTAGGTGAACTCGCGTCCGACGACCGCTGCGGTTTGCAACAGCTCGTTGGCTTCCTCGGAGATGCGGTCCAGCCGCCGACCCAGCGCCTCGCGCACGCCGTCGGGGATGGCGATGTCGGAGACGGACTCCGCCGTCAGCTTCCCCTCCTGCGCCATCAGGTTGACCACTTCGGAGAGGAAGAACGGGTTGCCTTCGGTCTCCTCGAACACCCGGTCGAGCAGATCGCGCTTCGGCTCGACGCTGGCGGCGGTGCGGATGTACGCGGCCACCTCCTCGCGCGAGAGGCCGCGCAGGACGATGCGGTCGAACCCGGCTTCGCGGTTGAGGCGGGCCAGCGTCTCGGAGAGCGGGTGGGTGCGCGACAGGTCGGTGTCACGGTACGTGCAGACGATCAGGACGCGCATCCGCGACAGCTCGCGCGCGACATGTTGCAGCAGCAGCAGCGAGGGCTTGTCGGCCCAGTGCAGGTCGTCGAGCAGGATCAGCAGCGGCACCTGGTTGGACATAGCGCGGACGAAGGTGAGGAAGGCGTCGAACAGGCGGAACTGCACCGCTTCAGGGTCGGCCAACGGCTCGGGTTCGACGTAACCGTCCTGCTGTCGGACCCAGGGGAAGATAGGGCCCAGGAACGGTCCCTTTCCCTGCATGTCGGGTACGATGTCGGGGAGGCCGCGGGCGGACATGTACGCTCCACCGATTTCCATCCAGGGCCAGTACGCCGGTGCGCCCGAACTTTCGTGGGCACGCCCCCAGAGCGACTGGGCGCCGCGGACGCGCGCGTAGGTCTCCACTTCCAGCGCCGCACGCGTCTTGCCGATGCCCGGTTCGCCAACGAGCATGACGAGGCCGCCGCGCCCCGCGAACGCCTCGTCGAACGCCTTGCGCAGCCGCTCCAACTCCTTCTGCCGGCCGACGAAGACGCCACGTGCCAGGCGCTCCAGCGGGTTCGCGCCGTCTGCGTGCGAGGCGCTCTTCTGCCCCGGGTCGACGCGCTCCAGCACCGACAGCACCTCTGCCGCGGAGGCGGGACGCTCCCCGGGGTCCTTCGCGAGCAGGCGCAGGATCAGCTCCTCCAATTCAGGCGGACAGTGCTCCGTCAGCCACGACGGCGCGACCGGTGCGGTGTTGATGTGCTGCGAGATCACGGCGGTCGGGTCGTCGCCGAGGAAGGGCGGCCGGCCGGTCACCATCTCGTAGAGCATGGCACCGAGTGCGTAGAGGTCGGCCTGCGGGGTCACGTCGCCGCCCAACGCCTGCTCGGGTGGCATGTAGGCGACGGTGCCGATCATCATGCCGTGCTGCGTCAGGCGCGAGCGGTCGAGCGAGACCGCGAGCCCGAAGTCTCCGATCTGCGCGACGCCCGCTTCGGCGAGCCAGATGTTTCCCGGCTTGAGGTCGCGGTGGATGACGCCCTGACCGTGCGCGAACTCGAGCGCACGACAGACGTCGCATGCGATCGCCAGCGTCCGCTCCAGCGGCAGGGCGCCATCGCCGAGGGCCGCGTCGACGGCGCCGCGCTGCATCAGCTCCATCACGAAGTAGGGCGTGCTCTGCCCGTCTGGTCCGCTCTCGTCGCCGGTGTCGAAGATGGTGATGATGTTGGGGTGCGCGCCGAGCCGCGCCATCGACTGCGCCTCACGCAGCGTGCGCTCCCGCCCGGTGACATCGAGCCCGTTCGTCTTGATCAGCGCGAACGCCACGTCGCGATCGAGCTTCGTGTCGTGCGCGAGATAGACGCGCTTCTTGGCGCCCTCGCCGAGGAATGCGCGGACCATGTAGCGGCCGGCGGCGAAGGACGTCGGGAGCGGGGCGGTGGACGGCGCGGCCCGTTCGGTCGTGCTCTTTGCTGTAGGCGCCGCGAGTCCCGCTCCACACTCGACGCAAAATGCACTGTCGGCGATGTTCTTCGTACCGCACGCAGCGCAGGCAACCTCTACGGCTACGGACTCGCCGCAGCCGCGGCAGAACTTTGCGCCTTCCGGGTTGTCGCGCCCGCATGCCGAACATTGCATCGCGCTTGCTCCCACCTTCCCGAGGCTGTCCCCGGGAGCCTTACTATATGGAAACCTGCGGCCTACCGGGAATCACGGCGACGAGCGTCCAAGAGCGCGTTCGGGCCACGGTGCCAGCGGATCTGGAACGCACTCGCGCAGGACTCAGCGCTCCTTCAGAATCCTCAGGCAGAGCATCTTCGACACGTTGAGGAGCAGGTGGGCGGCGATGGCGGGATCGGTCTTAATCATCTGGCGGAGATTGGCCTCGCTCAGGCTGAGGATGCGGACACCGTCGGTGGCGGCGTAGACGTCGCGCGTACGTGGCCGCTCCAGCAGGAAGGCCATCTCGCCGAAGACGTCCCCGGCGGTGAGGACGGCGTAGACAGCATCGCCGTCACGCACTTCGAGCGTGCCGTCGAGCACGACGAAGAGGTTGCGCGCGACGCCGCCCTTCTTGAGCACGCGGTCGCCGCGCCGGCATTCGATGATCGTGCTCTTGTCGAGGCAGTGCGCCGCTTCTTCTTCAGTGAATCCGTCGAGCGCCGAGATGCGTTGCGCGTCGAGCTCGCTGAGGGCGCTGTGCACCTCGCTCCAGTACGACGCCGACGTCGTCTGCACGCGGCTCGTCACCGCGCTGTCGGCCAGCGGGCGCTGGATGCAGGCTGGGATGCGGGCGTCATCGCCGAAGTCGCGCGAGTATTCGAGCAGCGGCGAGTTCAGCCGGCGCAGATGCTCGACATCTTCGATCACACGCACCAGCGGAATGAGGTACCCGGCTTCGGCGCTGTTCACGTTCGTCCTGGAGTACGTGCGCATCCCGAGTCCGAGGTACAGGTTGAGCAGGTGGGGCTCGCAGTCGCCGAAGATCAGCTGAATGCGGTTCTCGTTGGTGAACTTCATGCCCGCGCACATCAGCTTCAGCAGCAGATCGGTGCCGCGCAGGTGAGGCCGCACCATGGCGCGCTCGCCCACCGCGATCGCCGATGCGGGCAGCTCGGCCAGAAACGGTGCGAGGCCGTACTGTTCGATCATGCGCTGAGGGATCGGGGCATCGCCGCCCCAGGTCATGCGCGCGGTGGCGACGACCTCGCCGTCGATCTCGGCATAGGAGATGCGGCTGTGCGCATCGCAGTCCTCGTAGAGCATGCGCTGCTCGTGGTCTGCGACCGACTGATAGCGCCCCATCTCCTCGACGTACACGTCGTAGCGCAGCCGGTAGACGGCGCGCTTCTCTTCTTCGGTCTCCGCGATCGCAATGCGCATCATCGCCTAGCCTCGTTTGCTCTTGTCGCGAATGGAGCGCGGACCCGCGGAGTTGAGGGGGGACTGTAACGAAACGTACACATTTCACCGTATAATCGCCAGATGGAGCAAGAAATCCGTTATTGCACGGCGGCGGACGGTGTCCGCATCGCATACGCCACTGCCGGCTCCGGGGCGCCGCTGATTAAGGTCGCGAACTGGTTCGGCCACCTGGAATTCGACTGGCGGAGCCCCATCTGGCGCCACTGGCTCGAAGCGTTCTCACGCGATCACCTCCTTGTGCGCTACGACGGGCGCGGCTGCGGCCTCTCGGACCGCGACCCCGCCGACCTTTCGATCGACGCCTGCATGGACGATCTCGACACCGTCGCCGCAGCCGCCGGCGGCGAACGCTTCGCGCTGGTCGGCTGGTCGCAGGGTGCGATCGTCGCCATCGCCTATGCCGTAGCGCACCCCGAGCGCGTATCGCACCTCGTGCTCTTCGGCGGGACCACCGGCGGCGCGATGCGGCCCGGCCGGATGACGCCGGAGCAGATCGAGGAGTGGCAGGCGATGGCGACCCTTGCGAAGGCCGGATGGGAGCGCGACACCTCCCCCATCCGCCAGCTGCTCACGAACACGCTCATCCCCGACGCGACGCCGGAAGAGGCGCGCTGGTTCACCGAGGCGTCGAAGGTCTCCGTCACCGGCCAGATGGCGGGGCGGTTCCTGGAGACGTTCCTCCAGTGGGACGTGATCGATCTGCTGCCGCGCGTCACGGCGCAGACGCTGGTGTTGCACTCCACAGAAGATGCCGGCGTGCCGTTCGAGCATGCCCGCGTACTGGCGTCATCGATCCCCGGCGCTCGTCTCGCGCCCATCGACAGCCACAACCACTTCCTGCTGGAGAGTGATCCCGGCTGGCCGACGTTCCTGCGCGAGGTCCGCCGCTTCCTCGGTACCGAGACGCGCGACGACACGCCGGGGCGGCGGCTCGCAGCGGGCGCTGACCGGTCGATGGCCACTATCCTCTTCACCGACATCGAAGGCTCGACGCCCCTGACGCAGCGCCTGGGAGACGCTGGCGCGCAGGAGCTGGTGCGCGCCCACAACACGGCGGTCCGCCGCGCGCTGGGCCTGCACGCCGGCATGGAGATCAAGCACACGGGCGACGGCATCATGGCGTCGTTCGCCTCCGCATCGCGGGCGTTGGAGTGCGCGGTGGAGATCCAGACGGCACTCGCGGCGCGACCGGAGCTGCCGCGTGTCCGCATCGGGCTCAACACAGGCGAGCCCATCGCCGAGGACGGCGACCTCTTCGGCACGACGGTGCAGCTCGCACGCCGCATCTGCGACCACGCCGAGCCCGGCGAGGTGCTGGTGTCAGACGTCGTGCGGCAGTTGGCGGCCGGCAAGGGCTTCCTCTTCGCCGACGCCGGGGTCGCAGCGCTCAAGGGCTTCGACGAGCCGATACAGTCGTACGCGCTGCGGTGGCGGGAGGGCGCCTGACGGAATCGCGCGTCCAGTACGTCAAGACCAGCGACGGCGTCGATATCGCATACGCCGTCTACGGCGCATCTCCGCCCCACGTCAGCCGCGCGGTCGCGACGACCTCACCGTCCATCTCGGCGTAGGAGATCCGGCTCTGGTCGTCGCAGTCCTCGTACAGCATGCGCTGCTTGTGGTCCGCGATCGACCGATAGCGTCCCATCTCCTCGACGTAGACGTCGTGGCGCAGGCGGTAGACCGCGCGCCGTACTTCTTCTGTCTCGGCGATGGCGATGTGCATGCTTGCGAGCCCCTGTCCGCGTGATGATCGCAGTGGCGCCACTCCACGGAAACGGGGCAGTCGCCGCAAAGGGCGTATCGGCGGCTGATCGCGCATAATCTCCGCATGGAACCGCAGATTCGATACGTCCGCAGCGACGACGGCACGAATATCGCCTATTCGGTCGTCGGCAGCGGACGCCCGCTCCTGTATGTCGGCAGCTCGACCACCGTTCTCACGCTCGAGACGGATTGGCACATCCCGCGAGTCCGTCGCTCGATCGAGCGACTGGCGGCGGGCCGCATGGTCGTCCGCACGGACGCTCGCGGTCGCGGGCTCTCGGACCACGACGTTGCAGACCTGTCGCTGGGTGCGCACGTGGCCGACATCCGTCGAGTCATCGAGGCACTTTCGCAAGAGCCCGTCGATTTGTTGGCGGACACCAGTAGCCCCGTGGCGATTGCCTGCGCGGCCAGACATCCGGAGCGTGTTCGCAAGATGGTGCTCAGCAGCGCGGTGGCGCGGGGGCGCGATCGGCAGCTATCGCCCGTACGCAGGAGCCTCGCGGAGATCGCCTACGTCGACTTCGACTTCTTCAAACAGGCGACTAGCCTGCTGAACCACGGGTGGGTCGAGGGCAGGGTGGCGGTCGAAGCGATGGAGCATCTGGGCCTGGAGGAAATGACGTTGGGATGGCAGTCCTTCCGGCAGTTTGACGCATCCGGCGATCTTCCTCAGGTACGTTGCCCGGTGTTAGTGCTGTACGCTCGCTCACCCGAGGCATACACGCCGCTCTCCGCAACCCGCGATATCGTGTCCTCGATGCCGAACGCTGAGCTCCGGGTGATCGACAGCAAGACCCCCAGCTTGTTCGACGATGACGGGATTGCCCTCGATGTAATCACAGAGTTTCTCGACCGCGATGACGCTGCGGCCGACAACGTCCCTTTACCTTCGGGTACAACGATCATCCTCTTTGCCGACATCGTCGACTCAACGAGGCTGACCGAGCGCATGGGTGACGAAGCATTCCGCACGAAGGCCCGCGGGCTCGACGTGGACCTGCGCCGCCTCATAGCGGAGAGAGGCGGCACGACGATCGACGCCAAGACGCTCGGCGACGGCGTGCTGGCGACGTTCCCATCGGCGTCGCAGGCGATCGACGCTGCCCTGGCCTTCGAACGCGCAGCCGAGGCGGTGCAACTGCAATTGCACGTCGGTATCCATGCAGGCGACGTGATCCGCGAGGAAGGCAATGTGTTCGGCGGTGCGGTGAACATTGCGGCGCGGATCAGCGCGCTGTCGGCGCCCGGCGAAGTGTTGGTGTCGCGCACGGTCGCCGACCTCGCGCGCACCTCCGCCGGCGTGGCGTTCGACGATCGCGGCGAGCACGCGCTGAAGGGCGTCGCGGATGCACAGCGTGTGTACGCCGTGCGGAAGGACGTCGGATGATGGAGCCGCAGTTTCGCTTCTGCACAAGCGCCGACGGCACGCGCATCGCCTACGCAACGTACGGCGAGGGGCCACCGCTGCTCTACGTCAAGAGCTTCAATCGCTCATTGGAGGCGTCCTTCACCGTCCCCGAGTCACGTGCGTACCTCGCTGCACTCGCCGCGCGGACCCAGATCATCACATTCGACCGACGCGGTACGGGTGCGTCTGATCGCAATGTTGATGATATATCACCCGATGCGGATCAGGCGGACACGGCCGCCGTCGCCGATGCGGCGGGGATTATTGAGTTCGCTTTGTTCTCCGACAATGCGGCTTGGCCGTCCCTCCGGTACGTCGTCGAATGTCAAGGACGAGTCCGGCAGCTTATCCTTTGGACCCCACTTGTCGACGCCGCCTACTTCCGGGTCTTAGCACGCTTATGCCGCGAGGACTGGTCGGCGGCGCGTCGGCGCATGGCGGGCCAGTTCTTTCCCGACGGTCCTGTGTCACTTCAGCGCACCTACAGCCAGAACATTAGGGACACGGTGACAGCGGATGTTGCGGCCAGGTATTGCGAGCGTTTGAACGTGGAGGACTTTGCGTCGCTGCTGCCCCGCGTCACTATCCCCACGATGCTGTTGCAGCGTGAGAACAGACCGCGACAAGAGACGATGCGCGTCGCCGGCCTTCTACCGAACGGTCAGCTGCGTTTTCTCTCCGGCACTGCCCAGGCGCCCTTTCCGGAGCACGAACCCGTCGTGAAGGCGATCGTCGAGTTCATGGGGCTGGGCGGGGTCGGCGCCGAGCACCCATCTCAAGGCACCGCCGTCATACTCTTCACCGACATCGTGTCGTCGACGGAACTGACGGAGCGGATGGGCGACGCGCGGTTTCGGGATGCATCGCGGGCGCTCGATGCGGGACTACGGGCGGCGATCCGCGATGCGGGCGGGGCGGCGATCGATGGCAAGCTGCTCGGCGATGGTGTGCTGGCGACGTTTCCGTCGGCCGCGCAGGCGATCGATGGGGCGCGGCGGTGTCTGGCGCTCAGCGCCGCATCGGAACTGGGTCTGCACATCGGGCTGCACGCGGGCGACGTGATCCGCGAGGACAACAACGTCTACGGCGGCGCCGTGAACATCGCGTCGCGGATCTGCGGGCTGTCGGCGCCGGGCGAGGTGCTGGTGTCCGCGACGGTGCGCGAGCTTGCGCGCACGTCGGCGGGCGTCGAGTTCGAGGATCGGGGCGAGCATGCGCTCAAGGGCATCGACGACGCCGTGCGGGTGTACGAAGTGCGGTGGCGGGCGGACGGGTCGGCGGGAGACGCATGAGCATCGAAGCGCGCGTGGGCGCAGCACGACTCGCTCTGGGCGCACGCCAATATTGATTTCTCTCATTGGATCACCCACCCTTTGAAGCTATCCTGAGCGCCATGCGCATGCTGTTCTCTAGCGTGGCAGGTCTGGGCAGCCTTCACCCGCTTATCGCCCTCGCGAGAGAAGCTAAAGCCGCCGGCCACGACGTTGCTGTCGCTACGTCCGAGATGCAAGGTGCAATGATCGAGCGCCTCGGGTTCCCATTCTTCAACGCCGGACCGAACCCACTCGTCGAAATGCAGCGTCGCTATCCGGATGTGCCGGTCCCTCCTATCGACGATGAAACCCGGAAGCAGGTGAGGCAGCTCATGTTTGCGGACATCTACGTCGAAACGATGCTGCCTGGGTTGCTTGAGGCCTGTCGGTCCTGGCGGCCCCACGTAATCGTGCGATGTCATCTCGCGCTCGCTCCCGTCATCGCGGCCGAAGAATTGGACATCCCCTACGCGACGATCGAAGAGGCATCTTCGGGAGAGCTTGCGACGGACGAATTGATGTTCGTCGAGCCATTAGAACGCTGGCGCGAAGAGCGCGGTTTAGCGCCAGATCCCGAGCTTGCGAGTTTGCGGCGTTATCTGTGGCTTGTTCCATTTCCGCCAAGCCTGCGACACGACGGGGCGCCATTCGGCCCGACAGCACGAAGACTAAAGCCGCTCGTCTTCAATGAGTCTCACCAATCTCCCGCTTCCGATTGGTTTGCGGCCATACCCCCGGGACAATTAGTTCATGTCTCGCTGGGCACCGCCGCAAGACGGCCGGAGCTGTTGAGTATCATCGTCGAGGGCTTGGCTGACCAGGCCTTCACCGTCGTAGTGGCCACAGGCACGCAGGCCATTGCGGAAGCGCTGGGGACCTTACCACCGAATGTGATCGCCGTCCCATTCGTGCCGCATTCGCTGCTTCTGCCACGATGCGACGCGTTCATCACCCACGCTGGCGCCGGCTCACTCATCACTGGTATCACGGCTGGCCTACCGATGGTCTTCGTCCCCCTGTTTGGAGACCAGCCCGCAAACGCCGAGCGAGCTGCGGCCGCAGGGGCGGGCATCGTGCTGGACACCGCGAAGCTCTCTGTGCAGTCAGTCAGAGATGCGATGCTCGCCGTTCTGGAAGATTCGCGATACCGCCATTCTGTGCGTCGGATTCAAGATGAAATCAACTCTTTGCCCGATCATGGCCAGGCCATCCGCTGGATCGAACAAGTAGCGGAACAACGTCCATCCGGCCAGCAGTAAGTTGACTGGAGACACCCGTGACGCATGGTGAATGCCGGGTACACGAACTACGGGTGCGTCGAGCTCGGCGGTGATCCTCGCCTCCCGCATTGCCGCCAAAGCGAGTGCGGGTGAGATCCTGATCCCGGAGCCGGTGCGGCGCGATCAGTTCCCTGGGGAATGCAGCGGGCGCCATCTCCCGGACAAGAAGAGGAGCCAGGAAACACCTGGCTCCTCACGGTCGACCGGACTGTTGTCGCGCCCGCTACGACGCTCGCGCCGTCAGTGCGTACTCCGGCCGTCCGATCGCCGTCACCGGCCTCATCGCGCCCTCGAGCATCGATTCGAGCACGAGCATACGCTCCTTCAGGTCGCGGACGACCGCCGCCAGCTCATCTTCCGGCGACACTTCGATCGGTCGCGGCCGCGCGTCCAGGGCCGGCAGCTCCATCAGGCCCATCACCTCGACCAGGCGGTCGACCTCCCGCTGATTAAGAGGGACGCCCTTCCTCGGGATCCACGCGAGCACGTGATCGACCCAGGCGTCGAGCCCGAAGAACAAGAGGCCGAACCGGTTGGCCGGCGCCAGCGGCAGGCGATGCACGATGGTGTCGTCGCCGAGTAGGACCAGATCAGGCCACGCCGAGAAGCGGCCCTCGTCGACCGCCTCGGGGTCGTCGCGATAGAGCCGCTGGTTGCGCCAGAGCCAGTCCTTCAGGGCGTTAGCGGCGTGGACGGCTTGCCAGTAGTGATTGACATCGCGGCTGTTCGAGGGCTCGATCTCCACCCACTCGCCCTGATCCGTCAGTTCCTTCCAGACGCCGTCGGTCTGGCCCATCAGCGGCCGCGAGACCCGCTTCAGCTCGGCGGCGATGATCAGCGCCGGGCGTTCAGCGTTGGGCCTGATGACGACGATGTCCACGTTGCGCCCGACGTTGACCTCCGCGAGGACGGTGAAGTCGTCGGGCAGCTCGTCCCGCAGCCGTTCGACGACCTCTTTCTCAACTTTTGTAAGTTCCCCTGCATAGATACGTGCCATGACTGTTCTATTCCTCCTGCTACCTGTCGACTCGCCGGGGCAGGCGCTCCGGCTCCATGACGAACGTAGATCGGAAGGGGATGCGCTAATCATTGCCCGGGATCCAAGATCGTCGATCTTTGGAGGGTGCTCAGGCGGAGGGTCGTTCGCGCTTTGGGGAGCGAGCGGAACGCAGCGCGCGCAGCGCCTTGTTGCGGCTCGGGCGGCTGCCGTGCACCGCGAACGTGATGGTGAGGTTCTGCGACCGCAGGAGATCATCGTCAGTGCACAGCCGGCAGCTGGCGCACGTGACGCCGCGCGTCTGCGACGGACAAGGGAGCAGGTTGACGCGTCCACTCCGATGTCGCCGGTCGCCCGGATGCTCCTCGACGACCATGGCGGTGGCGTAGCCGCGGCTCCGCGCGAGCAGCACTTCCTCTTCGGTCTCGCAGCTCGCGAGCACGCTCACGGATCCCCATGCGTCGCGGGGCACCTGCCGCCACGCGTGCGTGTAGGTCCAGACGCGCCGTCCGGCGCGGGCGGTGTAGCGCCCGGCGGCGGCGGCGAGCAGACGCGTGCCGCGCCTCGTCACGCTGTCTCCGACGACATGCAGGCGGAGGTCCCTCTCGCCGGAGAGCCGGTCGATCGCTCCGGCCTCGAGTCGCGCGATCTCCAGGCGATCGATGTCGCGGTCCATGCCGCGGTTAAGGCGCTTGGTGATGAAGCCGCCGAGAAAGCCGTTCTCGGCGTAGCATCCGGCGTGCAGGAACGGGCAGGAATCAGGGCAGCTCGCCTGGGCGACGTGAGTCACACTGACGTCGCCAAGCTTGCGGCTCGCGCTCACTTCCGTTGCGTACACGCCCGATTGCGTCGGCGTTCGATTGGTGTCCTCGTGCGGCTTCATCAAAGCGACGGTAACGGCGTCGTCACTCCGCGCTCTATTGCTCCAAGGTCATCGTCCGTCGATCTCGCCCGTGGCCATGCCCGTGGCTACGGTCGTGGCTTTCGCAAGCCACACTGCCCCGATCCTGAAGCCGGCGTTCGCGTGCCGTCCACGGCCTATTGACTACACATCAATAGCCCTCATTCCTCCTCTATCCCCATCCTTCTCTCATGTCTCCATCTTCTTCGGCCCGACCTGCCCGCCTGCCCCGCTACAGGCGATCGACGGCTCCTCCAAACTTCCGCCTCACGGACCGGGATCTTCGCGTCCTCCTTCACCTCCACGACCTGCGGCTCCTCGACCGCCAGCAGATCCAGCGGCTCGAATTCACGCCTGCCGGCACGTCGTCCTGCAAGCGGCGATTGACGCTGCTCTACCACCACGGCTACGTCGACCGGAGGTACGCGTCGATGAATGTGCCCTTCGGCGCGGCGCGGTCCGCCTACTGCCTCGACCGGCTCGGTGTTGAAGCGCTCGCGGAGCATCTTGGGAAAGATGTGCGGGACCTCGACTGGCGGCGAGACGACATGCAGCGCGACGCGCTGTTCTTCGCGCACTTGCTCGACACGAACGATGTGTACGTCTCGCTCCGTAATGCCTGCGCGGTGTCGATGTCCCTCGACTGGCTCAGCGAACGCGCACTACGGCGAGATCTGACAGGTGCGAAGCTCCCTCGTGGTACACGGCCGGCCGACGGCGACCTCGTGCCCATCCCCGACGCCTACGCCACGGTGACGGCGGGTGCGACATACACGTTCTCGATCGAGCTGGATCGCGGGACGGTCGAGGAGAAGCGCGTCCGTCACAAGATCGTGGCGTACGGCGAGTGGGTGAGCTCCGGCGCCTACGCGGCGCACCTTCCGTCACCGGCACCGCGCGTGCTCTTCGTCGTCGCCGGCACGAACACAGCGGCCCGCGTCGAGCGATTGCTGCGCTGGTGCGAGGGCGAGGGCGGGCGCAGCCTCTTCTGGTTCGCCGAGCACGCCGACGTCGTCAGCGCTGACATCCTGCGCGATCCGATCTGGACGGTCGCCGGCGGCAGTGTTCCGCAGCGCCTGCTCGACACCGTGCGCGTCACCGGCGCTCGGGCGTTGCCGAGGGTGTTGTGAGATGGCCGCCGTGAGCCCTCCCTCCGATGTCTTCTTTCTGGGCGCAAACCCCGACAACCCCGACGAGCAGATGTACGTCGAGCAGAAGGCGCGCGCCGTGCACGCGTACGTCGTCGGCGCCAGCGGCGCCGGCAAGAGCAAGATGCTGCTCGACTGGATCCTCCAGGACGTGATGGCCGGGCGCGGCTGCTGCGTGATCGATCCGAAGGGCGACCTGGTCTGGGACGTGCTCGCGGCGATCGCGTCGCTGGACGAAGGCTGGTGGCCGTCGCTCGCGTCACGCGTGCTGCTCGTCGATCCCTCCGACGCGCGCGCGTCCGTCACCGTCGACCCGCTGGAGGTGCGTCACGGCACGTCGCCGGCGCGCCAGCGCCAGGAAGTCTTCAGCATCTTCCGCAAGATCTGGGGGCTCGACGACGCGCGCACGCCGCGGATGGACCTCGTGCTCAAGCGGACGCTGCAGCTCCTCATCGACGCCCACCTGACGCTGGCCGACATCCCGCGCGTCCTCACCGACGCGGCGTTCCGCGATCGCGCCCTGGACGCGGCGCAAGATCCCGGGCTCACCGGTTTCTGGCGCAGCGAGTTTCCATCGTCCGAGGCGCAGCGGTTTCAGTGGGTATCCGGGCTGCTCACGCGCATCGAGGGCTTTCTGGATGACCCGGCACTGCGGACGATGTTCGGCACGTCGGGCGGCGGCGTCGACTTCCGCGCGGCGATGGACCGCGGCCAGGTGGTGCTCGTCAACCTAAGCAAGGGCCGGGTCGGGGAGGAGAGCGGGCACCTGCTCGGCGGCTTCGTCACGGCGATGCTGCAGCTCGCAGCGGAGTCGCGCCAGAACGTCTGGCCGCCGGAGCGCCGGCGCCGCTTCCATATCTATTGCGACGAGTTTCACGGGTACATGGTCGCGAGCAGCCTGCGCGAGATGCTCGCCGAAGCGAGGGGATACGGCGTCTCTCTGACGATCGCCCACCAGAACCTCTCGCAGCTCGACGGCGAGCTGCGCGACTCGATCCTCGCCAACACCCGCATCCGCGTCTGCTTCCGGGTCAACCACCAGGACGCCGAGACGCTGAGCCGCGAGCTGTTTCACGTGCGCGGCAACCGCGTGAAGACGAAGTCGCTGCGCTTCATCACGCTGGGGAAGGTGCCGCTGCCGATCGGCTTCGACCACACGTACTACAGCCACGCCGAGGAGGGCCGCCAGAACCGCGACGCCCTGCACCGGCTGCCCGACCGCTTCTTCTGGGTGCATCTCTCCGACACGAACGAATCGATACGGCTGCGGACCGTGCACGTACCCCCGTTCGACCGCGCCGTTGCGGAGGAACGCGTCGCGCGTTTCAAGGCGCTGCTCCAGCGCGTGGCCCCGCCGTCGATCATGACCGCGTCGCGCCCGTTGCCGCGCTTGAGCGACCCGCGTCGCCCCGGCCTCTACGAGTGGGCGCCACCGCGCCCGCCGCGCCGGGGCGGACCGTAATCAGTGTGCCCCGCAGGCAATAGAGATCGATCGCGCGTTCGGACACGATGCGACGAGGACATCCGTTCAGTGAAAGGAGCACACGACATGGCACGCAACAACGTCAAGGTCACGGTCACCACGCCGGCGGGGGAGCGGGTGGAGGTCGACGTGGCGCCGGGCCACACGGCGCAGGACATCGTCGCCGCGCTCGTGCAAGGGAACCGGCTGCCCGGCGAGGACTCGCTCGGCAACCCGATCCAGTACCAGCTCGTCAGCGACGCGACGCTGTCGATGCTGCCGGGCGACAAGCCGCTGCTGGAGCTGGGCATAGCGAGCGGCGCCGAGCTCCGCGTGAAGCCGGGCGCGCGCGTCGCGCAGGAGGGGTGAGCGATGCAGCTGCAGGAACGACTCCGCTCCGACGCGCTCTCGCTGCAGACGCTCGCCGGCCTCAACCCCGACCACGTCGCGGTGTCGTACCGGGCGCCGGACCTGCGGCGCTTCATGCTCGACATCACCGCCGACGCCCCCGTCGCCGCAGAGTCCGGCTTCCGC